>Ga0153915_10000383_pt1 | contig 40619 bp, 37 predicted proteins | sample Opewatmetagenome_2_FD_107003 | JGI IMG/M metagenome (GOLD analysis project Ga0153915, IMG submission 107003) | Freshwater wetland microbial communities from Ohio, USA - Open water 3 Core 3 Depth 3 metaG | ecosystem: Environmental > Aquatic > Freshwater > Wetlands | place: USA: Ohio, Lake Erie...
GCTCTTTCCGCCGCTGGTACGGCCTCTCCCGTTCTTCGTTGTCATCGGAGGCCTCTGGCGGCTGCTCGAGAGGCTCCGGCGGCACAACGACGACGGGGTTTTCGCGACCGTGCCTGACGGAGTGCTCCTGCTCTCCGTCATTTTCGCCGGCCGGCTGATTCTGGCCGCCGGCTACGCAGGGCCCTACGCGGCCTTCTACCTCCCGCTGGCGACCGTCGTGGCGGCGACCGCGCTCCTGCGATGCGCCGATCATGCCGGGCGGTCGCTGCATCTGGCCGGGATTCCACGGCTCGCCGCCGGCGCCCTGATCGTCTTTCTCGGCTCGCGCATCGCGGCGCTCTCCACGATCTATCGAAACCCCGGCTGGGCAAGAGTCGACACCCCTGCCGGATCGCTCCGCCTCCTCGAGCCCTACGCCACCACGTCACGGCTCGCTCTCGACGAGCTCGCGCGCCGGACCCCCGCGAACGGGACCATCGCCGGCTTCCCCGAGATCGGCTTTTTTCAGTACGTCCTCGGGCGGGCGAACCCGTTGCCGCAGGACCAGTTCTTCCCCGGGCATCTGGACGTCGTGGCGGAGCAGGACGCAATCGGCCGCATCGAGCGGCGTCCTCCCGACGCGTTTGTCTACGTCAACGTCCTCACCATCGGGCACGGTCCCGTCGCCTTCGGATCGGACTATCTCCAGAGGCTCGATGCCGCCGTGCGGCGCCTCTCGCACCCGGTCGCCGCCTTCGGTCCGGGGGCGCGCGCCGGCGAAAGGATCGGCGACCCGGGCTTCTTCATCGAGATACGGGTGCCCGGCCGGCCGTGAGGCTCGATCTCGCCGTCTCCCGTCTCTTCGGTTTCTCCCGCCGGGCAGCGCGCGAGGCGGTGCGAGCGGGGCGGGTGGACGTGGACGGAAGGGTCGCGGACGAGCCCGGAAGCGACGTCGCCGAAGGCGCGAGGATCACGCTCGCAGCCAGCCGCCCCGCGCGTTACCGCGTCCGAACGCGCCTTTCGGCGCTCGTCGAAGACCCGGACTTCGTGATCGTGGACAAGCCGGCGGGTCTTTTGACCGTGCCGACCGCCCTGCAGGAAAAGGACACCCTGCTGGCGCGAGTGCTCGATTACCTCCAGCACCGCTTCGGACGCCGCCCTCGCGCCTACGTCCTGCACCGCCTGGACCGGGATACCTCCGGCGCCGTGGTCTTCGCGCGCACGCGGCCGGCGCTCCACTTCCTCCAGCAGCTCTTCAGGCGCCACGCGATCGAGCGCGAGTACGTCGCGATCGTCGAAGGGGATCTGTCCGACTCCGGGCGGTTCTCGGCCGACCTCGTTGCCGACCGGGGGGATTCCCGGCGCGGCGTCGCGCGCGGAGGCGAGGCGGGCAAGCGGGCCGTCACCCGATACCGGGTGGTCGAGCGCCTCCAGGGCGCCTGCCTCGTGTCGATCGAGCTCGAGACCGGACGCACGCATCAAATCCGGATTCACTTCGCCGCCGCGGGCCATCCGGTCCTGGGAGACCGCGTTTACCGCAGCCGCAGCGCCCCGCCGCCGCCGGTCCTCGCGCCCCGCCAGATGCTCCACGCCCGCCGCCTGGGATTCCCGCACCCGGCCACGGGCGCCCCCGTGCGGGCCGAGTCCCCCATCCCGGCGGACCTCCTGGACGTCCTGGCGCGGCTGCGGGCAAAAAGAAAAGCGCCCCGGAAGAGGCCAGGGCGCTGAAACCGCAGAGCCGAAAGAGTGGACTACGCGAGGACGATCACGACCACCCGGCGGTTCTTGGCGCGGCCGGCCTTGGTCTTGTTCGAATCCACGGGCTCGTCCTTCCCGTAGGAGATCGTGGACATCCGGTTCAGGGCGATCCCCTGCTTGGAGAGGTAGCGGCGCACCGCCTCCGCGCGCGCCTCGCCGAGGTTCAGGTTGTACTCGGGCGAACCGGTCGAATCGGTGTGGCCCTGAATCTCCAGATAGACGTTCTTGTTCTCGCCCTTGAGCCTGTTCGCGAAGTCGGCCAGCTTTTCCTGCGCTTCCTTGGAGAGCTCGTGCCTGTTGACCGGGAACTTCACGGCGTCGTCGGAGAGGACCAGCGAGTATACGAACTTGCCCTCGGCGAGCTTGCCCGCGGCCTCGGCGCGCTCGAGAGCGTCCCGTGTCGTCTTGTCGAGCTCGGCGAGCTTCGTGTCGTGCTCGCGCACCTTGCTCTGGGTGGCCTCGACCTGCGACTCGACTTCGTTGATCCGCTTCTCCGACGTAGCGCTGCTTTTAGAGACCTCCTCGCTCACATAGCGCTTGGAAGCGCAGGCAGTGAGCCCGAAGATGCCTAGAAGAAGCGCCGCGCCCGTCAGTCCCCGTTGTCTCCAACTTCGGTTGATCATGAAAACCTCCTCATCGTTAATGAGTCGCCGCGGCTACCGGAGCGGTTCCCCGGTATCCCCGGCGGGCTCGTACATCCCAGGTTCCCGGTTTCAGAACAGTCACCACCAGGATGCGATATCTTAACTCCCCCTGGCCCGACGGCGTAAATCCAAGCAAATACTGCTTCCGGACCTCGGTTCCGATCTTCTCCGCGATCGGTTTCAAGTCCTCTTCCCCCCCCGGAAGGAACATCTTACCCCCGCTCGATGCCGCAAGCATTCTCAGGTTGTCCACGGAGAGCTGGCTGCGTTCCTCGTCGGTCAAACGGTCAAACGAAGCATTTTTCATGCCGACCGCATAGACCGGGATGGAGACCTGCTGCAGGATCTCCGCCATCTCGGACGGCGAGATCTTGCTGGCGTTGTCAACGCCGTCGGTGAAGAGAATGATCGCCCGCTTGCCGTTTTTTCCGGCGAGCATCTTCGAGGGGGTGGCCGCCACGGCGTCGAAGAGGGCGGTCCTGCCCCCCGCTTCGAGCCCGTCTAAGGCCGATAGAAGCCGGCTCGTGTCCCGCGAGAAGTCCGCCAACAGGGTCACCTCGTCTTCGGCGAAAGCGAACAGGGCGAAGTCGTCTCCCGGCTTGCGCTGGCTGATGATGTGCCGCACGGCGGACTTCGCGTAGTCCAACTTGCTCGCGAGCTTCATGCTGCCGGAGGTGTCGACCAGGAAGGCGAAGGAGACAGGGGCATTGTTGTCGTTCTCGAAGGTGTCGAGACGGACCGGCACACCCTGGACCCGCATCTGGAAGTGCTTCTGCTCCAGGCCCTCGACGAAGCGCCCTTTCTTGTCGAGGACCACGACCGGGACGAGGACGTACTCCGTGCCGACCGACTCGGTATACGAGGGGAGCTTCTCCTTCTCCTGGGCGCTCGCGGCCGCAGCCCAGAGAAGCAACGCGGCACAGGCAGCGATCCATCGTCCGGTCATCTGTCTCCAATAAGGGACGGACAGGCCTGATAATTCCTGCGTGGACAAGCCCCGCCTTGCCGTGATCGCCGTCCGTCCCAGGCTCCCGGCCAATCTGGGGTCGATCGCCCGGGTGTCGAAGAACTTCGGGGTCCCCGACGTGCGCCTGGTCGAGCCGGCAGCCCCCGCCGACGAAGAGGCCCACCGTCTGGCCTCGGGGGCAGACGACGTCCTGGAGGGCTTGCGGCGATTCGAATCGCTTCCCACCGCGATCGCGGACCTCGGTGCCGTCGTCGCGACATCTTCGCTGCGCGGCCGGGGAGAGCACCGTGCGATCACTCTGGCCGACCTTCCGGGATTACTGCACGAGGCCGGCCCGACGGGAGTCGGGTTCGTCTTCGGGCCGGAGAAGAGCGGCCTGACCGAGGAAGAGATGTCACATGCATCGCTCTTCCTGCGGCTTCCGACCGAGCCCGCCTTCCCGACCCTGAACGTCTCTCACGCGGTCGCGGTGACGCTGGCCGGGGCGCGCCTGGCCGATGGCGATGACGCCGTGCCGAACGGCACGAGCGCCTGGGCTCCCGCCCGGGAGGTGGAGGCGGCGATCACCCACTGGGACCGTGCGCTCGAGGCCATCGGGTTCTACGACACCGGACACCGCGGCCGCACGCTCCGGGACTGGAGGCGCCTGATCGCCGGCCGTCCGCTCTCCTCGCGAGACGTGGCCATCCTGCGGGGAGTGGCCAACCGCATTCTGGTCTCCCTGCGACGCCAGAGAGAATAGCTGTCAGCTGTCAGCTATCAGCTGTCAGCTGTCGAGTGGACCGGCGCTGAGAGCTGAAAGCCGAGAGCTGACAGCTTCCTACAGCAGCTCGGCCTCGGAAAAGAAGAAGGCGACCTCCTTCGCCGCGTTCTCGGGAGAGTCGCTGCCGTGGATGGCATTGCGCTCGATGTCGGTTCCATGGAGCTTGCGGATCGTCCCGGACTCGGCCTTGCGCGAATCCGTCGCCCCCATCGCCTGGCGCAGGCGCGGCACCGCTTGCTCGCGAACGAGCGCCGCGACGACGACCGGGCCTTCGGTCATGAAACGCACGAGGCCTTCATAGAAAGGGCGTTCCCGATGGACCGCGTAGAAGGCGCGAGCCTGCTCCACGGAGAGCCGGAGCTTCTTGAGCCCGGCGACGCGGAAGCCCTCCCTCTCGAGGTGCGTCAGGATCGCGCCTGTCTTGCCGGCCGACACCGCATCCGGCTTGATGATGGCCAGGGTTCTCTCCACGTTTCTAGCTCAAATTGAGAAATTGAGGCAATCGCCTTATCTGCCGAGAACTTCTTTCATCTTCGAGCCGATGTCGGCCGGGGACCGTACGACGGCGATTCCGGCGGCCTCGAGGGCCTTGATCTTGTCGGCCGCGGTTCCGCGACCGCCGGCGATGATGGCTCCGGCGTGCCCCATGCGGCGGCCCGGCGGCGCGGTCTGCCCGGCGATGAAGGCGACCACCGGTTTTCGGAAGTGGCCGGCCACGTAGCAGGCCGCCTCTTCCTCGGCCATCCCCCCGATCTCCCCGATCAGGACCACCGCCTCCGTGCCCGGGTCTTCCCGGAAGGCATTGAGGCAGTCGATGAAGCTCGTGCCGTTGACGGGGTCGCCTCCGATGCCGACGACCGTGGACTGTCCCAGGCCGAGCCGGGTCAACTGGTCCACGGCCTCGTAGGTCAGGGTGCCCGAGCGCGAAACGACGCCGATCGGTCCGGGGCTGTGGATGCGTCCGGGCATGATTCCGATCTTGCATTGGCCGGGCGAGATGATCCCCGGACAGTTGGGGCCGATCAGCCGGACGGGGGCTCCGCCGGAGTTGATCCCCGCGAGAAACGCCTTGACGCGAATCATGTCGTTGGTCGGAACGCCCTCCGTGATGCAGGCGATCACCCCGACTCCCGCGTGGGCGGCCTCGACGATCGCGTCGGCGGCATACGGCGGCGGGACGAAGATCATCGAGGCGTTCGCGCCGGTGGCCGCGACCGCTTCGGCGACGGTGTTGAAGACCGGAATCCCCTCGTGCGAGGTGCCCCCCTTGCCCGGCGTGACCCCCGCGACGACCTGGGTTCCATAGTCGCGGCTGGCGAGCGCGTGAAAGGTCCCCTCGCGGCCGGTCAGGCCCTGGACGAGGAGGCGCGTTCTCCTTCCGACCCAGATGCTCATGAGACGGGAAACGGAAAATGGGAAACGGAAAACGGAGCCGAGAGCTGAGAGCTGACAGCTGACAGCTTCTTCATCGCGCGGCCTCCACGGCTTTGCGAGCCGCGTCGGCGAGACCGTCAGCCGGCGTGATTTTCAGGCCGGAGTCGCGGAGGATCCTCTTGCCTTCGTCCACGTTCGTTCCTTCCAGGCGCACGACGACGGGAGTGGAAAGGCCCATCTCCTGGACCGCCGCGACGACGCCCTTGGCGATGATGTCGCACCTCATGATCCCGCCGAAGATGTTGATGAGGATCGCCTTTACGTTCTTGTCCGAGAGGATGATCCGGAACGCGTTCTTGACCTGCTCCTCGGTGGCGCCGCCGCCGACGTCCAGGAAGTTGGCGGGCTCTCCGCCGGCGAGCTTCACCAGGTCCATCGTGGCCATCGCCAGGCCCGCGCCGTTGACCATGCAGCCGACGCTTCCGTCGAGCTTGATGTAGTTCAGGCCGAACTTCGAGGCCTCGACTTCGAGCGGGTCTTCCTCGGCGAGATCGCGCATCTCTTTGATGTCGCCGTGCCGGAAGAGCGCGTTGTCGTCGAAGTTCATCTTGGCGTCGAGCGCCAGGACGTCGCCGGACTTGGTCACGAGGAGAGGATTGATCTCGGCGAGCGAGGCATCCGTCTCGACGTAGGCGCGGAAGAGCGCCTGCATGAAGGCGACGCCCTTGCGGAAACTCTCCCCGGCGAGGCCGAGCGCGAAGGCGAGCTTGCGCGCCTGGAAGGGAAACATGCCGAGGCCCGGATCGAGCGGCTCCCGGATGATGGCCGCGGGATCCCTGGCCGCGACTTCCTCGATCTCCATGCCGCCGAACTTCGAGGCCATCATTGCGGGAAGGCCCTTCCCGCGGTCGAGGGTGACGCCGAGGTAGAGCTCCCGGGCGATGTCGAGGGCTTCCTCGACGAGGACTTTCCGGACGACGCGGCCGCCCGGGCCGGTTTGCGGAGTCACGAGGGTCATGCCGAGGATCGCTTTGGCGAGCGTGTAGGCTTCCTCCGGGTCCCCGGCGAGCTTGACGCCGCCCCCCTTTCCCCGTCCACCGGCGTGGATCTGCGCCTTGACGACGCACCGCCCCCCCAGCCGGTGCGCGATCTCGCGCGCCTCGGCCGGGCTGTCGGTCACCTCGCCACGCGGCACGGCGACGCCGTAGCGAGCGAGGATGGACTTGGCCTGGTATTCGTGAACTTTCATAAGAGCCGGCGGATTATAGCGATCCGGTCAAACGTGCCTTACGAATCTCGCGTCGTCGAGGGGCAGGGCGTCGTCCTCGGCGATTCCACGAGAATCGAACGGTTCAGACTTTGAGGATCTTGAAGAGCTCGCGCACCGCGCCCGCGGACTTCTCGAGGGCCGCCTTCTCCTCGGCGGTCAGGGCGATCTCGACGATCTGCTCGACGCCACCGGCGCCGAGCTTGACCGGCACGCCGAGATAGACGTCCTTCATCCCGTACTCCCCCTGGAGGTAGGCGGCGCAGGGAAGGACCTTCTTCTTGTCCTTGATCACTGCATCCACCATCTCGACGGCCGCGGAGGCGGGGGCATACCAGGCGGAGGTCTTCAGGTGGTTGACGATCTCGATGCCGCCGTCGCGCGTGCGCTTGACGATAGCGTCGAGCTTCTCCTTCGGGAGCAGCTCGGTGACCGGCACGCCGCCGACGGTCGAATAGCGGGTTAGCGGCACCATGGTGTCGCCGTGGCCGCCGAGCACGAACGCCTGCGTGCTCTCGACCGAGACGCCGAGGGCTTCGGCCAGGAAGTAGCGCATCCGCGCCGAATCGAGGATTCCGGCCATGCCGAAGACGCGCTCGCGCGGAAAGCCGGAGACCCGCCGGGCGACTTCGCACATGGCATCGAGAGGATTCGAGACGATGATCAGGATCGCCTTCGGCGAACCGGGCAGGAGCTTCTGGACCACGTCCTTGACGATCCCCTCGTTGGTGGCCACGAGGTCATCCCGGCTCATCCCGGGCTTTCGGGGCACACCGGCCGTGATGACGACGAGGTTGGACCCCGCCGAAGCCTCATAGGAGTTCGACCCGATCATCTTCGAGTCGAACCGTTCGACCGGAGCCGACTCGAGCATGTCGAGCGACTTGCCCTGGGGAACCCCCGGGATGATGTCGATCAGGACGACATCGGCGATTTCTTTTTCGGCGATCCGCTGGGCGACGGTCGCGCCGACGTTGCCGGCGCCGACCACCGTGACTTTTTGTTGCATCGTTCGATGTTACCCGAACCCACCGCTTGTCAAGGGGTGAGGATTCATCATTCCAAAAGGGTCTGGTAAGCTCCTCGGAGCCTTGACTCTCGACCCGCGCCGTCCCATTCTCGAGCGGCCATGACCGCGCGCCCGGCCTACAAGAGCCATCCCCTCTGGCAGAGCGCCATGGCACTGACGCGGGGCGCCTACGCCCTGGCCGATCGCGTCAAGGAGCGGTCCCCCGACGCCGCTCGCGGGCTGCGGAAGGCCGCCGTGGCCGTGCCGGCCCATCTCGCGGCCGCCGTCTCGGACCGGCGTGAGGATCGCGGAGAGCACGCCCTGGCCGCGCGGAGCGCTCTGGCGGAGGTCATACGCCAGGCCAGCCGCGTGCAGGGAGAGGATTCCCGCGATCTCGCCCGTCAGGCGGAAACTCTGGACCTCTCCGTTCTCTTCGAGCTCGGCAGAGCGGACGTTTTCCGGTGACGGACGAACGCGCTCCGCGCCCAGGGCGCATCGCCGCGCTCGTGGCGCTCGTCCTGCTTGCCGGAGTGGTCCTCTGGGCGCCCCGCTGGTGGGAGAACCGTCTCTACCGGCAGGCGGAGGCCATCGCCGGAGTCGGGTCTCCTGTGCTCAAAGGGGACGTGACTCGGGCGCGCGCCAGGATCGAGCCGGGCAGGCCCCGCAAGGAAGTCGTCGAAGCGATCGGCCGCCCGTCCTTCTCCGTCGGAACCGAGGGAAGCTCCACCCACGAAATCTGGACGTACTACTATGCCGACGGAACGATGACGGTCAACTTGACGGACGGCATCGTCAAGAGAATCTCGCTCAACTACGGACCCCCGAAGATCCCGATCTCCCACAGACCGTAAGGAATTGTGAATTGTGAATGGTGAATTGTGAATTGTGCATTGTGAATGACCGGAGCCCGGGCGCTCTCATTCACGATTCACAATTCGCAACTCACAGCCTCCCCTCGAAGCGAGGCAGGCTGGATTGACGGAGATGACCTTGCCACCTGAGCCCTCCATCCGGGTCGTGATGATGCCCAAGGACACCAACGCCCACGGCACGATCTTCGGCGGCGTCATCCTCTCCTACATCGACCAGGCGGCCGCGGTGGAAGCCAAGAGGCAAGGCGCGTCCTTCATCGTGACCGTGGCGATGCGGGAGGTCGTTTTTCACGAGCCCGTCAACGTCGGAGATCTCGTCTCCTTCTACACGCGGTTGGTCAAGATCGGCAGGACCTCGATCACGATCGCCGTCGAGGTCTACGCCCAGCGCGGCGAGGGGGGCCGGGAGCGCGTCAAGGTCACCGCCGCCGAGGTGACATTCGTCAACCTCGACGAGAATCGACGGCCACTCGAGATCCCACGTTAGCTCTGCGCGCGACGTTCTGAGTTCGTGCGACGTTCGACGCGCGACGTTCTTCGTTATCGGTCCTGGAAACTTGGAACCTAAAACGTAGAACTTAGAACATCGAACCGCTCAAAGAGAAAGAAGGTCCCGATTTCTCGGGACCTTCTCGGTCGACAGCCGAACGAGAGTCCGGCAATACTTCCGTTCTCTCTATCCTACCACTCGGCTTCTTCTTCGGGGACTCCTCCTGCGGGAGCTTCTCCCTCGCGCTCTTCCGCTTCCTCTGCCGCCTCGCGGGCCAACCTCTCGGCCTCGCGCTCTTCGCGCATTTCGATTTCGGCCTCGTGAGACTCTTCGTCGGCCTTCCAGTTCGCCTCGCCGTAGCTCTCGGCCGCCGGCTCCACCGCAGGCTTCGCCCTGGTCCTGGCGGGGGCGGGCTTCTTTGTTGCCGGCTTCCTGGGAGCCTTCGCCGCCTTCCGGGGAGCCGCTTTCCGGGGGACCGCCTTCGCCGCCGCTTTTCGTGCCGGTTTCTTCGCCGCCCTGGAACGTGCTCTCGCTCGCCCGGCCGGTTTCTTTCGCGCTTTCCTCGAGGTTTTCCCAATCCTGCGCGCGCTCGCGCGCGCGCCTTTCTTTGCAGGTTTCTTCTTCTTTGCCACTCTCGATCCTCCTCTTACCCGGGCGCGCCGGAGCCCCGATCATACAATTGCGGGAATGTCGAATCGAGACGGGGGGCGCGTTCGAATCCGCGCCCGGCCCGAAGGATTGACCGTCGAGATCCGGCCGCTTGCGCGCACGACAGGGGGGCGAGCCGGGCTGGCCGGCGCCTCCGCGCTCGTCCTGGGAGCCGCCCTCTATGGCGCCTCGCACCTGGCCGACGTCTGGGAGGCGGGACTCAGGACGGGACAGTTCAGCGACCTGCCCTTCCCTCTCCTGCTCGGCCTGACGCTGGCCATCGCCGTATCCACGCCGCTCGCCTTCATCGGTCTGGCCGCCCTGGCATTCGCCGAGGAGACCATCGTCGTCGGCCCCGAAGCTATCGTCATCGAGACCGCCGCCTTCGAAAAGAAGCGCGTCCGTCGTATCTCTTTGACCGAGGTCCGCTGCTGGCGGGAGACATATCTGCCTCTTGCGCCATGGTGGACATGGGCGGTCAAGCGCCTGGCCGCCCGGACGGGGGCACGCTTCGAGCCAGTAGCCGGGGCCGCCGGTCCCAAGGATAAGAGAAGCATAGGGTTAGCGCTGGCCAGGGCAACCGGGAAACCCCTGCTGGATGACTTCGGCAGAGCGCTAACCGACGATAGTTCGGAGGCGGAAGCCCGTCGAGAACCGAGAAGCGCCGGCTCTGGTAGCATGAGAGGGTGACGACCACATCGATCGGACCGCGCTATCACCTAACTGATTCTCTCTTAGCAACTTACGATATCCCCGATTCCGTCCGCCAGGGGATCTCCGAAGCAGGGTTCACGTACGCGACCCCGATCCAGGCAAAGACCCTGCCGATCAGCCTCGCCGGCCGCGATGTTGCCGGGCAGGCGCAGACCGGGACCGGGAAGACGGCGGCGTTCCTGATCACGATCTTCTCGCGGCTGCTCCGGGCGGCTCGCCCGCGGCCCGGCCGCGGACCCCGCTCCCTCGTCGTCGCGCCGACCCGGGAGCTGGTCGTACAGATCCGCGACGACGCGGAAAAGCTCGGCCGTCACACGGGCCTGAGCGTGCTCGCCGTCTTCGGGGGAATGGACTACCGCCGGCAGCGCGACGCGCTCAAGGGGGCGCCGGACCTTCTGGTGGGAACGCCGGGACGCTTGATCGACTACGAACGGCAGGGAGCGACGACGTTTCGGGACGTGGAGATCCTCGTGATCGACGAAGCCGATCGGATGTTCGACATGGGGTTCATCCGCGACCTTCGCAAGATCCTGCGCCGCTGCCCCCCCTACCACCGCCGCCAGACGATGCTCTTCTCGGCGACGCTCTCCGTGCGCGTCATGGAGCTTGCCTACGAGCACACGAACAACGCCGAGAAGGTCGAGGTCGAGCCCGAACGCGTCGGCGCGCACGGGATCACCGAGGTGCTCTACCACGTCTCTTCTGCCGAGAAGTTCCCGCTGCTGCTCGGGTTGCTCGCGCGCGAGGGAGGAAAGCGGGTCTTGATTTTCGTCAACCGCCGCTCGACCGCGGTGGAACTCGTTCGAAGCCTCTCGGCCGGCGGCTATCCAACGCGGGCGCTCGCCGGCAACGTACCGCAGGAGAAGAGGCTCAAGATCCTGAATGACTTCAAGGAGGGACGGCTCGCCGTCCTCGTCGCGACCGACGTTGCTTCGCGTGGCCTGCACATCGAAGGCGTCTCCCATGTCATCAATTACGACCTGCCTCAGGACCCCGAGGACTATGTCCATCGCATAGGCCGCACGGGGCGCGCCGGCGCCGAAGGCACCGCGGTCGCGCTGGCCTGCGACGATTACGTCTTCTCTCTGGACGCCATTCAGAAGTTGATCGGCCGCGAGATTCCGGTCGAGTGGCCAGCCGAGGGCCTCTTCCGGCAGGTCTCCTCCGCTCCCCGCCCGCACCCTTCATACCGGCCGGGGCGCCGGCCGCCGGCCCGGCGGGAGAACCCCCTACGCATGCGCATTCCGCTGGCGGCGCCGGCTGCCGACGAGTCCGACAGGTTCGGACGCACCAAACGAAAGAGCCATAGAAGATAGAGTCGTGATTTGAGATTTGTTGATTTGTGGTCCTGGCGACAAGGCCGACCCATGATCACGATTCACAAATCACCTCACCAATCTCAATAGGCGGTCGTGAGTGCGCCGCTCTCCAGCCAGTAGGCGAGCTGACGCCGGATCCGATAGGGGTCCGCTTTCATGGCCCCTTCGCAATCGCGCGGGGTCGCGCCGCTCGAGACCAGGTTCCAGAGCCCGTTGACGAACATCCCATCGAGCTCGTCGGGATGGTGATCGGGCCGGGCCGCCGTGCGCCTGGGCCTCGCGTCGTCCGGCACGAGCGCCGCGGCCTGCTGGAATTCGTCGTAGCGCCGCATCCCCTCGAGGCACAGGGGAACAATCTCGAGAAGAGGACCCGCCGGGGCCCCCGGGCGCCCGTCGGAGGGCTGGCGCGCGAAAACGAATGACGCCGGGGCGGGCCGCTCCAGGAGCCCGTAGAACGCCTCCTGGTTGTTCAAGCCCCGCGCCTCGCAGCTCTTCATCTTCCCGTCCTTCAAGACGATCTCAGCCGCGATCTCTCCCTTCTGGTCCTTGAGGGTGAGCAACCCGGAAAGCCCGGCCTCCGCCAGGCTCTGGACGAGCGCGGGCAGCCCGAATCGCTCCATCTCTCCCGAGCGCGTGTCGGAAGGCGCCTCGCGGACCGGAGGGGGTCCGCCGAGAGTCGCCAGCGCGCTGGCGGCCGCCTTCCCCACCTCCAGGTTCGGAAACCGCCGCGCAAGACTCTCGAAGGCGGCTCGCACGGGCGGAGCCGGCGTCGCCGAGAGAGCCTCGATCAGGTGCTTCGCGTTGTTGTCGTTCTGGTGCAGCAGGATGCCGAGGACCTTGCGGGGAGAGTTCACCCGGAGGGCCGCAAGCAGCCGCTCGAGCACCTCTACATCCCCCGACAGATCCTGCCCGGCGAGCTCCGAGAGCCGGGAAATCGCGTCTCCGAGCTCCGCCTTCTTCTTCAGCCCGTGATCCACGACGGCTTTGCGGGCCGCATCGGTCCCGAAGTGAGCCAGGGCCGCGACAACGCGGTCCAGGAGAAGCCGGATCTCCCTGGGATCGTAGGGAGCATCCGCGGGTTTGGCGAGCATTTTTTCCAGGTCGCCAAGCAGCGAAATGAGAGTGCTTTCCGCCCGCTCGTGATTCAACTGGCCGAGGTTCGCCACCGCCTCCTTCAGCAGCGGAGCCGGGAAGGGCACTACCGCGTGGCGCGCGGCCGCGTCCACGTCTTCCTCGAGAGCGGTCACGGTCTCTGCCATCGGAATCCGGCGGAGCAGGTAGAGGAGGTTGCGGCGAAAGTACCACTTCTCGTCCCCCTCCGCCTGCCCGAGGGGGGACCGGAGCCTGCCGAGCGCTTCATGGCGCGCCGGCGCTCCGTGCACCTCGAGCAGCTGCAGGAGGAGCTTGCGCCGATCCCGTTTCGTCTCCCGCAGCAGGTCCGCGAGGAGTCCCTGGGGGCTCGTCGGGATGAAGAAATTCAGGACGCGGCGCAGGAGCGGGTGGTATCGCGGCGTCTCGGCGTAACGGCGCATCCGCTCGATGTCGAGCCGGTCGTTGCCATTGAGGCGGACGACCTCCACGGCGCTCTCGGCGACGCCTTTCTCCCTGATGATTCGGTCCGCGAGATCGAGCATCGTAACGGCCTGCGGAAGCGCCCCCTCGTTGAACCGGTCGCAGGAGGTCCTGACCATCTCGCTGAAGCGGCGCGCGACCTCCCCCGGATCCTCCGGCTGCACCACGATGCGGTGCATCGCTTCCACCGGCGCGCTCTCCGGCGCCGGTTTCTCAGCGGGCGCGCCTCCCTCTCCCGCGGTCCCGGGCTCCCCGGCCGCCGGCCCGGGGCTGACCCAGCCCGGGAGGAGCGCCGCCAGGGCGCGAAAGACATCCGCCGTCTCGAGCTTCATGCCGAGCTCGCGAAGCTTTTCCAGGTTCCGATCGAACTCCTCGGAGTTGCGGGACGAGCGCGCGGCGACGGCGAGCGCCTGGGCGAGAGGGTCCGGAGCTTCCTCCTCGGAGGCGTTCTCGGCGGGCACCGCCGCTCCCAGCCGCTCGATCAGGAGCGAGAAGCGCCTGAGGCCGCGCTGCTCCTCGCGGGACAGAGACGGCCCGCTCGGGGTCTCGAGCACGCGCTCTCCCGACCTCCGGATCAGCTCGTCCACCGAGGTCGTCACGGCTCCCATGCTCTCGCCCAGGCGTTCCATGTTCCGCCGGAGCGTCTCCCTCTCGCCCTCGGGGCAGAAAGCGAGGACGAGAGTCTTCAACTCCTCGAAGAAACGGCTGAACGGCTCCTTGGCCACGAGCCGGAACTCGCCGATCAAGAAGATCTTCCTGATCGCGTAGAACATGTAGTCGGAGATCTTGATCCCGGAGCCCGAGCGGTATCGCGCAGCGGTCCACGACTGGACGCAGGCGGCCATCAGGCTCGGCGAGCGGTGGATCAGGAGCTTGAACGAGTCGGCCACGACCAGAGGCGGCAGAACGTCCGACAGGTAGAGCTGCAACTCCTCGATCGCCTCGCGGACTTCCGGGCTCGACTGCTCGGGAACCATTTCTATGACTTTAGGCTAACCCCAGTTGCCTGGCGGGCGGTAGGTCATTAGAGGATGGGTGAGATAGGGACCCCGACTTCGGGTTCTCACCTGACACCGGCACCGACCGCCTGCCGGCCGGCAGGGGGCCTAGAAGCTCTTGAGGAAGTCCGCGTTCGTTCGGAACTTGGAGAGGCGGCCGAGCACGAGCTCCATGGCTTGGATCTTGTCCACCGCCGCCAGGGCCCGGCGCAGCTTCACGATCTTGGGGAGCTCCTCCGGGGCGTAGAGCTTCTCTTCCTTGCGCGTTCCCGACTGGGGGATGTTGATGCACGGGAAGATCCGGCGGTTGAAGAGATCCCGGTCGAGCACGATCTCGGTGTTTCCCGTGCCTTTGAACTCCTGAAAGATGATCTCGTCCATCCGGGAGCCGGTGTCCACCAGAGCCGTGGCGATTATGGTGAGGGACCCGCCCCCTTCGGCGTTGCGGGCGGCGCCGAAGAAACGGCGCGGCTTCTCCATCGTGCGGGCGTCGATGCCGCCCGACATGATCTTGCCGCCCCCCTTCTGCATGTGGTTGTAGGCTCGCGCCATGCGCGTGATCGAGTCGAGGAAGATGATGGCGTGCTTGCCGCATTCGACCAGGCGCCGTGCCCTCTCGGCGACGATCTCGGCCACGGCGATGTGGTTCTCGGCGGAAAGGTCCGCCGACGAGGCGATGACCTCGCCGCGCACGCTGCGGCGGAAGTCGGTGATCTCCTCGGGGCGTTCGTCGATCAAGAGGACGATCACGTAGACATCCGGGTCGTTGACGGAGACGGCGTGCGCCATGCGTTTCAAGAGCGTCGTCTTGCCCGCCTTCGGCGGCGCCACGATCAGACACCGCTGCCCGCGGCCGATCGGCGCGAGAAGGTCCACGACGCGGCCGCACATCTCCTCCGGCGTGGTCTCGAGCTTCAAGTGGTCGTGAGGATCGATGGACACGAGCTCGTTGAAGGCCGGGCGCTGGCGGAAGGCGGCGGGCTCGAGGCCCTCGACCGTCTCGACGCTCTTGACCACGGGCCGGCCCCCCTCCACGGCCACCCCCGTGATCATTGCGCCCGCCTCGAGACCCTCGCGGGTGATCAGATCGCGGGGAACGAGCGGATCGTTCGGCGAAGGCAGGTAGTTGCTCTTGGCGGACACGAGGGCTCCGGGGGCGTTCTCCCGCGGAGGCAGGAAGAGCACTCCCTCCACCGGCCTCTCCGGACCGGTCAGGGGAAGCTCGTCAAACCTCTCCTGGGCGCCATTGGCGAAACCGGAGCGTCCGCCCCCACCTCCCCCGCCACCGCGGCGCCGGCGGCGCCGGCGGCGTCGATGGGGTCGTGGCGGAGCATCGCCCGTGGACGGAATCTCCGTCTGAACGAATACGGACCCGGAACCCTGCCGTGACAAGGGATCTTCGGACATGAACTCCCAAACGCCCGCCGCGCTGACTAAGAGGTCCGGGCGGGAAAGTCTCATTTTATCCGAGATGGGGTCAAATGGAAGAGAAATCGTGACCTACGAAAAAAGGCCCATGACCCTGGCCGGGTCGGCCGGCTCCGCCGCCGCCAGGGCGAAATTGTCCCGGGCGTGAGCAGGCTCGGACACTCCGGCCAGCGCGACTGTCATTCCGGGCGCCGAGCGGGAGAACTGCAGGGCCCGCTGCCCGCCCGAAACCGCTTCGGGAAAGGCCTCCACGATCTCTTCGGGAAGATCGCCGGCCAGGCGCCCCTGCAGCAGTGAGGCGGACCCGAAGACGGCCAGGCCGAGCTCGGCCGCGGCAGGAAGGGCCGGCAGTCTCCTGCCGTGAACCTCCTGTGAGGGAAACGCCAGCGCCTGGGCCATGGCGAGGTTGAACGGCAACTGGACCGCGGCGAAGTGGTGACCTTCGCCGGCCACTTCCCGGGCGATCGCGAGAACGCCCTCCATCGAAACATGCTCGGGATGCTCGGGCGGAACCCGCAGGCCGTCCCAGGTGGCGAGTCCCCACGAGCCGATCCTGCCCTCGGAGGCCGCCCCCTCGAGGGCTTCGGCGGCTGCCGCCAGGCGCGCTCGGAGCGTCGCGGCATCCACCGACCCCAGTTGTGTTTCCACGTTGTGGAGATAGTAGAGGTCGAGCGTTTCCAGGCCGAGGTTCGAGCGGCTCCGGTCGATCTGGTCGCGAAGATAGGCGGGCGTCAGGCAGTGTCCCCCGCGCGCGATGTCCGAGCGGGGAGCCAGTCCCGGCTCGACGAAGGTCTCCAGAATGTAGCGGCGGGGATCGCGCGGGTCCTCCGAATCGTGAGGGAGGTATCCGCCCTTGGTCGAGACGAAGACCTCGTCCCGCGCCGCGGCGCCCTCGCCAAACGCGCGGGCGAGCGACCTTCCAACCGCTCGTTCGCTTCTTTGGCCCCTGTAGTTGATCGCCGAGTCGAAGGCGTTCACCCCGCAGCCCAGGGCCACGGCAATGGACGCTTCGTATCCCCGGTCGGTCGCGGAGTCCTCGTTGCCCAGGTAGGTCCCGAGCCCGATGGAGGAGAGGAGCAGGCCGAGCGCGGAACGGAAGTGCCCCGCCGCCGTTTTCGAGCGCCGCGTAAACCGCGACGTCCCCTCCAGGGTGGCCCGCCCAGCGATCATGGAAGCAATTGTGAATTGTGAGTTGTGAATTGTGAATAGGGCACCGGGCTCCGGTCATTCACGATTCACCATTCGCAATTCACAATTCGCCCTTCGAGCATACCGTCGCCCTCGGAAAACCTGTCTGGAGGATGGCGGCCTAGATGTAAGCCTTGTTCACGAAACCCAGATTGGGCCAGCCTGATCCCAGGATCGCGGCGGAGTCGGCCTTGAGCCAGTCGGACAGGACGGTCCCGTAGTAGGAGCGGAAATCGTTCTGGATGGTCAGGTTGCCGTTCCGGTCCAGGCTCGTCAAACCGGGAGGGTCACCGTAGATTCCGGGATTGACCGCGTCTCCGACGACGAAGTGCGGAGCGGACGTCCCGTGGTCGGTGCCCCGGGAGGCGTTGTCCTGGACCCGCCTGCCGAACTCGGACCAGGTCATGAGAAGGACGTCGTGGGACTTGCCGTGGGCGTCCAGGTCGTCGAAGAACGCCTTGATCGACTCGGAGACCGTCAGCAGGAGGCCGTTGTGCCCGTTGGGTCCGGTGTTGTCTTCGTCGGCGTGGTTGTCGAACCCGCCGAACGTCACGTAGAGGATCCGCGCGCCGACGTTGGCGTTGATGATCTGGGCGATCAGCAACATGCCCGCGCCCAGCGAGCCGCTCGGATACGCGCCCCCAGCGACGTAGCCGCTGCGGACGGTCTGCAGGATGTCCGAGGAGGCGATCGCGTCCTTTCCCAACCCGGAGATCGTCGAAACGGTGTTCTCGATCTCGTACGGGTCCGAGCTCTGAGCGACGAACGTGTTCACCTGGTTCTTGCCGTCTCCCGGATACGCGCCGTCGGTCCTGTAGGCGTACGTGGCGAGATCCACGAAGGACGGGACGCTCACGTTGTCGGCGAGGAGCGTTCGCGGCAGCGACTGCGAGATCGCCACGCAGGAGAGCGGGTTCGCGCTGTTTCCGATCGCCGCGTCCGCCCAGCGCCCGAGCCACCCGCGCCGCTGCGCGAGAGTCGGGTCGGCCGTGTGCCAGATGTCGCGGGAGGAGAAATGCGAGAGGCTCGAGTTTGGATATCCGATCCCCTCGACGATCGCCACCCGGTTCTTGTCCCACAGGGCCTTGAGCCCCGCCATCGCGGGCGTCGTGCCGCCGCTGACCGCCATGCCGTTCAAGCCGAGCTTCGCGCTCAACTGCAGCACGCTGGCGGCCTGGATCCCGATGCGCGAGCGCACCTGGGCGTAGGCGTTGTCGGTGTACGGAATCACCGTGTTCAAGCCGTCGTTGCCTCCCATCAGCTCGAGGACGACGAGCGTTCGGCTGGCCGCTTCGGCGCCGACGGACTCCTCGAACATCCTCGTTCCGGCCACGGCCCATCGGGGCACCATCGCCGACACCGACACGAAACCGGCGCTCCGGAGGAGAAAGTCGCGCCTGGACAGGGGCATGGAATCCTCCCGCGCCGGCTAGGCGAGATAAAATGCGGGGCTCGTCAGCATCAGGTGGACCAGCCCCCGGACTTTCTTGTCCACGTTCGCGGCCGTGTTCGTCCACGCGCCGCGGGACCCGTCGTCGTTGGCGTTCATGTACGCGATCCAGGCGGCCCGCACATCGGGCGGCACCTCGGAGATGTTCAACCGGTCCGCCACGAGGTCAACGACCTTGTCGGCCGTCGAGGCATCCTTGCCGGCCAGCAGCTTGCCCGCATCGAACCGGGTGCCGGTGGAACCGCGGTTGGTCGCGTACGTGTTCGACAGGCTCGCCCGCGCGAAGAGCGTCCCGGTGTTCATCCAGGAGGTTCCCCAGTCCCACCCCTTCGCGTCCTCCGGGTTGAAGAGGATCTGGCCCATGGCGGAGAGCGAGTTGACGGCGCTCGAGAAGTCGCTCGTCCCTTCGAGCATCCGAACCTGCGCCACCGCGTACTCCACCGGGCTGCGCACCCAGGTCTTGCGCGTGTGGGCCTCGTAGAACTCGGGCGACAGGAAGATCGCGCGCACGACCTCCCGGACGGAGTGACCGGCCGAGTCGTAGATCGCGCCGAGCTGGCCGACGACGTAATCGGAAGGGTTTTCGTAGGCGAAGAAGCTCCAGAGCTTGGCGGCGAGGAAGCGGCCTGATTTGGTTCCCCGCGAGTCGCTCCAGTTGAGGATGATGTCGATCGCTTCCGCGCCGTTCCAGTTGCCCGTCTTCCCGAGGATCGTCTTGGCGCCGTTGTCGTGGATTGCGGGGTTGTCCTGGAACGTGGCGCCGTTGTAGTTGTCCGTCTGCGTGTAGCTGCCGCGTACGAGCGTCCACCCGGTCAGGGCCCTGGCGACCTGGGTGACGTCGTCCTGCGTGTAGCCGCTGTCGACGCCGAGCGTGAAGAGCTCCATGAGCTCCCGGGCGTAGTTCTCATTGGGATGCGCCGCCTGAGAGAGCCAGTTGTCCAGCCAGACGAGCATGGCCGGGTCCTGCGAGATCCTGACCACCAGGTCGTCGAACTTGCCGAGGGCGTACTGACGCTCGGTCTTGTTCTGGTTCAGGATCAAGGTGACCCCCCTGACCTTCGCGATCCCGGAAGTCCAATGGAGGTTCCAGAAGTAGGTCATCTTCTCTTCGAGCGGACGCGGCGAATACGCCATGCGGTCGAGGAACCATTGCTGGATTCCGCGGGTGGTCAGGATGTTGTAGTTCTTCGCGGCGAGGGCGGACTCGTAGGAGGCCACGTCTATGGATTCGTAGTCCACGAGCGACGAAACGGCTCCCTCCAGGCCCTTCGCGTAGAGCGCGTCGATCTCCGAAGGCGCCCCGCCGAACCCCGCCCTGCGCAGCAGGTGAGCCGCCGCGTCCCTTGTCCAATTGACCGAGGTCATGTTGGCCCCCTTCGTGCCCAGCCGATGCCGCTTAGACGAAGGGGTTGGAAAGAGAGTTTACCGCCCGAAGCCAGCCCTGACTACACCACCGGCAGAGGGATTCCGTGGGTGCGGGTCGTTCCCTCGACTTTGCTGTCCCAGCGTCCCGGGATCGGCGTCGCGCAGGTCGGACACGCTCCCCGTTCGAGACGGTTTTTCAGGACCCGGAAGCTCGAACGCTCGATGAGCGTCGTCCGGCACTCGGGACAGCGCGTGTTCTCCCATTCCCCGACGCTGCCCGGAAGGTTCCCGGCGTAGACGTAGCGCAATCCCTCCTCCGTTCCGATCTCCGCCGCGCGGATGAGAGTCCCGGCCGGCGTCGCGCCGCGGTCGTTCATCTTGTAGTCGGGATGAAACGCCGTCACGTGCCACGGAATGTCCCGCGATACCGAGGCGACGAAGGCCGCGGCCCTTCTCAACTCCTCCTCCGAGTCGTTGAAACCGGGAATGACGAGTGTCAGGACCTCGAGCCAGACCCCGCGGTCGTGAATTCCCTGGATGGAATCGAGGACGTTCTGGAGCACCCCGCCGAGCTGCCGGTAATGCTTGTCGTCCATCGATTTCAGGTCCACCTTGTAGAAGTCCACCCAGGGGCGGATGTAGTCGAGCACCTGCGGAGTGCCGTTCCCGTTGGAAACGTATGCCGTGTACAGACCGTCCCTCTTGGCCTGCCGGAAGACGGCAACCGCCCACTCGGAGGTGATGAGCGGCTCGTTGTAGGTCGAGACCACGGTGGGAAGTCCGTTCTCCAGGGCCAGGCCGACGAGGTCCTCGGGAGAGACGTCGCGCGGCCGCCCGACGGCCTCCGGGTCGCGGATCGACTGCGAAGTGAACCAGTTCTGGCAGTAGGCGCAGTGGAGATCGCAGCCGAGCATGCCGAAGGAGAGGGCGTCGGAACCGGGCAGCGCGTGGAAGAACGGCTTCTTCTCGATCGGGTCGCACTGGAGCGCGCCGACGTACCCCCACGGCACCCTCAAGACGCCTCCTTCGTTGTAGCGGACCCGGCAAACCCCTTCCCGCCCCTCCGGGATCGGGCAGCGGTGGCCGCAGGAGTAGCAGCGCAGGCGCCCGTCCTCGAGGCGCTCGACGAGCTCCGCGGCTGCCGGTGCGGTGCGGCGCGCGAGCAACGGAGCGATGGAGGACGCGGCTGACATGGTTCCGAAAGAGGATAACGCCGCTTCGGAGTCGGAAATGCCTCCGAGTCCGGGCGCGTTATGATCGCTCGATGTCCATGAGGCGCAGCGCTTTATACCTGTTCTTCCCCTGCCTGCTGGCCGCTCCGACGCTCCTCGCCCAGGCGACCACGATCCCTGCCGGCCAGAGGATGGCGACGGAAAACGGGCACGCGGTCACCGGCGTCCGCGTCCTGCCCCAGCCGGACGGAACCGTCTGGTTCCTCGTCCCCTCCAACGACCGGATCGTTCAGCTCCAGGCCGATGGGGTGACGATGAAGCAGTGGCAGATCCGCGCCGACAAGGACATCGGCGCCAACCCGGTGGACCTCAAGGTGGACGGCAACATCGTCTGGTTCATCGAGAACGGCGAGAGCCTGATCGACGCGGGCCGGTCCATCTTTGCCCGCCTGGACACGACGACGGGCCAGCTTCGGGAGTGGGACGTGCCCGGCTCGAAACCCGCCGCTTTCTATATGGCTCCGGACGGCAAGGTGTGGCTCCCGCAGACCAACGGCCGGCTCCAGTCGGTGGACATGAACACTCTCGCAGTCGTGGACTACCGCTCGACGAAGACCTTCGCCTACAGCGACATGGTCGCCGGCCCCGACGGCGCACTCTGGCTGACGGACTTCGGGAACAACCGCATCGTCCGATACGAGCCCGGGGCGGCCACGGAGACGTCCTGGACCTTCTTCGATCCCAATTCCGGGAGGTTCAACCCGTCCCAGATTCGATTCGACGACAACGGGTACCTCTGGATCTCGCAGCTGACGGGCGCCCAGATGAACCGGTTCAACCCGGCGACGGGAGAGATCGTTTCGTACACCGGCTTCGTGAGCCCGATCCACTTCGACATCTTCGCCGGACGCATTTACGTCGCCGAAGCCCCGGGCGCGAACGGGCGCATCGTCGTGCTCGATCCGAGCCTCGCGGCCGGCGTCGCGGTCACCCTCCAACCGGAGACGCTGACGGTGGGCGCTTCTCCCGACCCGCTGCAGGTGCGCGTGCGCGATTCGACGATCACGCCGACTGTCTTCACGACCACCGCCGATTCGTTCGCGGCCTCCGACCTCGTCACGACGGGCGATACGCCGGGATTGCTCCGGACCGAGTTCGCCTCCGGGAACGCGTACGGAATGGGGGCCGCGGGCGGAACGGTCTGGGTCGGCTCGAACGGCCTGCTCGTGAAGCTGACCCTGCAGACGATCGGGAGCGCCTCCGACCTGACGGCTCCCGTGGCTGCCGAGTTCGGGGTATCTCCCGGAGTCCGGATCTCGACCGACGCGACGCTCTACAACCGCGGCAGCGCGGCCGTCTCCGGAGACATCCTGTACCTCTACTCTCCGGCCGCGTTCGCGGCCAGGACCAGCTTCAGCGTGAATCCCGGCCAGACCATCCTCCTTTCCGACGTCCTCGGCGGCACGAGCTCCAACTCCAGCGTCCTCTTCGGGCCGGTGCGCATTCGTGTCACGACCGGCGCTCCCGAGGACTTGTCCGCGACGTTGCGATCGGCGCGGCAGCTCGACGACGGGTCTTCCTTCGGTTTCTCGATGCCCGCCCTTTCCGCGGCCGCCTCCGTGGGCCAGGGAGCCACCCGGGTCCTCTTCACGGGCGGCCGCGCAGCCGAAGTCTCCGTCTTCGGGCTCTACACGCCCGGTGGCGCGAGCGCCACCGCGAAACTTCTCGCCCCGGACGGGACCGTTCGGGGGACGAGGTCTTTCCTGCTCGCCGCCAACATCGCGCAGGAGTTCAACCCGGCCGCCTCGGCCTTCGGCGTGGCGGCAGAGCCCGGAGACGTCATCGTCGTGTCTGTGACGTCGGGGGCTCTCCAGCCCTACGTCAACGTCCTGGACACCGGCACGTCGGACATTGCGACGTCTTTGCCTGTCTCACCGACGCGGGACGCGGTCATTCCCGACCTCGGCACGCTGACCGGCCAGGGCGACACGAGCTTCGTATCCGATCTGCTCCTGGCGAACTCCGATCCTTCGGCCACCGCGAACGTGACGGTCTCTTACCTTCCGCTCGGCTCGACCGACGCGCCCGTCCTCGCCACCCTCGCACTGCCTGCCGGCGGGAGCCTGGTGGTCCCGGACGTGCTCGGCACGCTCTTTTCCGTGACCGCGGGACAGGGAACTCTCGTGGTTTCGTCCGACGCGCCCGTGGCCGTGTCCACCCGGGTGGCCGCGCGGAAGCCGGAGGGAGACTACGCGGCTTTTGCGCCGGCGTTCGACGGCGGCGAGGCCATCCCCGACGGCGCGACGGCCACGGCGTTCGGCGTGCCGCAGACGGCCGCGCGGCGCACGCACCTTCTCCTCTACAACAGGGGGGCGGCCGGAACCGTGACGATCGTCGGTTATGACGGCGAGTCCAACGAGGTCGGCCGGCTTTCGACGGATGTCTTGTCCGGTCAAGCTGTTCGCGTCAATTCCGTCCTGGAGCAGATGGGCGTCGCGGACCAGGCCGTCGGCCGGATCTCGGTAACGGGCACGCCGGGGATGGCCCTCTTCGGGCAGACGGCGGAGGTGGACGCGGACACCGGGGACGTCGAGATCGCGAAGCTGAAGTAGCTGTCGGCTTTCAGCTATCAGCCTTCGGCTCCCGGGCCGTAAGGGTCCTGCTGAGAGCTGAGAGCTGACAGCGGATAGCTATAATTCCCTGGTGAATTCCCCTACAACCGTCATCCGGGGCTCCGGCATGTTCGTGCCGGATGGCGTCGTGACCAACGATCGCCTGTCGCGCCTGATGGACACGACAGACGAGTGGATCCGCCAGAGAACCGGCATCGAGGAGCGCCGTCTCGCCCGAAAGGGAGTCTCCTCGTGCGCCCTGGGCTTCGAGGCCGCCACGCGCGCGCTTGCCGATGCCGGTGTGGCGGCGCGGGACCTCGACCTGATCATCTTCGCCACCATGACGCCGGCCTATTACTTTCCCGGGAACGGAGGCCTTCTCGCCGCCCGGCTCGGCCTGTCGACGACGCATGCTCTGGACATCCGGATGCAGTGCGCCGGGTTCCTCTCGGGGCTGCAGGTCGCGGACGCCTTCATCCGTTCCGGGTCCGCCCGGCGCGTTCTCCTCGTCGGCGCGGAGTGTCACGCGTCCCTTTACCCGTGGACCGAGGCGGAATGGGCCATCATGTTCGGCGACTCCGACGCTCCCCCGACTCCGGAAGCCCATGCGTGGGGAACGGCGCACCGCGATCGCGCGGTCATCTTCGGGGACGGCGGGGGCGCCTTCGTTCTCGAGGCGGACGAATCGGGAAACGGACGGGGGTTCCTCGGCTTCGAGATGCGGACCGACGGCGCGCACTGGGACAAGCTCTACGTTCCCGGTGGAGGCTCCGCGAGCTTTCCATACTTCTCGCCGGAGATGTTCGTCCAGAACAGGACGATCCCGATCGTCGAAGGGCGGCAGGTTTTCCGACTGGCCACGACCGCGATGCCGCAGATCGTCCGGGAAATCCTGAAGAAGCACGAACTCGACCTCGCGGACCTCTCGCTTCTTCTGATGCACCAGGCGAACCTCCGCATCAACGAGGCGGTCCAGAAGAGCCTCGGGCTGCCGGACGAGAGGGTCTTCAACAACATCCAGAAGTACGGCAACACAACGGCCGCCACGCTTCCCCTCGTCTTCCACGAGGCGAAGCAGCAGGGGAAGGTTCGGCCAGGCGATCTCGTCTGCTTCACGGCGCTCGGGGCGGGCCTCCACTGGGGCGCCGGGCTGATGCGCGCATGACGATCCCAACGCTGGCCATCCTCGTCGCGCTGTTCGCGCTTCTCGGCGCTCTGGCCCTCGTCGGGTGGTGGCGGCTCACGAACCGGCACCGGCAGGAATTGTCGGACCGCGACGCCAGCTACAAGGCGCTGCTCGAAATCAACGTTCGCCACTACCGCGACATCGCCGAGAGGGACGCGCGCTACAAGAACCTCCTCGAGGAGGCGCGCGAAGGCGTCGTTGCCGAGGCCGAAGGGCGCATCGTCTTTGCGAACCCGGCCGCCATGAGGATCTTCGGCTGGACCCGCGACGAAGACTGGTCGGGGAAGAGCTTCTCCGACCTCGCCGTGGAGGAGTCGCGCGAGGCGCTCGCCGGAATCCTCGCCGCCGCACCGTCGAGCGGCCCGCCGGGCCGCTATGAGGTGGTGGGCCTGAAGGCCGATGGCTCGCGCTTCGCGATGGAGATCACGCCGGCGCGGATGACCTTCCAGGGAAAGACTGCCCGGCAGGCGATCCTGCGCGACGTCACGGACCGGCAACGCGCCGAGGAGGCGCTGCGGGAATCCGAAGAACGCTATCGGCTCCTTTTCGAGAACAACCCCCAGCCGATGTGGGTCTACGACAAGGAGACCCTGGGGTTCCTCGCCGTCAACGAGGCGGCCTGCGAGCATTACGGATACTCCCGCGCGGAGTTCCTCCGGATGACGATCCGGGACATCCGCCCTCCCGAGGACGTTCCCGCCCTGCTGGAAAGCCTGGCGGTCGAAAGGCCGGAGTTCCACCGCTCGGGCATCTGGCGGCACCGCAAGAAGGACGGCACCACGATCGAGGTCGAGGCCGCCTCCCATCCCATTCACTTCGCGGGGCGCGACGCGCAACTGATCCTGGCCAGCGACGTCACCGAAAGAGAGCGGGCCGAGGAGGCGCTGAGGCAGTCCGAGCAGAAGTACCGGGACATCTTCGACTTCGCCACGCTCGGCATCTACCAGTCCCGCCACGACGGATCCTTCCTCACGGTCAATGCCCCGCTCGCCGAGATGCTCGGCTACGACTCGCCCGAAGAGCTCCTGCGGCGCAACCTCGACGAGATCTACATGAGCCCGGAGGAGCGGCTGCAGCTCATCGCCCGGTTCGAGCCCGAAGGCAAGTCGCACAGACAGGAAGTGCTCTGGAAGAGAAAAGACGGGCGCGCCATCTGGCTGGAGCTCGACGCCCGCGCCGTGCGGAATGCCGACGGCTCCACGCGTTACTTCGAGGGCTTCGTGCACGACATCTCGGAGCGCAAGACGAGCGAGGAGGAGAAGAGGCGCCTGCAGGAGCAGCTCGTCCAGGCGCAGAAGATGGAGGCCGTCGGGCAGCTCGCTGGGGGGATCGCCCACGATTTCAACAACCTGCTGACGGCGATCACGGGCTACAGCGAGCTGCTCCTGGGCGAGCTGCTCCCCGAGGACCTCCGGCGGAGCCACGCCGAGGAGATCCGGAAGGCGGGAGAGCGCGCGGCGGCCCTGACGCAGCAGCTGCTGGCCTTCAGCCGCCGGCAGGTCCTCGAGCCCAAGGTCCTCGACGTCAACACAGTCGTCTCGGACATCGAAAGAATGCTGCGGAGGCTCATCGGAGAGCACATCGAGCTGAAGACCCGCAAGGCCGCCGATGTCTGGACGGTCAAGGCGGACCCGGGCCAGATCGAGCAGGCGCTCCTGAACCTCGTCCTGAACGCTCGCGACGCGATGCCACGCGGCGGCACTCTGGCAATCGAAACCGCCAACGCGGAGCTCGACGAGGCCTTCGCGCGCAGCCACGTGCCGACCCAGCCTGGCTCTTACGTCATGGTCTCCGTCAGCGACACGGGGATCGGGATCAGCGACGAGGTCAAGGCGCGCCTCTTCGAGCCCTTCTTCACGACCAAGGAGCGGGGGAAGGGAACGGGACTGGGCCTCTCGACGACCTACGGCATCGTCAAGCAGAGCGGCGGATATCTCTGGTGCGACAGCGAGATCGGTCGCGGAACGACGTTCAAGGTCTTCCTGCCGCGCGTCGAGGAACCCGTCATGGAGATCCCGGAGCGCAAGGCTCTCCCTGCGATCCATCCGGGAGACGAGACCGTCCTTCTCGTGGAGGACGAGCCGGAAGTCCGATCGCTCGTCCAGCGGATCCTGAAGACCCAGGGGTACACGGTCGTCACCGCCGCCAATCCCGACGAGGCCGTCGCCGTCGCGCGAGAGTTCAAGGGGTCCATCCAGCTCATGGTGACCGACGTCGTCATGCCGGGCATGAGCGGTCTGCAGCTGGCCGATCGGCTCCTGCCGGCGCGGCCGGACATGCGAGTGCTCTTCGTCTCGGGCTACACCGACGACGCCCTCGGCCCGCAGGGTATCCTCGACCCGGGCAGGGCATTCCTGCAGAAGCCGTTCACTCCGAGCGCCCTCGCGCAGAAGATCCGGGAGGTGCTGGACGCCGATGCCGAGCCGCAGAGCCTCAAAAATCCGTAAAAGCCGCTAGACGGTCTCACCGCCCGTTATACTCCGCGGGCCATGAGAGCTAGGATCAAGGGCGCTGCCGGAATTCTTCTCTTTTCTCTCGGGTCCGCCGCCTTCGCGCAGGACAAGCCGCCTCAGGAAAAGCCCGTAGAGACCAGGGCCGAGGCCGGGCCGATCCGACCTCCCGAGGGAACCGTGATCGTGAACCTTCCCTCCGCCGAGGTGAACGCGCCGAGAACGCTGCAGCTCCATTTCACGCACCGCTTCTCGCAGCCGATTTCCGACAGCAACATTCACTCCCTCTTCTCCTTCGATTCGGGCGCGGACGTGGGGATCGGGCTCTCCTACGTTCCGATCAAGGACCTCGAGGTCGGGTTCCTGCGCAACCGCAGTCTCGAGGATTACGAGCTCTGGGCCAAGTACCGGATCCCCGCCCTCCCGGAGGGCCCCGTTGCCCTGGCGCTTCGCGTCGGCGGCGACGCTCGGACCGAGAGCACCCCGTCGCTCTGCGAGACGGCTCCGAGGCCGGCGGCATGCTCGTTCGCGGACCACAAGTACAGCTTCTTCGCGCAGGCGATCGGCGGCGTGACTCTCTTCTCGCGGATCCGGCTCACCGCCGTCCCGACCTTCGTCTCCTATTCGGCCCAGCAACCCTTCGTCGTGTCGGAATCCGTTCACAAGAACGTCTTCAACTTCCCTTTCGCCGCGGCGATCGCCGTCACCCGGTCCGTCAACGTCCAGGCCGAGGTGGTGCCGCGGATGAGCCGCGCGAACGCCGGCGGAGTCGGCTGGATCGTCGCCGTCGAGAAGACGGTCTTGCGCCACCGTTTTTCCTTCACGCTCGGCAATCTGCGTCCGACGACCGTGGATCAGTACGTCGGCGCGGACTTCGGCAGCCGGCCCGGCGACTACTTCATCGGGTTCAACATCATTCGCCAGTGGAAACTGTAAAGACGCGCCGTCTCCCGGCGCGTCTTTACATCCTGAGGCCGTGAGGCCGAAGGATCTCCCAACCCCCGATCATCCCGACAGCGCTAGATAACCGAACCTCCCGGGGAGGTGGAAGTCCGGCGGGTCCGCTCCGGTCGGACTCCACGCCGAATACTCCTCGGTGTCCCCGCGGTCGATCCGGTAGAAGTTTGCGCGCCATGCCGCCGTTTTCTCTCCGCCGAGCGGCGCCAGCGGAATCGTGAGGACCGCGGACCAGCGATCCTTTCGGCGGCGCACGCGCGCGGAGAAGCCCGGGCAGTTCCAGGAGACGTCCGCTTTCATCGTCTGCCGGCGGCCATCCGGGGATTGGATCCGGGCGTCGAAGAGCGCGCCGAGCGGGTTGACCTCGAACTCGTAGTAGACGGTCGGCGGATCGTGCGGCGTCAGGAAGACCTCGAAGACATCCTCCTTCCAGAGGGGATCGTCTCTCCCCGTCAGCGTCGCGACGACGCCGCGATCCCTCCCATCGAATCGAACGAGGAGCGCTCCGCCGCGGACCCCCAGGCGCACCGCCGTCGCGAGCCGCGGCGCGGCGCCGTTTCTCGCGTCGACGAGGCGAAGCGGGGAGCGACCCACCAGCCGATCCGTCGCCGCGAGACGCCCGACCTCCGCCCGCGGCGGAGGGCTTCCGGTCACCCGATCTCCCGATGACCCGATCACCCGATCTCTTCTACGTTTCCCGCCGCGGTCTCTCGAAGGGGACCCCCATTGCCGCGAGCCACCGCTGCGCGCGCTCGAGCGCCTGATGCTCCTTGAACTGGAAAAACCGCGCCTCTTCCTTCGGATAACGGAGGAGCGCCTCGCGGTAATGCGAGGCCGGTTCGCCGGAGCTGAGCGCCGCCTCGAGGGCCTTCCGGCAATCCGCGTCCCGGCATTGGGACAGGAAGCTCTCCAGGTCGCCTCGGCTTCGCTCCCCCTCGTCGCGCGGAAGCGCGAGGTAGCGGCGATCCCGGCTCATCGCCGAGTGCCGCTCGGTGTCCCGCTCGAGGACCTGCTCCACGTCTCCGGTCTCCCGATCGAAGAAATGCGTGATCTGGAGAGAGCGGCTCTCGAACCCGACGATCAGACCTTCCCAGTCGATGCGAAGCGCCATCAGCGACCTGGCCGACCCGTCTCTGCCGAGGGCATAACCGGTATGATAAGGATGTTGGTGATCTCATGAAAAGGATCGGGACTTTCGACGACTGGATCGACGCGTTTCGCGCGTGGCAGCGGGACATCGGCCTTCGGCTGCCTCCGAGCTACTCGAACTTCCAGTTCGAGGCCAAGTACGGAGACCTGAAGACCGACGAGATCGAGTTCGGCGACTTCAAGGGAGAGAAGAAGTGGGAGCGGGTGACCCGCATTCCCCACCAGCCCATCCGGGACGCGCTCTTAAACCTCATCGTCTACCAGGGCGACACGGAATTCGCTTCGGTCGAGCAGCAGAGACACCTGCTCGAGACGTCGCCTTCGAACTACGACACGGAGAGCGTCTCCCGCATCATGGTCGAGGAGATGCGGCACGGCTGGCAGATGTGCCACATCCTCGTCAACCACTTCGGCGAGACGGGCAAGATCGAGGCGCGCAAGCTCCTCGAAAGGCGCTCGTGGCAGAACACGCGCCTGCTCGGATCCTTCAACGTGGACGTGGACAACTGGGTGGATTTCTTCACGTATACCGAGTTCGTGGACCGGGACGGCAAGTTCCAGCTGAACATGCTCTCGACCTCGGGATTCGCTCCGCTCGCCCGTTCGATGGGACCAATGCTGCGCGAAGAGGGCTTCCACCTCGGCACGGGGCATATGGGCCTACAGCGCATCGCCCGGGCGGGCCGCGTGCCGCCGGCGCTCCTCCAGAAATACATCAACAAGTGGCTCTCGACCGCCTACGACCTGTTCGGCAAGGATTCTTCCTCCTCGGCCGAGTGGTTCTACGTGTGGGGCCTGAAGGGGCGCTACGAGGAGACGAAGCAGCCCGAGAACCCGGACAAGGCGCATCTGAACGAGCTGTCGCGGGAGATGTACTACCGGGAGGTCGTGAAGCTGCTCGAGTCGATCAACAAGCATCTCCCCGCCGGGACGCCGCCGCTGACGGCGCCCGACCTGAAGTTTCACCGCGCGATCGGCGAATTCGCGGGCAAGACGTACTCGGTCACCGGCGAGCTCCTGACCCCGGAGGAGTACGCGAAGCACGCCGCGGAGAACCTTCCCGACGACGAGGAGAAGAAGTTCATCTCCGATCTGATGCGGGAGCCCGGCTGGATCGCTCCCCGTGACGCTGTCTCTTAGCTATCAGCTCTCAGCTCTCAGTCAGGCCGGTGACCGGCTCCCGTGAGCGGACAGCTGATAGCTTCTTCGTTCGTGGAAACCGACGCCCTCCGAAGCAAGCTCCTCGCCTGGGCGCGCAAACAAGAGCGATCCCTGCCGTGGCGGGGGACGCGGGACCCGTACCGTATCTGGGTCTCGGAGGTCATGCTCCAGCAGACGACGGTTTCCGCGGTCCGCGGCCGATACGACCGGTTTCTCCGCCGGTTTCCCGACCTGCGGTCTCTCGCCCGCGCCCGCGAGGACAGCGTGCTGGCGGCCTGGTCCGGCCTCGGCTACTACGCGCGCGCGCGTAACCTGAGGCTCGCGGCCCGCGAAATCCTCCGGGAGCAGGGCGGGAGAATCCCCCGCGACGCCGCCAGCCTGCGACGCCTGCCGGGCTTCGGAGAGTACACCGCCGCCGCGGTGGCCGCCCTCGCCTTCGGTTCACGCCTGCCCGCCGCCGACGCCAACGTCACCCGGGTCCTCTCGCGTCTGTACGGCATCGAGGGAATGGGGGGAACGAAAAAACACCGCGAGGCAGTCAGGATGCGGGCGGCTGCCGTCCTTTCCTCGGGAGATCCCGGCCGGCTGACCGCCGCTCTCATGGACCTGGGGCAGCTCGTCTGTTTCGCCCGCCGGCCCGCATGCGGCCTCTGCCCTCTGGCCGAAGAATGCGTCGCTCTGCGCGGCGGATCCCCGGAGAACATTCCGGGCCGCTCCACGAAACCCCGCCCTGTCCGCCTCTTTCTCGCGGCCGCCTGCGCGCGCCGGAACGGCAGCGTCCTGCTCGCGCGCCGTCGCGGGACTTATCTCGATGGCCTCTGGGAGTTCCCCTCAGTCGATTCGAGGAGTCGGTCGGCCGCCCGCCGGATGCTCGCCTCGAAAGCGGAACGCCTCGGGCTTCGACTGGAGTACCGGCCGATCGCCACGACGCGCCACACCGTCGTCAACCGCCGCCTCTTCGTGGAAATCTTTCCGGCAACCCCAACTCGAAGGTCCAAAGCCGGGAATTCAAGATCCTCCCGCTGGTTCACCGCCCGCCAGCTCGCCAATGCCGCCATCCCGACCCTGACCCGAAAGGTCGCCCGCGCCGCAGGTTTCCTGCATCCCTCGCGATCGCCCCGGTCGCGGCGCGCCTAGTCTCCCAGGTAACCGAAGAGGCAGCTGCCCTCGCCCCGTCGTGCCCGTCCCCCGTCGCGGCGCGCGAAGTCTCCTGAGGTAATCGAAGGAGGAGGCGCGCGCCGCGGGAGCGAAGCGCGAGCGGGCGACGAGGCGGGCGGTCGAGGCCGCATCCGGCCGAGCCGCCCGCCGGTGGCGAAGCCACGTCGCCCGCTCCGCGCGAAGCGACGTTAGCTCGACGCGACGCCGGAGCCGGGGGTCTCCGACTCCGTCTCCCCGTCCGCTCGGTCGAGCAGGCGGTAGAGCGTCGCCCGGCTGATCTGGAGGGCGCGCGCCGCCCGCACGCGGTTGCCCCCCTGCTCCTTCAGGACCTGCTGCAGCCGCTCCGGCGTGATCTCCTCGGCGATCGGACGAGTCCGCGGCCGCCGGATCGCGGTCGGCGGGACCGCGCGGCTGCGGATGAATGGGAAGTCCTCCGGACGGAGAAACCCGTCCTGCGACAGGATCCCGGCATGCTCGATTGCATACCGCAGCTCCCGGATGTTGCCGGGAAACGAGTAGCTCCGCAGCAGCTCCAGCGTGCCGGGAGCGAACATGCGGGGTTTCCGGTGTCGCCGCACCGACTCCGCGAGGAACAGGCGCGCCAGCGGCTCGATGTCTTCGGGCCGCTTGCGCAGCGGCGGCACGACGAGCGTGACCACCGAGACGCGGTAAAAGAGGTCTTCGCGGAATTCTCCCGCCGCCGTGAGACTGTCGAGGTCCCGGTTGGTCGCCACGATCAGCCGCACGTCCACCTTGATCGCCCGCTTCTCCCCCAGGCGGCGCACCGCGCCTTCATCGAGGACCTTGAGCAGGTTCGTCTGGGCCGGGAGCGCCATGGATCCGATCTCGTCCAGGAACAACGTGCCTCCGTGGGCTTCCTCGAAGAGGCCGGCCTTCCAGGCGTGAGCTCCCGGGAATGCTCCGCGCGCGTGCCCGAAGAGCTCGCTCTCGAACTGGTTCTCCGGCACCGCGGCGCAGTTGAGCGTCAGGTAGACCTTGTCCGCTCTCGGGCCCGTCGACTGGATGTAGCGCGCGATGACGTCTTTGCCGATCCCGGTCTCGCCCAGGATCAGCACGGTCGAAGAGGACGCCGCGGCCTTGCGCGCCCGCGCGAGAAAATCCTGCATGACGCCGCTCTCCCCGATGGGAGGAGCCAGGCCATGCCTGCGGCGGACCTCGCCCGCCAGCGCTCGGGTCTCTCGCCTCAAGCGCCTCAGGTCGAGGGCGAGCCCGACCCGGTGAGCGAGCTCTCGCGGGTCCACGGGCTTGGAGACGTAGTCGACCGCTCCAAGGCGCGTCGCCTCGAGCGCGCCGGCCACGGAGGCGTGCCCCGTCAGGAGGAGGACGGCCGGGGGGTCCGGTACGGCCCGGCATGCCTTCAGCACGTCCGCCCCTTCGGTCCCCTCCATCGGGAACTCGGTCAGGACGAGATCGAAGCTGGATGCGGACTCCGAGCCCAGGAAGTCTTCCGCGCTCTCGAAGACCTCGGGCGGATAGCCGGCTCGCGAGAGCATGCCGGTCAACGCGGCTCGCGGATCTGATTCGTTCTCGATCAGGGCCAAACGCACCATACGACTCCCTCGGGATGAAAGATGGGGCGAAGTCATCGCGACGCCCGCTGTAGCGCCAATCCTGCCGCCATTATCCACCACGAAGTGGCCTCTGGCCGCAACTGGCTTTTCTTGAAACACTTGGCCGTATCATTGATCCGGAAAGAGGTCAACATGCGTCTCGACTGGATGGGACAATCGGTTCAGGTGCGCGAGCTCGGCCAGGGGCCATCGGTCGTCCTGGTCCATGGCTACCCGCTGGACGGAGCCATGTGGTCGGGTGTCGCGCGGGCCCTCTCCGTCCGGTTCCGGGTTCTCAAGCCCGATCTGCCGGGCCGGGGCGAGAATCCCATCCCGGGCGACGGGAGAATGGACCACTACGCGGACTTCATCGAAGCCGTCCTGTCGGAGCTGCCCGAGCCAGCCGGTCTTGCCGGCTTCTCCATGGGGGGCTATGCGGCCTTCGCGCTCTTGAAGAGAGCGCCGGGCAAGGTCGGCACACTGGCGCTCGTGGACACGCGGGCCGCGGCCGACGACGAAGCCGGGAAGGCGGCTCGGGCCGCGGCGATCGACTCGGTGCGATCGGGGGGCGCCCCGGCGATCGTGGAGCCCATGATCCGGAAGCTGCTCGCTCCCGCCTCGCTCCAGAACGCGGGCCTCGTGGAACGGCTTCGCCGAATCATCCTCCGTCAGAAGCCGGAGACCCTGGAGTCGGACCTCGCCGCGATGCGGGATCGGTCCGACTCGTCCGAACTGCTCGGTCGCCTCCAGATTCCGACGATCGTCCTGGTCGGGGAAGAGGACGTGATCACGCCCGCGGCGGAGGCCCGCGCCATGGCGGGAGCGATCCAAGGAGCCCGATTCGTCTCGATCCCGGGCGCGGGGCACTTGACGCCCATGGAAAGGCCCGGAGCGGTCGCGTCGGCTCTCGGAGACTTCTTCGGGTCGGCGCTTTCTTGAGCCGGCAGGCTCGCCCGCCACGCGGACCGGAGACGCCGGCCCTTGCGGAGATGAAATAATGCGCGCGGTCTGACCGATGTTCCGCCCCTTCCACGTCATCCTCGACCTGACGTCCCGATGCAACCTCCAGTGCGTGATGTGCTACTTCGCCGCGACGGACAGGCTGAACTTCCCCCCTTTCGACTCGGGTCCGGCCGACGGCAACATGCCGCTGCCGGTCTTCGAAAAGATCGCTTCGGAGCTCTTTCCGCGGGCTTGGCGGGTCGCCTTGAGCTGTGCCGCCGAGCCCATGATCCACCCGCGCTTTCGCGAGATCCTGGACGTCGCCGGCCGCTACGGCGTGCCGGACCTCTGGTTCCCGACGAACCTGCTCGCCCTGACCGAAGCCAACGCGAAGGCGATCCTCGACGCGCGAGTCCGCACGGTCGCGGCGTCGATCGACGGAACGACGAAGGAGACATACGAGAAGATCCGCGTTCCGGCCAAGTGGGAGCGGCTCCTTTCGGCCCTGGAGCTCTTGCGGGAGACGCGCCGCGCACGCGGTGGAGATCGCCCGCGTTTGCGCATCATCTTCACATGGATGAAGTCGAACCGCCGGGAGCTCGCCGAGCTGCCGGCCTTCGCGCAGCGGTGGGGCGCCCGGGAGCTCGACGTTCGCTACGTGTCGCCCACAGTAGGAGTGGACGTCTCCTCCGAGCTTTTGAATGGAGAGGACCCGCGGGAATTGAACGCGGAGCTCGCCGGGGCTGCCCGGGAAGCCGTGGCCCGCGGCCTGCGGCTCGCCTCCTTTCCCGACTTTGAAGCGGCGGAGGATCTCCCGCGGACCTTCGGCCGGCGCCTCTCCCGGCGGTTCTGGCGCCTGCGCGCCGGGATCGACAAACCCGAGCACATCCGTTACATGACGCGCAAACGCCTCCACGGCTGCGCCTATCCGGACCGCTACTTCGTGATCCGGCCCAACGGCGCCGTTGCCCCCTGCATCTACTGGGACCGCGAGCCTCTCGGGATCTACCCGGCCGACGGCCTCGCGGCGATCCGCGCCGGCGCGCCGCTCGCTCGAATCCGGACGGGCCTTCGCAGCGGCGAGCCCGTCGGAACCTGCGCCAGCTGCGGCGAGCGCCGGACGGCCCTCTACCGCCTGAGGGGGTCGGGCCACGAGTAGCCGTCGGCTATCAGCTTTCAGCTGTCAGCGTGAATGACACGGGCCGGGCTGAGAGCTGACAGCTGATATCTGAAAGCGGCGTCTCAGTCCGCGCGCCAGAGCGTCACCTCGCGCAGGGGTCCGACTCTCGTCCAGGAACCGGGCAGGCGTTCCCGCAGCCTCTCGACTTCGAAAGGGAAGAGAAGCGCGTAGAGGGCGCGCCCCTGGTCCCGGGCGCGCTCGCGAATGACCCGGGCTTCTTCGGGCTCGATCCGGTCCCACCGCACGGGGATCAAGGCGGTGTAGTACCGGATCGCCCCGCTCATCTGCATCGAGACGATAAGGGAGCCCGGCGGCGCCTTCGCTTCCGCCCAGCGGGAGGCGTCCGCGTACACCTTCTCCTCCGCGCCGACCTCCAGAACGCCGAGGGCCCGGATCTGGCCGTATTCGACGGCGACGACGGCGACGAGCGCCAGGACCGCGACGGCCCGTCGGAGAAGAACGCCGCGATCCTCCTTGCCCACGTGGAGCCCGTCGCGCACGACGAGCAGGCTCGCGAGGATCATGGCCGGGATGCCTGGAAGGAGGAATCTCGTTTGCCACCAGGCCTCGGAGGCGCTGCGGAAACAGGAGAAGAGGAAGAAAGCCCCAAACCACGCGAGCAGCAAGAGGCGGTCTCGCGCCGCCGCGCGCCGGTCGGCGGCGACGAGGAGCCAGCCCGCCGGGACGAGCGGCGAAAGGAGGTTCACGAGCCAAAGGCCGTAGTGCCGGAGCCCCCACGAGAAGTTCGAGAGAGCGAGCCCCTGTGCGAGGTCTTCCGAGTACGCGGTGCGGAACGGGCTTCCGTAGGCCGCCACGTTCCAGGCGAGAAGCCCCGCCACGAAGGGCGCCGCCGTGGCAGCGAAGAAAAGCGCGGTCCGGATGCGCAGGCGCAGCGCGAAGAGGAGCGGGAGGAGAAGCAGCAGGTCCGCCGGGCGGACGAGCAAGGCCATTCCGAACGCGGCGCCGGCCGGCAAAGCCCACGCGTCGCGCCGCCGCGAGCGCAGGGCGCAGAAAACGGCCGCGAGAGACCACATCGTGGCCGAGACCTCGCTCATTGGCTGCTCGGCCTGAAACACGAACACCGGGCAGAGGGCCAGCGCCGCCGCTCCCGCGGCGGAGAAGCGACGGGACAGGCCGAGCTCGCGCGCCACGGAATAGATGAGGAGCAGGCTCACGAGGGCCGCCAGCGGGCTGACGACGAAGGGGCCGTAGTTCCACCCGGCGATCACTCCCGCCAGCGCGACCTGGAGTGGAAAGCCGGGAGGATGGAAGGGCGACATCGTGCGAGGTTTCGGGCCGGGCACGAACCCGAGCGGGATGAAAGCGCGCAGGAATTCGTCCGGCAGGTCGAGTTGCCTCAAGGCGGCCACGGGCTCGACGATGCGACCGGTGGTCATCAGCCGAGCCGCGTTCACATACCCGGACGTGTCCGACCCTCCCGCGGCGAAAGAGGCATGAAAGAACACCAGCCAGCCGTACGCGAGGAAGGCGACGAAGGCCGCGATGATCACGGCCACGGTTCTCGCCCTCCGTCCGGGCCATCTGGAGGGCTTCGGCGTGCTCACGGATGGAGCTTAACCCGGCCGGCGCTCGGGACGCGGGACTCGGGACGCGGGACTCGGGACGCGAGAAGCGGGAGCGGCAGAGTCCAGCCGCTACCGGATCACGCGGCCCGAGACGACGACGACGAGGGCCCGGTCCCGGACGGTCGAAGTTCCCAGGACGACCTTTTCTCCCTCGCGCACAGTCGCGTCGGTGTTGAGCTGCGCGCGCCCGTCACCGACCAGCGCGAGGCGGAAACCGTCGAGCTTGACCGAGACTGGTCCGCTCCCGGACGAGTCGAGAGTCAAGGACTTGATACCGTACTCGAGCTGCATCGCACGGCCCGCCTTGCCGTTGACGCTCGTGAGGCCCAGGTCCGCCAGCCCTCCGCCGCTGATGTCGCGGGCTCCATCCCGGACGCGATGAACGAAAGTGCCCGCGAGCGCGTAGCTCCTGTATGCGAGCGTCGATTTGAGCGCTCCGACGGCCTCCTTGAGCTCATCTGGAAACGGCCCCCCCGCGGTTCCGCCGCTGGAAGCCACGAGGACCCAGAGGCGAAGCTCCACGTCCGGCCTCACCGCTTCCGGGACGTCCAGGCGCTTCAATGCCGCCTCGATCGCCGCGACGTTTTCGGGGAAGTCCCGGACGGTGATCGTCCGGAAATCCCGGTTGAAGGAGACCGTCGCTCCCCTGAAGCCGCTCCCCAGGGGGCGGACGACCGAAGCGAGGTCCCCCGGCTCCCGGTGCCGGACTTCGAAGACGCGGCTGGAAAAGCCCTTTTCGGTGACGAACTCCTCGCGAGACGGCTCGGCCGCTTTGGGCGCGGGCGAGGACTGTCCCTCCGCCTGGCGCGAGAGGCCGGCCGCGAGCAGGATGAGGCCCGGGATCAAGAGACGGTGGACGTTCATGAGACCTCCCGATTGCGGCCCGCCGTCAAGGCTGAGGACGTCTCATCGCCTTTCTTGACGAGCCAGATGATGCGAACGTTCGGGTCAGCGGTGCGGAATTCGATCCTGGCGACTCCCTGCTCGCGCCCGGGCGCCCCGGCGCGGCGGTGGCCGCGGGCCGGCCGGATCGAGGCGGAGGCGGCCGAAGGAGCCGGGGCGAGAGGCTCCGCGGCCGGCGGCAGCGTCTCGGCGGCAGCCGAAACGGCGGAAGGCGCGGCAGGACTCGCGGCCGGGACCCGGAGTTTCTCCGGGGCGCGTCGCGCGAGCAGGAGCGCCGCGAGCGCCGCTGCGAGCAGACCGGCCCCGGCGAAGGCCAGCCTTCCCGTGCGCGGGGAGGCTCCGCCGGCGGTGAGGCCGCGGGCCTCGATTTCGCGGAAGACCCGCCGGCGCAGCCCGGCGTAGTCCGACTCGGTGAAGGGAGGAGCGGGCATGGACTCCAGCCACCGGCGGCTTCGCGCGAGATCCTGCTCGAGCGCGCGACAGCGTTCGCATTCCTCCAGATGGGCGGCGACCGTCCGCGCCCGCTCTTCCGGCAGGTCGTCGCCGGCGACCAGGGGCAGCCATCTCCGCGCTCTCTCGCATTTCATCAGGCGCCCCCTCCAAGCCTCATCAGATCGACGCAGAAGCTCCGTATCCTCATCCGCGCCGACGCGATCTGGCTCCGAACCGTTCCGGGGCGGGAGCCGAGAACGCGGGCCACCTGCTCGCTCGTCAGCCCCTCGAGATCGCGCAGCACGAGCGCGGCTCTCTCCTTCGGCGGCAGCGCCGCGAGCGCCCCGAGCAGGCGGTTCCATCGCTCGGCGCCGAGAAGGTCCTGCTCGGCTTCCGGCGGGCTGCCTGGTTCACGGGCCGCCGCGGCCGCGACCGGCTCGCGTCGGCGCCGCCGGGCGGCGTCCCGGCAGACGTTGACGGTGATGCGGTAGAGCCACGCGCGGAAATCGTGGCCGGGCCGGAAGCGGCCCAGGTGCCTGAAGACCCGCAGGTACACCTCCTGGGCGGCGTCGCGCGCGTCTTCCCGGGACCCCAAAAGGCGCCAGGCGGTCCCGACGACGCGCTCCTGGGTCTCGAGCATAAGCCGGTCGAAGGCGCGGCCGTCCCCTTCGCGCGCTCTTTCGACGAGGGCGGCGAGAGGGGAGGTCAGGTCGGCGTCGTCCCGGCCTGCGCCGGCGCCGCCCGTCATCAGCGCCGGGGCCGCCAGGCTCGACATGAGGTTTTCCGGTCCACGCTTCCTTCTACTGAGGCGGGCGGAAAAGCGTTGAGTCCGGGTTGGAGATTGGCCGGATATGTGCAGAATGGCGGGGCATGCGCTGGGAAGAGGGCCGGGAGAGCGACAACGTCGAAGACCGCCGGGGGTTTCCGATCGGGGGACGCGGGGCATCCCTGGGCTGCGGAGGCCTCCTCCTTCTCCTGATCGTCTCCTGGTTCACAGGGATCAATCCCGCGCGGCTGCTCGACATGGTCCAGCAGTCTCCGAGCGCGCCGGCAAACGCCCCCGCGGCGCCCGGCGGCTCGTCGGCTCCCGCCCCGGGCGACAAGCTGGGCAGGTTCGCCTCGGCCGTGCTCGCCTCCACCGAGGACGTCTGGACGGACATCTTCGCGAAGAGCGGCCTCACTTACGAAAAGCCCAAGCTCGTGCTCTTCACCGGGGCGACTCCTTCGGCCTGCGGCATGGCCTCGGCTGCGGTCGGGCCTTTCTACTGCCAGGAAGACCGGAAGGTGTACCTCGACCTCTCCTTCTTCCAGGAGCTCTCGAGCCGCTTCGGAGCCTCCGGCGACTTCGCCGACGCCTACGTCATCGCGCACGAGATCGGCCACCACGTTCAGAACCAGCTCGGGACCTTCGAACGCGCGCCTCGCGGAAGCTCGCGCGGAGAAAACGCGGCCTCCGTGCGGATCGAGCTCCAGGCGGACTGTTACGCGGGCGTCTGGGGCTCCCACGCCAACCGGGACCGGCACATGATCGACCCGGGGGACTTCGAGGAGGGCCTGCGAGCCGCGGCGGCGATCGGCGACGACCGGCTCCAGCGGATGTCACAGGGGTACGTGGCGCCCGACTCCTTCACGCACGGCTCCTCGCAGGAACGCGCCGGGTGGCTCCGCCGGGGCCTGGAAAGCGGCGACCCGCGCCAGTGCGACACCTTCCGGGAGAGGCTCGGCCAGTAGCCAAAAAGAAAAGCCCGGGAACGAATCCCGGGCTCTCAAATAATTCCCCGGCGACGTCCTACTCTCCCACGAGGTCTACCTCGAAGTACCATCGGGGCTGAAGGGCTTAACTGCCGTGTTCGGAATGGGAACGGGTGTGGCCCCTTCGCTAGAATCACCGGGAAACTCTGTTTCCCTGCAATCAAGAGAGTCGGGTCGAATTTGACAGCTGTCAGCTTTCAGCTTTTTTGATTCGCGTCTTAAATATTTTATGGTCAAGCCGCACGGCCGATTAGTACTGGTCAGCTTCACGCCTTACAGCGCTTCCACACCCAGCCTATCAACGTGGTCATCTCCCACGGGCCTTCAGGGGATTGCTCCCGGGAAATCTGATCTTGAGGAAGGCTTCGCGCTTATATGCTTTCAGCGCTTATCCTTTCGAACATCGCTACCCGGCCGTGCCGCTGGCGCGACAACCGGTGCACAAGAGGTTCGCCCCTCCCGGTCCTCTCGTACTAAGGAGGGATCCTCGCAAATTTCCTGCGCCCACACGAGATAGGGACCGAACTGTCTCACGACGTTCTAAACCCAGCTCACGTACCGCTTTAACCGGCGAACAGCCGGACCCTTGGGACCTGCTTCAGC
>Ga0153915_10000384_pt1 | contig 40614 bp, 42 predicted proteins | sample Opewatmetagenome_2_FD_107003 | JGI IMG/M metagenome (GOLD analysis project Ga0153915, IMG submission 107003) | Freshwater wetland microbial communities from Ohio, USA - Open water 3 Core 3 Depth 3 metaG | ecosystem: Environmental > Aquatic > Freshwater > Wetlands | place: USA: Ohio, Lake Erie...
AATTCAGAAATTGCGGAAGGAGAGACTGTCGAACAAATGATCTGGGAGCCTGAAAATTGGTTGAACTACAATTTCTTTAAAATCGAAGGTAATGATTTCGGCCCAATCACTTTTCGCCGCGTTCCCATTCATATCCCCATTCGAATTGAAGCAGTTATCGGAATGGAATTTATCGAAGATCATCTTATCTTTATTGATTTTGCCAATAAGCTGATCTATTTTGCAAAAAATACTGATAATTAAATGCTTAGGCGCCTACCGTCCAATCAACACTAGACATTCTACAATAAGAACAATCCAATTGAGTTTATATAGTAATCGAATGAGAACAAAAGTGTTTTTTATTATTCTGATTGTTTTTTGCAGCTGTTTCCGTAAACACGAAAGCGATTCAGCAATCAAAATATCTCAGTTAAATAAACCTGTCTATTTTGTGTCGGTTCCCTTCACTAAATTATCTCCAATTCGATCTCCATGTTTAGATGTAGAAATCGAAGGGAAAGTTTTTTCCATGGAACTCGACTTAGGTTTACAAGGAGATCTGGCTATCGAAAAAGAACTTATCAATCAGATCTCAGAAAAAACACTTCTTCGCACTAAACCCATGTATGGAATCAGAGGAAAGGAATATTTAACGAACTTTTACCGAATCCCAAAAATGCAAATTGGCGTAATGCATTTTAACGGACCCTTTTTGCAAGAAGACACGACTCAAGAGTTTGTGAAAGACGGCACATTTATCCAAAGCGGAAGAGAACGTTCTCCAAGAGATCCTGGACGGCTCGGATGGTCGCTCTTTTACGATGTAAATTTGTTAGTGGATGTTAAAAATTCCGAAATTGCATTCTGCGATAGCCTGGATACGTTAAAAAAACGAGGCTATCCGGTTGAAGCATTTACAAAATGCCCGCTCGAATTAGAAAGAGGATTACTTGAATTTCAAGCAGAGACACCCAAAGGAAAATTGCGCTGCTTATTAGACACGGGAACTACTTGTAATATGTTCAACTCAGAAATTGCGGACGGAAAAACACTTGACCAAATGATCTGGGAGCCTGAAAACTGGTTGAACTGTGATTTCTTTAAAATCGAAGGTAATGATTTCGGCCCAATCACATTCCACCGTGTTCCCATTCATATCCCCATGATTGAAGCAGTTATCGGAATGGAATTTATCGAAGACCATCTGATCTTTATTGATTTTGCCAATAAGCTGATCTATTTTGCGAAAAACACTGATAATTAATAAACAAAATGGAGTCATTGATGTGTTCCAAGAAAATTTTAGAATCTTTTTTCACAAAATGATCACCTGTTCAGCGAGAACCCTGTCGCGAATTCTCCAATAAATAGAATTATAAGTAACCACATCAACTTTGCGGCTCAAAGTCTTTTCCAAATCAGATTTTAAATTCACTAGATCGAAAAGAGACTTATTTTTTCCTTGGTATTCTATTAAAAAGTCCACATCGCTTTTTGCTTTTACATCCCCCCGCGCAAATGAACCAAATATAGCGGCACGCTTGACAGCATGCCTTTTTAAGACGGGTAGCACTCTCTTCTTAATCCAAGCAATAGTACACGTAGCAGTTTTAGCCATATGCAAGCCCCAAAATGTCATTCTAAAAAATTGTACGGTTTCTTGCATTTGTTTTTTCAGACTAATAAAACACTTGACTAGATCAGTAAAAAATTTACAATTCTTGCCCTTTTTCAAAACTAATGGGAGGAAATATGTCTATCGGACTAGGTTCAGTCGACTTTGATGACTTTGATAACTACGGGAATCCTTTTGCTGCGGATAACGCCGGCCCCAAATTTCATGAAGCAATTTTTTCTCCAGACATGAATTGCTATCGTCAGTTTACAAGAACCGTTGTCCATGAAACCAATTCATTGAAGCCAATGATGGGAATGCAAAAAGCTGGCGGAGATTATGGAAAAGATTCGGGATATAGCATTTCGGGAGGTGGGTCGGCTTCATGGGGCGGAGATAACGGTATTGAATTCAAAGGGTATTTCAATGGAGAAATCCATGATAGCAAAGGAAATTCCGCTGAAGTGCATGTCGAGCAAAAAAACGACGGAAACGGAAGGGTAGACTTTTCGGTACATCACGAAGATAAAGATTCCGATCAACACTAAACATCGAAAAATCATGAATTTATCTGATAAAATGAGCACAAGTCTGTTTTTTATTTTTCTGATTGTTTTTTGCAGCTGTTCTTTACCACACAAGCGAGAGACTGATTCAATAACAGAAATATCTCAATTAAAAAGACCTGTCTTCTTTTTGTCAGTTCCATTCACTAAGTTGTCATCCATTCAGGCGCCTTGCCTTGATGTGGCTATCGAGGGAAAAACCTATTCCATGGAACTCGATTTGGGTTTTAGAGGCGCTGTAAGTATAGAAAAGGAATTTATTGATCAGATTTTAAAAAAAACACTTATTCGCACAACTCCTATGTATGGGATCAGAGGAAAGGAATATTTAATGAACTTCTATCAGATCCCAAAAATTCAAATTGGCTCGCTACATGTTATTCAACCAATTTTGCAAGAAGAGTCTCTGGAATTCTTGAAAGATTCAACGTTTAATTCAAATGGAAAAGAGTCTCTTTCAAGAGAGCTGGGTCGGGTGGGATGGGAGCTTTTTTACAATTTCAATCTGTTAATAGATGTAAAAAATTCCGAAATGGCATTTTGCGATAGTTTGGATACGTTAAAAAAACGAGGCTACCTCGTTGAAACATTTACAAAATGCCCTCTCCATCTAGAACGCGGTTTGGTTGAATTTGAAACAGAGACACCAGAAGGAAAGCTGCTCTGCATGCTAGATACGGGATCCACTTTTAATATGTTCAATTCAGAAACAGAAGGAAAGTCCATTGATCAAATATTTTGGGATCCTGAAAATCGATTGAACTACGATTTCTTTAAAATCGAAGGTAATGATTTCGGCCCAATCGTTTTTCGACGTGTTCCCATTCATATCCCCATTCGGATTGAAGCAGTTATCGGAATGGAATTTATCGAAGACCATCTGATCTTTATTGATTTTGCCAATAAGCTGATCTATTTTGCGAAAAACACTGATAATTAAAAGCTTTGGCAAAACTGTGCGCCTTATGAAAGAGAGGCGCACAGCCAATTCTTCTAAAAAATCCTCTGATACTTTTCTAACGTCTTCCCTTGTAGTATAATCCTTGCCGATGACTCACAATATTCAAATAATCCTTGCCTACGACGGAACCCGCTTTTTCGGCTGGCAAAAGACCTCAACGGGACCTTCAATCCAAGAAGAGTTGGAAAAAGCCATCGCGCGGATCCTGGGCGTGCCGGTTAATACCGAAGCAGCCAGCCGAACCGACCGCGGAGTTCATGCACAAGGGCAAGTTGTCCATTTCAGGACGGACCAAATAATCGATCCCCAAAAATTCAAGCGCGGCCTTAATGCCGTCCTGCCTCAAGAAATCTCTGTGCAGTCTGTGGAGTTCGCTCAGCCCTCGTTTCATCCGACTTTAAGCGCTTGTTCGAAAGAATATTTTTATTGGATCAGCAATTCTCCCGTACAATTGCCGATCCATCGTCTCTATTCATGGCATGTTTATCTTCCCTTGAACCTTGCGGCTATGCAAACTGCTGCCTGTGATTTTCTGGGGACCCATGATTTTTCAGCATTTACGAATGAGCGGACAGACGACACCATCCGAACGGTCCAAAGCCTTTCCATCCATCCCATGGAAGATCAGCGGATACTCATCAAAATCCGGGCCGACCGGTTTCTCTATAAAATGGTCCGCAATATCGTTGGGACGCTAGTTTATATCGGATGCGGAAAGCTGGAAAAAGACTCGGTTCCCCAGATACTTGCCTCGAGAATGAGAAAAAATGCCGGCATCGCAGCGCCTGCCCATGGGCTATTTTTGATAGAAGTTTTCTATGCCCCGCATTAGAATATTTTCATGATTTCACGCAACGACCCTTGCTGGTGCGGCAGCGGCCAGAAATGGAAAAAATGCCATTATCCGCAACATCCGCCTTCTCTTTCCGAGCCCTTGGCTAAACGCTATTTGAAACAGTTCGGCATTATTCTTAAAACTCCTGAGCAGATTGATAAAATCCGCAACGCTTGTAAAACCACAGCAAAAATCCTCGATGCGCTATGCAAAAGAGCAGCGGCCGGCGTCACGACGCAAGAACTCGACGATCTTTCTCAGAAACTTCATAAAGAATTCCACGCCATCCCCGCTCCCCTCAATTATGGCGAGCCCCCATTTCCCAAAACCATTTGCACGTCACTCAATGATGTGATCTGCCACGGCATTCCAAACCGCACTCCTCTTGTTGAGGGCGACATCTTGAATATCGACGTTTCTTGCATTGTCGATGGCTTTTTCGGCGACTGCAGCCGAATGGTCGCGATCGGCAATGTATCTCCAGAAAAGCAGCTCGTCATGGATGTGTCGAAAGAATCGCTTGAACGCGCCATTGCCGTATGCCGGCCAGGCGCTCGGATATGGGAAATTGGACGTGCCATCGAAGATTATGCCTCAAGCAAAGGCTGCAGCGTCGTGAATCAATTCGTCGGCCATGGCGTAGGGCTGGCTTTCCATGAACCACCGGAAATTCCCCACCACTATAACCAGATCGATATTGAAATGGTTCCTGGAATGGTCTTTACCATCGAGCCGATGATCAATGCCGGCGTACGCGAGGGGTATATTGACGAAATCGACCAATGGACCGTTCGCACCTGCGACGGCAAGCCTTCCGCTCAATGGGAACACACCATCGTTATCACTCACTCTGGATACGAAATTTTGACGATCCCTTGATGTATATTGCACTGTCTATTGTCTTGGCTATTCGACCTTGCAGAGTTCACGCGGTTTGATCAAATTCCTTCCAACTGTTTGTCAATTGCAACCCCAGAATATAAATAAGCTTAATCGCAAACCCTAAAGGAGCTGCAGTAGTATAAAGGCAAGCAGTAAAAGCAGAGCCCGTTATCCATCGAAAACTTAATTCCATATATTTAGCAGGAAGAAAATTAGTGGCGAATTCTTCTTTTTTGATGTTTCCATTAGGCCATCTTTCTATGACTCGACCATAGTGTTCAAAAACGCAGTGTTCTCTTCGAGCAGTTCCTGAATCGGGAGTTTGGTAGAAAATAAGATTTCCGGCTGTAAAGACATCCCAAATTTTATTGGGCAAACTAGTCAAGCAATGCCCATAGAGTCGATTATCATTGAATATTTGATAAAAAGATGCCATATGCCCCAAATCTTTAACACTAAAAGACAGCGTAACAAATAAACCACATTTTAAGAAACAAATCGGTTCATTACCTAAATGTAAAGTTTTTATTTTACTACATAGTAATTTTTGGCTTTGGCATTTTTGATGGCCCTCATTAAAGGAGTATAATATGGCAGCAGTCGCGGAACGCAATTTAGGTCAGTTATTATCTTTCAATCCTCGTCCGATCGCATCAAATGCTCAGAAATATAAAATGTGCCAAATGGTTATCCAAAAACTAGAAGACCATAAGAAAGAAATTCTCGAACATCTCAACACGCCAGGATTTTATCATACAAATGATGACGATGTTTATGGCAGTCATTTTGAATCGATTTCACAGCTCATTGGGTGGTAAAACACCTCAGGAAGTTGCAAATGATAATAATGAACATGAAAAAGAGAGAATTAACAGGAACCTCTATCTAGATCTGGACTGACAATGGGCGCTAAGTCATTATAAGTAATTACTCCTTAGAAATTTATCTTGCGAGCCTTTGTAAGGATTGCATAAGATGCTGTGAACAATAGGAGATCGATTGTGGTAAATGTAAATGCTCTCAGGCATGACAATGAAAATCGTATAGTGGATAACGCTATCCATGTGATGCAAACAACAACTGAGACTATCCAACATACTGATGTAAATATTGGAGCCGTTCGTAAAACAGTGGAAGCATTAGGCAATGCGGGTGTTTTTTTTCTAAAAGAGTCAGCATCTTTTATTTGGTGGGGTACGAAAGCTGCAACAGTATACACTATTACTACAGCTGTCAATGCTGTTATCAGTGGCGGAAATTCAATCGTAGTTGCATATAATGCGCATCGTGCAAGGCAAAAGTTTGAAGATGGGGTTGATAGAGCCAGTGACGCCTTGGAGAGAACGGGAGGGCAATTAGGGGCTGCCGCAACTTCTGTTGCAAATTCTGTGGATAGTATTTCGAGTGATGTTCATGCAACAGGCAATTCTGTAAGCACCTCCTGCCGGTTATTATCAACTGCAATTGCTGTGGCTGCTTTAGCCATTGTTGGAACATTGATTACAAATTCAGTTTGTAACGAATGCTCACCTGCTTCCAAAGCAACCATGATTTTGGGTGTTTTAGGTGTAGGAGGAGGCTTAATGGCTTTTCTGGGAGCATCAAGAGCTGATAGACCGCCTCAACAAGAAGATTCACAATCAGAAGAAGCGAGTCTGTCCGAGCATTGGTATCAGAGCAATCAAAGAACTGGGGCTATGCTGACCCAGACTGATGCTATTCTGACACAGATAGAAAATCGTAGAAAAGAAAGATTGTTATAACTTGGAGATTTTGTGGTAAACACCGTTTATCCTATTTTACAAGCCCCTATTCAGGGCCGTTCTCAAGATTTTCCTATACCGCTTACGCAGAGAGCTGAAAGTGCAGCGCATTCTGTTTTACAGCCAGATAGAGCAGAATTAGCGTCCATGTCCGACCATTGGCATCAGAGCAATCAAAGAACCGATGCTTTTCTGACCCAGACTGATGCTATTCTGACGCGGATAGAAAATCGTAGAAAAGAAAGAGAAAAAAAGTTGAAAGAATCACAGACGTCTCTTGCAGAGTGGACGATACAACACAAATGGACAATCATAGGAGGAATTGTTGGATTCAGCATGATTGGAACAATTGCCAAAGCGTTTTTAGCTTGGTCGTTATTTGCTTTGACAATCGGTTCTTTGGGCGGAACATTGATTGGAGCATTAGCTTGTTCTAGATTTGATATCAAACACAATTAATCATTTGAGGTTTTATGATTAGTTTGAACGCACAAGTTAGTACTCTTACCTTTGAAAACGAAAAGTTAGCTGCTGAAAATATAAAGTTAGCTGCTGCAGTGGATGATCTTGACCAGCGAGTTGAGCGGCTTGAATCTTCTCAAGAACATTCCAATACTGCAGCTAAGGTATCGGCATTTGCTGGCCTTGTGGGAGCGGGGATGACTACTGCAGGATTAGCTATTGAGGGCGCGACTGTTTCCGCGGCTCTCGGGCCAATTGCCGCGGGAACAGTTGTGATTGGAGGCAGCACCTATGTTCTTTACAAAGGTGCGGAGGCCGCTAAAAAACACTGCACGATTTTGTAATTCGACTGGGGCGCGCAAGCTCCAGCTATCTTTTTTGGAGAACGCTTCCAGGAAAGGAGAGGTTTCTTCCATAGCTTTTGGAGGCGAGGCGGCTTACGTCGCTTCCCTCGTTATCAGATATACTGCGCACTGTTTGGTTTTATGAATCTGGACTGTGCGAGACAAAGCGAAGCTCCTTTCTGCACACAGTACGCAGTGTAATTGCGGCGCAAGATTTATAATCCTTCAGAAGTCCTTAATCCGAAACCGGTTCGATGGTCAGCTGAACCGGATTTTGATTCGCGGCGTTTGCTATATCTTCCGTTTTCTTTCTTCGTTTTCTTGGCATTTTTTTAGGAAGTTCTTCTGCCATCTCAGCGGGCTCCTTCGAAAGAAGCGAGATCAAATCGAGAAGCCTTTCGTTTTCCTGCTCGAGGCCCAGACGTTCTTGCTCGGACGATGCCAGCTCGTTGGATAAAATCTTCTCGACATCTGATATCTCAGTTGACTTTTGGTGTTCTTGCTCTAGCCGCAAAGCATCAAGGGTTGTATTCGCTTGGAAGAGTTCAGCCCGAGTCTGATGAAGAATTTGGTTCTTTTCATCGAACTGTTTTCTTAATTCCTGAAAGAGGGCTTCCTTTTGGGCGGCGGCCTGCAATCGCTCTTGTAATAGTTGGATCGCTTGGTCGCGCTGGACAATTTGCTCTGCGGTGCTTTGCATTTGGCTTTGCAGCCGATTTAACTCAGCCTCTCGATCCGTTGCCTGTTTTTTTAACAGAATCGCTTGGGGACCATGCAGCTCTTCTTGCAAGGCATTGATCGACTGATCGCGTTGAGCAATCAGTTCCGCGGCCGTCTGAATTTTTTCCTGCAGGCGGCGGATATCGATCCCTTGTGCGGCGAGCTTTTCCTGCAAAAGAGCGGCATTCGATTTTTGGCTTTCAATTTCTTGCGTTAGAGAAATCGCCAAGCTTTCTTTTTCGTGAAGTTTTTGTGCAATCTCTTCGCATTCGCGGTTCGTCGCAGCAGTTGTCTTTCTCAAGACATCATTGAGAACACGAAGAGAAGAAATCTCGGTAGCATTTTCATCAAAATCTTTTTGAAGCTGCGCCAGTCGGTCTTGAAGAACAATTTGCTCATTGACAGCGTCTTGCCGGATTTTTGCCACATCGTCTTCGAGATTGCGAATCGTTTTTTCTCGGCCATCGGCTTGCGCAAGAAAATTTTTTTCTCTGTTGTGGAGCCAGTCGATCGCCGCAGCTGTAATAGCAAATCCGACTAGTAAAGACCCTTCGACGCCTAGCTGCCACAAATGGTGGGTTTCAATAAAAAAAGCATGCTTGAGCAATGCCGAAATGCCAAGGAGAATCGCGGAATAGACCCATCCTCGCATACGGCCTTTCATGCAGAAAATCGTTCCCGCAATGGCGAGAAGGGCCAAATCGACATTCCCTCTATGCTGCAACCCTACTAAAAGAGTGCAAAAAATTGAAATGGGGCCGGCAGCGAGAAATAGAGAAAAATCTGCGTCCTCTTCCTCGAGTGAGCTATGGAAGAACTCAAGAGCCCGGTTAATAGCCGACATAACCTCCCTCCTATCGAATCCCAAGATAATGAATGGTTCGCGCAACTGTGATAATTCCTTTCTTAAACCGGTCGACTCCGAAATGTTCGTTGGGCGCATGGATATTATCACCTGCCAGGCCATAGCCCAATCCTATTACATCCGGATGCAAAACACCCATCAAATCCGCAACGACTGGGATCGACCCGCCAGTCAGCATCCTTTGACAAGGTTTATTGAAGACTTCTTCAAACGCTTTGGTAGCCGCAATGGCAAGCTTGGAGTCTGGACGCCCGCGAAACGCCTTCCCTCCGTGCTGAACATCCACCGTGATATGAATGCCCTTCTTGACTTTCTTCAATAAAAAGTCCTTCACATATTGCCCAATCCGCGCGGGATCTTGGTTGGGAACAAGACGGCAGGAAATCTTGATTCGCGTCTCTGCCGGAATGACTGTCTTGAAGCCAGGCCCCGAATAGCCCCCAGAAATGCCATTGATCTCCAGCGTCGGACGAAACCAGCACGCTTCATGAGGAGGAAGCCCTTTTTCTCCACCAAGAGCAACAATCCCAGCTTCCTGAATCGCCTTCGCAGAAGCACCAGATTGATAAAAGCTTTTTTCATGAGCAGAGAGTTCGGTAACGTCATCATAAAAATGATCGACGGCCACGCGTCCGTTTTGATCCCATAACTGGGCAATGAGTTCTGCTGCGGCGCGATTGGGATTATAAGCTACACCGCCGAACCCACCTGAGTGAAGGTCGACATTCGATCCCCTTAAAAGAACATCTAACGTGATAATCCCACGCGCTCCCAAATTAATAGAGGGCGTATCAGCATCGAGAATATCCACATCGATGACCATCAAAAAATCGGTTTTGAACTTTTCTTTCAGAGAGGGCAGAACCGTTGCCAACCCTACGCTGCCATTTTCTTCTTCCCCTTCGATGCAAAACTTGAGATTTATTGGCAGTGGCTGGCGAGTTTCGCGAATATAGCGAAGGGCCGCGATAGCAAAAAATATCTGTCCTTTGTCATCTTGCGCACCGCGCGCATAAAATGCGCCATTTTTTTCAACGGGCTCAAAAGGATCGGATTTCCATAATTCGATAGGATCGACAGGCTGAACGTCGTAATGGCCGTAAATGAGCAAAGTCGGAGCCTTAGGCCCAGCGCGCAAATCTTCGGCATAAGCAATAGGCAGATTGCTCGTTTCAATCACTTCCGCATGGCAGTCGAGTTTGCGAAAATAGTTGCAAAGCCACTCGGCGCAGCGCTTCTGCTCAGCATTTAAAGAAGAGTCGCTGCTGATCGTCTTGAATCGCAAAAAGGTAAAAAAATCCTCGCGAACACGGGAAAAATTTACATCCATCCAACTTTGAAACTCTTTCACGATTCCACCTCATCTTTTCTGTGATAATAGTGAAAGAATTGGTTGGAAGCAAGGCAGTTTATATAAGAGCCAATGTGAATTTTAACGCGAACAGCTCAATACGATTTTTCAAACTGGGATCGATCGTCAAATACTTGCTGGGCATTGTCAACGAGGAAAGATGCTAGCATTTCATCGCCTTCGTAAGACATCTGAACGTTCATTTTCCCCTCATCAGAAGGATCGTCGCAGGTAATCAAGACATAGCAAGCGTTGTTTTCGCCAAGCAATTTCCGAATATCTTTTAACGAATATTCTTTTACACGCTTGCACTTTCCGAGCCTCACTTCCTTCCTCATTCAGCCACCTTTAATTTAGATCGCCCGAATTTATACCAAACGTGACTCAAAAATCGGTTTTCGGTGGCATCGACAGCCACTGTCTTTTCGGCGCCGGCAACCCTAGCTCGAATTCAGAGTGCTTCCTGACCTAATTCCCGATTTTTAAATCACGTTCGGTATATTGGGAGAGATAAATGACAGAATTTCCGTTTTCGCGCAATTGAAAACAAAATCTATAGTCCCTTTATCATTTCGAGCCCACCTTGACACTTATGAATAAGCGAATGATAATGGTCTTAACGAATGGAGCTCAATCTATGGCACTTGCAAAAAGGGTTTTCCTTTTTCTGGCACTAAACTTTTTAGTGATCATGATGATTTCCCTGATACTGAATCTGTTCAATATCAGGCCCTTTCTATCTCATTATGGAATTGATTATTCATCGTTGATGATCTTCTGTTTGATCTGGGGCATGGCCGGAGCTTTGATATCGCTTTCTTTGTCTCGGATCATGGCTAAATGGGCAATGGGCGTAGAAGTAATCGATCCAACGACTGCGGATGGAGATCTCCGGCAGCTTCTCAACATAGTGCAGAGTTTGGCCAATGATGCCGGAGTACCGATGCCGCAAGTTGGAATCTATCGGTCGAACGAAGTCAATGCCTTTGCAACGGGGCCAACGCAAAGCCGTTCTCTCGTCGCAGTTTCAAGTGGCCTGTTGCAACGGATGAAAGACGAGGAAGTTAAAGCAATCCTCGCTCACGAAATTTCCCATATCGCCAATGGCGACATGATCACTATGACTTTACTCCAAGGCGTCGTCAACGCATTCGTGATGTTTTTAGCCCGGGTCCTCGCCTATATTTTTTCCGGCATGGGACGCAGCCGCGAGAACAATTCGAGCAGCAATTATTTAAGCTACGTACTCTTTGTTTATCTCTTTGATTTCGTATTCATGATCCTCGGATCAATGCTCATCGCAGCCTATTCGAGGAGAAGGGAATATCGCGCTGACGCCGGTGGAGCAAAACTGGCGGGAAAACAGAATATGATCGCCGCTTTAAGCACCCTGCGCGTACTTCATGAAATCCGCGATCCCAGAACAGAAAACTCATCATTCAACGCTTTTAAAATTTCGACTCAGACTAAAAAAGGATTTCTGCATTTGTTCGCTACCCACCCTCCCCTAGAGGAACGCATCGAACGCCTTAAACAATCATAATAATGATTAATTGATTTTAACTTAAACAAACACAATCAAGGATGTTAAATATTCAATAATATGATACATTTAAATCCTTATGAAAAAGCATAGAATTGTCGTCGGCATGTCCGGCGGCGTCGATTCTTCTGTTTGTGCTTGGCTGCTGAAAGAACAAGGGCACGATGTCATCGGACTTTTCATGAAAAATTGGGAAGAGGCCGACGAGCGGGGTGTTTGCCGCGCTTCGCGCGAATATGATGACGTGGCAGCCGTATGCAACCAAATCGGCATCCCCTATTACAGCGTTAATTTTGTCAAAGAGTACCGCGAATCGGTATTCGACCAGTTTTTGGCTGACTGCCGGGCAGGACTCACTCCTAATCCAGACGTTCTGTGTAATCGCGAGATCAAATTCAAGACCTTCTTTAATAAAGCGATGGAATTCGAAGCGGATTATTTAGCGACAGGCCATTATTGCCGCACTGAAAAAGACTCGAAGGGAAAATCGCTTCTTCTCAAAGGAAGCGATCCCAACAAAGATCAGAGTTATTTTCTCTATGCGATCGATGGCAGTGCATTATCCAAAACCCTCTTTCCTGTAGGCCATCTGCTCAAGAGCCAAGTGAGGGCGATCGCCCGCGAGGCGAAACTAGCGACCTCGGATAAAAAAGACAGCACTGGCATTTGTTTTATTGGAGAAAGGAATTTCAAACAGTTTCTCAGTCAATTTCTGGGATATCAAAAAGGGCCGCTGCTGACTCTCGATGGCAAACAAGTTGGCGAACACGACGGTTTTGCCTACTACACGATTGGACAGCGCAAAGGACTCGGCCTCGGCGGCGAAGGAGAAGCGTGGTTTGTTGTCGGCAAAGACCCGCAAAAAAATATCGTTTTCGTCGAACGAGGCGAAAATCATCCAGCGCTCTTCTGCCAAGAACTCATTGCCCATCAGCTAACCTGGATCAATGAACCGCCAGAGTTTCCTTTTCACTGTTCAGCGAAAATCCGCTATAGTCAAAATGACGTTCCCTGCTTCATAAACGCTCATGATTCTGACAGATTGCGGGTCGTTTTTCAAAATCCCCAAAGAGCCGCCACCCCGGGGCAATCCATTGTTTTTTACGATCAGGCTATCACGTTAGGCGGCGGCATTATTCAAACAGTGAATTCTATAGTTTCCGTTGATTGAGATCCAGCTCTAGTCCAGCTATTATTTCGTCTCCGCCCGCTTGTAGAGAAACCCTCATATGGCCAGTGAAAAATTCGGAAAATTCTTTCCAGTTTTGCAAATCAGTGCTGAAGAGAAAGTTTTCCTTTTCTTCGCATCGGATATAGCAAGTCTTGAGAAGTTTTAAGTACAACGGCGCTGCATTCGATGATTCCAGCGCCAAAAACTCTCCTTTCAGATCCATTTTCAGAGGCAAACAAGTCCCCTCTGAGCACTCTAAAATGTGATCGCCCAATTTTCCTTGTGAAAATCTATCGATCTTCTGCTGATTGAGTTCTTCGATTTTAATGATTCGATCCGAACCCCCTAGATTTTGTGTATTAGCGCATAGCGATGCTATACATAATGCCATCATGATCAACATTTGTTTCTTCATTGCATTCTCCTTACTACGCTTGTAGTATTTTAGTTTCAAAAAAAATTAAAAAATCCACATTTTTCCAAATAAAATCGCACATAATCCAAAAGCCAAAATCCCGTATTGCAAAACCTTACAAATAAAAGGCTGTTGATTCTGTTCATATTGTAAAATCACGTTCATTCTGTTCTTGAAATTAGTTGAATGCTTGGTAAATGAAATAAGCGGATGGAAAGGCGACTGTTCATTTTTAGCTGTTTTTACGATCGCACTTGCAAGATCGAATTTCGAAATGCCGAATGAATGGATAGATTGATCGGAAGCCATTTCCTGAAGATTTTCCAACTTGTTACGCCACCATGCTGCGGGAAGCCACCAAAAGATCGTTGAAATGAACCCGCATATTATTCGAACTGCACTATCCTTCCATTGCAAGTGTGCCAATTCGTGAGCGATGATGGCTTCAAATTCTTGCTGGGATAACGCATCTATCAAATTCGGAGGAAACAGCAATGTTTTGCCGGCAACACAAGGAGATCGGACCGCTGATGATATCATGTATTTGACTTGCCTCTTGTTCAATTGAGAATGAAAGGTCTGCCAAAACATCGGTTCTGCATTTTCCACAATGCCGCGAATGCGCACAAAATTTCGAATAAGACGTACAACGAAAAACACACTGGCAATAATCATTCCAGTTATACTCGCAATCACAATCAATCGAATCCACAAGGACCCAACATATAAAGCAAACGCATCTGCTAAACTAAAAGTTCGACCGTCATGCATGCTTAATTGGATTCCCATGAATGGATTGATCTGGATACTCAATATACGTGTTCCCGCCTTGGCAAGGAGAGGGTTGATATCAAATGCAAGCGCCCAATTCGAAAACCGATAAAAAAAGGGATCGATACAAATTTTGCAAAATGGCAATAAATAACAGAAAATCTTGATTCGCGGTTGTTTAACCCTCAAAATAAAAACCATAAACGCAACAAGCACGATCGATGTGTAAAAAGAAAGGACACTATTGATGATGATGTTAAAAACATAGATCCAGCTTAGCTCAGAATTCATTGAGATTTCTCTCTTCTCTTAGCCTCAATGATTTTTTCGAGTTCTTCGAGCTCTTCGCAAGTGATCTCCTGATCTTCGAGAAGATAACTAATCAGTTGAGCAGACTTTCCCTCAAAAAGACTTTGCCTCAACTTTTTGAACAAACTCAAGCGTGGTTTTTTAGTTTTTAGATAATATTGGAAGGACTGACCGTTACGCGTTCGATCCAGTTCGCCTTTAGCAACCAAGCGATTCATCACTGTCATAATCGTTGTATATTTATCTTCCTTTTCCAACGCTTGTAAAACGTCACGCACAGTACACTTCGAACCGTCATGTTGAAAGATACTTAAGATAGCGATTTCAAGTTCCCCAAAGACTCGTTTTTTCATGATTTTTTCTCTTGAACGGAAGAAGATTACTACGTCTGTAGTATTTCGAGAAGACAAAAAGAATTCTTGAGCAGTTTCTCAGCTATTGAAAACTGGCGCCTCGAGAGATTGCTGCTTGAGTGCGGCTAGCAATTTTTGAGGCGTATCCTGGCATCGAAGTTGTTCATTATCCAGAGAGTACACTTCGCGGGGCTGGATGGACTCGCACAGCACAGCAAGGCTTTCTCTTTGCAAGATAATGTAATCAATCTCTTGCAATGAAGAAAGGAATCGGATGAACTCGTCTGCTGGATCGCAACCTTCGACGTATACGATTAACTCTTCGTCATCATTTGTACCAAGCTGACGAAGCGAGCGAAACAACGCGTTCGACATCTTTTGCCCTTTGGGCAAGACGAGTAATGAATAGCAATGATCTTTAAGTACCTGGCGCAAAGCAAAAGTATGGCTGTCGTCGAAGATTTTTGTATCAGTATCGTATTCCAAAAGGCGCCGCGCTAATTCTGAAATCGTTACTTGCACGCACCCCAGCCGCTCGATTGCAATTCCAGCAGCAATATTGGCGAGTTGTGCAGCAAAAGAAATATCCAGCCCATTGGCTAAAGCAGCACTGATTACCGCTAAAACCGTATCCCCTGCGCCCGTCACATCTTTGACTTCACGGGAGCGCACGGGAAAGTCGTGGCGAGCGAGCGAGCGGTCAAAAAACGATATTCCAGCTTCTGATCGCGTAATCAGCAATAGATCGATATCAGTCAATTCCATGATCCGTTTGGCCACTGCATCAAGCGATGCATCGGGCGGCATTTGAGCTGCAGCATAAGCCTCAGACAGATTCGGTTTAAGAATCGTCGCCCCGCGATATTTGCTGAAATCGGCTCCCTTTGGATCGATAATAACGGGAATGCTCGAAGATTTGGCAATCGCGATCACCCGCGCAATGAGAGAAGGAGTTAAAAACCCCTTGCCATAATCGGATATAGCGATGACTTTTACTAACGATATCAATTCCTGGAGCTGGCTGATAATGCGGTTTTCAAAAGCCTCCGATATCGGACGGATTGTTTCAATATCAACCCGCAAAAGTTGCTGGCTATCGGCAATCAGACGATTTTTAATAGGCGTTTGATAATGCTCTTCAACGAGCAGCCCTCGCAAATCAACACCATCTTTCGCCAGATTGTCTTTCAGCTGTTCGCCAATTGGATCCGCGCCAATCCGTCCTGAAACGATTACTTTGGCGCCAAGGGCAATCAGATTCAAGACAACATTTCCTGCGCCTCCAGGGCGCGAATCCTGCCTTTGCACTTCCATCACAGGAACTGGCGCTTCCGGAGAAATCCGTTTCACGCGTCCCGACGTATATGTATCCAGCAAGAAATCGCCAATCACCAGAGCAGTGAAAGATTGAAGATGACTAAGCGTTCCGGCCAGTTTTACCATCGAGCATTTCTCAATAGATATTCCTGCGCATAATCGCACACTGCATCAGCAATTGCAGTTGGCCGATATCCCGGAAATTTTTTTTGGAATTTGTTCATATCCGCGCAGGTATAATTCTGATATTGCTTGGCCAAATCTAAAGGCATATCGATATACTCAATCTGTTCTTTTTTACCAAGCGCCGTAAAAAGAGAACGCGCCAATTGATTCCAAGTCGACGTCTCTCCCCTGCCAATATTGAATAATCCAGCTATGGAAATATTCTGAGGCAGTAAAAAGTCGCAAGCCATACGAACGGCATCTTTAATGTAAATGAAATCACGGCACTGCTCGCCGTCCTTAAACCGTTCCGGTTCCGTTGATTTATAAAGCCGGATCACGCCATCCGTCAAAACTTTATCTTTCATCTTGAGTACCATCGAAGCCATCCGGCCTTTGTGATACTCGTTTGGGCCAAATACGTTGAAAAATTTCAGTCCTACAGCTTTCTTTAAACCTCCTTCGCGCTTCAGCCATAAATCAAAGAGATGTTTGGAAAAGCCGTACATATTGAGCGGGCGCAATTGTTCGATCGCATCTTCGTTATCGGAAAATCCCATTGATCCATCGCCATAAGTAGCGGCTGATGAAGCATAAATGAAACGTTTGTTGTAAGACAGCGCCCATTCAGCGAGTCGCACCGAAAAACGGTAATTGTTTTCCATGAGGTAGTCGCCGTTTTTTTCCTCTGTATCAGAACAGGCTCCCATGTGAATTACGGCATCGATGATATTTTCTTTTCCTAAAAGATAATCAAATATGACGTGACGCGAAATGATGTCGTAAAAGCGCTTACCGAGAAGATTTTTCCACTTATCCGATTGCTTGAAATCATCGACCAGAAGAAGATTCGAAAACCCACGATCGTTCAGACACCGGACAATGCCGGATCCGATCATGCCCGCTGCACCCGTTACTACAATCAATGACTTGTCTTTCATTGCTCACCTAAAAAGACAGTGAATGTAGCACAAGTCAACCCATGTCGCAAGTTTCCAGTAAAGATCGCTACTTTAATTCTATAAGACCCGTGCCGGACCAATGGCCAAATGAAGTTAGATCCATTTTAGGAAGAGATATTTCTCGCCACATTTTAATCATCGTCCATACACGAATATCATCCAGCAAAACAAAGACTTTGTTTCGAAAATCGATTTTTTTCAGATTGGATAAAATCCGTTCTTCAAGATCTCCATCATGAGCAACATCAATAAATATTAATTCAGCATCCCGAATTAACTCCGCATATTCATGCATTTTCGATTCAATGCTCAAATCATCCACATATTGAATCAATCTTCCATCAAAATCATTTTCTTTAAATAAGGTCGCTGGATATTGCCGCCATGGAACAATGTCGAAAGTAACGACCTTACCACCCGGAGGTAAATACTGTTTAAGACACAAAGCTGAAAGTCCCGTAGATGTGCCTAATTCAAGGACAAGCTTTGGTTTCAAGGCAAGCATCAATCCCGCAAGAAGGCGATAATGTTCTCCCGGCCACAAATTGCTATAGATCTTTGCCTGTTCATTCCTCGTCCCGATTTCCCCTAAATTAACGTCTGCAGCGTATTCAATGGCCTTTAAACCTAACTGCAATAATTGCTTCGTCATTATTGCAGGTTGATCGCACGCAGACAAAATCAGAGAATATTCGCTATGTTCGGCTTTGACAGGAGGAGGCAGCAGTTTTTTCAGACGATTCTTTTTCCAAGACATCAGAGTGTTGTAATAGCTCATTTTTTCCCTCGATTTGATGATACACCGCTCGTGACCGCGTCGGCTCTATCTTCCCTTTCACGGATTATACCAACAACCAGGATCGCGCATTAAAGTGCGAAAAGCAAGTAAAGGTACACGGGCCCGGTTTCCATCCGCTCCCATACAAAAGAATGCCGTTCCGCTGCCCGACATGGAAACCAAAGGAAAATGCAAAAGCAGCTGCTGTTTAAGTTGCAAAAGCTCAGGTTTTATACGAAAAGCCGCCGGTTCAAGATCATTGAAAAATATCGGATCGGATGATTTAAAACGATCGCGCGCTTGATGGGGATTGATTGGAAGAAGTTCGCTAATGCGTGTTTCGCGATAAACAAGCGGCGTAGCAAGACCAAACGCAGGCTTAACAAGATAGCCGGTCATCGGCAAACAGGAAAACGGCTCAACGATTTCACCGCGCCCAGTGCAATACGCTGAACCTAACGAAAAGAAAAAAGGAACATCCGATCCCAGAAAAGCGCCGATCGAAGATAGCTCTTGCAGACTCGCCCTGCTCTGGATTTTTTCATTGAGCGCCCAAAGAACAGTTGCGGCATTCGAGCTGCCGCCGCCCAACCCTGCCTGCATCGGTATCCGTTTATCCAAGTGAATATGAACAGGAGGAAACTCGTAATGCTGCCGAAATTGCTTAAGCGCTTTCATGACAAGATTCGATTCATCGCAAGGAAGCTCGGGGTCAGAACAAGTTAAAAAATCGCGAGAATAATCTTCGATTGTCAGACTATCGCAAAGATCAATCGCCTGCATCAGAGAAGCAATCTCATGATAGCCATCCGGCCTCTTTCGCAGGACTCGGAAGAAAAGATTGATTTTGGCGGGAGAAAAATATCGCATGGATCATGGGGCTAAGGGGAATGGACAAGCCCGTCCCCCTTAGCAATCGGATCAGGGGTTAGCTGGGGGAGTTGATCCCGGCTCCTGAGCCGATTTACCTTCAACAGGCTCTTCGGCAGGAATCGGAGCAACTACTGATTCAATACCTGCAGCAACCACCCCTTCAGGAATGATATGCAGCGAGCACGATACAGTAACGCCTTCTTTGAGTTTCAAAGGGATTTTATGTGCGCCCGTAGCTTTAATCGGACGAGGCAACTGTATATATTTCCGCTCAACGGGAAGCCCGTTTTGCTGAAAAAGCAAAGCAACGTCTCCAGCCGAAACAGAACCATACATATGGCCTTCGGGATCAACCTTGACGCGCGTTTCCAGATTAATGGACTCAATCTGTTTGGCAAGCTCTTCCGATTCCTTGCGGTCGATAACTGCTTGTTGTGCGCGTTCCTGACGCAGACGCTCCTGCTTTCGCAGAGTGTTCGGGCTAGCGATCACAGCCAGTTTTTGCGGAATGAGAAAATTGCGCACATACCCGCTTTTGGCGCTGACGACATCGCCTTTCTTTCCTAAAGCATCGACGTCTTGGAGCAATAGCAACTGTTGTTTCATGATCAATCTCCAATTATTCTTCAGCGACAAACGGGATCAGGGCCATATGACGGGCACGCTTGATCGCCTGCTTGAGCATATTTTGATAATAGTGCGAAACGCCGGTGATCCTGCGCGGCAGAATTTTGCCTCGCTCTGTAATGAACTGTTTCAACGTTTCGATGTCTTTATAGTCGATCGATTCAACTTTATTTGCCGTAAAGGGACAGCACTTGCGCTTCTTCGCAAAGATTGATTCCCCCGCCGGAGCAGCTTGTTTATGAGAAGTTGCATTTTGCATGTTCGCGTCTCCTACTGTGCAATTTTCAAGAGAGGAAATTCTAAAGTTTCTTGTACTTTCTCGACACGGATGGTCTGAAAGCGGATAAGATCTTCGTGAAGATGATATTCTTTCCACAGCTCTTGGATGATCGACGTCGGCGCGCTAAAGAATAGTACGTAATAATACCCTTCGCGCTTTCCATCGATTTCATAAGCCAGCTTTTTACGTCCCAATTCAAAAAGCTTTTCAACTTTTCCGTTTTTCTCGGTAACGCCGTTCAAAATTTTATCGAAGGCCTTTTTACGGGAATCTTCGCTAAGCGTTGCGCTCAAAATGTACATCCCTTCATAGAGGGCTGTTCGTTCTTTTGCCATTTATTTCCTTGTGGTTGGGATGAACCTTTGCATTCATCCAAATGCTCAAACGAACGCTTATATTTTGACGTTCGCGTGGTTCATCGCACTAATTAATCCTTCAGTCAACCAAATCTTTACGATCATAGCCGCCCGTCCCAGGATCTCGGGGATGAGCTTACTTTCATTTGGAGTAAAGGGAGCTAGCACATAGCTTGCCAAATCTCCTTCTCTATCATCTCCGACTCCAATTCGAAGACGAGCATAGCTGTTCGTTTTGAGGTTGTCCTCAATGCTCTTCAGGCCGTTATGGCCCCCCGAACTGCTATGAGTTTTGAGTCGAAACTGCCCCAAGGGCAAAGCTACATCGTCAACAACGACAAGCAAATTTTCGATCTCGATACCAAACTTTTGCATGACCCGAGCAACTGCATCGCCGCTGAGGTTCATATAAGTTCCTGGCTGGAAGAGATACACGCTACATTCTTCAATCAAGCCATGGGCAAGCCGCCCATTGATCAAAATTTTTTTTCGCAGCGTAAGGGCGCTTTCGCGCGCTATCTCATCAACAACCCTAAACCCGATGTTATGACGAGTTTTCTCATACGCCTTTCCCGGATTTCCAAGACCGACTATGAGAAAGTCTCTTTTCATACATTAACTAACTTTGCCTTTCGCGATTACTACAGCTACTTCGCCCAATGGCGCCAAAGCGCGTACATTGGGAGGAATCGCAATATCGGACAGGCGCTTCGATTGCATAATATTCAGATCATGGATATCGATCTGGAATTCACTGGGAATATCTTTCGGCAGACAAGAGACTTTCAGTGTACGAATCACTTGACGGAATGTTCCTCCCAATTTGATTCCAGGACATTCAGCAACTCCAAGAACCTGGATCGGAACGTTCACTGTTACCGTCTGTTCGTCAGCGAGCAGCAAGAAATCGATATGCTCTACATTATAGGTTGCTACATTGTATTGAATATCCTTAATGATCGCTTTATGGATTTTTCCATCCAGATGCAGATCGAAAACACTCGTTGAGAGCTGGCCTTGCGGAAGCTTGCGTAAAATCGCTGAGAACTCCAAGCCATTTACTGTGATCTTTTCAACAGCCCGTTCCTGCCCATACATGACGGCCAAAATATCTCCATTCCGCCGGATCGCCTTGATCGAGCTTTTCGTCGAACTCGTTCGTTTTGAGACTGTCAATTTCATAATTACTTCCTTTCTAACTCTTAAATAATGAGGAGATCGATTTCGCCGTCAAAATCCGTTCGATCGCCTGTTTAAGCAGAGGCGCGATCGAAATGTATGTCACTTTCGTTTTTTCCCCATCGATTGGTGGAACCGAATCCGTAACATAGACGCGATCAATACCAGCCCCTTCCAGCGCATTGCCGATCAGCAAGCCGTGCGATACAAACGCCAACACGCTTTTTGCGCCCGCCTCTTTACAAACTTTCGCAGCCATTTTCAACGTGCCGCCAGTAGAACAAATATCATCGACGAGCACTACATTCTTTCCCGAAACATCGCCAATCAATGCATTCACTGCGACTTTTTCTGCATTGACGCGCCGCTTGTCGACAATTGCAATATCGACCTTTAATTCTTCGGCAAATCTACTTGCCATTTTGTTGCTGCCCACATCAGGAGAAACAACAATTATGTTCTTCAACTTCATCTCACGGATCGTGCGCACAAAGAGCGGCCTTGCATACAAATTATCGACCGGGATATCAAAAAATCCCTGGATCTGCTCCGTGTGCAAATCCATAGTCAGCACGCGAGTCACCCCTGCCTTTTCCAACAGATCAGCAACAAGCTTGGCAGTAATGGGCACTCTGCTCTTTTCTTTTCGGTCCTGCCGTGCATAACCATAATAGGGAAGCACAGCGATGATGCTGCGAGCCGAAGCGCGCTTTAACGCATCGACCATAATCAGCAATTCCATGAGATAATGGTTGGGATGCCGTGCGATCGATTGTAAGACAAAAACATCTTTACCCCGGACATTTTCCAGGATCTGAACCCCAATCTCACCATCGGGAAACACCTCTATCGATCGGTTGCCAATTTTAACATGCAACTCTTTGGCCAATTCAGACGCTAGTTCCTCGTGAGAGGATCCTCCAAACAATAGCCAAGAGTCATTCCGGTCAGCCATACAATCAAAGAGTTGGGGTGGAAGGATTCGAACCTCCGCATGGTGGTACCAAAAACCACTGCCTTACCACTTGGCGACACCCCAGTGTTTCCATGGAAAAAACGATAAAAAACGTGGGTGATCATATCGAAGTTCGTAAATTTTTAGCAATGTAGAACATTATCCAGATGAAAAACCAAAACCGCCCTAAAAACACTCAGGCTTGATCACCAATGTTTTTTCTCACCCACAAACCACTCACCGCCAACACATTACACAAAACACTCAGCGGATAAATTTCTGTTAGTATAAAAAAAATCTTTTCAATCTTTATGAGCTACATTATAGATGACACTATGAAGATCGTTCAAATCGCTGCTGAATTTGCGCCAATTGCCAAAGCGGGAGGCTTAGGAGAAGTTCTACTCGGCCTGACGAGAGAGCTAACCTCCCAGCACCATTCCGTTGATGTAATCATTCCCAAATATTCTTTTATTCCTCCCCAATCCCTCGGAGGACTCAAGATCGATGTGCCTGATTACCGATGTATTGAAAAGGGGCAATCAATTTCGAACGCCATGTGGTCGGCTGTTGTAGAAGATTGTTCTCTGCGCCTTATCGAAGCGCGCCATCCATCGGGATATTTTCACCGCGACAGAATCTATGGCTTTGGCGATGACATCGCTCGCTTCCTTTATTTTTCCCGCGCGGCCATGGAATATCTCAAATTAAAAAACGAACCGATCGACATTCTCCATATTCACGAATGGCATACAGCTGCCTGCGCCCTGATATTGAAGAGTCTCTATGCAAACGAATTGCCGGTACGGAATATCGTATTCACCATCCACAACCTCGAATATCAAGGAAAATGCGCCCCCCACGATCTGGATGCAATCGGACTCAACGGCGCTTCATTTTTAACACCGGAACAACTGCAGGACCCGGATTTCCGTTACCCAGAAACCATCAACCTGATGAAAGGCGGCATTGTTTATGCCGGAGCGATCAATACCGTTTCGCCGACTTATGCAAAAGAAATCGTAATCCCGCAGATGAGTTATGGATTGTCGGGCGTTCTCAAAAAAGCGAATCTTAGCGGCATTCTCAATGGAATCGATTCGAAGATCTGGAACCCTTCATCGGATACCTTTTTGGCTGCGCGATATAGCGCCGATGACTCTCTGGCCAAGATCATCAAGGCAAAGTTTCTCAACAAAGAGTTGCTGAACAAACGTTATTCTCTCAATTGTTTGGATCGTCCCCTTGTCGGCGCCATCACCCGCCTCGCTCCGCAAAAAGGAGTCCACCTCATCAAAGAAGCGATCGGACAAACACTCGATGCCAACGGAGCATTCGTACTTCTCGCTACCGCGACCGCACCGGAAATCCGCCAAGAATTCGAAGAACTCAAAGAACAGTATCGCGACAACCCGCACGTTCTCATGATATTCGAACACAATGAAGAGCTGGCGCATCAAATTTATGCAGCGCTGGATTTCCTGCTCGTTCCTTCTCTTTCCGAACCTTGCGGACTCACTCAGCTCATCGCCATGAGATACGGAGCTATCCCTATCGTACGCTCGACAGGCGGACTCAAAGATACGATATTTGATTGCGAAGACGGAATGGCGCTGCCAGAACAGCGCAACGGCTTTGTTTTCTATGAACCCACGCCAGCGGCACTCAATGGCGCATTGAAACGGGCTCTGCATTTATATCGCACAGATTCTGCCACCCACCAATCAATCATGCGTCGAGGCATGCAATGCGATTATAGCTGGAAAAAACCAGCGGCTGAGTATCTGACCCTCTATAGAAAACTGCTCGGCGAAAATCACACGATCCGCCGCCGCAAAACAACGGCATCAAAAACTTAACAGCCTTTGATTGCTGATTTCAGACAAAAACGGTTGGCCCAAAGATAATCGATCGCGGAAAATGCTGTATAAATAGCCGCTATCGCAACTAACACTAAAGAAACTCGGCTCAACTGGCTGGCAGACAAAAATCCATTTGAATAAAAAATCATCAAGACCAGGATTAAAAAAAGCACGCAAGCTTGAATAAATGTTTTAATTTTGCCGCTATATCGCGCTGCCAAAGCAATTCCCTTCAATGCACAAAGCGTTCGGAGCGTACTGATCAAAAAGTCTCGATAAAAAAATACAAGCACCCACATCAGCGGCAACGAGACGACTCCTTGAGTAAAAGTGAAAAACAACGAGATATGCGTCAGGCTATCGGCCATGGGATCAAGAACCTTGCCAAGATCCGTCACTTGATTGCAGCGGCGAGCAATAATACCATCGATGAGATCGGAACCTTCGCAAATAGCTAATAAAACCAGCAGTATATATGGCAGCGCATCAAAAGAAATCCCCAATTGCTGATGCTCGAAATAGAGTATGGGAAATAGAGGACTGATAAAGATTCGTAAAAAAGTAAAATAGTGAGCCAAGCTCATGCGATCAATCCCGTTTTGATCAGCCTAATCCACTGCATCGAAATTCGTCAAGATTTTGAAAAAAGATTCATTTTATTTGCAGCGAATTTATACTGCGCCCGGTTTGAAATGGTGAATTTGGGCCGCGTCAAAGCCCATATAATCGGCGATCGCAAGTTGATTCGTATTGCATTAATACGGATCAACTTGCGAAGCCTGCGGTCGTCGATTCTACGGAGCTTTCACGCTGTCCCAAATTCACCATTTCAAACCGGGCGCAGTATATACCCAAAGACCTTTCTATCCTTCGCACCTTTTATATACCCGCCCCTCCAAAAAAACACAAACCCCAAAACCATAATTACTTAAAAATAACTTCTTCAAGACGAATGTATTTTTAATGCGCGACGTCATTTTAATAAACTTTAAATAAAAAATTAATTGATTATATTAAAGAAATAACATATAATAATATAAATAGACTTTTTACTTTAAAAATAACCAAAGGAATTTTCATGTCAGCAATTTTAAATCCTATAGCATCTCCCACTCCAGCAATATCGCCATCAGCAACCTCTCCCGCTCCAATATCCCCAGGCCCAACCCGCCCACAAATCATAATCTTACCAAAAGGAAACCCAGATTTTCGCCTTCAAACTATTGAAAGAACCATCCATCAATTGGAGCCAACATCCTATGAAAGAAATATGCACAAAGAAAGCCGATTGCCGGCCGATCCCGAATTGAAATTTTCACTCTCAGTCCAAGGTCAATCGTGGTACTTGGCAGTAACTAAAACGGAACTTGTACTGTTAAATCAAATTAGCTGGATGCGCTATCGTATTCATTCTTACACGAATCCCGAACCCGGTCTCGTATATTCACGATCAACGGGAGAATGTAGAATATGCAAAGATCAAGCCACATTTCAAGCAGTTGAGCAAGCCACAACCTGGCTGGATACCCAATTCTAAAAATAATACTTATATACCACGCGCGGCCTGAAACTTGGATTTTGAGCTGCGCGAAAATTCGCTAGAATCGACGATCGCAAGCTGATTTTGAGTGTCTTTCAGGTGGAAACACTATGTACCTCGTTCGGTAAAGCAAGCTGGCCGCAAGCAGCGGAGATATCATCTCCTTTGGTATAGCGCCATGTCGCATTGATGCCGCCTTCGGATAATATCTCGCGAAAACGGGCGATTCTGGCTTGTTTGGGTCGCTGCAATCTCAGATTCTCGATAGGATTGTAAGGGATCAAGTTGACGGTGCATTGCTTTCCTCGAAGGAGGGAAACAAGCTGTGCAGCATGCTCCGAACCGTCATTGATATCTGCAAGAAGCGTGTATTCGTAAGTGATGTCGCGTTTAGTCAAACGCGCATATTCATCCACAGCCATCAGAATCTCTTCCAATGGATACTTCTTAGCAAAAGGAATGATCTTTTGGCGGATCGCCTGGCAGGGAGCATGCAGCGATAAGGCAAGATTGACTTTAAAATCCTCCTTAGCCAATCGATGGATCCCCTCCACAATCCCCACGGTCGAGACGGTGATCCTTCTCTGGGAAATATGCAGGCTTTTCTCATCGTTGATGATGCGGATTGATTTGACAACGGCATCATAATTTTCCATAGGTTCGCCCATTCCCATATATACGAGATGGCAAACCCGTTCGCCTTTTTCACGCAGCCATCGGTCGATATGCAGGACCTGCTCGACAATTTCGCCGCAAGAGAGAGAACGAATCAAACCCGCTCTTCCCGATGCGCAAAAAGCACAGCGGCCCGGGCAACCGACCTGCGACGACAAACACACAGTTCTGCGGTCAAAGGATCGAATTAATACCGATTCGATTCTTTTTCCATCAGCCAGCTCCCACAGGAATTTAACTACCTCGCCCGATTCCTGGGTGCCAACCAACCGAATGGCAGGAAATTGAAAAAAGGTTTCGAGTCGATTGCGCAAAGCTTTGCTCAGATTAGTCATGGCATCAAAAGAACACGCGCCTTTTTGATAAAGCCACTCGAAAATCTGCTGCGCACGAAATGGAGGTTCGCCAATTTCGACAAGCCGCTGTTTCAGCTCATCAAGGGTCAATGAACATAAATGTGTTGTGCGATAAGACGTATGGACAGTCGGCTCTTCAGACATCGGATCTCTTTTTTTGCTAAGAGTATACCCCAAAGAGGGCGATTTGGAAAGCCCGTTATCGCTGCAGAATTTTTGAATGAATGAATTAATGAAACTGATTCGTTTCTCTAGGAGGCTATTCAAGTAAAAAGTTTCAGAGTCCAACAGGAAAGATTTAAAAAAATATTTTCAACAGCTGCGATCCTGGCAATTGTTTGTCCATCTATTGGGCTTTGAGAGTTTTGACAAGCCGTCGATAACAAACGAAGCATGCGGTCAGAAGGTTCACTCTTTAGCTTTTCTTTCAATCGCACATAGCCGTCGAAAAATTGACTATGTCTATGATAGAACCCCGTAACCTTCTGGGAATTGGCAGCAAACAACGGATGGTTTAGTAGGTCAAACTGTAATTGGGCAGAATAACGGCTTCCGTCATCATCACTTTCTCGGCCCCTATAAGGAAACTCTGTCTCAATTTGTGATCTAAAAGAAAGACATTCAGCAACAACAGCCTCTAATCCAAAATAAGGTAAAAACTTGCTCAGAAAGTCTTTTTTTCTGGTTATCACCATTACAATAGCCTGTACAGCTTGTTGAATGCTGAGCCCTTTGTTCTGTAACTTTTCAAGAAAACCATTGATATTTTGGTCAAATTTGTTGCCAGTTTGTATGGTAGAATCTCGAAGAATGGCATTAAAAGATTCAATCCGTTTAGCTTCATTTAAAGATTCAATCCGTTTAGCTTCATTTTTAGTTTCCTTTATGGCTCGTCGCGCAAACGGAACAATAGCTATAGCTGCCAAACCGAGCGAGCATGTCGTAGCTATACCTGCTAAAACAGTTAACACAATCGCTGTAATTATTTTATTTTTAATATCGACATTACAAAACCACACACCAAGTCTTTGAGCCGAATCTAATCTTACCGCCACAAAACATTCATTCGTTATTTTAATATTATTATAACATAATTTATATTACAAATACAGTTTTTATTACAATAATACCTAAATCATTTCATTTTCATAAAAAACGCAAAGCACTACTTATCAGACATTAACAGCCTCCTAGTACTCTACAAAATGATTGCTCTAAAATTTTCCAGGAAAGCGCCTAGCAAATCGCTGAAAAGAAGAAAAGATAGCCTTTTTCCCCTTCTTTTATTAAAATTTCTTCCTTATGGCAACACTTCCGCAAGAATCTTTAAAACCAATTGTCGCCCTCGCTAAACGCAGAGGATTCATCTACCCCGGATCCGAAATTTACGGCGGATTTGCAAACACCTATTCTTTCGGACCTTACGGCGCAGAACTCAAAAAAAACGTTAAAGATCTCTGGTGGAAAACCTTTGTCCATCAGCGGCGCGACATGGTCGGTCTGGATGGCCCGATTCTGCTTCATCCCAAAGCATGGCTCGCCTCCGGGCACCTAGACAATTTCAATGATGCGATGATCGACTGCAAGGCATGCAAATCGCGTTTTCGATGCGACCATTTGATTGAAGAAAAGCTGGGTCGCAGCGCCGATGGACTGACTCTGGAACAAATGACAGACGTTATCCGGCAAAATCAGGTAAAATGCCCTAAATGCGGAGCTCATGATTTTACCGATGCGCGCTATTTTAATTTGATGTTCGCGACTCACATGAGCAAAACGGGTCAAGACAATGATACCGCTTACTTGCGGCCGGAAACTGCCCAGGCGATTTTTGTCGATTTCAAAAACGTGGTCGACACAATGCGTGTAAGAATTCCCTTCGGCATCGCGCAAATCGGCAAAGCATTCCGCAATGAAATCACTCCTGGCAATTTTATTTTCCGAGTTATTGAATTCGAACAAATGGAAATCGAATATTTCATCCGCGAAAAAGATTGGGAGAAAACATTCGATGAGTGGCTAGCTGCAATGCATGCTTGGTGCAGATTGATCGGTTTACGCGACAACTGCGTCCATGAAAAAGAGCATCCGAAGGAGCTACTGTCTCATTATTCAAAACGCACGGTCGATCTTGTCTACGATTTCCCTTTTGGAACGAGCGAACTCTACGGCCTTGCTTACCGCACCGATTTCGATCTGTCGAGGCACTCGCAATTTTCCGGCCATCCTCTTGAATATTCGGATCCTGAAACACGTGAAAAATTTATTCCGCATGTCATCGAACCGACATTTGGCGTCGAACGCACCATTCTCGCGCTTTTGTGCGGGGCATACGAAGAGGAGCAGCTGGAAAATGGCGAAATGCGAACCGTTTTGCATTTCGCGCCGCGCATCGCTCCAGTCAAAGCAGCCGTCTTTCCCCTGATGAAAAAAGAACCGCTGGCTGAGAAGGCTCGTTTAGTTTTCGATGAACTCCAAAACCATTGGAACTGCGAATACGATGAGTCTGGCGCCATCGGCAAACGTTATCGCCGCCAAGACGAATTGGGCACTCCATTTTGCATCACGATCGATTTTGACACGCTGGAAAACGAAACGGTAACCCTTCGCGACCGCGACTCGATGAAGCAAGAGAGGGTTCCCATCGCCAAGCTAGTTGAAATTCTGCAAAACAAACTATCACTTTGATAGATCTTGGGATTCTTGAACGCATCGACCGCCGCGCTTTGAAGAACTCCTCCCTGAAAGGAGGAGATTCTTCCGCCGCTCAAGGAACCGAAGCAGCTGTAAGGAGCTTGCCTTGATCCGCCCCTGAAGGGGCCGGGATTGCGGCAAGCGATGCGTTCAAGAAGGAGATGTTTCGATCACCATAGGCCTTGCCCGTTTGATCTCATCGAATTGCTTGGCAAGGCTAAGAACTTCCTCTTCGCTGCATTTGCCGCTGTAGATCTTTAATTTGATCTCTTCGCGCTGCTCCATCCAATAGCGCTCTAAAATGCGTTGCACCGTTTCCGTCAGTCCTTCCAGCGCTTTTTCCCGGTTTACTCTCTTTTGCAAGATTTCGGCTAAAAACATTTGCTGCTCAGGGTTATCGAGATCAATCGCCAAACTCAAAAGATCGCACATTTTATTATTCTTAAAAGCGGCGATGGCTTTTTCGTATAGTTTTCGAGCGGCAGCCAAACGAAAATGTTCGGGCTTCAGATTCAATTCTGCAATTCGAACCATCTGTTCAGTGACAGGACCCAGCAGCAGCCATCGCAATAGATCTGCTTCAAGAATACGGTCAGGGTTGATCTCGACAGCAACAGCGCCGGCATTCGATGGCCGACGAATATAGATCTGAGGCGCATTTTCCTCGACGGTTCCCAATACCGCCTCCGGGGTCTGCGTCAATTGGGCCAATTTCCGCAAACTTTCATGAACCATCAGCGGATGGTCCCACTCGCGGATTTTTTTTGCGATGCTCTGCACGAGTTCATTCTTTCCTGCCGGTGTATGCATGTTGATCGTCTTGGAAAGATGGTTGATCAGAAACGGCAAGTATTCAACGCTCTTATCGATTCGCTTCTGCCATTCTTCTGGACCTTTTTCCTGCAAAATCAAATCGGGATCGCATTTTTCTTCCAATGAAAGAACCCATACCTCAATCCCTTCTTTTTGGAACAGATTGCCGATCTTAACCGCAGCCTCCTGCCCAGCCTGATCGCCATCCAATGCAAGATATGCCTGCCGAATACCAAGATGGATCAATTCTTTGACCATCTCCTCTCCAAAGGCTGTCCCCTGCCCTGCGACGGCCCAATCAAATCCATTATAAATCAGCCGCATTGCATCGATTTGTCCTTCAACAACCATGACGCGCCGTTCTTTAGCGATCCGTTTGCGGGAATGGCTTAAACCAAAGAGAATTTTCGATTTTTTGAATAAAGGCGTTTCTGATGTATTGATGTATTTCGGGCCGAAAGTATCGGGTCTGATCTTGCGAGCGGTAAAACCGATCACGCTCCCGGCGGGATCAAGAATGGGAATAGTAACTCTGTCGCTGAAAAATGCCCTTCCTGACGCGCTGAGCAATCCAGCGTCCTTTAAAACGGCATCGGAAATTTTTTGCCCATGCATTGCATCAAAAAACAGCTTCTCGTTCTTGGCTGCAAAGCCGAATTGAAATTTATGAATGAATCCTAAATCAATTCCGCGGCCGTATAAATATTCCAGAGCATTGTGCCCTTCTTTTGTATGCAACAGGCAAAACTGAAAAAAACGGCTGGCCTTGTCCAGAGCGTCTTTCAATACCGTCTTCGAAGGTCCCTTTGGCTGATCGGAGCCTTGAGACTCTTCAAGAACCACGTTGAACCTCTCGGCGAGCATTTCCACAGCTTCGACGAAACTCATCCGAAGATGAGCCATCAAGAATTGGATAGCATCGCCATGAGCGCCGCATCCAAAGCAGTGATAATGGCTGTCATCCTTTTGAATGACAAAAGAAGGCGTTTTTTCTTCATGAAAAGGGCAAAGAGCCTTGAACGAAGATCCGCTCCGCTGAATCTTCAAATAAGGACTCAGCACTTCGACGAGATCGATGCGCGAACGTAGAAGCTCCAGGCTTTCGCGTGAAAAAGTTCCCATAGTTACAAGTGCTCGTGAATGTAAGATCCATTGGCATAGATGAGCCGTAGCCATCCACGGTTTTTCATCATCGAAAAAACTCTTTTTTCAAACACATCGCCTCTAGGGAAATGGGTAGAATCTCTGCGGATTTCCTGATAAATCGGAGCACGAAAATCGAAGCATTTGACGAGAAACATCTGATCAGAGAATCCCTGGGCAGCGATATAAAACCCCTTGCGATAGCAGATCGATTCCCGTTGTGCCTCATCATAACGATTATTCCAGGTCAGATTCGCAACTTTATACAAAGGATTTTTTTCCATCATGCGCAAAGCTTTTCCAATCCATTCGATCGGCTCGTCGAGGCGTACATCGCCAGTTAAATAGAGCAAATAATCGCTTTGGCTAAGATAGAGAGCGGTCAATGGCCCGATTGCATTGTAATAGATCCAATCAGCATCGACGTTTTGATATTGGCCAGCATCGGGGCCTGGGATAAAATCTATGCGCTGGAGCTCGAAAAAGGCCAATACATCTTCTGCTATTTCATCCGCGATAATATAGCGATCCAATACCCCTTCATCGACTTTCTTCTGGGCAGCTTGCCGAACCGCGGTTAAATCGCGCACATTATTGATGATGAGGATTTTTTCTGCGAAGGGAAATAGATGGTTGGCAATTTGTCTTTGCGATAGATAATGGGGATCTAATAGAATAGAGCGCCAATCGCGCTCCCAGCAACTTGTTGCAAATGAAACACTCGGCAGAGGCGTTCGCAAAAATCCAAACATCCCAACTCTCGAAATCCATCCGCCGCAAATTTGGAGGCAAGAGCAAATTCCATAATTGTAGCGAGTATGATATCATTAGCACATTACACGAGCATGTAAAATGACGTCTACAACATCTTTGACTCCGATGATGGCCCAATGGCAATCGTGCAAAACTCAAGCGAAAGATGCGCTTTTATTGTTCCGTCTCGGCGATTTTTATGAAGCCTTCTACGATGACGCCAAGCTCATTTCAAAAGAACTCGGATTAACCCTGACGCAGCGGCAGGGAGTTCCTATGTGCGGCGTTCCCTTTCATGCTCATGAACAATATGTCGATAAGCTAATCGCCCGCGGTCATAAAGTCGCGATCGCCGAACAAACAGAAGATCCCAAAGCAGCCAAAGGTCTTGTAAAACGCGAGATTTCGAAGATCTGCACGCCAGGAACCATCGTCAATTCTCAGCTATTGAATGAAAAAAAGAACAACTATATCGCCGCAATTTCTCAGCTCGGATCGCTCTTCGGCCTCGCGTTCCTCGACTTGACAACTGGCGAATTCCGAGCTCTCGAGCTCGAGCAAGAATGCGATCTCGTTGACGAGCTGCACCGAATCCGCCCTGCAGAATTTTTAGCATCCCGCAAATTCCAAGAAATTCATCCCGATTTTTTTCAAGAGCTTTCCCTAACATTCTCATTTCTCCTCAACAAACGCGAAGAATGGCAATTCAATGCCTCGAATGCCCTGCAAACACTGCTCAACCATTTCCAAATTCCTTCTCTCGACGGCTTTGGATTAAAGGGACAAAATGCCGCTATCACAGCTGCTGGCTCGCTTCTCACCTATCTTAAAGACGATCTCTCGCTGCGATTGAATCACATCACATCGATTCAAAATGAAGCCCTATCACGTTTTATGACGATCGACCGATCGACAATGCGCAATCTCGAGCTAACAGAATCGCTGAGCGAGGCATCGAAGCATAATACGCTCCTGGATCTCATCGATTATACCGCGACTCCCATGGGAGCGCGGCTACTCTGCCAGTGGCTCAAACATCCATTAATCAAGATTTCCGAAATCGAGGCGCGTCAAAATGCCGTAGCCGATTTTCTCGATCATGCTGAAAATGCCAAATGTATCCATCAGATGCTCGACCGTGTACGCGACCTCGAACGGCTAATAGCAAAAGTTGCGGCCCGCTACGCCAACCCCCGCGATCTGTGGACTCTCGGCCATTCACTGACGATCATCCCCTCAATTCGTGAAGAACTGCGTCAATTCTCCAGCACGCTCATTCTTAATGCCATTTCCCGCTTGCATGACGTATCGGCCATTGCACAGGAGATTTGCTCTTCTCTGAAAGAAACTCCGCCGCTACGCATATCAGAGGGGGATATCTTTCAAGAAAACGTGCATCCCGAATTGGATCGCCTGCGAAATCTCGGGAAAGACGCCATCGACTGGATCAGTCGCTATCAAGCGGAGCTGAGGGAAAAAACAGGTATCAAGACCTTAAAAGTCGGTTTCACGAAAGCATTCGGCTACTATATCGAAGTCAGCCGCGCCAAAGGAGAAAGCGTTCCTGAGGGCTTCCAGCGAAGCCAAACCCTCATCAATGCTGAACGATATGTAACGCAAGAGCTGAAGCAGTATGAACATCAAGTATTAACTGCCGATGAACGCGCGAAAGCGCTGGAAGCGGAACTTTTCGAAGAACTCCGTGCAAAAACCGCTCGCGAAAGCGATTCGATATTAGGCATAGCCAAGGCATTGGCAGAGATCGATACACTGTTGTCTCTAGCACTTACGGCTCGCAATCATCGGTTCAACCGGCCCCTAGTTGATGATAGCGAACGATTGGAAATAAAAAACGGCCGCCATCCCGTGTTGGAACGGGCCATTGGAGCCGTTCATTTCATTCCCAATGATACCCATCTTGATAGTCAACGTCAGCTGATCCTGCTTACAGGCCCCAATATGGCAGGAAAATCGACTTATATCCGCCAAGTAGCGCTAATCGCCATCTTAGCGCAAATGGGCTCCTATGTCCCTGCCGATTCGGTTCATATCGGCGTCATCGACCGCCTATTTTCGCGCATCGGCGCCAGCGACGATCTAGCGCGGGGCCAATCGACATTCATGGTGGAGATGACCGAAACGGCCAATATCTTGCATAATGCCACGTCGCGCTCCCTCATCATTCTCGATGAGATCGGGCGAGGAACAAGCACCTATGACGGGATTTCGATCGCGTGGGCAGTCGCTGAATTTCTTCTAACGACTCCGGGCCAAAAAGCCAAAACACTCTTTGCCACGCATTACTGGGAACTTACCCACCTTGAAAATGAACACAAGGGAGCCATCAACATGCACGTTGCCGTGCAAGAATCGGCCAATGGAATCGTATTCCTACGCAAAATCATTCCAGGCGGAACTGATCGCAGCTACGGCATCCATGTCGCCAAACTGGCGGGCATGCCGTTTGCCGTGATCAAGCGTGCAGAAGAAATGCTGGTAAAACTCGAAGAAGTTCGGCAAGACAAAGAACCTATGCCAAAAAAAAGAAAAGCTGACACGAGTCAACTTCCATTATTTGAATCGCCTGTTATCGAAGAGCTGCGCCGCATCAATCCGAATCAATTGACGCCATTGCAAGCGCTGCAAACACTTGTCGATTTACAACTTATTATCAGCAATCGCTAAATTTACCAGCCTGTATAAATATACGGCATTTCATTTTTTGGAAAAAAAAGCTGATTGAAAAATTCAGAAATGGAATTTTGTTTAGGTTTTGCAACAGGTGCAGGAAATTGAGGTGAAGATGCCTTAACTTCTCTTTTAGAGCATTCCCAAGATTTGCATTGTCTGTTTTCTGGATATGATGCGAAGAGTTTCCTAGCTATCCGTTGAATAGCATTTATTCCAAGTATACGCTTCAGATCGGCCACTCTTCGTCGACAAGCACCTGCGAGTCCGATGGCATCAATCCCGACCCCAGTTTGAGAACAGGGAGAAGCAGGGGCATAATAAGGAAAATTAAATTCGCCATAACGCTTATTTTCACCAAAAACAAATTTATATATCACAGCCATACAAACCGCCTTTTAATAATTTATTATACCAAATTAATAGTTTAATTACAAAATAATCGCATCGACTAGCCCCAATCCAACAACTTATTAACTTAACAATCAACCTCTTACGAAACAAAATCAGCAATTACAACAACAGATTGCTAAATTTCTTGCATGCGATAGGGGCTTTTGCTATAATTGAAATCAACATGAGAAAAAACTTTTTATTTTTTGAGTGATGCCTTGAGAACAATGCTACCCAAGAAACTGCCAAAAAACGATCGCGAACAAGCTGTATTATTCGGCTTGATCGATCTTTATTTAAAAAGCGGCAAACCCATTGGATCCCAAACGCTTCAAGAAAACGGCTTTGAATCGCTGAGCTCTGCGACCATCCGCAACTATTTCGCAAAGCTCGAGTCGATGGGCTATTTGAAGCAGCCGCATACTTCCGGAGGCCGAATTCCGACCGCCAAAGCATTCCGCTTTTATGCCGATACTTTCCAAGACCAGGCCATACTCGATGCGACAAATGAAGCTATTTTGGAAGAAGTATTCCGGAAAAAAGGAAAAGAGATCGCTCCCCTCATCCACCAAGCTTCCGAAATGCTCAGCAAACTATCTAAATGCGCTGTCTTCATTTCGATGCCGCGATTCGACCAGGATTTTATCCAGGATGTAAAACTCGTCCCGCTTGATCCCATGCGGCTGCTGACAATCATCATGACCGATTTCGGGATGATCCGTACGGAGACGATCTATCTTGAGCAAGAAGTTGATGATGTGTTCATCAAGCAATGCGAAAAATATTTCCTCTGGAGACTTAACAAAGGCGAAAATGTGACCTTTGAGCGCGATATGCATGCCAAACAGGCGCAGCGCATCTATAATGAAGCAATGGTTCGGCATGTCGTTGGATATCTGAATTTTTCGACAGAAGAAATATTGCGATGCGGCGTATCGAAATTACTCGCCTATCCAGAATTCAGCGACGCGTCCGCCGTGGTCAACAGCTTGGCCCTTTTGGAGAATGAAGAACAAATGCGCGCCATATTGCGCGAATGCAGCCGCAAAACGGCTTTGACCTGTTGGATTGGCGATGAGCTATGCCCTCATGTAGCGCCGGGCGCCGATACTGCCGTGATTGCCATCCCCTACCGGATTAACCAGATGGTCGTCGGCTCTGTAGCTCTCATCGGCCCGCTGCGCATCCCCTACCGCGAGCTGTTCGGCCTGCTGCGCAATTTCAGCGAACTCATCAGCGCCACTCTAACCGACATCTTGTATAAGCACAAAATCACATTCCGGCAGCCCACGGCCTCGGGCGCCCAGCGGATTGAGTGTTCGAATGACATGGTTCAGGCCAACCGCTCCATACTTTTAGAAGACAAAACGAGATAAAAACATGACACAAGAAAATGAATCGCCCGATTTAGTCCACGAACCCGAAGCAAAAGAGGAGTCCCCGCCACAGGAAGATCCTGTTGCCGTGCTTCAAAAAGAACTAAACGAAATGAAAGACAAGTATCTGCGCGCTCTTGCAGAAGGCGAAAATGCACGCAAGCGCCTGGCCAAGGAAAAGCAGGAAGTCATCGGTTTCGGTATTGAAAACACAATCTGCGACTTTTTACCGGTGATCGATAGTTTCGAAAACGCCTTGCGATTTGCCGAAGCAGCCTCTGCCGAAGTGAAAACTTGGGCGATGGGTTTTCAGATGATCCTTTCCCAGTTCAAGCAGGTGCTCCAAAATTATGGGATCACTGTGCTTCAATCGGAGGGCGCCATGTTCGACCCGAACTACCACGATGCAGTGGAATCCGTCGAAACAACAGATGCTCTGGAAGGGACAATCCTGAAAGAATTTACGAAAGGTTATCGCAGCGCGGCCAGAACCATCCGCCCTGCACGTGTACAAGTTGCGCGCTCGCCGCGCAAAACCATAGACCCGGCCGTCGATGAACCGGTCGCAACGAATCAAACAGAAAATTAAAAAAAACAGGAAAAAATCATGACAAAAAAAAGAATCATCATTGGTATCGACCTCGGGACGACCAACTCTTGCGTGGCCATCATGGAAGGGGGAACAACCAAGGTTATCGCGAATGCGGAAGGCGCAAGAACTACGCCGTCCATCATCTCTTATAAAGGCAATGAACGCGCTGTTGGCGTTCCCGCAAAACGGCAAGCCGTGACGAACCCCGACCGCACTCTGTTCTCAACCAAACGTTTTATCGGCCGCAAGTTCAATGAAGTTCAGTCAGAAACTAAAATGGTGCCCTACAAAGTTTGCAAAAACGACAATGGCGACGCCGTTTTCGAAATCGAAGGAAAAATTGTAACGCCTGAAGAAGCGGCCGCGCAAATCCTCATGAAGATGAAGGAAACTGCGGAAAGCTATCTCGGCGAAAAAGTCACCGAAGCCATCGTGACCGTTCCTGCGTACTTTAACGACTCACAACGCCAATCGACCAAAGATGCTGGGCGCATAGCCGGACTCGACGTTAAGCGGATTCTCCCAGAGCCGACGGCAGCAGCCCTCGCTTACGGAATCGATAAACTCAAAACCGATAAAAAGATCGCCGTTTACGACCTCGGCGGAGGCACATTCGATATCTCGATCCTGGAAATCGGCGACGGCGTCTTCGAAGTGCTCTCTACCAATGGCGATACCCACCTTGGCGGCGACGACTTCGATATTGCCATCATGCATTGGATGCTCGAAGAATTTAAAAAAGAACACGGCATCGACCTTTCCCAGGATAAAATGGCCCTGCAGCGCCTGCGCGATGCAGCCGAAAAAGCAAAGATCGAACTGTCTGGGGTCACTTCTACGGAGATCAACCAGCCGTTCATCACCATGGATGCCAGCGGCCCCAAACACTTGGCCTTGACGCTCACTCGCGCCAAGCTCGAAAGCCTTTGCCATGATCTGGTCGAGCGCACGATCGAGCCCTGCAAAAAGGCATTGAAAGATGCAGGCTTGTCAACTTCCGACATCGGGGAAGTCATCCTCGTCGGCGGAATGACCCGCATGCCGGCTGTTCAACAGAAAGTACGAGATATCTTCGGCAAAGAACCAAACAAAAGTGTCAATCCTGACGAAGCGGTTGCAGTCGGAGCAGCTATCCAGGGCGGCGTAATTGCGGGCGATGTGAAAGACGTTCTCTTGCTCGACGTCGTTCCTCTGACGCTGGGCATCGAAACGCTCGGCGGCATTTTAACTCCGCTCATCGAACGCAACACCACGATACCGACGCAAAAGAAACAGGTCTTTTCAACAGCCAGCGACAACCAGCCGGCTGTGACAATCGTCGTTCTGCAAGGCGAGCGTAAAATGGCGCGCGACAACAAGGAAATCGGTCGTTTTGATCTGACCGATATCCCGCCAGCTCCGCGCGGCATTCCGCAAATCGAAGTCGCCTTCGACATTAACGCCGACGGTATCTTGCAAGTCTCTGCGAAAGACAAGCAGTCTGGGAAAGAACAGAAAATCAGCATCCAGGCTAAATCAGGGCTGTCAGATGACGAGATCAAACAAAAGATCAAAGAAGCCGAACTTCATGAAGCGGAAGATAAGGCGCGCAAAGAATCTGCAGAAACGCGCAACGAAGCCGATGCGCTCATGTTCCGCGCGCAAAAATCGCTCAACGACTTCAAAGACAAATTGCCGGCCAATATCGTCAGCGATATCCAAATCCGCATCGATGCGCTGAAAAAAGCGCTCGAAAGCGACGATCTTGCTGTGATTAAGTCAAAAACGCAAGAGCTGCAAGAACACATGCAGCATATCGGCGAAGAATTGGCCAAAGCTTCTTCTGCTCAACAAGGCGCTGCCCCGAACGCAGAGCCTTCTCAGGAGCCAAAAAAGGGTGATTTCGAAGAAGCCGAAATCATCGAAGACGAAAAGAAGTAAATTCATCTTCCAAAGTACCCAGTTCGTTCTGAACTGGGTACTTATTATTTCAGAGCCATTGGACAATCCAATGCGAATCATCGAGATTGGTTAATCAAAATTAGCTATGGTGCAAACAAGCATATCATTATTCATCACCTTGGTAAAAAAACACAAAAGCGTAAGAGTTAACTAGAGGATTCAAACTATGTCAGTATCTATAGGTGCAAGAACAGAGCATTTATCGAAGACAGGAAACAATGACAATTTCATATCATTTTGTAAAAAAGCTTTGCCTTACTCATTCGCAGCAACCATTCTGTGGGGGATGCATCAGGAAATTTTAAAAGCATCGCCAGCCACTGTTGTTTTATGTAATTCCTATGCTTTTCAAATCTTAGCGGCCCTGTGTATAATTAAAGGCGCATGGGAAACGATTAAACTGGGATCACCATCTCTTTCCTCGCGAAATGTTCAAAAACTTGTCTTAACTCAAGCAGAAGCAGATTCATTGCGCGCCGAAAACGCCCGCCTGCGACAACAGTTGAGATACGCCAGAATGTATACCACGCGCAGCCTGAAACTTGGATTTTGAGCTGCGCGAAAATTCGCTAGAATCGACGATCGTAAACTGGTCAATATTAGAAATATGAACCAGTTTACGATCGTCGATTCCAGCGGTTTTGGCACGCTGAAAATTCCAAGTTTCAGGCCGCGCGTGGTATAACGACAAAAAATAAATTACGTTAGCGGCTAACTCTTCGCATTTATGTGTGGGTCAGCCGCGCATTTCCTAACATCGCGCACACCAAACGACAAGTAAAGCCATAGAAGATCTTACGGGCACTCCGTCAAATTGCAAGCATTGATCGACTTGCCTTTAGGCTTTTTGTCGAAGCATTGAAAAACGACTTTCAAAGCAGGGAACGCTGTTTCGCTCATGGATAACGACACCAACTGTCCGTTGCCAAAATCGCCTTCGATAATCATCTCTCCGGCATCTTACTCCAGGCTTGCGCGCTGCTTGACAACGCGCGTCTGCGTTTCAGATTGAATCAAAAAATAGTGGTATCCGCCGCCGACCGCAATTTCTGCTGCGCGAACACGCGCTGCTTTTTTTGCCAAATCCATCGTTATTTGGTCGTTCAAGATCACCACTGCGGGCTGGCAAAAAAGCCTAATAGATATTTTATTTTGGTCTCGATCTGCATAGGAATGTCCGCTCAAAAAGAATTAGCCAATGAAATATAATAATTGAAAATATAATTAGTTTTGCTTTTAAATTAAAAAAAAATGCTACTTGTTATCAGGGCGATTGCATGATAAATTATTTGACTCCCAGAAGTCGTAGTCTATAAGCTGGATCCCAACCTGCAAGACGCCTCTTCAAAGAAACGCTACCTTTCTCAGTTGTGTCCACCTTTACCAGA
>Ga0153915_10000385_pt1 | contig 40557 bp, 51 predicted proteins | sample Opewatmetagenome_2_FD_107003 | JGI IMG/M metagenome (GOLD analysis project Ga0153915, IMG submission 107003) | Freshwater wetland microbial communities from Ohio, USA - Open water 3 Core 3 Depth 3 metaG | ecosystem: Environmental > Aquatic > Freshwater > Wetlands | place: USA: Ohio, Lake Erie...
CACGCCGGCGGTGCTGCTCGCGCGGGCGTAGAAGGCCCAGTACGTGCTGTCGAGCGTGGAGAACGCCTGACGGGTGAAGTCCACCACCAACTCCACCGCCGATTCCACGCCCGCCGCACCGTCCCCAGCCAGCAGCACGTAGGAGGGTGCGCCGCCTTTGGTGCGGAACGCGTTGCCCTGGATGTCGGTCGTGAAGAAGTTGCTCTTGACGTAGGTCTCGGCCGGCGCCTCGGCGACGTGGCTCGTGATCGCGGTGTCGTTGGCGTCGGTGAACGTGTCCTGCGCGATCGCGGTGAGTTCTTGCAACTCCGCATCCACCGCCTGGACGGTGTAGAGCCCCACGTCCCATTGGCCGGTGGCCACGTCCAGCGATTGGCCATCGCCGTGCGGTGCTTCGCCCGTGAGGTAGGGCGCGGCGTCGGTCGGGACGCTGCTCAGGACCAGCGCGTCGCTCAGGTCATCCGCCGCGCGGATCCGCAGGCGGTAGTGTCGGGTCGCCATCAGCTCCCCGGCCCGTACTCACAGATCAACGCCGCGGCGCTGGCGTTCCGCACCTGGAGCATGAGCGTCCACTCCATCAGCGCGGCGTCAGCCAACGTGAGGCGCGGGAGCGTCCCCTCGCGCAGGCGGCAGGTGTAGCTGTGGGTGGAGGCGTCGTCGGTGTTCACGGTGATGGTGCCGCCGTTCGTCAGGTGGCGGATCAGTCGGTGGGCCACCGCCATCTCGGCGGAGGTGAGGTGCCGTACCTCGAAGGCGGCCACGTAGTCGGTGCGGAAGACGAACTTGTAGGGGATCCCGTCCCCTAGGCCGTTGGCCCGAGGCCCGACGTCCACGACGTCAGGCAGCCAACCCCCGAACCGGTCGCCCGGTGAGGCGGCCGCGCTTTGGAGCGTGGCAGCGGCGCCGTCGTTGAAGGTGATGGTGGCGCTCATCCGATCCCCCGGAGGCCAGCGTTGCGGACCAACCGGGCCACGGCCCGCTGTGCCGCGGGGTCGTCAGGCCCGATCACCGTGACGTTCATGGGTGCGGCCCCCGGGATCACGGGGGCCGGCACCTGGATACCGCCCAGGTCGAGCATGGGAAAGACGGGAGCGGGCACGTGGAATACCGACGCCGCCAGCAGCTCGAACCCCAGCCGCACCGCGCTGCCCAGGAAGCTCTTGAGGAAGCTCTTGAGGTTCAGGCCGCCTTCGACCAGCCCCGCGCCAAACTCGCCAGCGGCCGTAATACCCAGCTGGCGGAAGGATGCCGTGACTTCCATAGTCAACGGCTCGGACACGCTCTTTTTCGCCCAGACCTTGATCTCCTCGCCCATCTGGTGACTGCGGGCGGTCAGCGACTTGGCCAGGTTCTTTACCATCTCGTCCGACGCGATGCCGATCTGGGCCTCATCGGCCACGAAGGGCATACCCTTCCACTCGCCGGTGGGCAGTTGCACTTGGGACAAGAGGTCGAACGCCCGCAGGCTCGCGTTGCGGTAGGCATCGGCCAGCGCCTTGACGAACTCCGGAGACCCCAGCTGTTCGGCCAGCGGTGGCAGCAGATAGTAGGTCTGCCCCAGCTCCTCGTTGACCTTGACCTCGTCGCGCAAGATCAACAGGATGCCCTCCTGGACCTTGGCGCGCTGTGCCGCCAGGTCCAGCAACTGCTGGTCGGTATCCAGGATGCTCTTGTTGGCTTTGCCGGAGGCGATGCGATAACTCAGGTCGGCTTGCCGTTGGGCGATAGCGGCGTCCAGCCGGGCGGTCTCCGCTTCGCCGGCGGCCTTGATCGCCATGGCCTCCAGCTCGGGGTGTTCTTTTTGCTGGCGTTCGAGCAGGGTTTTGATGTATTGGGCTTGTTTCTCGGTGGCCTCACCCGTGCGGTCAGCCACCGCCTTCCAGGCGAGCCCGATGGCCCCGATGGCGGCCACGGCGGCGAGGGCGTAGTCGCCCGCCGTGAACAGCGCCAACTGGCTCAGGATGGCGGCCATGCGGCCATGGACCCCGCCCATGGCCAGGCCCATGTACGTAAGGCTCCGGGTGAACCGGCCGGCGGAGAACTCGGCGTGGATCAACCCGCCGGCCACCCCGCGGCCCGTGCTGTCCAGGGAGGCTAACTGCGTGTTGGCAACCTCGGCTCCCGGTGTCGAGATCGGGATCTCCAGCGCCCCCAATTCAACCGGCATCGGGCTTCACTTTGCTCCGGCGGATCCGGCGCACCAGCCGCAAGCCCGCGCGCCGCAGGTCAGCCGGCGACTCGTCCGGCACGTTGAACGCCCGCTGCACTTCTTGGGCTTCACGGACCAGGGCGTCTGGGTCGTGGTATGCGAGTGCGACGCTTTGCGCCAAGGCCAACCTCCCCACGCGCTCCTCCAGCGCGTCAATGAGCTCCATCTCGGTCAAGCGGCTGGCCGCCCACACAATCAGCACCGCGGGCCACGCCAGCACCTCCCTCAGGCCGGCGCCGTACTCCCGGGCGACGCGGGCGAGGAGGTATCCAACGGGGTCGGCGATGCCCGGCCCGCCGCCGGGGGTGCCGCTTTTCCCTCCGCGTCTTCCGCTGGGCCCAGCAAGTCCTCCAGCCGGCCGGAGGCGATCTTCAGGACCCCGCGCAGCATGGCGGGCGTCAGGTGGCTGATCTCCTCCTCGGTGGCCGTGGGCATCAGCTCCTGCGCCAGCCGCTCCAGGAGCCGCCCGTCGCCCGCGACCGGCTCCAGTTTCCCTTCCGCCAGGTCGGAGATCCGCTGGCGCAAGTAGAGAGCGGCGCCCGTAAGCCCCCGCACGGGCACCACGCGCCGTGTGTCTGGCAGCACCACCTCGCCCGCCGGCTCGTCGAGCGCCGTCAGGTCCACCGGCCCGGGCCGCATCAGCTCACCGCCGACAGGTACTCGATCACGTAGGGCGCGGTGCCCTCGGCATCCGCCGCAGCGGCCTTGCCGGCGAAGTCGAAGTCCACCAGGCCCTCCTCGCGGTCGGTGCCCTTGACCGTCCACTTCTCGCACAGCGCGGCGGCCATGCGCACCTGCACGAACCCACCCGAGCCGCGCTGGTAGACCAGTCGCAGGTTGGTGACGTACTGGCCCGAGGTGAAGTAGGTGCCCGCGGCGATGGGGGTGAGGCGCGTGGTGACATTGCCGCCCGGCGAGGTCTGGACCCCGCCCGGCTCGAGCCGCGACATGTCGTCCGTGCCGAACTGCACGAGCTGGCCGGTGAAATGGGGCTTGTAGTAGACCCGGCGGTCCAGTCCCACGCGATCGGCCAGCTGGCCGTCGTAGGGGGTCTGGCGGTAGGTGATTCCCGGGTCGAACACGGGTCCGCCGCGGGTGATGCCGAGCGGGTGGTTGCCGGCGAACAGCACGCCCGTGTTGAGCAGGACGTCATCCGGCAGTCGGTCGTTGTAGCCACTGAGGGGGGGCATGCGATGTTCTCCTTAGCTGACGTAGACGGTGAGCGAGCGGGGCCAGGTGATCAACGGGTACACGCACCGCACCCGGGCCGTGGCGCGGTGATGGGGGTCGGGGTCGGGTGGCAAGGTCGAGCGGGTGCGCTCGCGGGCAAAGAGCAGGCCGCTCGAGGCGTCGTGCCAGCGCAGCAACGCGGCGTCCGCCAGGTCGGCCGCGTCCTCGATTGCACCCATCTGCTGGCGCGGCGCGTCGTAGAACTGCACTTCGCACATGATCACGTCGCGCACCGAGTCAAACGCCCCGTCCACGGCCCGGTCCAGGAAGGTGATCACCGCGTAGGGCATCACGGCCGACTGTGGGGCCTCAGCATGGTAGACCCGCCCGCCGAGGATCGTCTGGAGCGTGTCGCCTGAGAGGGGCGTGAACCCCAGGAGCCGGGCCCGCACCGTGGCGTAGAGCGCCGAAGTGGAGCGCGTGCTCATCGTGCTTTGCCCACACCGGCCAGGGCGCGTTCTACTTGCGCCGCGAAGGCCAACTTGATCGCCGCCTCCTGCGCCCAGGCGGCCGGCTCCCAGACCCGGACCCGCTCGAAGCGTCGCGTGAACAGGTTGTAGTGTCCCAACTCCCAGAACAGGTTGTAGTCCAGACTCGTACCCACCTTGATGTAGCCGTCGAACGCGCCCGTCATCACCACGGGCGAACGGGTGACGTGGTTGATGGACATACCAGTCACGAAGTCCCCTGTAGTGTAGCCGCCCCGGAGCCCCAGCTTCACGGCGTTGACCAGGATCTGCGCCCCGGCCAGCAGGCCGTTCCGCACCCCGGTCCGCAGAGCGGCTTGCACGGCGGTCAGGTTCGAGCGGTAGGTGGCCATCAGCTCGTGATCACCAGTTCCTCGCCCACGTGGCGTGAGCACAGGCATTGGATCTCGGCCGTGAGCCGGCGCGGTAGCGCGGCGTGGACCTTCCAGTACTCCCCTTCGACCGCGAGCAGCGAGCCGGGCTCTACCGTCGCGTAGTCGGGCAACAGCACGATCCCCTCCACCGTGAACTCACCCGACTGACCGAACGTGCCCTCCCGGCCGGTCGGCGGCTCGAGCCGGCCCCATTGCGCGTCCACGCACTCGTACAGGTGCGACACGAACCCCTGCGACTCGGCGGGCGTGTAGGCGTAGATGCGCACCCACTGGTCCCGCTGGCTGATACTCACGTCGCATCCCTCCAGCGGTACTGCTCCAGCATGCTGGCCGTGCGGGCTGGCAGACCGCCCGCGGCGTAGCTCACGCTCACCCCACCGCCGGCCGACTCAGTCATCGAGGCTGGGTTGCGCTGCTGGTACAGGTCGGCCCCCAGGTCCAGAATCGCCGCGCGGACCACCGGCTCGATCACGGTGCTGTAGTCCGGGTCGGCGCTCAGGCCCACGGTGGCCGTGATCTGGTAGGGTCCGTTCCCGAAGCTCCGCCCGGGCACGGCCCGGATGACGGCCAGCTCGGCGTCCAGCTCGTAGTCGGTCGCCGCCACCGTGTCGCCGTCCGCGTCCACCACGGTCAGATCCTCGTCCGGGTCTACCGGCCCCTCGGGCAGGACCAGCTCGAGGATCGCCCCGTAGACCACGGCCGTCTCCGCCGGATCGCGGAAGGTCTTCTCCTCGGCCGTGATCGGCGTGCAGAGATAGCTGCGGACCCGGCCCGTGGCCTGGGCCAGCTTGTCGGTCAGCAGCGTGTCCTGGCCGTGGGCCCCCTGCGGGATCCGCAGGTGGTCTTTCAGGTCATTCAGCGTGGGCAGCGACATCGGCCCTCCGGGGTGCCGGCTCACGCAGCCGGAGCGCGTAGCGGGCGTCAATCAACCGGCGCAGCGCCAGCCGCGCCGCGGTGCGGCGGTGGCGCCGGCCGCTTTTCTGGCCGGGGTGGATCCGGTAGGCCGTCGTCACGACCGACAGGCCGTGGAACACATAGCCCATGGCCAAGAGCCGCAAGTGGTACTCCCACTCCTCCGCCCCGGTCAACGTCACATCCCAGGGGCCCGCGTGCCGGCACATGGCCGTCCGGTACAGGATCCCTGTGCCGTGGAACACCAACCCCCGGCGCCGGCGCACCGTCTCCCAGGTGATCACGGGGTTCGCCGCCAGCCAGCGTTTCGACCGCTCGGGCGTGCCCAGGCTGTTGCCGCGCGCGTCCACGTAGAGCGGCAGCGAGCAGACGGCGTCCGCCTCGGGGTGGGCGTCCAGGTACTCGGCCAGGACCCGCAACTTGTTCGGGTACAGGAAGTCATCATCGCTCAGGATGCTCAGGTACTCGCCCCGCGCCATCTCCATGCCCCGGTTCACCGCGGCCGACAGCCCGGCGTGGGGTTGCGTCACCCAGCGGAACGGGATCGGGTGTGCCCAGCATGGGCGCGCGGCGTCCGGCCCGTCGTGCACGACGATCACCTCGAACCGTTCGGGCGGGTACCGCTGGAGCGCCACGCTGGCCAGCGCCTCGGCCAGGAACGCCGGCCTATGGTACGTGGGTACGATCACGCTCACCTTCACGGGGCCACCCCCGGTCGCGCGCTGCGCAGCCCGGCCAACATCTCCAACTCGGCCACCATCTCCAACTCGGCAGTCCCTAACTCGGCGCGCAGCAACTCGTCGGCCTCCACCGGCTGGCCGTTGACCTGGGCAGCCGTCCAGAGGTTCTGCCCGCTTTTGACGTCCAGCACCAGCCGCCTGCTGCCCGCCAGGCGGAGTGCTGTACACGGGATACCACGCATCCGGTCGTCCATCGTGCCGTCCAAGCCCCGGTGTTTGCCCCGCCGCACGCGCCACAGCGACCAGCCCAACCCACCCAAAACCTCCGCGCTGACCAGCCTACCCGTGCCAATCGGATGCCCGCAGCGCGCGGCGTCCGTGTAGCCTGGCCAGTAGCTTGTCTGGCGGGCCGCCGTGTCCAGGAAGTAGCAATCCAGCACGCCAGCGTAGGGGGCGCCGCAGGCCATGATCTGGAGGTACCAGGCGAAGGCCGCCGACCCGATCAGGTCGTCCGAGTCGAGCCGCAGCACGTAGTCGGCTCCCAAGTCGCGCGCCGCCCGTAGCCCGGCGTTGTGTTTGGCGGCCAGGGGCAAGTTTGGCACCAGTCGCACGTGTGCCCCGGCGTCCATGGCGATGTCGCGGTTGCGTGGGTCCTCGGGACTGCACAGGGCGACCACCTCGAACGCCGCCATCCTTCGCAGGCGGGCGAGGCCCAGCCAGTAAAGCCGGGAGACCGCTGGCCGGCCCCAGAAGGCCGTGACTACTACGAGCTTCAGCGCCATACCACCGCCTGGTCCCGCATCACCGCGGCGTCCAGGTGCCCGGGCAGCCGCGCGGCGATCTTCTGGAGCGACACGTTCTGCCACTCGGGCCGCGGCCGCGGCGTGCCGAAGTCGTGCACGTCATCCACCAGCACCAGGTCATGGTACCGCCGGGTGGCGACGGCCCGTAACTCGTCCCAGAGCGGGAACCCCGCCGGGTCCCCGCGGCCCGCGACCTCGCGGCTCTGGAACCAGTGGGCGTCCAGGTAGAACACGGCCGGCTCGGCGATGCGTTGGCACAGCGGGGGCAGCACTACCCGGCTGTCGCCCAGGTGGAAGTGCAGGTCGGGCGTGGCGCCGTGCTCCCGCACGGCCTGGTCGTACAAGGGACGTGACAGCTCGATGCTGTGGACCACGGGGAACACGCTGCGCGCCAGCAGGGTGGTCTTGGCGTGGAACGTGCCCGTCTCCACGAAGACCCGGATGCCCGCGTATTGCGGGTGGCGAGCGCGTATCGCCTCGAGGTCGCGGAGCCGGAAATTGGCCATCAGCCCCGCCCTCCGATGCGTAGTACGGTGCGCCAGTGCACCGCGGCGTCCAGCAGGTCCAGGTACCGCAACGCCACCGCCGCCTCGTCGTGGTAGGCGGTCACGTACCGCAGCGCCCGGGCGCCCGCCTCCGCCCGTGCGGTATCGTCCTGGGCGTAGTGGGCCAGCGCCTCCTCGAGGTCTGCCGGGGTGCGCACCAGACGATAGGGCGCGTCGGCCTCGGGCCCCAACCAGCGGCGGAACCGATCGTAGACGTACTCGTCGCCCGCCAGTACGGGGATCCCCATGGCCGCCGCCTCCAAGCCCGAGCACTGGATCCCGAGGTCGAACGAGTCGAAGAACAGGTCGCACCGGGCCTTCGCCTGGAGGGCTTGGGCGTGGGGCATCTTCACCGTGACCAGGGGTTCCACCGGCACGCCGCGCGCCCGGAGCCGCTCGCACACCGCCAGGAAGTCAGCCGTCCCCTTGATCTCCGGTTTCGAGGGCGAGTGTCCCACCAGTATCCGGCCCGGGTGCGGCCGGTAGGCGCGCGTGCGCAGCGCCTGGTACTCGGCCACCGGCACGGGGTTCGGCAGGTAATGGCGCCCGTCGCCGTAGCGCGTGAGGTCCCAGTTGCTGATGAGTCGCAACTGGGCCTGCTGGTCGGCCACGTTGAAGTAGCCGCTCATCCGGCGCAGGATGGTCCCGTGGTGATGGATCACCGTCCACCGGGGCCGGCGGTCGCGCGGGATCACCGACAGCATGCCGTAGTCCAGGTGGCAGTGCGCCACGTCAGCCGCCTGCGCTAGCTGGGCCACGAGCGCCTCGTCGTACCCGTGGTCGAACTGCACCGGCCCGGCGAAGGGGTTGTCGTGAGTGCGGCGCACAAACGCCGAACTGTGGGGTGTGGTGACGTTCAACCCCGTGTGCAGCCGGAACGCGACCAGCCCCGGGTCGTAAGGTGCCAGTTGGAGGACTCGGAGCGACTCGCGGCCGCCGAGCGAGCGGTCGGACATCTCGGTCCGTCCAGGCTCGGCCACGGCGGGTGTCTCCTGCTGGTATTGGGCGGTGGCGACGGCGGCTTTCGCCCGGATCCGTGCCGCTCCGCGACCCAGCATGCGTCGGTTCTCGATCCGTGCTTCGCACCAGGCGTGTCGCCAGCCGCGGCCGGCATACTGGTGCGTCGCCAGCAGGCGGTCGCCCGCGTAGAGCCAATGGTGTCGCCCACGGTACGCCAGGTCGAGCCTTGCTGCCACGCACCGCGGCTGTCCGTAGGTTCGGCGGTACAGCGTGTCGTTCTGTATCTCCAGCCAACCCACGTCGCAACGCGGCAGCCGGCGCAGCGCGGCGCCGGCCGTCAGTACCTCGTCGGCGTCGATGATCAGACACAAGACCGGTCGGTCGGCCCCAGGCGACAGCGTGCCAGCCTCACGTAAGAGCGTGGTGCGTTTCTCCAGCTGCGAGGACCAGGCGCAATCCAGGATGATGAACTGCCCCGGCTCGCGCTCGGCCTTGGCCACGTACTCCTTCAGGCCCTCCGTGCACGGGCCCCGCTCGACGGTGCCCCATGACCCATCGGCGACCACCGCTCGGTCCACGTGGGGAAGCCAGCTGGGCAACGTCGCCTTGAGCGCCGGCAGGTCGTTCCAGATGCTCACACAGGCCACTACGTACCAGTGCGCCGCGATATCGGGCGTGGCGCGCAATTCCCGCCCGCTGAACCGAGTCCAGGTGTTGGCATCCTTGACCGCACGCAGGTCGTCGCTGGGCAGCAGCCGCACCAGTGGATGGTCGAGCCGGGCCAACCGCCTGGCTATATCCGCCGGCAGGAGGAACCGGTCGCCTTGGTGGCGGATCGCGCCGCGGGCCGTAATCCGGTCCAGTGCTTCGACCCGCAAGAGGGGCACGGTTAGCTCTCCGTCCGCGCGGGCCAATCCCAGGTTCCTTTGCCACCGTCGTGATCGCCCGGGCTCCCACGCTGTGGGACCGTCGCTTTGACCATGGGCTGCAAGGCGTAGTCCGCGAAACAGGTGAGGTTCACGACCGCCGGACCCCAGACGCGCGTGATGATGGCCGCCACCGGCCCCAGGGCGTTGCCGTTCGCCCCGGCCGGGTCATCTGGCCCGCTGGGGAAGTAGTGCACGATGCGACCGACCGTGGGGACCATGGCGCCCTCGAGACGGGCTGCGGGTCCGGGGTGGCGTCGCCCACCCCGAATCCAATTTGCTTCTCATGTGCCGCCCGCGACGGGGCGGGGCTCCTCGGTTTAGGAGGAGGCCGCGTCGCCGAGCACCACGAACGGCGAGTGCTCGTCCACCTTGACGCCGGCCGGGGCCTTGTAGGCAAACGTCCCGGTCGGGATGGGGATCCCACCGCCCCGGGCGAAAGCCCGGTAAGTGGTGATGTCCTTGACGAACTCGACGTGAATCGAGCTCTCGATGGTCAGCTGGGTCCGCACCGCCGCCGCGTAGAACGCGGGGTTGATGAGGGCCAGGTCCGACTGGACGCCCAGCGTGGGCTGGAGGTCGTTGACCCGGAGCGGGTAGCCCAACAGGCTCATCCCCGGCTTGCCCGCCAGGTTCTGGAGGAAGGTGACGAGCGTGTTGCCGCTCAGGTGCAGGGCGAAGATCTGCTCCATCACCCGGCGCGAGCAGGACCAGTAGGACCCCGGCCCGTGCGTGTGGCGCGTCCACAGCCGGAAGATGTCGGTGGTGTCCACGGACATGGTGGTGTCGCGGTGCACCACGAGCAGCGCCCCGTTGTTGGCATGCAGCGCCGCCAGCGGCTGCGCCGTGCCCGAGCCCACGACCGTCATGTAGTCGTTGAACTCGTTGATGATCTGCCCGCCGACCAGCGTGGCCACGCTCTGCGGCCCCTGGCCGGTGAAGTCGTCGGCGGCCGTCTCGTCCCCGATCTTCCAGATGGCCGCCCACTTGTAGACCGTCAGCAGCCGCTGCTCGAAGCTCGGCTCCCGGGTTCCCTTCTCCGCGCCCTCGCCGACGATGCTGATGGCGGCGATACCGGCCATGGGCCGGGTCTTGCCGCCAGTCGCGTCGGTCTGCACGACGTAGGGGATCCGCAGCGTCCGGCCGGTGACGGCGTACTTCTGCGCGTACTGGAGGATGCCCTCCTGTACGTTCGGCACCATGAAGATGCTGGGCACCTGCTGCAACGGGAGCAGGAACTCGCCGCCGCTAGCGTCGCCCGTGGTGCCGATGATGGTCCGGGCGCTCAACTCGCCGGGGAACAGCTCCCGGGCCAGGTCGTGCGCCTCGCGGATCAGGGCGTTCTTCTTCTCGCTCCTGGTCTGGAAGCGGCCCGACCCGTACTTCACAAACTCGTCCACCGAGCCGAACGCCCTCATCACCCGGGCGTGTAGGCCGTCAATCCGCTCCTTGACGGTCACGACCTCGGGCTCGTCCGAATCGGGGCCAGCCAGGCGCAGGGCCGTGTCCCCGCCCTGCCGGTTGATCTCGTCCTGGGGGGTGATCTCCAGCACCTTGGCGGCCCTAAACTCCAGGTCGTTGATCGCCGCGGCGGCCTTCTCCACCTCGTCCTTGGTCATCTTGATCGCGGGGTCGAGCATCTTCTTGCGTAACTCGTCGGCCTCGGCACGCCATTTGGTCGCCTGGTCGTAGGCGGCACGGTTCTTGATCACGGGGGGCGTGGCGGTGGCGGCGGCCGTCAGGGCGAGGAGCCCGGCGACGGGGCCGCCAGCCAGCAGGGGCATGGGGTCAACCCAGCCCAGGTGGGTACAGGCCAGGGCGGCGATCAGCGCCAGACAGAACGCCGAGGCCCAGATGGCAAACGTTTTCACTTGCGCACTCCTGTGTCGAACGTGGATCGGAACGCGGCGACGCGCTCGTCCATGGTCGCCGCGGCGTCCTCCGCCATTGACGCGGGGGGCGAAGCTGGCTTCTCGGGGGTGGGCCCCGAGGCCGGCGGCTTGCCACCGTGGTCGTCCTGCGTGCGGACGTCGGTGAGGAACGCCTCCCGGTCCTCGGGCGCCAGCCGGTGCCACAGGCCGCGCATGAAGGCCGCGAGGTCCAACTGGGAGCGCACCGCCATGACCTCGGCCCCGGGGACGGCGGCCAGGGGGGTGATGGTGCCCTCCATGAGCTCGATCTCTGTATAGGTGGCGACGTAGGTGTTCTCGCCGTCCACCGTCTCTTTCGTCAAGTCGGGCGCTTTGCGCTCCCGGAACCCGACGCTGAGGCCCGTGCTGGCCCCGGCGCCCAGGACCTTCTCCAGGTAGTCTTTCGCGGCCCGGCCGTCCGGCGTGTCGAAGATGTCGGCCCCCATGACCGCGTTGTCGCCGACGTCCTCGAGCGTGCGCACCACGCCCACGTGCGTCCGGGCGTTGTACATGTGCATGCCGGAGCCGTCATAGGTCATGTTGATGAACAGCGGCACCCGGCCGGCGGGCACCTTCTCCGCCCGCGAGCGATCCATACAGCCGCGGGCGAAGCGCGTGCCGTAGCTGTCCACACGGTTGTAGGGCAGCAGCACGCCCGTGACCCGGCCGCAGATCCCTTTGGGCAGCGCGGCGCCGTCAGCCCGCATCTCGAGCTTAGTCTCCACGACCGCCATGCCGAACGGGTAGGCGCGCGGGCGCCGGCTCTCCTTCGCGGTGCGCTGCGCCTCGGGCGCGCTGTCGCCTTCGATCTGGCGTTTGATCACGGCACAGTAGGCCTCGGGGTCGCCCTTGTCGCTGTTCTGGGCCACACAGTCGGCGAAGTCGGCATACTCGCCAAAGGGGCGGGCCTTCATCTCATCGGTCAGGGCCCTCACGGCGTCCGCTCGGGCCTCGGGGCTCATGCCCGCCAGGGTCTCCGCCGCGCGCGCCATGCACTCCTGCCACAGCTCCGGTTTCATCGGCCTACTCCTCGCCCGTGTAGTACAACAACGTACACCGGCAGTTGATCACCTGCTCGGGGCCGGCGCGCTGATCGCCCGGGTGGGCCAGGCCGGGCGCGAACTCCCCGGCGATGGGGATGCGCACCCCGTCCAGCGCCTCGTGTTCAAGCCGGACCCGGTCGTCGCCCTGTGACAACCACTCCTTGTCGCGGAAGATGCCGGCGTCCTGGGCGGTCAGGTACTCGCCCTGGTTCAGCGCGCCGATGCTCTCGGTGCGCGCAATCCGCGTGGCCCGCATCTCGGCCGTGCCGCCGAACACCAGGTTGTCAATCAGGTCCGCGATCTCCCGCACCCCCAGGCCCTGCTCTTGGCCCAAGGCCACCGCCTGGCTTACCTGGGTCGCTGTCTCTTGGGTCACGAAGTCCGCCAGCCGGCGCGCCCGGGCGTCGATGGCGTCCAGCACGGCGGGGTTCTTCAACGTGAAGTCGAACCCCACGGAGTCGGCCAACCCTTTGGCCGCGGCGTTGATCGTCCGACCGATCAGCGCCCGGTAGCGGTCGAGCCATCGCTGATGGTAGTCGCCGCCGGGGCTGTAGTTGCTCATGACCCGCGACAGCGCCGCGTTCACGAAGGGATCCTCGCCTGCGGCGCCCCCCTGCACCCGGGCCGCGCGCTGCGGGGCGTGGTCGTCAAACACGGCGTTCACCCCGCGGCGCTCCTCCTCGAACTGGAGGATGGCGGCACGGAGGTAGTCTTTCTCCTCGTCCACGGCCCGGGCGTCGAACGTCTTCCAGAGCGCCGCCCGCTGGGCGCGGTTCAACACGACGCTCCGCGACAAGACCCGCGGGTGGGCCCGCTCCTTCAGCGGCGTGCCGGGGCTGCCCTGCTCGGGGCCGGTGGGCCCGACCTTGCCCAGGCCCGGCGGGTGGGCTTCGCTGCCGGTGCCCAGGAGCTTCTGGGGTTTGACGGTCTCGCCCCCGGGCACTGCCCCGCCGCCGTTCCCACCCGGGGGCAGCATCAGGGCCGAGAGGCTGCTGGCCCGCAAGTCGGAGTAGAACTGCTGGCCGGCTTCTGGCACGGGGTCGCGTCCCAGGCTCATGCGCGCTTCCTCGCGGGTCAGTAGATCACCCCGGAACTCGTTGATGATCCGGCCGGAGTACTCGGCATCGTCCAGTGTCAGCTTCCGCAGCTCCTCCCGGCTGAACCGCACGAACACGTCCCCATACTCGGGCGTCAGCTGGAAGTTGAGCTCGGCTTCTACCGCGTCCATCTCCGGCCGCACGCACTGCGCCACGAACCGCTTGAACGCCTCGCTGTACTGCTGGCCGGAGAGGCCGCCTTCCGTCCCGCGGGCGGAGGCGATGCCCACCATCCGGGGGTCAATCCCGAACGCGGCGCAGATGTCCTCCCGGGCGATGCCCCGTAGGTTCGGAAACTCGAGCTCCTGGAGGTTGAAGCCCATGGGGATGATCTCGTCCACGCCGCGGATGAAGTGCACACCGCCCCGCCCGCCACGCCCAATGTACTCCTGGTTCCAGCGTGCCTTCGCCCGGCGCATCTGCTTGTTGGCCACGCTCTCAGGCACCCGGACCACGACGCCCGGCTGGCCATGGTTTGTGATCACCTGGCGCACGTACTGCGTCGCCTCGTTGTCGCTGGAGATGTCGAGCAGGGCCGCCGCGGCGCGCGGGTAGCCGAACAGCCAGTCCCCACCCGCCAGGTCACGCACGTGCAGCATGTCGTTCGCATGCGTCAGGTGCATGATACCAGTGCGGTCTCGCCACTCGTACACCATCAACTCCAGCGTGTCCCGGTCCAGGTAGACGTAGATGATGTTCTCCGGGTGGATGAGCCGCAACCCGCTGGGGGGCCGCGTGGGGCCCTCCTTCCGCTCCAACTCCCACAGGAAGTTGCCGTAGGTCAGCCGGTGGGTCAGCGAGAGCGTGGTGTTCCGCCGGCCGGACATACCGACCCGCGGCGTGGTCAGCAAGTCCAGCAGCGGGTGCTTCCGGATCACTTCCTCGTCGCCGTTCTCATGCAGGCGGTAGACCTCGAACGGCACCGAGGCGACCGTCTCGGCGATCAGCCGGGCGCACGCCTGGACCACGGCGTTCCGCTCCCAGCCCAGGATCCGGACGTTCTTGCCGGTCTGCTGGTAGTGGGTCGGCGCCTCGCCCCGGACGATGGCCCAGCCGCCCGGGTCCAGCGAGATCAGGTTACTGACCCGCGCCCGTACCCACTCGCGGAACCTACCCATGGGGATCGTCCTTCGGCTCGCACGTGCTGATATGCAACTCGTCCGCGCCCATGATGCGGACGGCACACCAGATGAAGAACAACGCCACCCACAGCCGCAACCGCACGAGCGGCGACACGGTCACCGCCACCGTGGTGCCGGAGAGCGACGTGAGGTTGGCGCCTGCGATGTTCACAACTCGGACAACTTCTGGCGCTCGCCCGCAGGCTGCTCGACCAAGCGCGGCGCCGGAGGCGGCAAGTAGATGTCGCCGCTGATGCCGTGCTGGCGGAGCAACGCCTCGCTCAGTGGCGTGGACAGGGCGCGCAGGAACGCTAGCAGCGCCTCAGGCGGCACGATGACGTTGACGTTCAGGCCCCGGACGGCGAATTCTTTGTCGTCTTCCAGCGCGCGGACGTCCACCCGCACCTCCACTTGCCCTGACGGGGTGAGGGTGCCGGTGCGGAACTCTATCTGCTTACTGATCATGAAGATCCTCCCAATACCAGCTCTGTGGTCATGCCACCCCCAAGCCCAGCCCCATGTTCGTGAGCTTGGCCGCAGCGCCAGCCGCGGCGTCCATCTGGTCGAGCACCTGATCGGTCTCTTTGCTGGGGTCGGCGTTGTGCAGCTCGCGGAGGAACGCCTCGTTCCAGGGGCCGACCACCAGGAACACGTTGCCCGCCTCGGCTTGGGCCGCCAGGGGCCGCGCCCGGTCGAACTTAGAGCCCGTCACCCTGTCGGCGTGCACCACGAACCCCCGCAGCATGCGGATCGTGTTCTCAGCCGACTCCTTGCCGCCCGACCCAGGCTCCTGCTCCACCCAGATCCGCACGTCCCGACCGTCCGCCCGGGCGGTCTGTTTGATGACGTTCTCGCGGTGCATGGCGCTCCACTGCCCCCGCACCATGTCCTCGATGTACAGCTGGCCACGGGGCGCCAGGGCCACCCGGCAGCCGGCCGAGAACTTCCCGCCGCCTTCGGTGCCCGCCTTGTCCCAGTAGCGTACGCGGCGTGCGTCGGCGGGCGCCACCTCGACGATCCGGAACCACGCACGGTTGAAGAAGTTGCCCGCCCGGTACCGGACCTTCCAGTTGCCCCCACGGCGGTCGGGCCCGCCGTAGAGCCGCATGCGCTCCACCTCGGGCAGGGCCAGCAGGTTGGCCAGGTAGTTGGGGTCCTTCTCCATCAGGGCGGGGTTGTCGTGCAGACTGCTGGGGATGAAGGTGAGGCTCTTAGGCATGACCTTGGCTTCACGCGCCGTGACGCCGAGCGATAGGGCGATGGTGATGGCTTCGGCCCGCGAGTCGGCCCAGTGGATCTCGTCCCGCACCCGCACGAACCAGCGGATCACCCCACTGCGCTCAGGAATCGGGTAGCCGCTGTCCTGGTCAATCCACCAGGCCAAGAACCCCGCCAACCAGCTGTCCGGGTCGGGGTTGACGCTCATGCGCACGTAGGGCCGCACGCCACAGATCGAGCGGTTCCGGCTCAGGAGGTACCAGAACTGGTACTCGGTGAAGTGCTCGCCCTGGTCAAAGCCGATGAAGGTGATCTGCGAGCCGTCGTAGTTGAACACGTCCTGGTCGTACTCCAGGCCGGCAAACTTCACGAGCACCCGGCCGTCCCGTTTGCGCCACTCGAGCACGCCCTCCCGCGGCTCCAACCCCAGGGGGCCGTACAGCTCGCGCGACTCGTCCCACATGCCGCCCGGGTTGCGGATCTCCGGCGTGGTGCGGCGGAAGATCACGGCCGAGTAGCCCGGCACGTCCCAACCCCGCAATGCCTCCAGCAGCAGCCCGTAGGTCTTCCCGCCGCCAGCCTCGCCGCCGAATATCACGATGTCCGCCGGCGACGCCAGGAACGCTTCTTGCGGCCCCGGCTGGGGCTGGAACGTGAGCACGCGCGCCGCGGGCGCAACACTCATGCGGTGCGCCTCTCAGCCTCAGGCTCCGGTACGGCCGTGGGCTGGGGCATCGCGGTGGGCTGGCGCCGGCTGTTGTCGGGCAGGTAGACATGCACCTGCGTGCGGGTGCCGTCGGGCTCTGGGGCGGGCAGCGGGGACGTGTTCAGCGGGTTGCCGGCCGCCTGGACACCCACCGTGCGGTACACGGCGGCGAAGTGAGGATGGTCGGGGTCAGCCAACACGATCCTAACCGATTGCTCCACCGTGGGATCGTGCAGAAGTGCCAGCAGTTTTGCGCGCCAGGCGGAGGCCGTCTTGACGCCGGTACGGCCGGGCAGTCCGTGCCCGCGCCGCGGGTCGTGTCCCTTGGCGAAGGGCACGCCCACGGTGCGTTTGACGATGGCGGTCCCCGGCTGGGGAGCCGCGGGCTCCTGGGGTTCGGGCGTGTGGGCTGGGTCGGTCAGCGGGACGGCCTGGCTGCCAAGTGGCTGTCGTGCCTACAGATAGGCTGGCGCGTGGTGGGGCCGAACGGCACCGTGTCAGCCTCCCCGAAGGGGTGGACAGCGTGCTCGCGGCGGTGGCGAGCTCCTTCGGGGTAGGAAAGATAGTGTGTTTGGGCTAGAAGGTAAAGGCCTCCGGCGGTTTGCGGACCTCGAGGTAGTGCTGCCACAGCTCGGCGCAGAGTCTAGGCAGGTCGAGCTGGTGGAGCCGCTGGAAGGTCCAGATGCCGATCCAGTGCTGCTGGCAGTGGTGAAAGTGACAGGCGGGGTAGAGGTTGCCGGGGTCGCCGGCCCGGGTGCCTCGTGCCTCAAAGTGGGCGGCTTCCGAAGGCCGGCGACCGCACACAACGCAGGGTTGGCGCCGGACCCAGGCCCGGTACTCCTCATCCGTTACCGGGCCTGGGGGTTTCGGGGCCGGGAAGATCACCGCCGCTACGGGGCGATGTTGGCGGGCGTGGGGCCCCAGCTGAGGTTCTCCAGCTCGTTCAGGGCGCGCAGGGTGCGAGCCCGCTCCTCAGGGGTCATCTTGTCCATGAGGCGCTGGATGCTGCGGAAGCTCTGGCGGAACTGCTTGTCGTCCACGTCTGTATCCTCCGTGAAGGTGGGGGGTGTTTAGCCCAGGACAGTCCACTCCGGGCCGAGCCGGCGGCGCAACCACTCGGCCGTCAGCTGCGTGCCCTCTACGAGCCAGGCCGCGTTGCCGGTTTCGTACAGGGCGGCCCGCGGCGGCTCGCCGTCGCCCTTGTGGAACCGGAGCACGAACGGCGAGGTCGGCTGGGCGATCTCGGGGAACGTGCGCCACGGAGCCAGGTTCCAGGGGTTGCGGACGGCGGTGCTGCGCACGGCGGCGATGCCCGATTTGGCCTGCACTTCCTGGCTCACGCCGTCGTCCGCCACGCCGATCTCCTCCGTCTCCCGTACGGAAGCGCAGAACGCCCGCAGCGCCTCGACGTCTCCCAGGCCCGGCGCGAAGCAGGTCAACAGCGCGATCTGCAACGCCTCCAGGCTGAGGGGGGCGTTGAACCGAAAGCCCATCGGAGATTGGGCGTAGGGCGTCTCGGCCAGGGCGTAGGTGGCGCGCAGGTGCCCGTTGATCAGTCGCGTCAGGGCGCACACTTGGCCCGGCTCGTTGACATGGACGAGCACGTCTCCCGGCGCGAGGTCAGCCCGTAGGAACGCGGCGAACGGCTCGAGGCCCAAGAACTTCACGGGCATGACCAGCTCGGGGTCCGTGTTGATGCGAGCCAGCTGGCGGTCGGCGTATTCGACGCCGCCGATGACGAACCGCTGCACGGGCACGGCCTCCCGTGTCAGCCGTTCCACGGCTTCGACCGCCGTGGCGTTCAGGGTGTCACTCACTGGAAGCCTGCCTTTCGGTAAGGGGTAGCACGCCCTGGCGCGGGTCTTGGGCTGGGTGGACGACCGTGGCGATGGGTTGGCCGTCGCGCGTGCCGAGCCACATCACGTCACCCGTGGGCCGAGTGGCGGCCAAGACGGACTTGGCGCTGATGGCCACGGTGACCACTTCGCGGTCCGCGTTGGGTAAGAGCACAAACTCCATGACGATGCGACGCTTGGCTTCGGCCTCGGTGTTAGGGTCGCGGATGTTGGCCAGCACGGCCTGGAGCTCGGCATCGAACTTCTCGCGAGCGGCCCCGGCGCCCAACGTGTCGAGGCTGGCAAACTGCTCAACGGCTTGGTGTTCCACGGGGGTCTCCTGAGACGAAAGGTCGTAGCGCGTGTTGGGGCACCCAATACTGCTCCTGCGAGCCAGGCCGCAGCTGGTGCCGGGGGGCGGGATAGCAGATGGCTTCGCGGGCGAACAGGGCGCCGCACACTCGGCAGGTCAGCCGGTCGGCGCCGACGAGCACGAGCACGCACAGTTTGTCGGGGTCTTCCGTGCCGTAGACGATCAAGTGGCCGCCGGGGTTGGTAGTGGCACGCACCTCGTAGCCGGCCACGTCGCCCGCGCCGAACTCGTCATCGTTCGGGCGCCAGCCAGCGAGGCCCAGGGCCCGCGCCACGGCTAACTCGCCCAGCGCCCCCACGGTGTGATGGGCGATGAGGGCGGCGACCTCGCGCTGGGGCTCCCCGTGTCCCGGTTTCAGGCCGCGGTTCAGCACCCTGCGCACGCGCTCGGCCGCGGTGTCTTCGGCCGCGCGGCGGTCCTCATCCGTCAGGCGGACCAGGAGGCCGTCAGCGGAGTCCACAGCGCGCCCCGGCTTGCCAGAGGTACATGTAGCGCCGCAGGTCGAGCAGGTCATCCAGCACGCCGGCGGGGTCCCAAAGCTGGGCTTCCAACGCCCGCAGCAGCCCGCCGTGAGTGTCCATCTGGACCCGCATGCGGTCCCACTTGCGGATTCCCACCATGTAGGCCCCCACGCCACCCCGCCGGTACCAGCTGTCGCCGTAAGTGGTCTGGCGCGCCCGCAACACGGCCACGTCCCCTCCCAGTGCCAACCCGCATTCCGCACGGTAGTCCCAACACTGAAACGCCGTCAGCCACTGGCGCGCTTCCCGCACGTACGCCCGCACGGTCGGCTCCATGTCGAGGGCGTGAAAGATGTCCCAGCCGAACTCCCGCGCCGAGATGTCCACCCGGGTCATCAGTTCCACCAGCCATCGTTCCTCGAGTGAGGGGTGTCGGCGTTCCACCCATCGCCTGACCACCCGCTCGTCGGCACGGCACAGGATCTCTACACCGCGCAGGATGCGCTCGCCCGTGGGCAACAACTCGCGTTTATGTGGCATCTTCGCCCACCGGCTCGCGGGGGGTTCCCGGCTGGTACCAGGCCTGGGGCACTTCGATACCGCGGTAGTGCCGTACCAACCATTCCCCGCAGGCCAAGCGCCAGTCAGTGGCCCGACACTGACGCACGTGTTCCAGCGCCAGCGCGACGTTCTCTCGCCGCACGTCCCAGGCCCGGCGCAACGGCTGGGCCACCTCGTAGAAGTAGGGGTAAGAGTAGCCTTCCCGATCCCACGCCGGGCCTAAGAACCGCATCAGGTCCAACTCCCAATCGGCCGTCTTGAGCCCTAGGGAGATACCGCCGTAGAACAGCGGGTAGGGATGCACCCAGCCGAGCTCGTAGGGACAGGCGGTGCGGTTGACAAACTGCTCGGCGCCCCAACGCTCGCCCCACAGCGCGGCGTACACGTGGGCGTTGGCGGTGGCGAAGTGCAGGGCGCCCACGCCCAGGGGCACGCCGGCCCGCTCAGAGATCGCCTCGGCCAACCACTCTTGGAGCATGCTGAAGTGGACGACGTTCGCCCCAAACAGTCCCCAGATCAGGTCGTGCCCGCGCGCCGTGATTAAGAGGTCGAGCCGGTCGTCCACCAACCGGCCCCACTGGTGCGAGCGGACGGTGGGCACCACGGCCAGGTTGCACGGCACGTCGCGCCCCGGGCCAGGGCCGTCGCACCGCGGGTCCCACATGCCCAACACCACGCGCCGCTCCGTGGGGTCGGCCGCCAACCGTTCGGCCGCGGCCAACAGCTGGTCCCGGCCGAAGTGATGACGCCAGCGGTGCCCGTAGGCCCCCGCGAAGGTCACGCCGTCGTCCGAGTAGTCGGTCATGCGGCGGTTGAACTGTGCCAGCCAGGCCACGTCGTTCGAGCCGGCGAGCATCCACAACCCCTCCATCAGGTGGAAGAAGGGGTTGGCGTCCCGCACGGCGTCAAACAGCACCCGCTCCCGCGGGCGCTCCACCTCGGTGAACAGCGGGCCGGGCAGCCGCAAGACGCCACCATTCCGCGAGCCGTCTGGCTGGGCGTAGGCGTGCAACTCGATCCGCGCCACGGCGAACACCTCGTTCACGTTGCGTCCGCGTACCGTGTGCATGGGCATGAGGTCTGGTCTCCTGTCCCGTTAGGCCGGCAGCGTACCTGCCGGCATGAACAGCTGGCGCGGGAGGCCCTGGCCGAGCCGGGCGCGCTCGTACTTGTCCATCTCGCAAAGTGAGTGCTCGATGTCGCGCATCTCCAACGGCCGCGGTACCCAGGACGCGAGCGGCGAACCGGCGCCGTTGGCTACGGCCAGCAACTCGCGCATCTCACCCACGGGGTCAGCCGGCCGCACGTGCAGCGGCCGTCCGTGGACCCGGTTCAGGCCGCGCACGGCGCCGAGCCCCGCATGGGCCCAGGTCATGATGTCCGGCGCCCGACACAGAAGATCCGTGTGGCGCAAGTCGCTGACCACTTCATACGCCGTGAACCCCCCGCCCCAGCCTGGTAGTGCGCTCAACCAACACCAGAGTGCCAATAGGGTGCCGCACAACGACGGGGGGTCAAGACCCCACGCCAGCGTCTGGGCAATCCCGTTCAGCACCGTGTAGACGGTGTAGTAGGGCTTGTTGTTGTCCCGCGGGGCGCTCGGGTCTCGTCGCTGGACATCACCCCGCACCACGTAGGCCCCGGTGTAGACCTTCTCCCCGCGACGTGCCCGGTCGCGCATGATGTGGTAGACACGCCCGGGGTCCCAAGGCCAGGGGTATCCGATGGCCTCGAGCGTCGGCGGCCAGTTGATCGCCCGGGCGACCGCCATCGCGAACAGGACCGAGGGGTCGCCGCGATGCGGCTCGCGCCAGTGCTCCCGTATCCAGATGGTCGTTCGGTCCAGCTCGCGGAACACGTTGCAGAAACGGTAGCGTGCCAGGATCGGATCGTCCGTGTAGGCGTAACGCAGTGGCTGCCCGTTACCTATGACCGCCTCTCGTGCCGCTGGCGAGAGGTAATCCTGCCCTGCTACCCAGCGCCGGCGCAGGTAGATCGCATGCCGCTCGTTGATCCAGTCCCACAGGGCTTGGGCGTTCACGGGCGGCCGTCCCGGAGTATGTCCAGGAGGCCCGGCAGCGGGTCGCCGTGCGGCAGCCACCGGACCCGGCATCCATAGCTCTCGAGTTTTAGGGCGTTCTTCCTGGTGCCGCGCCACTTGTCCTCAGTGTTGGCAGGGTTCAACGGCTTGGAGACTCCCCGGGCATCCCGTCTTGCTTGGATGCGCGCCACACACAGCTCCAGTGGCGTGTCCAAAAAGGCGAAGGTGATGCCGCCGTATCCCGCCAGCCGGCGGTCGAGCTCGGCGTATCGCTTGGCGCTGACGCTCACCAGCAGCCCCTCAAACAGCACATCACCTTCGGGTGCCCAGCGTGCCACCCGGGCACAGATCTCGTCCTGCGTGGGCACCCTGTCGCAGCCACCGCACTCGTTCTCGTAGCTGCCGATCACGAACGTCGGCCGCGGGCCGGCGCACCGGTAGGCCAGCGGCACCTGTCGCGGCGCACGCCCCGGTCGCCAGGGGTCAAGCCCGAATCCCAGCGTGAGCGACTCCGCCGGCTGGCCGTACACCTCGGGAAACGGGCCAGCCGGCGAGTACAGCGGGGCCCAGCCCCCACAGTGATCACGGTAGGCCCGCACCAGCCAGCTCTTGCCGCTGCCCGAGGTGCCCCGGATGTTGACGATCACAGCCCCAGCCCCTGCTGGAGCGCCGCCCGGGCCGCGGCGGTCCGCGCCTCACAGCCGTCGTTGAAGTCGTTGCGGAAGCAGTCCCAGTCGGCGTCCATCATGATCACCTGGCCGGTGTGGCGGTAGTGGTTCTGTTTCAGGGGGCACAGGCCGGGGTCGCCGGGGTTGTCCTCCAGCCGCAGTTGGGCGGGCAGGCGGTCCCGGCGTGCCTGCCAGAAGATGTTCAGATCCTCGTCCGGCCAGCGACGCTCCGCCCGCCGGATCCGGTCATGCAACATGTCCATGTAGACGTTCGGGTACCGCCGGTTTGGCCGGTGCCAGCTCTTGTACGTACACAAGGCTGACTCCAGCGTGAAGTACCCCACGTCCTCTGCGCCCGGCGCCCCCACCACGATCCGACGCCGCGCCTCACGCAGCAAGGTCGCCGCCTCCTCGACCAGCCAGCCCAACACCTCCCGCGTGTACTGGCCGGCGAACCCCGTGGGGTTGCTCTCGTGCCAGTCCAGGTCGTCACGCCCCAGCACCTTGGCCAGCCCGTTGCGGTGCGATTTGCTGCCCTCCATGTCTTCCAAGAACAACTGGTTGCACTCCAACGGCAGGCCCATGATGCGCAGGTACTCCAGGTAGCTGAACGTGCTCAACCGGCCGAAGCTGAAGAAGTCGCGCCGCACCGCAGCCCAGACCGCCCGGAAGTTGGCTCGGGGGTCGGAGCTCCCGCACAGGCGGGCGAAGTAGTCCGCCTGGGCGCCCCGGGTCAGCATCCGGTAACAGGCCACGCTGGCCACGAAGTCGCCCTTCTGATGCCGGCGGTCGGTGTCGAACTCCAGCCGCGGGTACTCCCGGCCCCACCAGTCCTCGAGGCCCGGGCTGTTCGGCGTGGGAAAGCGCCGATGGATCAGGAGGCTCGTGATGGGGTGCTGGGTATTGCCGTTGAGGAAAGCAAACCACAGGGCCTGCTCGTCGTCCCAGGCCAGGTTCTGCCGTAGGTACGGCATGAGCAGGTACACCCCACCCGGGTGCGAACGGTGCCGCAGGTGAAACTCGTAGAAGCGCAGGAACACCTCACGCCGGTACTCCGGTCGCCGGAAGTCTTGGCCCACCCGGAGATCCGCCATTTCCGGTACCCCGGTCAGCGTGGCGTAGCGCCCCGCGGTGTCGTGCGACACCAGCGCCGGAGGCGCGTACCACAAGTCGCTCACCGAGCCTCCCCGGCCACGACCCAATAGAGCCATGGGCGCTGGCGATGGTGCGCGAGAACGGCCGGGTGATCCTGAGTGTACAGCCAGCTCTTGGCCTCGTACCGCGGGTGCAGCCGCAGGGCCGTGCCGTCGGCCAGGGGGATCGAGGCGGGACGCAGCTGCTCGTAGGTGGTGTAGCCGTGTTGGCACAGCCGGCACTCGTGGTTCCCGCAACCGCCATACACGTCGTGATGCCAGAGCTCGTAGCCTCCGCTCGGCGGCAGGCCCCACCGCTCGCGGAACGACTCGGCTGCCCACCCCGCACCCCGCCAGCAGACCGGGTGATACCAGTCGGCCAGCCGCTCGCCGACCGCCTGGCCGATGACCTCGAGCCGCTCGTAGATCATCTCGGGGTAGCGAGACCCATCGTGTCCCACGCCCATCACCACTACCCGCCGCAACGACGGGAGCGGCCAACGGGTCAAGCCGTACAGCACCGAGGTCACACTGGTGCACGAACCGGCGCAGATCACCAGTGTCTCCACGTCGGGTGGCAGGTTCTGCACCTGCTGGGCGCCCCAACGGTGAAACGCCTCCAATTCGGCGGCGCTGTGGTGCCGGTGATCCAGGGTGATGTTCGTCTCCACATGCAACCAGCTCTTCGCCGCAGCGTGCGTTCGGGCTCGAGCGTTCAACGTGCCAGCGTAGCCGGGGTTCACGGTGACCACGTCGGCCGTCTCCGGTACGCCGGCCGGCCGCCCGCGCCCGCCCGTGAACAGCGTACAGGGCACGCCCAGCGACCGCGCACACTCGGCCACCATCTGGTGTTGTGGACTCTCCCGCACCGCCCCGGCGGTTACGCCCGCTATCGGCGTCCGGGCCATCAGCCACATCAACTGGCGCAGCTTCGCCCCGTTCACCCCGGCGCCGGGGAACGGCCGGAACAGGTCCTCCCGCTTCACGTAGCCACCCGGCCCGAGCATCTGCATCACCGGGGTCAACTCACCCATTCGCCTCATCCAGTCGGCCACCACTGCCGGATCCCATCCGATCAGACCCCCACTCGTCATCCGTCCCCCACCCTCCGCGGCGGCGACAGGGGCAACACCTCCCCGTCGTCGGTCAAGTGGAATCCCTGCTCCCGGGCGCGGGCCGCGTCCTCCAGCCGCTGGAGACAATCGCCACAGGTGGCGTTGGCCCGCGTCTCACCCGGCCGCAGCCCCGTGAAGGACATCCCGTCGTAGTCTTTGCCGCACTGAGGGCAGTGTTTGGGGATCAGCACCGGGCCGGCCGCGATCCGCGGGTCCAGCGCGTCGCCCAGCTTCACTGGTTCGCTCATGTGGCCGCCAACCCCAGGTAGCGCTCGGCCATCTTGTGCGTCTTGCCCGGCTCGTACCCACCCAAGGCGGCGAGCCGCTCCACCTGGCCCCGGTCACGGAACAGGGTCTCGATGCCGTTGTGGGGGGTCTGTGTCTCGTTCTTGCCCATGAGGTTCGGGTCTCGGCGCGCTCCGTCCACCACGTACAACAACTCGTGCACGTTGCCGTCGTTCTCCACCAGTCGGTCCTGGATGCGGCTGTCTCGCTTGGGGTCCATGCGCGCGCCCTTGTGATGGAGTCGCGCCCCCCAATACGCGAACACCAACTCGGATTGCAACTCCCGCACGCTCTGGCGCACCACTTCGCCGGTACCCGCTGCCGCCAAGGCTGCCGCCAAGTCCAGCTGCACCTGCTCCGCCGTCTTGGCGGCGCAGGTGGGTCGCCTCCGCACCGCCGGCAACTTACCTGTCCCGTTCCCCTGAACCTGCTCCCCCTTCAACCTCGGTTCGCCTTCTTTAGATCTGGTTGTAACTACTATCTCGTTGTGAGAGCCTACATCTAGTTGGGGGGGGTCTTTATGGGGAGTTGAGCGAGTAGAAAGCGATTCACTAAGCGATTCGCTTTGCGCTCGCTTAGCGAGTTGCCCTATCCGTTTGCGGGCACTGACCTTAGCGTTACGCGCCTTGCGTTGATAGGTGGCCAGTCGCCGCTCACGTATGGCAGCCAGTTTGACGTTGGCCCGCCGACCGCCGGGGGGGAGCGAAAGCAAAGCGAGCGCCGTCGGGCGCGCGTGAGCGATTCGCTTAGCGACTGGGAAGAAGTGTAACACCGACAACAGGATATCATCAGTCACCGCCGAATCGTCGGGACGGCTCAGTACGCCGCGCACGCCAGGCACGTCAGCCGGGATGCTGCCTTCCACCCACTGATGCATCAACAAGTCGTGGTAAACCCCGCGCTCCAAGTAGCCCAAGCGCCGCACACGCTCGTCCAACTGCCAGGCCACCACGTCATGGGGATACCACGTCAGGGGGTTCACTGCGGGCGACCCGTTGGGGGCCCCTTAGGCCAAGCCGGCCGGTGGGCCGGCGCCGGGGTCTGCCGCGGCGGCCTCAGTCGCCAGCGCCACGAGTTCGCGATCCGCCGCGGCGAACAGGGCCTTGCGTGCCCAGGCGCACAGCTCCTTGTAACCGCACAGCCGCGCCACGGCATCCAGGCGGCGAAACTCGAGTTCGTTCAGCCCGATACGCAACCGGGTGTCTCGACGCCGATCAGGGGGCAGGGCTGGCCGGCCGCGGCCGGGCTTCTTCTTGGGAGTGGGGGCCACAGACATTGTGCGACCTAAGATAGTGCCTTGACCATGAAAAGTAAAGCCCCAGTTGGAAGTGGCCATCTACGGGACACTTAGCCACCCACTTGACTTTTCGGGGCGCACCAACTATATTAGGTGTGAGGTTCAGACAGCCCACTCCCAACGAGGAGTCAACGATGACCGACCGACCAGACCCCACCCATCCCACCGCCGCGCAGCGCGAACGCCAACGGACCCGCCAGACCAACGGCCGGTACGCCGAGATGACACCCTGCTACGGGGAATGCGGCAAACGCCTGAACCTACAGGGCGAGTGGCGGGAATGGGAACGCCGGAGCTTGCGATGAGCGCCGGCCTGTTCCTGGCCTTGGTGGGCGACAGCACCGGCGTCCGTATCACCGTGTGGAAGCCGGCGTACTACGAGTTCCTGATGGCACAGCCGGAGTCCCTGGCAGGCGAATGGGACCCCAGTCGAGCGCGCGGTTGGGTGGCGTTCGCCAGCCTAGCCGCCCTACAGCGGGCCGCAGCCCGCTACAACGGGCAGCCCATGCCACACCTGGGGAGGATGTCGTGAGCATCCAACTCGACGTACTGGAAGCGTCCAAGCCATGATCCCCTTCCTACCGGGCCCGTCCATTGATGCGATAGGCGAGACAGAGATTGCCGACGCCCGGCAGTTCCTGGCACTCCCCGTGGCGGAGCAAGTGCTGTGGTGGGCGAGTGACGGGGGTTGGGCGTTTGACGTTACAACCTTCGCTGAGTACCGCTGGGCCATGACGGAGTTGGCCCGGGGCCGGGATGTGAGCCCGCCGTTTTCGCTGCTGTGGTTTGACCGGAGCGACCGTTCCGTCCGCGAGATCATCGGGGGGCACTGGGACACTCAGGATACCCGCATGAAGACCGTCGCCCAAACTGAGACCTTCACGCCACTACTCGAAAGGCTAATGGCCAGAAGGCGGTTCATGCCGTGCGGCCCTACGGGCGAGGGAGTCTTAGCATTCGCCGCAAAGGATGTAGAGCGAGCCATCGAAGCCGGAATCAAGGAAGCGTTTCGCGGCCAGATGAACGAGGAAGCAGGCACCAAGCGAGCGGTGGCCGCCGCCGTGGCGACGCTGGCTCTGCGGGAGAGTCCCACATGACAGCCGACCGTCAAGCCGACCTGTTGCGCGAGGCCGCGGCCCGCGTGGCCGCCGTGCACCGCTCGCTCAACCGTGCGGTGTCCCCGTGCCCGTGCTGCGGCTTGAACAAGGCCGACAACTGGCCCGAGAGCCAGATGGGCCAGCAGCTTGAGGCACTGGAACGCCGGCTACGCGACTTCGCCGATCGGCTGCGGAGCGGGTTGTCCCTGGGGGGGCAACGCGCATCGTTGGAGCGGCAACCTACGGAGAGCCGCCCGTGACCATCGTACGGCTGTGCCTGTGTTCCGGCCACCACGACTGTTTCGTCGAGCGTCCGGGCGCCGCGCGCTGGGAGCGCGGCCGGATCCCGCACCTGCGGGGCACGGTGGGTTGTTGGCACCGGCACCCGCAAGCAGAACCTCACCTTCACTCGCAGGAGACGCCCGCCCATGCCTGACCAGAAACCTGACACTCCGAAGGGTACGGCCGTGGCCAAGGTGGCCCCGCCCGCGGCCGACGCCCTGGAGCAGAAGCTGATGACCATGGCCAAGACACCCGAGGAGCGCGCCATGGCCTTCGCCGCGGCCACGCGGATCCGGCAGAGCCGCATGGTACGAGAGGCCGCGGTGGCGATCAGCGCCCTCAGCTGGGGCCGCGAGTTGACCGACTACGCCCGCGGGGCCATCGCCCGCTACGCCCTGGAGACGGGGACCGACCCGGTGCGCCACTGGGAGGTTTTGGGCGGGCACCTGTACGACACCGCCGAGCTGTGGCAGGACCTCGCCACCAGCCAGGCCGACTACAACGGCTACGAGGCCGACGACCTGACCTGGACCGATGGCCTAGGGGACGAGGAGAAGATGCGGAGGAGGGCAGAGCGGGCACGATTCGGCCTACCGCAGGACGTGCGGGGAGCCTGCGTGGTGCGGATTTACCGCAAGGGCATCGAGCGGCCGTTCATCGGCGCCAACCACGCCGGGAACCGTGTGGGTTACAACGCCAAGCTCAAGGCGGGCGAGCACCGGGAGGCCGGCGACCGGATCCCTGACCCCATCGGCGAGCAAGACCCCGGCAAGACGGCCTTCACCCGAGCGTTCCGCCGGGCCGCCAAGACCGCCTGGCCGCTCTGGCCCTACAAGCGGCTCCCTGGCGGCGATGAGGGCATCACCGTCCAGGAACTGCCCCCCGGCACCGCCGACCGCCTGGCCGGCCGGGAGAAGGTCGAGGGGGTCATCGCCCAGAGCCAGAGCCCCGTGCCCGAGCCGGAGCCCGTGCAGCCGGTGGCGGCGCCTACCGACCCCTACGCCGGCCAGGACGACGAGGCCCGCGTGCGGCAGGAAGACGCCCGGCTGGCGCAGGAGGGCCGGTGAGGTTCTTCGGCTGGCGACGCGTGCGCGTCATTGACGAGCTGCGGCTGACCGAGGTGGCCTACCACCCGGCCAGCGGCCAGTGCGCCGTGGCTGGGTTGGTAGAACGCTGGCACTGGGAATGGCGGAGGGTCCGGTGAAGGTCGCCCACCTGGCGGACTTGCACCTCGGGTTCCGACGCTACCAGCGCATCACCCCCGAGGGCGTGAACCAGCGGGAGGCCGACGTGGCCCGGGCATTCCGCACCGTGGTAGACGGGCTGATCGCCACAGGGCCCGACCTCGTGCTGGTGGCCGGGGACCACTTCCACAGCATCCGGCCCGGCAACCACGCCATCATCGACGCCTACTCCCAGTGGGCTCGGTTCCGCGCCGCCCGGCCGGAGGTGCCGGTAGTGATCGTCAGCGGCAACCACGACACCCCGCGCACCAGCGAAGTGGGGTTCATCCTGCGGCTCTTTCACCAGCTGCCAGGGTTCTACGTGGCCGCCGGGGATCCGAAAGACTTCCGGCTTCAGGTCGCGGGGACGGCCGTACACATCCGGGCGGTGCCCGAGAGCAACCGCCCCGTACCGATCAACCAGCCCGACAAGGACGGCCTACGGATCCTGCTGCTGCACGGCGACACGCCCTCCACCGTCAAGTGGAAGGGAGACCCCCAGGGGGTCTTCTGCCACAACGTGGTGCCGGTCGAGGAACTGGCCCGCTGGGACTACGCGGCGCTCGGGCACTACCACGTGACCCAGCAGGTGGGCGAGCACGCCTGGTACGCCGGCGCCATCGAGTACACCAGCAGCGATCCCTGGGCCGAGCTGCGTGAGGAGGAGGGGATCGGCAAGGCATGGCTGCTGGTCACCTTTGACGGCCGAGTCCCCACGGTCGAGCGCCAGCCGGTGCCGACCCGCGCGCTGCGAGATCTGCCCGTCGTGGACGCCGCGGCCATGACGGGAGCCGAACTGATGGATGCCCTACGCGCCAACCTACCCGCGCAGTATGACGGCATGGTCCTGCGGCAGGTCGTCCAGAACGTCCCGCCCTCACGGCGGCAAGAGCTCGACCACAGCGCCATCCGTCGCTGGAAAGCCACGGCGCTCGAGTACCAGCTGGACCTGCGCCGGCCGGCGCGCGACGCTGCCGCGCTCACCGCTCACAACGAGCTGCGGGGCAAGAGCCTGGCGGAGATCGTGGCGGACCACCTCGCAGCCCGGCCCCTGCCCCCGGACATCGACCGCGAGGCCTTGATGCGGCTGGCGGACAAGACCCTGGCCGACGCCGACGCCGCGCACGAGGCGGCTGCCATATGAGCGAACGCCCAGCAATCCAGATACCCGAAGCGGCCCGCAGTGGGTGCCGCAGTTGCCATGCGCCCATCATCTGGGTCCGAACGGAAGGGGGCAAACACATGCCCCTCGACCTCGAGGAGACCATCGGCACGGGGTTGGTGCTGTTCGTCATTGACGACAAGGGCGTGGCGCACTTGGCGTCCGCTGGCCAGCCCGGCCGCGAGAGCCACTTCGCCACGTGCCCCGACGGGGCCAAATGGCGGCGCGGCCCCACGCCCCGAGGGGGAGCCTGAACCATGAGCGAGAAGGCGCTCCACGTCTGCTACGCCAGCGACCTGCACCCCTACGAGTGCGGCGGGAAGTGCATCCACTGCCAGGCCAAGCGCCTGAAGGGCCACAATCCCCGGCGCTGTTGGCTCTGCTGGGATGGTGACCCTGACGGGATGCCCGGAGTTGCCGCGAGCCTCAAGTCGGCCCAACGAATCCGCGAGCGCGAGATTGTCAAACGGGCGAAGGCCATCGTGGGCCTCCTACGTGACCTGCCCGACATCGCCGCGAAGGTGCGCATCCTGACGCTCGCGCTGGAACCGGCTGACCGTAAGGACCTGGCGTGGCGGTGGCAGAACCAGGAGGCTCCTCATGCCTGACCCCGGCGCGCGGGCGGCCTGGAGGTGAAACCGTGAGCGGCGACACCCGATTCGGTGACGTGCTTCCCGAGGACGAAGCGACGGACCCCGCGCGCCCCGCGCCGGAAGAGCGCATCACGCGGCTGGCGAAAGACGCTGGACCCATAGGTAGTGCGGTATGCGTCCTGCGCGAAATCGTCAGCGGGGATCGCGGCGTTGTGATCCTACCGCGCGAGGCATCTGCCCTACTGCGCGAATTGGAGCGCGGCGTCTCGCTGCCGGTGCCCGCGCCGGAGGAACGCACCACGCCGGACGAGCAGTTGGAAACGCTCGCCCTGGCCATCGTCCGCACGGTCAAGCAGTACGCGGCCTACGACGAGCGAGCTGTGGCGGCGATGGTGACATCGTGCGTCGAGCAGGCGTGCGAGGTCGTGACGGAGCGCGGCGTGGCGCTCCTCGCCGTCACACCGCCCGTCCGGCGCTGCGGTTCGTGCGGCGGGCCGCTCGTCTCACACACGCAGTGGATTTGCCGAGGGTGCAACCTCGTTGCCCAAGAGGGCGGCGGTGTGCTCATCGGCCCCGGCGGAAAGGGCATGGCCACGGGCGCGAATCAGGAGCAGGCTGGCGGTGGGAGTGATGCCCCTTTGCCTCGCACTATTGATGCGAGCGACGCCAGCCCTGCCCCCAGCCTGTCGCCGGCCCCTGGCTGCGCGGCCTGTTCTGTGCGGGAAGCGGCCCAGCTCCTACATGATGAGAACCCTAAGGCGTTCGGCATGTCAGCACTGTGCGCCGCGCTGGCCCAGCCCTGCGGAGCGCCCCAGCCGTCCGAGGCGGCGGCAGACCGTGAAGTCCAACTCGCACTGGCCTCTGAGCGCATGACGCCGGAATCGGAAGGTCGCTGGCCAAGCACGCCGGAAGGTCGGCGCGAATTGTTCCGGGCGGCCTTCGAGTCGGGTTGGGACTGGTCTCGGATTGCCCAATTCGGCGCCCTAGGCGGCGGGCCGCAGGAGGAGCGAGACCATGGGTGATCGTTGCGCGTGGATGGCCCGGCACTGGTGGCTCGATCTCTGGGTGGTGCGCGTGGCGGTTATCCTACGCGCCCCGGAGACCCCTCGGTGACCGCCTGCTGGTGGGGCCTGCTGGCCGCGTACTCTTGGGGGCTCCCACGGGTGATCGACCGGGCGGAGCGCCAGTGAGCCATGTCTACTACAACGACAATGAGCCGTTTGTCGCCCAGTGGTTGCGGAACCTGATCGCGGCGGGCCACCTGCCCGCTGGAGACGTGGATGAGCGGAGCATCACCGAAGTCCAACCCGACGACGTGCGCGGCTACACCCAATGCCACTTCTTCGCTGGCATTGGCGGCTGGCCTCTCGCGCTCCAGCTCGCCGCTTGGGGCGACCGACCTATTTGGACCGGCTCCTGCCCCTGCCAACCCTTCTCCGCGGCGGGCAAAGGGCAAGCCGGCGCTGACGCACGGCATCTCTGGCCAGCGTGGTTTCGGCTCATCCGCGAGTGCCGCCCTGAGCGAGTCTTTGGCGAGCAGGTTGCAAACGCAACTGGGCACGGCTGGCTCGACCTTGTGGCGACAGACCTGGAAGCGGAGGCGTACACCGTTGGGTCGGTTGAACTGGGCGCACACAGCGTCGGGGCTCCGCACCAACGGCAACGGCTCTGGTTCGTGGCCGAGTCCCGATGCCCAGAACATGCGCCCTGGAGACTCACCCCGGACGCTGACGCCGGAACGCATGGCGAGCGGCAGGACCAAGCCAGCGGGAGCGAGCCTGCATCATGCGGCCCAACTGGCGACGTGGCCGACGCCGAACGCGATCCCCGAAACGCGGGGCGGATTGCAAACGAGCCCCGAGGGCGCGATGAAGCGGCGAGCGGCGGGCCATGCGGTGAACCTGGACGATGCGGCCCAATTGACGGCCTGGACGACGCCGCAGGCCCACGACGCGACGGCGCGGGGCAAGGGCCAGAAGCCGAAGCATGGGACGAAGCACGGGTGCGCCGACCTGAACGCGGACGCGGTTTTGGCTGGCTGGCCGAGCCCGATGGCAGGAACCCCTGCGACGGAGCGGTACAACGAAGCGGGCAACACGGACAGCAGCCGCAAGACGGTGGACCTCGCCAGTTGGGCAACCCCGCGGCTGGAGGACGGGGAGAGCGCGGGGATGCGCCACGCCCGCCAGACGGCGGACACGCTCTCCGCGCAGGCGGGGCAGGATGTGGGGAGTTGGCCGAGCCCGAATACGCGGGACCATCACGCACAGGGGGCGACCCACAACCCGAAGGCGCAATCATCCTCGCTGGCGACCATCGCTCAAAAGAAAGCGCCTCCCCTTGGGATGCCTATCTCTGGCTCCCCTGCCGCGACGGGAAAGCCCGCCCGATTCCTGCTGAACCCGCGCTTTTCCCTCTGGTTGATGGGCTACCCAACCGCGTGGGCCTCCTGCGGGGAGCGGGTAACGCGATCAACCCGCAGACGGCAGCGGCGTTTGTGAGGGCCTACATGGACTGTATCGACCGGGCGGACCGGGGGCCACGGTGATAGGCCGGACCTGGTTTCGGTTTCCCGAGGGGCCGCTTGCCGGATTCTGGTGTCGGCGTGGGAGGCCAACCCTCTATGTCTGGCGCGAGGATCGCCGCTGGCGTTGGGGCGATTGCGTCCACCGTTCGCGGGGAGGCTTTCTGACGATGGAAAGGGCCAAGCGCAGCGCCTTGTCGTGGTACGCGAGGCAACGGTGAAGCGTTCCGCGCCCCGTCGCCGGACGCCGCTCCGCAGGAGGAGCAGATGAAAGACGTCTTGCTGGCTTGGCTGACCATCGCGCTCTTGGCCTGGGCGGTAGAGCGGTTGGACCGCTCGTTGACCCGCCGCGGCGGGCCGCGCGACCGCCCGGGATGGGACTGACTCGGCGCCAGCGCCGCCGGGCGCAGCTGGTGCTACACCGTTACCGGAAGGAGCATGGGGTGATCTACGTCACGACGTTCCAGCCGTACCAGGAGACCCAGCGGCCTGTGGCCTTACAGGCGTGGGCCTGGGTGGTCATCACGAACGGCAGCCGGTCCCGGGTGCCGGACGGGTTCGGGCGGCTGGTGCCGCTGATCCCACTCGGGGACGATGCGGCCCGCACCGAGGCCGCCCTGGTGCTGCGCCGCCTGATCAGGGACTCAGCGCAGGACGTGGCGGAGAGCGGCCCCACGTCGGCCAGGCCAGACCAGCGACTCCGCCACGGCGGAGCGACCTGGAAGTACGATGAGGACACCCACAAACTCATCGAGGAAATCCGCGTCAAGTGGCGTCAACAGTTCGCCACGCCCGATGACGTGGAGGAGCAGGAGCTGATCCGGGCGTTCTTCGCGGACACCCCGACGCTCAAGGGCGAGGACCAGGCCCGCCGGCTCGCTGCGGCGGGTGGCACCCGGAAGTTCGCCTCGGTTGAGGAGTACGAGCGGTTCTTGAACCCACCACTAGAGGGGGCCGGTGGGGCCGCCGCCGCGACGGGACCGTGACGCCCAGGCGGCAATCATCGCCACCGTGCTGATGGCGATGATCCTCGCCGCCCTGCTGTCGGCGCTCTGGTAAGCCACTCAGTCCTGGGGTTTGAGCTTGGCGTACACCTCACGCAGTGTGAGGAACGCCAGCGTCGAGGCCGGGGCCTGGGCGAAGGCCTGCGGGTCCACCGTGACGCCCAGGTGTTGCGCCGCCCACGGTACCGCCAGGCTGATCCCCAGGGCGATCACCGGCTGCACGGGCTTGATGACGCGCAGGATCCGCTCGTCGGCCGCTCCGGTGGCTTTCTTGATCAGGCCGGTGAGCGCCACGGCGACCAATCCCGCCAGCGCGCCCAGGGGGTTCAGGTTGTCCATGAGAACGTCCTCCCGTTAGAAGGGGTTGACCGCATCGAACCAACCGGCCCTCGCCGGCCGAATCTTGACGTAGGCATCTTGGGCCACGGCGGCCTGGAGCGAGGTGGTGCTGCTGCCCCCGCCGCTGGCGCCGATGGTGTAGGCTTGCCCGCCGATCACCGCGTAGACCATCTCCACGTGACTGGCCGCGGTGGCGCCCGCCGGTCGGTAGAAGACGAGCGTCCCGGGCGTCAAGTCGTGCGAGCGCCGGGGCACGAACCGCTGCCGCAACTCCTCGGCCGTCCAGTCACCGTCCCTCGGCAGCACGCCCGCGCTCTTGAGGATCTCGATCACCATGCCCGAGCAATCGAACCCGGCGACTGGGTCGTTGCCGCCCCACAGGTAGGGCTGAAAGAGCAGGCGTTCTGCTATCGCCAGGGCCAGTTCGAGCCGCGTCTTCACATATCCCCCTTGGCAGTCTTGAGCGCATCCCGCAGTGAGGACATCGCCGTGTCCAGCCGCAGTTCCAGGCGGTTCATCCTGCTCTCCAGCGCCGCCACTTGGGGATCGTAGCGGCCATAGAGCTGATCGGTCAGCTTGGAGCTGAGTCCGTTCAGATCTTCGCGCAGCCGAGCCACGCTGGCCAGCACACCTCTGAGACTGGCCGTCGCTTCGCCGAACTCCCGGCTGTCGCTCTCGCCGTGATCCACCACCATGCGTAAGAGAGCATCGACACGCTGAGTGATCTCGCTGCGCAGCGCCTCGCGAGCGGCGTTCGCAGCGATCTCTATCCGCTCCAGCCGGCGCTCTGTGCGTAGCTGGAGCAGCCAGGTGACGAGCCCGAGCACGCCAAACGCGCCCAACGTATATTCCAGGTTGTTCGGCCCGATGCCCGGCGGCAGTTGCGCCAGAAGCCGGCCGCCGGGGATCGCCACGAGAGCCAAGATCGGCAGGCCAGCCGCTCGCCGCCAGAAGCGCCGCCACGGCTGGCTCATGTGGCAATCAGCCCATGCGCGCGGGCGCGGGCGAGCCAGTCGTTGAGTCGCGCCATGGTGCTGGCGGGATCGGTGGCGTCCGCCACGGCGGCGCCCTGCGCGCCGACCACTTGCGTCGTGTTGACCCGGTACACCTTCCCGCTGCTCACATCCACGTCGTCCGCGAACAGGTGCTTGGCGCTCGCCCCCACGGCGGTATAGGTCACCAGCCCGGCGTCGGAGATCGTCACGTCGAGCCGGTTGGAGGCGTCGTACCCGAAGGAGGGGTTCTTCCAGGGGAGCGCCGTGGTCCCCAGCGTGAGGAGGGCGGCACTCTCTGGCACGATGGCGGTGGCCCCCAGCCGCATCTTGCCCGAGGACCCCGCAACACCGAAGGCCATCTCATCGTTCGCCGCAACGTATTGGATAAACCCCTTCAGAGTCGGCGTGGTGTCATAGAAACCGACGAACGTATTCCCGCCCGCCGTCGCGCGGACCAGGGAGAGGGCCGCCCCATCGTTCGTGGCGGTGAGCGCCCCCAGGCTCAATGACCCCCAATTGTCGCTGGTGTTGAGTAGGTTGATGTTGCTGACGCTCGTGCCCTGCAAGCGCAATTCCCCCGCGACGTTGCCGAGCACCACCGCAAAGCCCGACGTGGCCTTGACCGTCGTCGCCGTGAGCGCGCCCATCGCAACGGCGTGACCCTGGAAGTCGGCGGCGCCTGTCGCGGCAATCGTGAGACGGATGGTGGCGTTCGTTCCGAATTGCAGAGGTTGATTTGATAGCACTCCGAGGAAACCGGCGTATGCTGTTCCCCCGCTGAATAGGGCTCCGCCGGTGCTCCGATCCACGCCCCAGAACAGATCGCCCGAGTTGTTAACGAGTCGTCCGAAGGCGGCTTGCGTGCCAGTCACCGGCGACAGGTAAATCAGCCCGGTATTGGCATTGCTGCTACCCTGCACCAGGGCATTGACGCCTAGGCTGGTGCCCAAAATAGCCTGACTCGCAGCGATACTGGCGGCAAAGGTCGCAGTCTGGTCTGCATTCAGCGTCAGAGCTTCGACCAATCCCGCGCCGTTGGCGGTGCGGAAATGCAGTTGGGCGCCAGTCACATCCCCGGTATCGAGATAGACGCTCCCCGCAATTCCGGCGCCACCCGCCCGCTCGTTGCCGATGAGTTGGAGGACCGCCCCGCGCGTGCTGCCGAACGCCCCACCACCAGAGAGCCGTAGCACGTTCGTGTCGGCACCATCACTCGTGGACGCAACAAGATCGAACGGATTGCTACCATAGACGAAAGAACCGCCCGACACCGTGAGCCCCGCCTGCGCGGTGAGGAGACCGGCGACGATCAAGGCGTCATCGGTCTTGAGGGTGTCGGCCGCACTGCGGTAGAGGTTGGTATCCACGGCGGCGACGCCGCCAGCGCCCCACTCCATCTTGCCGCTGGCGTAGAGTTGGTACCGCTGCGTGGCGTCGCCGGTGACCCGAGTGCCCAGGACCACATCGGTGGCGAGGCCGCCCAGCAGGTTGTACTGGCCCTCCTGGAGGTCGCCGGGGACGACGTCGGCCGCGAGCACCGTGTCCCAGTCGGGGGCGCCGGCCGTGGCGCCGTCCCCCACCTGACGCCAGAACTTCCGGGTCGTGCTGACGTTGCCCGCCACCGCCGCCCAGGCGCCGGCCGTCCCGTAGAGCGTGTCCCCTTCGGCTGGGGGGCTGCCGGTCACTGTGGCGCCGCTAAACGATCCGCTCAAGGCGTCGTACTCTACGCCAGCCGGACTGCTGATCTCGGAGAGCATCAGGAGCGACCCACTGCCGCCCAGCACACCCAGGAAGTGGAGGTGCGCCTTCAGGTCCCAATTGGCGTCCAGTTGGGCGGCGAACGAGATGCTGTCAATCTGGTTGTGCTTCTGCCCCACGCTGTAGGTTTTGACGCCCACCTGCGTCCAGTTGGTACTCGCCGGACCGTCGTTCTTCCAGAGGGTCAACTCCATCAGGGTGCCGGCCAAACTCTGGGAATTGACCATGTAAGAGACGGTAAAGGTCGTCTCGATCGGCGTAGCATCTTCCAGGTTCGAGAAGGCTTCCTCCCCCTCACTATCCAAGAGCACGACGCTCTCCGCGCCGTTCAAGGAGGCGGCCCAGCCGTCTTTGACGTGGGTCGTGGTGAGCCCGGCGAACCCCCCGCCGGCCACGAAGCTGATCCGCTGTTTCCCCAGGTCGATGGATTCGGCGCCAGCCCCAGCCGCCTCCTCGTAGGCCAAGACCGACACGTAGGCCGTTTCGCCGTCCGAGATGGCAAGCAGCGTGCCACTCACCGCGACGCCCGCCTCATCGGTATCCAGGGCCGTCTCGGCGCGCACCGCCGCCGCGTCGGGGAAGACGCTGCTGTCGTCGGGATCGGTATCGACCGCGGCGGCGATCTTTACCGAGCCGCCGCCCCGCGTCATGACCGTCGCCCGCACGGCGCCCGAGGGATCCTGAAACAGCTGGACCGTGCTCACGGTGGGGATGCTACACGCCTTGAGTAGGCCGGGCATGACGCTGACCACGGCCGTGTAGGCACTCGCCGTCGCCCCCGGCCGCACATGCCGCGCCCGCAGGTAGCGCAGCTTCCCATCCACCGGGGCCGACGTCTCCCAGCGGGTGAGGCCGCTCACCGCCGTGGGTACCGTCTGCTGGAGCGTATAGGCCCCCGGGATGCCCGAGCCGACCGCGGTTTCCACCGCCATCTCGACTTCGATGGCCGAGGGGACCACCGCCCCCTGGATACAGAGCCCGATCGTCGAGTGCCAGGAGAAGATGGTCTCCGGGCTACCGAGGCCACAGAAGGCCGACGCGCCGTAGGGCGCGGGGAGCGTGGGCACCGCTCCGGGCACGGTGAACGACATTTCGGTCGTTGTGCTCACGCCGTGGAACGGCGCGTCTTCGGCATGCCGCACGCCCAGGGTGTAGCTCACGGCGGGCGTGAGCGAGAGCCAGACTTCAGCCGACCCCGCCGGGAGCCGGGCCACCAGCACTGCCTCGTCCGCCGGGTCGCCCTGTGGCCGCTGGTAGACCTCGAGCGGCACGTCCGTCTCGCCCACCGTCCACGAGAACTTGGTCCGGCCGGCATCGTCCGGGTCGGCCGCGTGGCCCAAAGCGCTGGGCGCCACGAGGTCCGTCAGGTTGACGTCCTGCCAGGCACTCCAGGCCGTAGGCCGCTGGTCGTTCCGGAAGGCTTGCATCCGGATCCAGATCCGCGCCCCCGCATCGACCAGCGGGGTCAGGAAGTCGGCGGGGAGATAGCCTTCGGAATACGTGGCCAGCAGCGCGCCGCCATCAGCGGGGGCCGAGCCCCCGGCATGCCATTGGACCCGGAGCCAGGCGCGCGCGGTGTCCAGGGCGGCCTTGTTGGTGACGGTCACGGCGACCTGCTTGTTGCCGCTCGCCGCGAGGGTGAAGGTCGGGCTGGTGTTGAACTGGCTATTGGGCCCCGAATCCAGCAGCCGCAGGACCAGCCCTTCAGGTTGGACGGTGCGTTGGACCACCTGGAGGATCCGCGCCCCACCCCGGACCCCGGCGTTGGGCAGGTGGGCCACGTCGAGGATCAACTCATCGCCCAGCCGCTCCACCACGGTGTCCAGCACTTCGACGTTGCCGAACACCCCGCCCCGGCCGAAGCGGTCGAAGATCTCCATTGCCAGGGAATGCTCTGTGCTCCAGACACCCCCCGCAAACGGGTATCCACCCCCCTGGAGCGCGGCGTGGGTAACGGAGATCGTGCCTGGCAGGTCGAACACCAACTCCCGCGGCCCCTCCGTGGCACTGTCTGGCGTCCCGTCCCCGTCCGAGTCGAGCGGCACCTCGCGCGTCCGGGTGAGGCTCTGCACATCATCCAGCGGCCGTTCGGTGCCGAACTCATCACTCCAGGCCCGGAACTCCTGTTGCGCAATCCGAATCGTGTTGTAAATGGTGCTCTCGTCCAGCTCGAAGATCACCGTGTCGGGGCTGCGCAGATCCGTCAGGTCGTAGGTGTTGCTGGGCGCCGTGAGGTTGCGCACCCGCACCACGACGATCTCGATCTCGCCGTCGTCGCCGCGGCGGAGCCCCACGCCGAACAACCCACACAGCAGTCGCAGACAGTCGCCCAAGACGGGCGGGTCGGTGATCCGGAGCGTGATCAGCAGGTTGGGGCCCAATGCGCTCTTGGTGGCCGCCGCCAGGGTGCTATCCCAGGGAATCCCGGCGTCACTGAGGAGCGCCGTGATCAAGTCAACCGGGTGGCCCTCGTAGTGGTAGGGGTTGTCCTTGCCCACGACGTTGCGCCAGGCGTAGAGCCGGTACTGGGCGCCGACGAGGGGCGGGCTGGCATCCCAGGGCGTGCCGACCGTCGAGACGATCAGGGCGCTCTGCGCGTTGGCCAGCAGCGGCCCGTAGGGGGCGTACTCCTCGAACTGCACGACCGGGATGAAGTCATCCACCAGCGTGCCGTCCAGGTCAGCCACGCGGACCGTGAGGTCGCTGAAGACGGGTTGGTCGCCTGTTGGCTCGTAGACCCCTTCCCAACTGGTCTGGGCGAAGCGGTTGGCCCGGCCCAGGGCGAGCGCGCCCATGCCCCGCGGCGGCCCTAATTCATAGCGGCCGTCTTCCACCGGCAGGAACCCTTGCTCGAAGGCCAGGGTCACGGTATGGGCCCCGGCGTCGGCGTCCACCACCTCGAAGACCGGGGCTCCCCGATCGGGCACCGGGCCCCAGCCACCGTGAATCGGCCCCCCAATCAGGCAGCTGATCGCCGGCAGGTAGTCGGTGTAGCGGGCGAAGGCCCGGCGTGTGAACTCCACCCTCTGTGAATCGGCGATCTGGAACTGCCAGCGCAGCGCATCCAGCAGCCGGTAACTGTTCACGTAGCCGGCGATCAGCACCGTGCCCCAGCTCGAGCCCCCGTCGTCGCTCATCTCCACGTAGGCCCGCCGGTGCACCAGCGTCTGCCGGCCGTTCGCATCCACGATCGCCCGGGTGATGAGGCGGTAGGTGGTGTAGACGAGGGCTTCGACGAGGTCGATCCGGACGTCCTGGTTGGCGTTGCCCTGCGTCTCGAAGCGCCAGCGGCGGTGGCCGCTGTTCTCGAAACTCACGCCGAACGTCTTGGCGCCGATCAGCGTCCGGGTCCCTCCCCCGAAGTTCTCGCGGTAGTAGGTGACGGTGGCCCCGCTGAAGGCCAGCACGAACCGGCATTGGCCGCCGGCATTGGCCAACGCCAGCGTCCCCAGCACCGTGTCCTCGACCAAGACGCCGGCCGCGCCGCGGACGGCGCGCACTTGCACGGTGTTCGCATCGATCGGGCCGAGTTTGATCCCGATCCCGTCCTGGTAGACGCCACCAGTGGCGCTCGCGCGGGCGTAGAAGG
>Ga0153915_10000386_pt1 | contig 40544 bp, 37 predicted proteins | sample Opewatmetagenome_2_FD_107003 | JGI IMG/M metagenome (GOLD analysis project Ga0153915, IMG submission 107003) | Freshwater wetland microbial communities from Ohio, USA - Open water 3 Core 3 Depth 3 metaG | ecosystem: Environmental > Aquatic > Freshwater > Wetlands | place: USA: Ohio, Lake Erie...
GACAAACCCCCGCCTGCCCTATAAAGTCTTCCACAGGAGCGAGCCTTCGGCTCCTCCCTCGTCGTGAATTACTTCTGAGGCATATCCTTCCGCTCGTCGTGTTTTATTTATGAGGCAACGGGGCCGGCGGCGCGCGCCCGAAATACCCCTCCGACGAATAGGGACCGGGCCGGGAGAAATCGATGATATAATGATCGCCCTAAGGAGCTTCCATGGGCAAGCATCACGTCGTGCCGCACGCCAAGGGATGGGCGGTGAAGGGCGAGGGCAAGGCTCGGGCGAGCGCGGTATACGACAGGCAAGAGGACGCGATAGCCGCCGCCAAGCGGATCGCGGCCAATCAGGGCGGATACGTCCTCATCCACCGCCGCGACGGGACGATACGCACCGAGCGCGTCGAGAGGATCACCGGGACGATCAAGGTCGACGTCGAATCCGGCGAGTCGCTCACCGTAGTCCAGCACAAGATCGAGCGAGCGAACAAGCGGCTCAAGGTCCTGGCCTCGAAGGTAGCGACGAAGAAGAAAACGCGCGACAGGAAGGCTGCGAAGGGCGCGGCCAAGGGCAAGTCGTCGGCGAAAAAGGCCGCTCCGAAGAAAGCCACCTCGACAAAAACGACGAAGAAGAAGACCACGACCAAGAAAACGGCGCCCACGAAGAGGGCGCCCACGAAGAGGGCGCAGGCCAGCAAGCCCGCCGCGAAGAAGCCGGCGGTCAAAAAGACCTCTTCGAAAAAAGCCGCCGCGAAAAAGAAGATCGGCGGAAAGGGCATCAAGGTCATTTTCGCGAGCGCGTCCAAGGCCATGAAGAAGCTCGTCGCGAAATCCTGATCCTCCATGCGGGGCTAGGCTCGGCCCTATCTCTCGGATGCCGGCGACGCGCGCGCGGGGAGGCGGAGCGTCGTCCTCGCGCCCGAATCGTCTGACTCGAACGCGAGAATCCCGCGGAGCTGCTCGGCGAGGAGAGATACCATTCGCAGGCCGAAGCCTTCCGCCTTCCCGGGATCGAAGCCGGGCGGGAAGCCGACGCCGTCGTCCCGTATTTCGAGAACGATCTCGTCTCCCTCCTGCGCGAGGCGGATGCCGATCCTGCCTTTCCGCCCGTCGGGGAATGCGTGCTTAATGCTGTCGGTGACCAGCTCGTTGACGATGAGGCCGAGGCTCACGGCGCGCTTCAGGTCGATCTCGCAGCGAACGAGGCTTCGGTCGAACGCGATCCTGCCCGGTTCGGAGCCGATGCTCTCGGAGGCCGTCTCGACGACGCGGACCAGGTAGTCGGACAAGTCGATATGCTCGATGTTCCCGGAGTCGAAGAGCGCCTCGTACAGCTCGCCGACCGCCACGATCCTCGTCCGGAGATCGGCGAGGGCGGCCTGCGTCTCGGGATTCGAGGCCTCGCGCGACTTGATCCCGGCGATCCCCGCGATGATGCTCATGCTGTTCTTGACCCGGTGCTGGAGCTCCCGGAGCAGGGCGGCCTTCTCCGAGGCCGCCGCCTTCTCCGCGCGGATGTCCGCCGCGCCCTTCAGCGCGACGCTGATCTGCCAGCGCAGGAGCTCGCAGATCAAGGCGTCGTCCTTCCTCTCGATCTCGAAGACGACGAAGCCGAACCTCGTCTGATCTTGGAACAGGGCGAGCGCGAGGCGCGAACGACCCGGCGCCGCGCTTTCGGGAAGGACCGGAACGAGCTCCGGCGCGGAGAACAGCATCCCTTCTGGAGGCGACGCTATCCGGCCGTTCCTGCCGTATGCGAGGACGAGTCGCGCGCTGCCGGTCGGCTCCTCGGGCCGATCGAAAATCGATACGTAGCAACTCGGGATTCCCAGGCGAGGCAGATGCTGTGCCACGATCTTCATCTGCCCATCGACATCGTAGACGCTGCCCAGCCTCTCGCTGAGCCTCCGGAGAACGGCGTGGCGCGCGCCGAAGGTGACCTGCCTCTGCACGATCCGCTTCCGTATCGCCTCGGCCGCGAGTCCCTGGATGCGGCACCAGAGCTCGCCTGCCCTGAGACGATCGTCTCGGGGCAACCCCTCCGACCACGCGAAGGAGGCGCGCTGCATAACCGCCAGGAGCCGAAACAGACCGATGGGGTCGACTCCGGAACCCGCGTCCTCCTCGAGCCAGCGCTCGAAGGAGGCGACGAACGCGCCGCTCTCGCCTCCGCGCGCCTCGGCGGCGAATTCCTCCCAGAGCGCTCGCAAGGAATCTACATCGGCCTCGCTCTCCTCCTCCCGCAAGAGCTCGGCGACCGAGGCCCATCCCTCTACGACCGTCGCTCGTCCGCGACGCGGACTGATCGGCCGCGCGGATGGGTCTTCGGTCGCCTCTGCGGTTCCGTGGCAACCGCAGGAGCGGCGCTTCGACAGGCCGATCGGCATCGTCTCCGATTCGGGCACAGGGCGCCCCTCGATCAAATCGACGATCATCTCCATCGCGCGGCGGCCCATCGCCTTGAACGGAGGGTCAGCAGAGGCAAGGGGCGGCGAGGTCGTCATGTCCTCGGGCATGTCGTCGAATCCCGCGACGGCCACGTCCTCGGGCACTCGCAGGCCGCGCCCCGCGAGCGCGGGAAGGGCCGCGATGGCGAGGAGGTCGTCGGCGCCCGCGACGGCGTCGATCATCGGCCCCCTTGAGTCGAGTATGGCGCGGATCGCTCCCGCGCCGTCGATATCCGGCGAGGGCGGGGACTCGAGGCCGGGGTCCCAGGGCAAGCCGTGCGCCGCAAGGCTGTCCCGATAGCCGCGGTAGCGCTCCTCGCAGCCTTCGTGCGTGACGGGTCCGCGGATGAAGGCGATGCGCCGTCGGCCGTGGTCCTCGATGAGGTGGTCGATCACCGCGCGCATGCCGCCGTAGTCGTCCATGAGCACGCTCGGCATGCCAGGAAAGCGCATCTCCAGGCTCACCATGGGCTTTTCCCGAAAGCGGCCCAGGAACTCGACGAGCTCCGATCTCGGGATCAGCCAGCCCAGGGCCGTGGCCCAGACGACGAAGCCGTCCACGCGCGCGCATGCCGCCAGGTCGTACATGACATTGGCCTGCTCGTCGAAGCGGGCGGAGCGAAGGACGCCGCCGATATAGCTGACGAGCTCGACGTCGAGATCCCGGGCCGCCTCGACCACCCCTTCCCACTGACGCACCGCCCACGGCTCGACCGTGGACGAGGCCAGGAGGCCGATGACGGGACGCGAGCCGAAGGACATAGACCGGGATCCTCCTGCGGGGCCGCCGCGCGCCGCGGCCTCGCCTCTTTCCAGTCTAGCGGCCGCTCGCCGCCTGTCAATCGCGACCGCGAAGGACCGCGGGAAGAGACGACGGCTCGCGATCGCGCGGCGCGACGCGGCGCCGCCGACACAAAAAGAGAATCGCACAACGCGCCACTCGCACACTAGACAAGGACTGCCTCGCGCCTTATCATCGCCTCATCATGTTCGCTCTATGATTCGTCGATCCGCGCCGCGGGCCGTTCGCCCCAGGTCGTCGGACAACGCAGGAAGCTCGCCCGGACGTCCTCGCGCCGGGCGGAAAACAAGGAACATGATCCATGCCACTCAACACCAACTACTCGATCGCGAATAGCGGCCTTCTCTCCCTGATCGACAGGGGCGAGCCCGAGCCCTGGGCCGAGGGCGACAATATCCCGTGGAACGAAGCGGGCTTCTCCGAGAGGATGCTGGCGGAGCATCTCTCGCAGGACCACGACATGGCGAGCAGGCGCTTCGAGACGATCGACGCCCAGGTCCGCTGGATGGACGAGGAGCTCCTGCGCGGCAGGCCGTCCAGGATCCTGGATCTCGGCTGCGGTCCCGGCCTCTACGCCCTGCGCCTCGCGCGGCTGGGGCACCGTGTCCTCGGCGTCGACTTCTCGCCCGCCTCGATCCGCTACGCGCGGGAGCGCGCCGTCGAGTCGGGCCTCGAGACGGGAGCCCCGCGCTACGAGCTCGCCGACCTGCGCGAGGCGGAGTACGGCGGCCCCTACGATCTCGCGATGCAGATCTTCGGCGAGATCAACGTCTTCAAGCCCGCGGACGCAGCCCGCATACTCGCGAAGGCCGCCGCCGCCCTCGCGCCTGGAGGAAAGATCCTCCTCGAGGTCCACGGCTTCTCGCTCGTCGAGGGCTTGGGCCGAGAGGGCCCGAGCTGGAGCGCGAGCCGAGGCGGGCTCTTCTCGCCGGCTCCGCACATCTCGCTCGTCGAGCGGCATTGGGACGCCCGGCGCTCCGTCGCGACGGTCCGCTACGACATCATCGATCCTGAGCGCGCATCGGTCGCGCACTACGCCCAGAGCGTCCAGGCCTGGACCGACGACGGCTACAGGCGACTTCTGTCCGAGGCGGGATTCCTCGACATCGAGTTCCTTCCCGGCTTCGGGACGGCGCCGGCGTCGCCGGGCCTCTTCGTCATCGTCGCGAGGAGGGCGTAAGAAAGACCGAGACCGAGGCGCCCGATCGGCGCGGTCGGGCGCCGCCGCGGTCTCTCTCGTGCGACTCGCGTCTCGGGCGCCTATTCCGCCGGCGGCTGCACGAAGGTAAGGGTCACCGACTCCGAGTAAAGCTCGCCGTCGTAGGCTATCACCGTTATCGTCAGGGCCCGGCTCGCGCCGGTGTCGTTCACTCCGGGCCAGAAGTAAAAGCGCCCCGAGTAATCCGAGACCCGATTTGCAGCTATGGTGGTCGAGGTCGCTCGCCGTGAGCGTGACGAGGTTATAGCTATCCTCAATCGTACCGGTGCCGGTGCTGCCCGTGATGACCGGCGCGTCGTCCACGGGGTACAACGTGAAGGTGATCGTCTGTTCGGCGCTGGCGATCCCGGTGTCATTGTTCTTTACGTAGATCGACATGGTCGCGTAGGTACACGATTCGTGCCACGACAGGAGATCGGTTACTTCGCCTTATCCATCGTCTATCCATTTCAGGTCAGGTCGCCGCTCTGGTCGCAGGTGAAGCTGCCGCTCGAGGTGATGGTCGGCGCCACGACGGTCCAGCTCGCAACCAGGGTGATCGCGGATCTCCCGATGATGATTGCGTCTCCCTCCGCGCAGGTCTTCGATCCGTAACTCCAGCCCGCGAAGTAGTAGCCGTCCTTCATCAGGGAGCCTGTGTTGTCCAGGATCTTCACCGTGCCGCCTGCCTCGTACTTCGCCGAGTCGGTCGGCGCGGAGCCCGAGTCGGCCCCGTTGTCGTCGTAGGCGACCGTGTAGGTGACGGCCTCCTCATCCGATGAGGAGGGATTCGAGCAGAAAAGCGCGAGGAAGATCGCCGTCGCGGCGAAGGCCGCCGCGAAGAAGGCGCGGGCTCTGTTGTGCTTCATGCCCGAATCCTAGCGCGGAGCTCGGGGCTCGGCACCTGTACTTCCCGAGGGAAAAAGTACCGGGGGCCGGCTCGAAGTCCTTACGTTACGACGACTCGTTTTCCGCGACGGCCCGCTCATGGAGAGCCGGCCACGTCGCGAGGAGCCGGCCGGCCGTCTTCAAGAAGGAGAGGTTGACGTTGCAACCCCAGCCCGGGCCGTCGGTGCTGGGCAGGAGAGCGTACTCCAGGAGCTCCCGCTCGAAGTCCCGGCCAAGCTCCTCGAAGATCGCCTCCCTGCTCCCCAGGCCGACTATCTCGAGGGGAAAGCCGTAGCGCCGCGCCGCCTCCTCGAGCTGCCAGCGGAGGAAGGGGCTCGCATAATAATCAGCGGTATCGGAAACGGAGGTGCAGTGGACTGTAATGACCGTCGTCGTCTTCGGGAGGATGACGGCGCTCGGCTGGCTAGTCACGGAGCAGACAGAATAATTTTCGACCTCTTGATTATAGGGGCTGATTGTAGCGGGGTACTCCCCGTGAAGTGGAGGGCTCCGTCGCCCGAGTTCGTGAGCGTCAGCGTGAGTTCATGATAGTCGCCGCTTTCGACTCCGCTCATCGCGAAAAAAGATAGCTGGACCCATAGTCGGTGAAATTGTATGCGGGCTTGTCGTAGCACCATCCCCCCATCATCTCGAAGGCGTCGGATGCCGACCAGAGCGCCGATGCGAACATGAGTACGATGTAGGGAACCGCTCCCGGCATCGACTTGCGCGGCCAGGCGAAGGCCACGAAGCACAGCGAGGCTGTCGCCGAGAGGAAGAGCAGGATCGAATAGGAAAGGAAGCTATACAAGGAGAAACCTCCGCGCGCCTCTGATGCTCGCGCTCGTACAGGTTATGAGCGTCCTCCCATGAAGCGGCCCTCGGTCATACCGCCTATCCCGCCTAGGATGGAATCCCGTAGCAAGGAATTACTTGAAAGAAGGGGATGTTTCCGGTAGTATATCATGCCAGGGTTGTTCACATTAAAGCGATTCCGTATCACCACCACATTAATAGGAAGGACGACTATGAAGCGACAACTTTCGATGCCTTTCTGGTGCGTTAAGAGCACCTGCAACGATCCGTTCGGCGGCGCCGTCATGGATTCCATCACCTCCCTCGAGGCCTGCGAGATCCTCTGCGACGCGAAGAAGCAGGGCCTGATCGACTTCACCTCCACCCACGATGACGACATCGTCGCCTGGGACCCCGCCAATCCGATGGACGACCAGGATCCGTCGAGCGAGTGCCATAAGACCATCCGCGCGCTCAAGGACATGATGGACAAGGCCGGCCTCAAGATGAAGATGGTCACCTGCAGCCTCCACGGCGACAAGGTGTTCCGCAACGGTGGCCTGACCAATCCCGATCCGGAAATCCGCGCCCTCGCCGCGCAGAAGGTCATGCGCACGCTGCGCATCGGCAACTTCTTCGGCGCCGAGTACTTCACCTACTGGGTCGCGCGCGACGGCTTCGAGTGCCAGTTCGCCATCGATTGGGCTCAGGCCTACAAGTACATCGAGAACGGGCTCAACCTGGCCACGCGCTACATCAAGGAAAACAAGCTCTCCATCAAGTACTGCACCATCGAGCCCAAGCCGAACGAGCCCCGCGGCGAGATGTTCCTCGCGACGACCGGCCACGCGCTCGGTCTCATCTCCAGGCTCGAGGATCCCTCCATGTGGGGCGTCAATCCCGAGCTGCTGCAGCACGAGGGCATGACCAACCTCTCCGCGTGCAACGCCGCGGGCATGGCGATCAACGCCGGCAAGCTCCCCTTCCTCCATGTCGGCAACCAGAAAGCCGGCCAGTTTGACAACGACAACCCGGTCCTCACCGGCATGGACGGGCTCAAGGAGATGGTCAGCCTCATCTGGATCCTCGAGAAGCTCGATTGGAAGGGCCACGTCGAGTTCGACAACCACGTGCTCCGCACCGACGCCGCTCCCGGCGAACGGAACAAAATCCAGGTCCGCAAGGACTTCGTGAAGTTCAACGTCGAGAGCTACCGCATGGCCGAGAAGAAGGCCGAGGCCCTCGCCGCGAACAAGGACCTCGACAAGATCCGCGCCTCGGTGCTCGGGAAGTCCTCCCCGCTCGCGAAGTCCCTCGAGAGCTACGATCTCAAGGCCCTCCAGGCCGCGAAGATCGACTACAAGAAGCTCAACGAGACCGCGACCTCCAACGCCAACATCGACTTCGCCTTCAACAAGGCCATCCTGGGCATGTAGGGCGCGAATCGCGCTCGCGCGGAAATGTCCGCGCGCGATGCGATCGATCGAATCGGCCGCCGCTATATCGCGGCGGCTTTTTTATGTCCCGAGGGCGTCGGCCCGCTCGAGAGAAATCGGATTCGCGCGGCGCCAAGCCCGGGCGAGGCGAATCGGTCATTATCACAATATTTTAACCATACGTTTTCCTTCCTCCGCTTGCGGCCTCGGACTGACAGTCCATAGACTCTATTGATCTTGAAGGAGGCCATCATGAGAACAAGTAGCGCGCTCTATTTGCTGTCCTGCGCCGCGCTCGCGTCCCTCGTTCTGATTTCATGCGCGAATCCGACATCCGCGGATCGAGAAATCGCGGCCGCTTCCCTGCCCCAGGCCGCATCCGAGGACGCCGAGATCGTCATCGACGAGTCCTCGGGATCCATCAAGCCGCTCTGGCCCGTCGCTGGGCACAGGTCGGTGGCCGCCATCGCCGCGGCGCAGTGGGGCCTGTCGTCCGGCCGCGCTGCCGTCATATCCGACGGCAGCGACGACCCGGACGTTTACCAGTCGGGCATCGACAACGGATTCAACCAGCAGTGGTCCCACGCCTACATCTACGACCGCTGGTTCGGGACGAGCTTCTACCTCTGGGGAGACGCGGACGAGGATTTCAAGGACAATCTCGACGGGCCGCTCGACGGCGAGGGCTACGATGGCAAGTACGCGGGCTACTGGTACGCGGCCGGCGATCAAGGGAAGGGCGACGCGTGGCTCGGCATCGCGCTCCACTTCATCGAAGACGTGTCCCTGACCCTGCATAGCACCGCCCCGACGAGCGTCGGGCTCACGGTCCCCATGAAGACGGTCGACATGCTCGCCAAGCACTTCGCCTTCGAGGAATGGGTCGACGCGAACCTGACCTCGGGGCATTGTCTCCTGGACGCCGTCGAGTCTGATTACTACTATTATGCGGTCACCGATCCCAAGACGGCCTTGAAGAACGCGGCCTGGGCTTCCTGCGCGTACAAGGGATCCTCGAGCGTCGGCTATCTGGCGTGGAAGGCCTATCGCGACTCGGGCTATCCGACCGGGGCCGGCACCGGCAGCGCGACGCTGGTGACGAACACGAAGAAAATGCTCATCGCGTCGGGCCGCTACGCCAAGGGCGCGATCAAGTATGCCCTCGACAAATACGGCCAGTGGAGCTCGGCCTACTGAGCGGGAGCGCGCCTACTAATCGGCCTTCCTTCGATCCGCGAGGAGAATGATCGCGTCGAAGGGAGCGAGCTCCAGGCCGCCCTGGACCAGGGCGCCCGAGTTGACTTCGGGCGCCTGGCTGCCCTTGATGCGCCTGACGCCCGTCCTGCCCAGGTTCCCCGCGACGGACGCCGCGTCGAAGCGGGCGCTTACGCGGTAGGGATTGACGAGGACGAAGCCGTTCTCGAAGTCGCGGCGCCAGGGACCGGCTCCGCCCTCGGTGACGACGATGTCGTCCAACGCGAGCTTGCCGACGGAGTGCATGACCACGCCGAGCGCGTAGTCTCCGCTCTCCGTCGGCGTGAAGGGCAGGCGCTCGCCCAGCTCCTCGCCGGCGAAGAGCGCGTTCAGGCTGGCGGTCGCCTTGTCCCCCGCCGACGAGATCGTGAGGCTCGGCTGATAATCGAGGTCCTCGAGGACACGCAGGCGGAACTCGACCACGTAGGTCCTTCCCTTCTCGAGACGCAGGGACGAAGCGGGACTGACGTAGGCGCTATACGAGTCGGAGCGCCTTTCCTTCCCCTCGACGACGAGGCTCCGCTTCCCCGAGATCGCTTCGCCGTCCTTGCGAGAGAGCCTCGAGCCCTGGCCGGAAGCGGTCGTGCCCGATGACTCGAAGTCCTCTTTCCATACTGCGCGAGAGGGCGACGCGAGCTCGACGGCGGGACTGAGGGCCTTGCCGAGGTAGCCTTTTCCGGCGCCCGACTCGCGCGCGATCCCGTCGGGCCCGACCGCGTACTCGTCGAACCACGCTATCGGACTCCGATTGTCGACGAGGTCGTACTCGTAGAAGGCGTCGCCGAGGAGCGCGGAACCAAGAAGGAAGCGATTCCGTTGATAGTCCTCTTTGATAGCGTCGGATCGGCCGCGGCTCGGGATGCTGTAATCCTCGAGCCTGCGCAGGCCCTCGATCACATTGATCCTGGGCCTGCGGCAGAGCTTCTCCATGATCCGATAGTCGTCGAGGAATCGCCGCCATCCAGGCTCGGAAGGACTGGCGAACTCCTTTCCGACCCCCTCCCAGGCGATGGCCGGTCCCTCGAATACGTAGCCGTTCACGAAGGGCGCGAGGCGCGTCTCGGGCAAGGGCCCGTTGTTGCCCATCATCAGCTCTCGGTTGCCCACGCCCTCGATGAAGCCCTCGAGCAGCTCGCGCTCTCCGTCGTAGCTCAGACGGTTGAGCATGGCCGGCGTCTCGTCCCGCCTCCCGTTTCGATTGATGTCGTAGTCGATCCTATCAGGCAGCCAGGAATCGGGGATGTGGGGATTCATCCGCGCGAAGAGGTTGTCGATGAAGAGCCCGTCCCAGATTCCCGAGGCGAAATGGAAGTCCCGGTAGCTGTCGATCTGATACTCGAGGAAATTCTTTCCGCCGATCCTGGCCGAGCCGCCGGAGATGTCCAGCTTCAGTATGCCGGGCCAATCCAAGTCGTCGACGCGCTTCCCTCTCGCGTTCTTGACGTACCACTCGTCGGCGAGGCCCAGATCGTAGCGGTAGACCGCCTCGCCGTCCGGGTCGGGCGATCGGGACGCGAGGGCATGCATTCCGAAATCCGTCTCCTGGGCGATGACGTACGGCAGGAGGACGGCATTCGGGTTCACGCGCTTGATCCGAGCGGGCAGATCAGGATCCGTCGTCGGAGGTATCCCGAATACGACGTCGAAGAGCGCCAGGCGCCGCTCGAGCTCCTCTATCGTCGCGCTCCAGGGCCGGCCGTTGAAGCCTCCCCATAGGACATGCTCCGCGGGAGAGTATATATAGTAGTTCCCCAGGCGCGGGAAGCTCGCGTCCTCGAGATAGGCGTACGCGGCCGGCTCCTCCGTGAAGGCGCGGGGGATGCCGCGCTCGATCGCGACGTTGTCTATCGCTATCCGCGTCTTGTTGACGCCTCGAAGCGCCAGGGAGTATGGACCGGCGGATCCCGTCTTGAAGCCCGTGCTGAAGCGGCCCGAGCGAGCCGCGTTGCCCGGCAGCGGCCGGAGCCACACGGGCTCGGGAGCCCCCGGCGAGGGCAGTAGCTCGAGCTGGACGGCGATCGCGTCGGCAGGCGGCACCAGGAAGCGATAGTCGAACGAGATCCGGAACGTCGACATCGGGGGCAGCGCGACCGCGCCGGGTTCGGTGCGGAGGACGGTGCCGTCCTCGAGCCTGAGCCAGCCGTCGGAGTCCACCGCCCCGTTCGCGATGCGCGATCCCGGCCCCGGTCCCGCGCCCGTCGACTCGAAGTCCTCGAGGAAGACGGTCCGGCCGCCCTGGCTGACGCGGACGTCGTCCACGACGATCGCGCCCTTCCCGACCACGTTGAGCCATGCCCGGTAGTCCGGATAATCGAGGAGCCTCGTCTCCAGCTCGGCAGTCCCGATCTTTCCCGCGGGGCCGTCGATATGCGCGCTCGGCAGCCACTTGCCCAGGTTCCCCGCCGTGGGCGAAAAGAAGATGGCCTCGAAGCCCTTGTCCCCGGCCTCGACGATCCGGTACGAGAAGGTCAGGCGATAGCTCTCTCCACCCTTGAGCGGCAGGGAATCCGGCCGCGTATGAAAAAAATTCCGGTAGCTCCTCTCGCCCGTCGAGGCCCCGCGAATCGAGGCCGCGCCGGCTATCGGAGTCCCGATCTCGAAGGCCCCGCCCTCGCCGATCTCGGACCCGAGCTTGATCGCGTTCGCGCGCGTCGAGAAGTCCTCGCGCGCTACGACCGAGTAGGCGATGTCCCAGCCGGCACCCTCTTCCGGGAAGGTCGGTATGCCCGCGGATTCGGCGGAGGCCGCCGCAAGGCAGAGGGTAGCCAATATGGAAGCCGAGAATACGGCCTTGCCCGTCATCCAGCCCATAGCGTCCTCCCGATCACCGATCGACGCGATCGACGCGATCGACGCGATCGACGCGATCGACGCGATCGACGCGATCGACGCGATCGAATGAAGATACTATAACGCGATAGTCGAACGCAGGCGAGACTGAGTCAGTCGATCGGCAGCCTCGCCGTCTCTCCTCCGGGCACCTCGATCGGGGCGCCGTCGACGACGAGCCAGACGCTCTCGGCCGAAGGATTGCGGGCGAGAGAGCAGTCGCTCGAGAAGCGCATCGACTTCCACCGCGCGACGCAATCGACGATCTCGATATTGGTCGCGTACCAGACATCGCTCTTGCCGCCCATGCTCGAGGCGAAGTCCTCGATCAGCTTCCAGTTCCCTTCCCTGTCGAACTCGAAGCTGTGGCCCCACACGTACATGAGGTACAGGTACTGGCTCTTCGCGAGGGCGAGGAATTCGCGGCCTCGCGCCTCGAGATCCTGGTTGTGATGGCAGGTCGCCCGCCACTCCAGGAAGTTCCCGGGCAGCTCGAAGCCGCCCGTCGACGGAACGACGCGCGCGTACTCGATCCCGATCGACGGCAGGAGCTCGATGATCTCGCGGCTGTAGGAGCCGTTGGGGTAGGACATGCCGCGCACGGGATAGCCGACCAGGTCCTCGAGGGCTTTGCGGTCGTCCAGTATCTGCCGCGCTATGAGCTCTCGGGGACAGCGCGCGATCGTCGGATGGGTATAGGTGTGGGCCGAGACCTCGTGGCCGGCGTAGAGGCCGCGCACCTCCGAGGCTTCGATGCGCTCTTTCGTGCCGAAGAGGCCTCCGTTGAGATGGAAGGTTCCCTTGAGGCCGTGCTCGTTGAGGATAGGGACGAGCCTGCGATCGGCGACGTTCCCGTCGTCGTAGCTCAAGGTGAGGGCCTTGAACCTGCCCCCTGGAAAAGCGAAGTAGATGTTCTTCATTCGACCGTCCTTTTCTTTGGCGGATTCCGCGCTTCGAGACATTATAGCGCCGCTTTAGTTCTCCGCGCCCTCGTACCCGCCGCGGGCCACGGCCGCGAGAATCTTTCTCCCCAGGGCGCTTGACCTGGCCTTCCGGTTGCGTCATCCTCGCGCGCATGGGCGGCGGAGAGCGCGTGCGAGCCACGAGGCCGTCATGAGGCGGCACCCGCTCTTCAGTATCCTCCTCGGCCTTCGCGGGAACCCGCGGGCTTGCATCCTCGCCGAGCCGCTCTGGGGCGTCCCCTACAATCTCTACACGCCATACGCATCGGTATTCATGGTGGCGCTCGGCCTCGCGGACAGTCAGATCGGCCTCATACTGAGCCTGTTCTGGGCCTGCCAGGTACTGCTCTCGCTCCTCAGCGGGGCGATCACGGACAAGTTCGGCAGGCGCCGCGCGACGCTGATATTCGATATCATCGGCTGGGGATGTTCCTCCCTCGTCTACGCGATCGCGCGCGATTTCTGGCTCTTCCTCGCGGCGGGCGCGATCAACAGCGCCTGGCGCATAACGCAGAACTCCTGGTCCTGCCTCCTCGTCGAGGACGCCGATCCCGACGACCTCGTCGGCATCTACTCGTGGATCTACATCGCGAACATCGTCGTAGGATTCGCGGCGCCCCTGGCGGGGCTGTTGATCGCGAAGTACGCGCTCATCCCGACCGTGCGAGGCCTCTACCTGCTCGCGGCCGCCATGTTCACGGTCAAGGCCGTCGTCACGTACGCGCTCACCCGCGAGACGGGCCGAGGGAAGATCAGGATGGAGGAGACCAGGGACTCGAGCGTAGCGTCGATTCTCAGAGGCTACGGCCCCGTCCTGAAGTCGCTCATCTCCTCGCGCGCGACGCTCCTGACGGGCGGCCTCATGATCGTCATCAGCGCGACGTCCATGGTATCGGGGAGCTTCTTCTCGATCCTCGCGACGGAGAAGCTGTGCCTTCCGTCGAAGGACCTCGCGATCTTCCCCTTCGTGAAGTCCGCCATTTCCATTCTTCTGTTCTTCACGGCCACGCCCGCCCTCGCCAGGCTCCGCTTCAGGCTGCCCATGGCCTTCGGGTTCCTGATCTTCGCGGCGAGCCAGCTCGCCTACGCCCTGGCCCCGGCGCGCGGCTACGCGATCCTGATCGCGGGCGCGGTACTCGAGGCGGCGGGCCTCGCGATCGCCAATCCCCTCGTGGACAGACTGGTCGTGCTCAGCGTCGACCCTAAAGAGCGGGCGAGGATCCAATCGCTTCTGTACGTCGGCGTGATCCTCGTCTCATCGCCCTTCGGCTGGATAGCGGGCGCGCTGTCGCAGGAGGACAAGGCCCTGCCCTTCGCGCTCAATCTTACCCTCTACGCCGTCGGGCTCCTCTTGGCGCTCGCCGCGGGGAAGGAAGGGCGCCGGCCCTGAGGCGCCGCGCCGCGCCGCGCAGCACCGTCAGAACTTGTTGTACTCGAAATGCAAGGACAGGATGTGCCTCGCCTCGATTCCCCGCGCCGCCTTCTCGGACTTCTTGATCCAGGCCGTGAAGCGAGTGAAGAAGACGTCCAGCTCCTCGGAGCGCACGTTGTAGGAATTCAAGCGTATGACGAAGTGCTTCCCCGAGGATTCCGGGAACTGGCGGGCGAAGGAACCGTCGACGACCGCGTCCACGGTCTTTATCAAGCGTGATTGAAGCTTTTTCAGGTTTTCGAGTATTTCAGCGTCGGCCCAGGGACCGTCCTCGACAAGTACGAGCACGAAGGCTTCGTCGATCGGTCGACGGCTGATGAGATCCACGCAGACCGAGTCGCTTTCTTTCATAATTCCCTCTTTTTTAGATGAATCGATCGGGAGTAAAAGTACCTCGAAACGAGCATCATGTCCAGGCGGGCGGGGAGGGAAACAACGCGGTTTTAACGCTTCGCTAACAGAGCTTTAACGGAGGGCCACTAACATCCGCTCGAGGACGGACGAATGAAGACGGATGCTCTCGCGGCGTCACTGACCGAAATCGCCGGCCGCGGTCCTTCCGAGGCCCTCGGCGAGGCGTCTCGCTACGTGATCGTCGCCGATCTCCGAATGGGAGACGGCGGCAAGAAAGACGAGCTCGCCGGATCGAAAAAGGCGCTCATGTCGATATTCGGGCGCTGGTACCTGCCGGAGGGGTATACCCTCGTCTTGAACGGCGACATCGAGGACCTGCGCAATTTCTGGATCAAGGATATCGTCGCAGCCTGGCCCGAGCTCTACGCACTGTTCGACGCCTTCGCGGAGAGGGGACGGCTCTGGAAGATCGTCGGCGAGCGCGATCTTTCCCTCCTTCGCCTCCGTTCCTATCCCTACGAGCTCCTGCACGGCCTGCGCCTCGACGGAGACAAGAACTCGATCCTCGTGACGCACGGGCACCAGGCATCGCCTCCCTTCGTGGGACGGGACTACCTGTCGGACTGCATACGGCCATGGCTCGGCTCGTCGAGGCCGTCCATGAGCAAGGGGAAGGGCCTGGGGGAATGGGAGCGCTACAAGGCCGAGCGGCGCCTCTATCGCGCGGCTTCCCGCATAGGCATGGCGACGATAACCGGCCATACGTTGCGTCCTCTCTTCGAGTCCTTCACGAGGCGGGACTTCGTCATACGCGAGGTGGAGCGGCTGTTCGATAAGAACCCTCAGGGCGGCGACGAGGGAGTCGTGGATGCGTTGATAGACCTCTGTCGGAGGGAGGCGAAAAGGCGCGCCTCCGATCCGAGGGTCTCGCTCTCGGGTCCGGGCTACGACGACCGCGAGAGGGCCTCGCCCTGCCTTTTCTGCCCCGGCCGGATCGCGGGAGTCCGCGGCCTCCGCGTCATCGAGATCGCGGGCGGAGCGCTGCGCTTCGCGCGGTGGGCGAAGGCCGACCGCGAGTCGACGCGGCCCCTGTCCGGGTACCGCATCGGCTCCGGCCCGCCGAAGTCCGCACCCCTTCCCCTCGAGGGCACGCCCTACGTCCGAATCGAGTCGCGGTCGGCCGCCATCCGCGATATACTCGATCGGGTCGAGGCCTTCGCCAGTGATCACGATACGGTCGGCTCGGAGGTCCGCGAGGACTAGTCGTGAATTACTCGGATTTTCTGAAGTCGGTTAAGGGATTCCTCGAATCGAGCCCGTCCCTCGCCCTCGAGGACCATACGCGCTGCATATTCATAAGCGACCTCCACATGGGGGACGGCGGCTCCAGGGACGACCTGGAGCACAACCGAGGCCTAGCGACGACGGTCCTGGCGCGCTGGTACCTCGAGCGGGGATACGGCCTCATCCTGGGCGGCGACGTCGAAGACGCTGCGAAATTCAAGCTCGGCGACGTCAGGAAGGCCTGGCCCGAGATGTACGAGATCTTCGACGCATTCGCCGCCAAGGGCGCCCTGTGGAAGCTCGTGGGCAACCACGACTACGCCCTCCTCGCCGAGCGCGAGCGACCCTACCCTCTCCATGGCGGCATCAGGCTCGAGCGAAAAGGGCGATCGCTCTTCTGCTTCCACGGCCACCAGGCCTCCAACCTCTTCGTCGAGCACATGCGCGTCGGCGACGCCGTCGTGCGCTACCTCGCGAAGCCGCTCCGGATCAAGAACGCGAGCATCTCGGGCGACTCGCGGCTTCGCTTCAAGGCGGAGCGCCGCATCTACAGGGCATCGAAGGCGCTCGGCATCGCGTCGATCTGCGGCCACACCCACCGACCCCTCTTCGAGTCCCTGTCGAAGTACGACAGCCTGCGATGGGCGATCGAGATCCAGGGGGGCGCCGTGTCCCTCGTCCAAATGGAGCGAGGAAGGCAGGGAGCGCCCCTACCTCCTCGAGGAGTCCCTCGCGCGGGACGGCATCGAGGGAACCGACTATCTTCGCTTCACCCTCAAGTCAGCCGAACTCGACTACGTCTTCGCCCGCATCGACCTGCTCGGCGGCCCCGCTTCTCATTGACACCGCGCCTTCCATCCATAAACTTATTGGCGTAGCGATATGCCGAATTGGATGAACGAGTCTCCCTCCGGCTCGACCGGTAGGGAGGAAGAAAGCGCCCTCAGGGCGATCGCGAGCCTGAAAAGGGAGAAGTCGCTATCCGGGCTCCTCGTCGCGATCATCGAAATTTCGCTCGAGGAGACGGGCGCGGAACGCGCGGTCCTCCTCCTGCCCGAGGGCGACGAATGGTTCGTCGAGGCCGAGGCCGGCGTCTCGATCGAGCCGACGACCCCGCGCGAGCCGCTGGAGGGATGCCGCGTCGCCCCGCCGGAGTTGGTGGACTGGGTCCTCCGCTCCGCTCAGGCTATTATCGTCGACGACGCGGCCAACGACTCCAGGTTCGGATCCGATCCCTATGTGCGCGAGAGGAAGGTCAGATCAGGCCTCTGCTATCCCGTCGTGGACGATGACGAAGTGGTGCTCGCGCTCTACCTGGAGGACAACCGACGGCCCTGCGCGTTCAGCGACGATCTCATCGCCTTCCTCGACGCGCTCTCGCCGCACATCGCGATCGCGCTGGGGGACGTCGGGCGGCCCTGAGGCCTATTTCGCGCAACGCCTGCGCCGTCAACCGCCCGCCGCTCAATCGGGCATGTCGGAGAGGCCCCCGGCGTTCACGACGTTCGTGAAGCCCGCCTGCTTGAGCAGTCGCGCCGCCTGGGCGCTCCTCGCGCCGGAAGCGCAATAGAGGACGATCGGGCCGTCCTTGGGGCCGAGCTCTCCCGCGCGAGACGCCAGCGAGGCGAGAGGTATGTTCACGGCGCCCGGGTAGGCCCCGTCCGCGAATTCGTCGGGCGTTCGGACGTCCACCACCCTCGCGCCGCCGTCTATCATCGCCTTGACCGAGGATGCCGCCATTCCGTCCCTCCTTATTCCCCGCCGGACTTTATGTCGAAGCCGCCTTCGGCCTGGATGGCCATGAAGCCGCCCGTCACGTTCACGACATCGTCGAAGCCGCTCTGCTTGAGGATCCTCTGCGCGAGGTAGCTGCGCAATCCGGAGCGGCAATGGACGTGGATCCGGCATCCGCGCGGCACCGAGTCGAGGGAGAAGCGCAGCTCGTCCACGGGCACGTTGAGCGATCCGAAGACGTGAGCCGCCTCGTACTCCCCGCGGTTGCGGACGTCGAGCACCGCGACCGAACCGCCCGCGGCCCGCGCGGCCGCGATCGCGGCCTTGAGGGCCGCGGCGGTCTCGGTAGGCGCGAGGCCGGAGACGTCGTTGAGGCCGACGAAGGCCGCGACGTTCACCGGGTCGTTCGCCGACGAGAAGGGAGGGGCGTAGGCCAGGTCGAGATCCGCGAGGTCCTGGAGCGTCAGCTTCCCGCGCAGGGCCGTCGCGACGACGTCGATCCGCTTCTCGACGCCCTCGGCCCCGAAGGCCTGCGCGCCGAGAATCCGCGAGCTCTTCCGGTCGTAGACGAGCTTCAGCGCCAGCTCCTTGGAGCCCGGATAGTACGAGGCGTGGTGGTCCTTGAAGACCATCGCGGAGCCGACGTCCATGCCCGCCTCGCGCGCCGCCTTCTCGGTCAGCCCCGTCGAGGCCGCGGCCGCGTCGAATAGCTTGACGACGCTGGTGCCGTAGGCGCCCCGGTACTTGATCCTCATGCCCAGCGCGTTGGAGGCCGCGACGCGGCCCTGCCGGTTCGCCGGTCCGGCGAGCGGGACGCGGACCTTCTTGCCCGAGACGGCCTGCGTCACCTCGATCATGTCGCCCGCCGCGTAGATGTCGGGATCGGAGGTCCGCAGCTCGTCGTCGACGAGGAGCCCGCCCGAGGATCCGATGCCGAGTCCCGAGGCCTTGGCGAGGGCGAGCTCGGGCCGGACTCCGATCGAGAAGAGGACGATATCGGCCGGGACGCGGGAGCCGTCGGAGAGGCGCGCCTCGCGGGAGGGGTAGTCGACGGACTCGAGGCCCGCGCCCGTGACGACGCGTACGCCCTTCTCCGCCAGTTTGGCCTCGATCATCCTGCCGAATTCGCCGTCCATGACGCTCATGAGGCGGGGCAGGAGCTCGACGACGGTCACGTCGAGGCCGCGCTCGCGGAAAGCCTCGGCCATCTCGAGCCCGATGAAGCCGCCCCCCGCCACCAGGGCCGTCCTCGGGCCTTCCTTCTCGAGATATGCGGAAATGCGGTCGACGTCGGGAATGGTCCACAGCGTAAAGACGTTAGGCGAATCGGCCCCGGGGATGGGCGGGGACGCAGGGCTGCCGCCCTGCGCGAGGATCAGCTTGTCGTACTCGATCGCCGACGGGCCCGAGCCGCCCTCGGCCTGCCCCGGGGAGCCGGAGAGTCGCACCATGTGGCGCTTCCTATCGATCTCGACGGCCGCGGTGTTCACGAGGACCTTGACGCGGTAGCGCGCGTCGAAGCCCTCCGGCGTCTGCAGGAGGAGCTTGGAACGCTTCGTTATCGCGCCGGAGATATAGTACGGAAGGCCGCAATTTGCGAAGGACACATAGGGGCCGCGCTCGACCAGCGTGATCTCGGCGCTCTCGGAAACGCGCCTTGCCCTGGCCGCGGCCGTGGCTCCGCCGGCCACCCCTCCGATAATGACGAGCTTGGTTCCCATCGCCGCCCTCCGTCAGGATTCCATCATATGGAAACGAACGCGCCGCGATCCGTGACTACGGTCACAAACCGCGGCGCGCCCGCAGGTCCGAGGGATCAGCGCTTCCTGCCGAGCAGTCTGCATCCCTCGTTGAAGACTTTCTTGGGGACCACGATATAGAGCAGGGCGTCTCGGTTGAAGTAGAAGTCCTTGCCGTCCTCGTCGGCGACCGAGAAGAACAGTCCCGCGTCCTCTGCGAAGTCCTTCTCGAGAGCCTCGCGGATCCGATCGTAGAACTCCACGGCCGTCGAGGGCGAGTCCACGGTGAGGTACTCCGGCTCGGGCCGCCCGAGGAGGCGGTACTTGACGACGACGTCCTCCTCCTTGACGGCGCCGAGGGACTGGAATTCCTCGAGGCTCGACTCGAAGACGAAGTGGATCGTCTCGACGTTCTTGCAGGCGATTATCGCGGCCGAGCCGTCGCTCATGGTGAGGGATACCGCCTCTTCGGCCCTCGAGACCTCCAGGTAGCGATCCTTGAGCCGAGAGAATTCCTTCTCGTCGACTTCGAAGAAGAGGTCGTGGGCAATCCCCGCGAATTTAACCTTGAGGCAGTACTTAGTGATCATCGCGGCTCCCTCCTGCCCCTTGATTCTCATATCAACGGGCGGCGCTGTCAACGAGGGACCGAGGCGCGTCCTCAATCGAAGTAGAGGCGGAGGACGATGGCCTGGTCGTAGTTGCCGAAGCCGCGGCCGAAGACGTTCAGGCCGCCGACGTGCTCGGCATCGTCCTTGACGCCGATGCGCACCTTGATCGAGTGGTGCTCGGTCAAGGAAAGGTCCGCGAGGCCGACGTCCGAGATCCGCACGCCGTCCACGAAACTCCCGTCCTCGGAGACGATCCAGTTCTTAAGGAGGCCGTACTGCGAGCCCTCCAGCTTCCACCACTCGGGCGTGAGCTTGCCGCGCCTGTCGCCGTAGTCGCCCGGAGAGGTCCAGTGCCCTATCTCCACCGAATTCACCCATAAGGAGATGTCGGAAAGCCAGTTCTTATCGGTGCCGGGAGTCTCGGACGAGAGCTCGGCGCTGATCTCGAGCTTGCGGATGGGCCTCTCCTTGTAGAGGCTGTTATTCGGGAACTTGTACTCGACCCAGCCGCGCTCGAACCAGAGCAGGCCTGCCTTCATCCGGTCGGGATTGAGGTAGGAGTCGGGCACGTCGAGGTAGCCGATGATCCCCTCCGATGAGCAGAGCCCGCAGGGCGCCGAGACCTCGTAGCTCGTGAAGAGGCCGATGGGCATCTCGACCTCGATGAGATCGTCCTTCACTCGCCGCTCGTCCTCGGCGAAGCGGATTACGAGCTCTTCGTAGATCGCGCGGCAGATCTTCTGATTGCCCTTCTTCGCTTTCACGATCTCGGCCTGGATGAGGCCGGCCTTCTCGAGGATCGCGACGTTCGTGGCGACCGTGGATTGCGGCAGCGAGAGGCGCTCGGCGATTTCGTTGATGTTGAAAGGCTTCTCGTGAAGAAGGCTGAGAATTCTTAGCCTGAGGTCGGAAGAGAGTCCAAGGATGACTCCCTGGTCCTCTTGTGGATTTATTAACAAGATTTTCGGGCTAGAAACCATATGAGTTTTGTATCACAGGAATTGATATATTGCAAGTCCTCATCTGGTGATATTTTGCATTACTATTAGCAGAAGATATCACATCCATTAACCCTTGTGGACAAGATTAGTCAAGAAGTCAGATTCAGGCTTTGTATCGCCATGGGTGATATATTCCAATATCCCTGATTATTTCCTTGACAAAAAAACAAAGCCGCCCTAGCCTCCAACTAGCCAATAAAATGATAACTCTATTCTCGCATACACATTAAAGGAGCGGGCAACGAATGGAGAAAACACATCCTAGGCGTTTCCTGTGGGAACTCGGATCATGGGGATTCCTTGCTCCCCACCTAGCTTTGTTCCTGACGTTCATCATCGCGCCGTTATTCGTGAATACGGTGATGAGTTTCTATAACTGGAGCCTTCTTGGTAGACGCGTGTTCATCGGCTTCACGAACTTCGTGCGCATCTGGACCGATGACAGGTTCTGGCAGTGCGTCGTGAACACGAGCCTTTTCGCGCTCTACAGCGTCCCCCTCGTAATCATCGTAGGCATCCTGTTCGCGCTGCTCTTGAACCAGAAGATCTATGGAAAGATGTGGATCCTCGTGGGCCTCGTCTCGCAGACATTCTTCGGTTCGATCGGCATACTCACGACGTGGAAGTGGATCTTCGCCTCCTATCCGTCAGGGCTCGCCAACTACGTCTGCGTGAAGCTGGGGCTGCTCGCCAAGCCCATCTCCTGGTTCGAGACGCCCTTCAGCGCCTGGGCGGTCTGCACCTTGGTCACGGTCTGGTGGATCGTCGGGTTCAGCGTCCTTCTCTACCTCGGCGCTATTCAAAGGATCCCTCCCGAGCAGTACGAGGCCGCCAAGCTGGACGGCGCGGGGCCGTTCAGGCGCTTCTTCAGCATCACGCTCCCCTGGATGCGCGACGTCCTCTTCTTCGACATCGTGCGCCAGGTGCTCCTGGCCTTCGCGCTCTTCGACCAGATGTACATCTTCACGCAGGGAGGCCCCGGCGGCTCGACTCGCACCCTGGTCTACTACCTTTTCATCACGGGCTTCCAGCGGCAGGAGATGGGCCGCGCCGCCGCCATCTCGTGGTACATCTTCGTGCTGGTCCTTGTCTTCGGACTGACCCAGCTCTTCATGACCGCGAAATCGCTCAAGAGCACGGAGGGCTGAGGCTATGGGGCAGACAACGGCATCGAGCAGGATCGTCGCACGCCGCAGGGCTTTCAAGCAGGCCAGGAGGATAACGCTCTCGGTCGTCATCTGGGCTTTCGTAGCGGTCTGGTACTTCCCCGTGATGTGGATGTTCTCCACCTCGCTGAAGCCGACGACCGAGGCGGTCATAGAGAATCCGCCCAGGCTGATCCCCGCTCATCCGACCTTGGAAAACTACAAGAGCATCTTCGCGGCTAAGAGCAATGTCAACATCCCCCGAGCCCTGCTCAACAGCACGATCGTGGGCCTGGTCACGGTCGCGGCCACGCTCCTGACATCGGTACCGGCCGGCTACGCCCTATCCAGGCTGCAATTCAAGGGCCGCAAAACGGTCTTCGGGATCTATGTCGGCATCCTCGCCTTCCCCGCGACGATGTTCCTGGTGCCGAACTACTACATCATCCACGGCATGAAGCTCATGGACACGTTGACGGCCCTGGTCCTACCGGTGCTCGCCACTACCTTCGGGGTGTTCCTCGTGCGGCAGTACATGGTCGGATTGCCTCGCGACCTCGAGGACGCGGCCTGGATCGACGGCTGCTCGCGCACGCGCTTCCTCGTCAAGATCGTCGTGCCGATGGTCCTGCCCTCGATCTTCGTGCTCGGGCTCATGACCTTCCTGACCTCGTGGAATAATTTCCTCTGGCCCCTGCTCGTGCTCAACAACCCCAATAATATGACCCTGCCCGTGGCGCTATCCAGGTTCAACGTCGGCTGGGCCGATCCTTTCAGGGGCATCGGCCCGCTGATGGCCGGCGCCTTCATCACCATGGCGCCCACTCTGCTGATCTTCATCCTCTTCCATCGCTACTTGATGGAGGGCATCTCGATCGGCTCGCTCGGGAAGGGCTGACGGAGGCGGATACGACAGGCGGGGGAACGTCCGCGCCGGCAGAAAGCAAGAAGGCGGCCTTGTAGCCGCCTTCTTTTATTTTCGCCCTATCATCGCCCTCGGGTCCGATTCGCCGCGCTTTCCTATCGCGCCGTACGCACGACGCGGAAGCCCGTACTCGAATCGCTTCGGTGCGCCCCGTAGTATCGGTTCGCGCTGCGCAGGCCGAAGGAGTTGATGCCGTAGCTGCCGCCCCGGAGGACCCTGTAGAAGCCGCTCTCGGGACCGGTCGGATCGTCGCGCGGCGAGGTCGCGTAGAAGTCGGCGCCGTACCAGTCGAAGCACCACTCCCAGACGTTGCCGCTCATGTCGTAAACGCCGAGCTCGTTCGGGGCCTTCAGGCCCACTTCGTGCGTGGAGCTCGTGGCGTTCGCGCTGTCCCAGCCTACCGCGTCCTTATCGTCGGAACCGGAGTAGAGACGCTTGCCTCCCGCCTTCCCGCCCCTCGCCGCGAACTCCCATTCCGCCTCGGTCGGAAGCCGGTATCCGTTCGCGGAGAAGTCGCACGTAGTGCCCGCCCCGCTCCCGCTGTAGCAGGGCGCGAGCCCCTCCCTCTGGCTGAGCTTATTGCAGAATGCGGTCGCGTCCTGCCATGAGACGTTATAGACGGGATAGCGGTCTCCCTTGCCTCGATCGGCGGTCGCGCTCGAGCCCATGACATCCTTCCACTGGGCTTGAGTGACCTCGAACTTGCCGATCAGGAAGGCGCCGACCCTCACCTCGTGGACGGGACGCTCGCTGGCGGCGCCCGCGTCGCTGCCCATGCCGAACGAGCCGCCCTCGACGCTGACGAGTTCCATGAACGGCGCGGCGCCGTCATCGGCGCCGGCGTAGTCCGACGCGACGCAAAGCAGCAAGGCGACCAGGAGCGGAAGAACCGCTCGCGTTGCTCGTATCATATCCGCCCCCCGATTGAAACGGGGCCGCCCTCGCGGACGGCCCCGTCGGATCAAAGCGATCGCATCCACGCTCGCCTTTAGCGAGCTACTTCTGCGTCGCCCAGTAATCGTCGAGGATTCTCTGAACTTCGACCGCCGCCTTATCCATTCCGGCCTGCGGGGTCAGCTTATGGGTCATGAGGATGTCCTCGAGGTTGGTCGCGATAGCGTCGAGGCACTCGGAGATGTAGGGGAACATCTGGAACGACTTGACGTACTGCAGCTGCTGGGCGACCGCGTAGATCATCGGCAGCTTGGCCTTGAGCTCGGCGCTCGTGGCGATGGACTTCCGCGAGGGGGTCTGGCCCGCGGCATACCAATCGATCATGTGGTCCCAGAGGTACTTCACCCACTTCATCGAGGCGGCCTTGACCTTCGGGTCCTTATTCATCGAGGCGGGAAGCGCGATGACGTGCGATCCGCCGAAGACGGCCTTCGTAGTGCCGACCTGGGGAGCGACGGCATAGCCGAAGTCGCCCTTGAGCGCCTCAGCCCAGGGATTGATCGTCCAGATGCCGGTGCAGATGAACGAGCTCTGTCCGCCCTGGAATACGGGACCCGCATCGACCTTGGCCGTCGGGACGATGCCCTTCGCCTGCCAGTCGAGCAGCAGGTTGCAGGCGGCTACGCCGGCTTTCTGGAAGGCGGGCTTCTTGAAGTCGGGCGTCAGGAGATCGCCGCCCATCTGCCAGAAGAAGTTGACCCAGCACCAAGACCAAGTCAGGTCTTCGTAGTAAGGCGTGATGCCTTCGGGCGTGACCTTCTTGAGCGCCAGCATCGCCTTCTCGAACTCGGCCCTGGTCATCGGCGGCTTATTGGGATCGAGCCCGGCCTTCTTGAAGTTCCCCTTGTTGTAGGCCTGGTAGAAGATCCACACATCGATCGGGAAACCGAGGTACTTCTTATCCTTCGTGGTCAGGCCTTCGAGCAGATTGGGATAGATATCGCCGATGTCGATCCCGTAGCCCTTGAAATCGGCCGCGGTGAAGGGCAGTACCTGGTCGAGGTACATTGCGAGGTCGAATTTCCTGATAAGCAGGACCTGAGGCGCGGAATCGGTCGTCAGGCCGGTCGATAGCTTCTGCTTGTACTCGACGGAATTGCCGACGACTACGTGCTGAACCTCGATATCCGGGTTCGCCTTGTTGAATCCCTGGATGATCTGGTCCATGTAGCCACCGTCTGCGCCGGACAAGGGCGTCATGAACTGGACCGTCGTCTTCTGGGCGAAGGCCATTCCGCCCGCGGCAACGATCAGTACCATTAACAATGCTATGCTTCTGCCCTTCATGATTCTATTCCCTCCTTGGTGGAAGACGATTCAATCGGCCACCACATAACTGACTTGATTATCATTTTATACCCCCTTTGGATATCGTCAACTTATTTTGATATATATCATTATTTCGGTATAACAAAATGTTTAAAATGCCTAAAATGAGCAGTGTTTTCCGAGCAAAATCTTCGAAGCAGACTTTGTATATGAAAAGGAATGATAAAATGTGCATCAGCTCTCTTGATCCATTCTACTCGAAGATACAAGCACGCTCCTCAGTGGCAAAAACCATCATCTGTTCTTGACCGGTATTCGCAAGATTGAGAGGGAGGTTGGATCGAGGGTATAGAAGAATATCTTCGAAATTCCCTCCGCTCGTCTCGACATCGGATAGACCGCGCGGGGATCGTCGAAGGTATTCACGGCGGTCAAGCCAGGGCCGGTCAGGACAGTGACCGCGGCCCAGCCCTCGAGCGGCTCGGGATCGGCGAGCTCGATGCGCACGGTCCTAGTCTCAGGATCCAGGTTGACGAGCTTTACGATATAGCTTCCGTCCGATCCCCTGCCGGCATGGGCGTAGATGGGCCCGTCACCCGCACAGGCGCGCAACTCGTGGACGAGGGCGCCGTCGAGGAAGCAGCGGATGGTCTCGCCCCTGAGCTCGACTCGGAGGTCGTACCACCTATCCGCCTCGACCTTGAGCGGCGCGGTCCCCCCGACTATCGTCCTGGAGGAAGAGGAGCCTCTCTCGACCGCCGAGGCCGTATTGCCCCAGCCGCCAAGGTTCCAGCAGTAGTAATCAGTCCCGCGGACGCCGAACATGACCATGACGCCCTCGTTCCCCGAGACCTTGCGCGCCTTGAGCCGAAGAGTATAGTCGCTCCAATCCTCGGTGCCGGCATAGACGAGGCGGCAATCGGCGAAGCCGCTGCGCTGGCTCGCCGTCCCGTCCTTGGCCATCCACATACCGGCCCCGGGCAGCCAGCCGTCGAGGCCCTCCAGGGACGGAGAGAACAGCGGACGGCCGTCGCGGTCCACGACCTCGATGTCCTTGAAGTCCGCCCTCGTGCCCCAGGTCCCCAGGCCGATTCCTCCTCCGAGGGGCTTCCGCCTCGAGACCTCGGGCGAGACGCTTAGCTCGCAAGGAAGGCTTGCCGCGCTCCGGTTTTTGCCGAAGAGCTTCTGGACGTAATAATTCGGGCTCCCGTAGGCGTCCGATCCGTCGAACCAGATCAGGTCGGGCGTCCATTGCGCGTGGCCGGCGCGGGCGAGGAGCGGCGCGTAGGAGGCGTACTCGACGACGTCGCCGTTGCGCTCGAGCCCGGTCATGAAGGCGGCCTCGGCCAGGGCGGCGTAGAGCGTGTTGCTCTTCGCGGCGTACTCGCCGAGGACCACCGTGGGTCCGTTCCGGTCGTAGGCGTCGTATCTCCTCGTGTTTTCCAGGAGCCACTCCGGCGTCATGTAATAATGCTCGTCGACGAGATCCGCGCCGAGCTTCCGCGCTCGTTCCCACGCGTCATCGAATTGCGTCCCGCTGGCCACCGGGCCGGCGGCGAAGACCAGCCGGATCTCGGGGTGCTTCGCCTTGATCGCCCGGGCGAAGGCCTCGTACCTGGGATAGTACTCGTTCCCCCATTGCTCGTTGCCTATCGCCAGCGCCTTCAGGCCGAAGGGACGCGGATGCCCGCTGGCCGCCCTGCGCGATCCCCATTCAGAGCCCTCGTCGCCGTTCGCGTACTCGATCAGGTCGAGGGCGTCCTGGATCCAGGGACCGAGATCGCCCATCGCGACCATATCGCCGTTGCGGGCCTGGCAGGCCATGCCGCAGTTGACGACCGGCAAGGGCTCGGCGCCGAGATCCTCGCAGAATTGAAGGTACTCGAAAAAGCCGAGGCCATAGGACTGACGATATCCCCAGACATTCTCGTTCCCCCGTCGCTCGGCGACCTCGCCGATCGTATCCTTCCAGCGGTACGCGGTCGCGATGCTGCGGCCCTCGACTACGCAGCCACCCGGGAAGCGGAAGAAGCCGGGCTCGAGCTCGGCGATCATGCTCGCGAGATCGGCCCTGAGTCCGTTCGGCCTGCTCTTGAAGGTATTCCCAGGAAACACTGAGACCGTATCGAGCTCGAAGGACCCCGGAGTCGTGGCCAGGATCCCGAGACGCCCTGAATCCGTCGTCCTCGAGGCGGTGATGACGGACTCGATCCTCTTCCATTCCTTCCCGATGCCGGAGACATCGAAGCTCCCTAGAAGGATTCCGTCCGTGGAGTCCTCGAGGACGAAGGAAAGGGCGGGGGCCTTCGCGTCGTCGGAGCGGACGTACGCCGAGACCGCGTATGACTCTCCCTTGTCGAAACCCATGCCCCAATAGCCTTCGTTCGCGATTCCACGGCCGCGACCTGAGGCCCGCACGCGGACATAGCGGAGGTTGCCCTGTTCCGGTGGATTCCGCCGGAGGATTTCGATCTCGGCCGAACTCGCGCCGCCGCTCGCCTGCCATCCTTCCGCGTCGAGCCTGGACTCGAAGGAACCATTGCGGACAAGCTCGGGATAGAGACCGCCATCGGCCCCATAGTTGATATCCTCGAAGAACACTCCGAAAAGGGCGGGGCTGACATTCGTTCCAGCTCCACCCGCATCTATCCTCAAGACGGCAGCCGGACCAGCCTCCGCGATAATGCTGCGGAAGGATGAGGCGAAGACAGCGACGACGCATACGACGACTAGTCTTTTTGACAATGAGAGCATCTTCGTCCTCCATATATGGTTCTCAATCATCATGGCCATACGCACACGGCAGTGATAGCAGTATAATACGGTTACACTCAACGTAAACGTATTTTTTGATTAATATCCGTTTCTTGGTTTGACAATGCTGAGTAATAAGCTTAACCTGAAGCCCATGAATTCCGGGCATTTCAAAAATAAAGCGGGAAGGGAGACCAAAAAGAAATTTTACATATCATACTTATTGATACTGTTTCCTGCGAACATAAGAAAAATGCCAGACGAGGCAGATCACGCTCCTCGTCGGATCTCCGATTAGCGATCAGGCGTATGTATCATGGAGGGACAGATGCAAGCGAAGCTTTTCCTGGACAAAGAATTCTCGATAGGGTCCGTCGATAGGCGCCTATTCGGCTCATTCATCGAGCATCTAGGCAGGGCGGTCTATAGCGGGATCTACGAACCCGGCCACCCGAAGGCGAACGCCCAGGGTTTCCGAACCGATGTCCTTGAGCTCGTACGCGAACTCGGCGTCCCTGTCGTCCGCTACCCGGGCGGGAACTTCGTCTCATCCTTTAATTGGGAAGACTCCGTGGGCCCGGTCGATTCCAGGCCGCGCCGCTTGGATCTCGCGTGGAAATCAGTCGAGCCCAACAGCTTCGGCCTCGCGGAGTTCGCCCGATGGGCGAAGGCCGCCGGAACCGATGTCATGTACGCGATCAACCTCGGCACCCGAGGCATCGACGCGGCTCGCAACCTCGTCGAGTACTGCAACCATCCGGGCGGCTCCTACTGGAGCGACCTGCGCAAGGAGCATGGCTCAAAGGACCCCTTCGGCATCAAGCTCTGGTGCCTCGGGAACGAGATGGACGGCCCCTGGCAAGTCGGGCAGAAGACTCCCGACGAATACGGCCGCATCGCCTACGAGACCGCCAAAGCGCTGAAGCTCTTCGATCCGAGCCTCGAGCTCGTCGCATGCGGCTCGTCGAACGGCCGCATGCCTACCTTCCCGCAGTGGGAAGCGACCGTCCTCGAGCATTGCTACGAATCGGTCGACTACCTCTCGCTCCACCATTACTTCGATAACAGCGCCGACGACCTGCCGTCCTTCCTCGCGTCTTCCCTCGGGATGGACAGATTCATCGACTCCGTCGTCGCTACCTGCGACTTCGTACAGGCGAAGAAGCGCTCGAAGAAGCGAATGAATCTATCCTTCGACGAGTGGAACGTCTGGTTCCACTCGAACGAAGCCGATAGCAGGAACGAGCCCTGGCAGGTCGGGCCGCGCCTGCTCGAGGACGTCTACACCATGGAGGACGCCCTCGTCGTCGGGTGCCTGATCAACGTGCTCTTGAGGCACGCCGATCGGGTCAAGATCGCCTGTCTCGCGCAGCTCGTCAACGTCATCGCGCCCATCATGACCGAGAGCGGAGGCGCTGCATGGCGGCAGACGATCTTCTGGCCCTTCTTCTACGCGTCGAAGTACGGACGAGGCGTTTCGATGGACCTCAGGATCGACTCGCCGGCATACGAGAGCAAGGACTTCGGCGCGGTACCCTATCTCGACGCCTCGGCAGTCCTCTCCGAAGACGGCCGCTCGCTCTCGATCTTCTGCGTCAACCGCTCGAAGGAGCCGATGGAGCTCGACCTTCGGGCGGCCGGGCTCGAGCGCGTCGTCCTCCGCGAGCATAGGGAGCTTCGCGACGAGGATCTCAAGGCGACGAACACCGCTTCCTCGCCGGATAGAGTAGCTCCGCGGATAATAGCGGCCGGCCGTAACGCGACCGTCCTCGCTCCCCTGAGCTACAACTGCCTGCTCTACTCGACCGGGAGCTGACGATGAACGCCATTCGTGCCACGGTCTTCTCGCTCCTCTGCTGTTGTGCGATGTCGGTTGGCGCGCAAGGCGCAGCCCCGGACCTCGGGAGGGCCGACGCGCCCGACGCCCTCGAGCAGGAAGGGAGCTCGAGCGTCCATGATCAAACCGTCGTGAAGTGCGGGGACAGGTACTACCGATTCAGTACCGGCCCGGGAGTCCAGCTCGCCTATTCGAAGGATCTCGTGACCTGGTTCTCCCTCGGCAAGGTCCTCCAGCGCAATCCCGAATGGACGCGGAGCTCGGTGCCCGGCTCGTCGGACTTCTGGGCTCCCGAGGTCGTAAAGATGGGCGACCGCTACCGGATGTACTACTCAGTCTCGACCTTCGGATCCAACGTCTCGGCGATAGGCATGGCGTCCAACGCCACGCTCGATCCGTACAGCCCGGACTACGTCTGGGCCGACGAAGGAGCGGTCATCGAATCGCGGCGCGGCGACGACTTCAACGCCATCGATCCGGCGGTCGCCTTCGACGCCGAAGGGGTCCCCTGGATGGCCTTCGGGTCCTTCTGGTCGGGCATCAAGCTCGTAAGGCTGGACCGAGAGACGGGCAAGCTAGCGGAGCCATCGGCGCCTCGGCTATCGATCGCCCGGCGGCCCGATTCGGTCGATGCGATCGAGGGCGCCTACATCCTGCCCAAGGACGGCGCGTACTTCCTCTTCGCCTCGTACGACTTCTGCTGCCGCGGCGTTAAGAGCAGCTACAATATCCGCGTGGGTCGAGCGGACTCGATCGCGGGTCCCTACCTCGACCGCGAGGGGAAGAGCATGCTCGAGGGCGGCGGCACGCTCCTGCGCGAGGGGGGCGAGCGCTACAAGGGGCCGGGCCACAACTCGATCCTCGTCGTCGACGGAATCTACTACCTCGTCTACCATGCCTACGACGCGAAGTACGCAGGACAGGCGCGAGCCCGTATCGAGCCACTCAAGTGGGACTCGCAGGGCTGGCCTTACGTGACGGGCGTCGGAGCCGGCGCGCGATAATCTCGCCGGAGAGGATCGGCTCCGAGCGGGCGTTCGCGAACGCAGCCTCACCAGCGCCGCTCGGGCGCTGGGCGGGCGTAGGCCGCGAGCTGCGCTCGGACCTCGACCAGGCAGTCGCAGTGAACGAATACAAGCTAAGGGCTTGCGCGAGATTAGCTAAACATCCATTTTGATACATATCGTGAACATTCCACAGGCAGTGTAGGCCGAGAAGTGGAGATCACTATTTTATCCATTTACTCTATTTTTGCTTTACGTATATGATATTCCGGCATACACCGATAAGAGAAACTAGTTTTTATAGCACATATTCTGATATGTATCATTTTCCTTGACATTTATATATTCATTACCTAAACTGTCATTAAATCCTTAATCGGGAGGGAAGAGAGAGTATGCAGCTCAAACGGTTTTTAGGCAGTTGTCTCGCACTGATGTCGATCTCGTTCGCGTCATCGGCCTTCGCAGCGGACAAGCCGGTCACGATCAGGTTCGCTCACCACGACGCGGAGAGTAGCCCCAGTACGAAGCCGATCTACGACGCCGTCGCAGACTACGCGAAGAAGGTAGCGGACAAGTATACCTTGATCCAGGAGACGGCCCCGAGCGACACGTTGAAGTCGAAGATCCAGATCGACATGTCCTCGAACAACCTCCCGGATATCATGTGGTATTGGGGGGCCGCGTCGGATGCAAGCGCGCTGGTGAAGAGCGGCATGATCCTGAACGTCGACGATTTCTTCGCACAGAGCGGCATGTCGAGGAACGATTTCAAGGACCTGTGGGACGGCGTGACCATCAACGGGAAGAACTACTGCATCCCGGTCGACAACCTCATCTCGTCCTGGGTCGTCAACAAGAGCCTGTTCAAGGAGTACGGCCTTGAGATCCCGAAGACCTACGACGACGTGATCAAGTGCGCCAAGGTATTCAATGAGCACGGCATCATCACGCTTGGCTTCGGCTCGAAGGGCGGCAATCCCTCCAACTGGGTCGTCGACATGCTGTACTCCCAGTACCCAGGCTATCGTGACGAGCTCCTGAACATCGCCAAGAAGAAGACCATCGACACTCCCAACTTCCGCAAAGCCATGGGACTCTTCGAGCAGCTGATCGACGCGAAGGCCTTTCCCGCCGATATGGTCGCCAACGGGGACTGGGGTCCGTACTGGGCACTCTTCACCTCCGGCAAGGCGGCGATCTCCTGGGCCTGGTCGGGAATGATCGCGAGCCTCAAGGACGCGAACTTCGAATGGGAGCTGATCGATCAGCCCCAGGTCGTCGGAACGAACCACGACACGTCGAAGGACCTGTACGCGTACAGCGGCGCCGGGATCATGATCAACAAGAAGAGCTTCGGGGACGCCAAGAAGAAGGCGGCGATCATCGACTTCGTCAAGTTCTACTTCTCCGACGCCATGCAGCAGACCATGCTGTACTCGAACGGCGTCATCCCCACGAGGAAGAACGTCAAGTACGACGAGACCAAGCTCGATCCTATCGTCGTCAAGGTCATGAAGTACGTCGACGGGCGCAAGCCCTTCCTGACCCACCTCAGCACCATCCCGGTGGCGAGCGTCTGGGTCGACTACGAAAACGGCCTCGATGACTTCTTCTCGAAGAACAAGACCGCAGGACAGTACATCGACTACGTGCAAGCCTCCCTCAAGAAGGCTAAGCTATAGTATAGAAGGGGCCGCACCGAAGGCGCTCGAAGCGCCTCGGGCGGCCGTCGGAGATTCGGCGGCTTCCCGCGCCCGGCCTTCGGGCGAGCGAGGCCGCCGATTCGTAGCATCGGCAAGAGCGATCGCGGAGACGACATTGAGAACCGAGAGAGAGGACAGGGAGAGGACGACGGTCCTGTGGCGATTGAACGACAGGAAGGCCCTCGCGCTGTATTCCGCTCCGGCCTTGGCATTCTATACGGTATTCATGATCTTTCCGATCGCGTTCTCCATCTATATCTCGCTCCAAAGCTGGACGGGCGGGGGCGAGATGGAATTCGTCGGGCTCGCGAACTACCTCGACGTCCTCAAGGACGGCGATTTCTGGATTACGTTCAAGAATACGATCGTCCTCCTCGTCCTCAGCGTCCTGATCCAGGTCCCGATCGCCTTCCTCTTGGCATACCTGCTCTTCCGGTCCCAGCGGGTTATGGGCGTCTTCCGGGCGATCTACTTCATGCCCGCGGCCATCTCATCGACCGTCATCGGCGTCCTGTTCTGCCTCCTGTTGAACTCCGACCTCGGACCGCTCAACTTCATCTTGAAGAAGGCGAACCTGTCATTCCTGGCCCTGAATTGGCTGTCGAATAAGGACACCGTCCTTTACACGACCTGCGCCGTGATGATCTGGCAGTTCATCGGGTACCACATGGTCATCATCCTCGCGGGCATGCAATCGATCCCCGTGGAGCTGCTCGAGGCGGCGGCCATCGACGGAGCGTCCTCGGGGAGGATCCTCCGCAGCGTCGTCTTGCCTCTGTGCAAGGACATGATCGAGATCTGCATGCTCCTCGCTGTGGTCGGAAGCTTCAAGAGCTTCGACGTCCCCTACGTCATGACCTGGGGCGGGCCCGGGGTCTCCTCGTCCTTCCTGGCGATCTACATGTTCAAGGCGGCCTTCCTGAAGTCCGAGATCGGCCTCGGGACCACCATCGGAATCATCATCCTCCTCCTGGCGCTGATCGGTACCCGCGTCATCAACAGGGTGTTCGAGTCCGGGGACGAGCAGGCGTAAGCGGGAAGGGAGAGAACAATGACCGAAAACACCAGGCGATTGGTCGGCGAGCGCGCGGTCGGCGCGATCAAGATGATCTTCCTGATCCTCGTCGCGCTGAGCATGATCTTCCCGTTCTATTGGATCGTGATGGCGTCCTTCAAGTCCAACAACGACATATTCGCGAACCCGCTCGGGCTTCCGACATCCTTCCGCCTCGACGCGTTCGCGACGGCCTGGAACAACGCGCGCATGGGCATGTCCATGCTCAACAGCCTGATCTACTGCGGGGCGTCCATCGCCATCCTGATAATCGTCTCGTCGATGGTTTCCTTCGTGATGGCCCTCGTGCGCAGGAGCAAGGCAATGCTGCTCTACTTCTCGTTCGGCCTGCTGATACCGATTCACGCCGTTATCATTCCCCTGAACATCACATTGAATCAGATCGGCCTCGGGCGGACGCGCGCGGGCCTGATCATCGCCTACTTCGTCCTGCAGCTGTCATTCAGCATCATCCTGCTGACGGCGACGATGCGCTCGACGCCGAAGGAGCTGATCGACGCGTCGGTCATGGACGGTTGCACCGTCAATCAGGTCTTCTGGCACGTCGCCCTGCCTATGAGCAAGGCCGGGATCGCCACGGTAGGGACGCTGGCCTTCATCAGCTGCTGGAACGACCTCCTCCTCGGCATGGTCATAGCGCCGACCCGAGAGCTGCAGACGGTCAACATCGCGGTATCCAACCTGAGGGTCTCGTTTTCCGACAGCTACAACGTCCTCGCCGCTGGCATAACGTGCATGTTCGTCCCTTCGGTCATCGTCTACTCGCTATTCCAAAAGCAGATAATCCGAGGGCTCGTGAGCGGAGCGATAAAGGGCTGATCGACGGAAACGAACCCAGGACAAGGAGCGTTACACAATGAAGCTGAAGGCGCCCGAAGGCTTGGACAACGAGCAGAGGCACGCGTTCTACGAGTGTCCCGAAAACAAGAGTGAGTACATCTACGGCGCGAGGGGCGGTTGGTCGAAGCACGGAGGCAATCCCGTCTTCGGCGAGGGCTGCGGCGTCGTATTCGACGTCTCGGTTATCAAGGACGGAGGCGTCTTCAAGATGTGGTTCTCCTGGAGGACGAAGGTCGGCATCGGCTACTGCGAGAGCCGCGACGGCGTCCACTGGGGCGTTCCGACTCTCGTCCTGGAGCCCGTGCCCGACAGCCCCTGGGAGGCCGACGAGGTGAACAGGCCGAGCGTCGTGAAGGTTGGCGGCACGTATAAGATGTGGTACTCGGGGCAGATGCGGCCCTATCGCGAAGAAGGAAGATCCGTGATCGGCTACGCCGAGAGCAAGGACGGAATCCATTGGAAGCGCACGCAGGATATACCGGTGCTCGAGCCGAACGGCGGCTGGGAAAAAAACGCGATCATGTGCCCCGACGTGATGCTCGACGAGGAAGAGCGGATGTACAAGATGTGGTATTCCGCCGGGAGCAACCACGAGCCCGACGCGATCGGGTACGCGACCAGCGAGGACGGCCTCTGTTGGGAAAAGCACACCGCAAATCCGGTTATGGCCAAGGATCCGAGGCGCCCGTGGAAGCAGCTCAAGGTCTGCGCCTGCAACGTCGTAAAGCGACGGGGCGAATACTACATGTTCTACATCGGGCATATGCACGAGGAGCGCGCGTCGATCGGGATTGCGAGATCGCATAATGGCTATTCCGGATGGATCGATCATCCGGGGAATCCCGTCATCGCCCCGGACTCGAATGACTCGTGGGACGGGATGTCAGTGTATAAGCCCTTCGCCCTCTTCGAGAGCGGCAGGTGGCTCCTGTGGTACAACGGCGCGAAGTACGATCCCGAGGTCTGGGCAGACGAGAAGATAGGGCTCGCCTATCACGAGGGAGAGGACCTGGGCTTCGCTTCCAGCTAGGATCGGCTCCGAGAGGGCGTTCGCGAACGCAGCGTCACCAGCGCTTCTCGGGCGCTGGGCAGGCGTAGGCCGCGAGCCGCGCCCGGACCTCGACCAGGCAGCCGCAGTGGCGGCACGTCGATCCGTACATCAAGTCAGGGCAGGTCCCGCAGAGCGCGAGCCTGCGCTCCGCCTCATCGCTCGAGGCGAGATCGGGAGGAGCGCGGTCGCGGAAGTACTCCGCGACGATCCTCTCGAGCTCGCCCTCCTTGAGTCGTACCGAGATCCCGCAGCCGGGGCAGCTTTCCGGCAGGCCGTCCATCAGAACGAGAGCTCGACGACGGCGACGGACATGGGAGGCAGCGAGGCTACGAGCTTCCCGCCCTCGGCCTTGGCCTCGAAGGGCGCCGGAGCGACCGCGTCGGGATGCGCGAAATCGTTGCGGGCGTCCATCGTCGACGCGGTAAGGAGGCGGCCCCGCGCGCCCTTCGGCGCTCCGGCGGCGCCGCGCAGCTCGACCCTGACCTCGGCGGCCTCGTCGGCGTGGAGGTTGCAGAGGCTTACGTGGACCTTGCCGGCATCGTCGCGGGACGCGGAAGCGCTGACCTTCGGGATTGAGAGCTCCCCGCGATCGATCCGCTCGGCCTCGAGGTAGAGAGGAAGGAGCGTCGCGTCCTGGTGCGCGCTGTACATGTCGAAGACGTGGTAGGTCGGCGTGAGGACCATCTTCGGCCCCTCGGTGAGGACCATAGCCTGGAGGACGTTGACCGTCTGCGCGATGTTGGCCATGTGCACCCGGTCGGCGTGGCGGTGGAAGATGTCGAAGGACAGGCCCGCGACGAGGGCGTCGCGGATGGTGTTCTGCTGGTAGAGGAAGCCGGGGTTGGTGCCCGGCTCGACGAGGTGCCAGGTGCCCCACTCGTCGACGATCATGCCGACGCGCTTGGCGGGGTCGTGGCGGTCCATGATGTTCTCGGCCCGCCTGATGAAGTCCTCGAGGCCGAGGGCGCTCTTGAGGGTCGAGTACCACTCCGAGGCGGGGAAGCCGGTGGCCGCGCCCTTGTGGTCCCAGTCCTGCTTGAAGGTGTAGTAGTGGACCGAGAGGCCGTCCATGAAGCGGCCCGCCTCGCGCATGAGGATCTCGTTCCACTCGTCGTTGAAGCCGCAGGCGATCTTGTACAGCTTCTTGCCGCCGAAGTGGCGGCAGTAGGTCTGGTAGCGGCGGTACTCGTAGGCGTACTGGAGGGGCGCCATGTTGCCGCCGCAGCCCCAGTTCTCGTTGCCGACCGCCCAGTACTTGATGTCCCAGGGCTCGGGACGGCCGTTCGCCGCGCGCAGGCGCGACATCGGGCTCGAGCCGGGCATCGTGATGTACTCGAGCCACTCGGCCATCTCCCGGACCGTGCCCGATCCGACGTTGCCGCAGATGTAGGGCTCGGTCCCGAGCATCGCGCAGAGGTCGAGGAACTCGTGGGTCCCGAAGTGGTTCGACTCGGTCGTGCCGCCCCAGTGGATGTTGACGATCTCGGGCCTCTTCGCGCGCGGCCCGACTCCGTCCATCCAGTGGTAGGTGTCGGCGAAGCAGCCGCCCGGCCAGCGGAGGTTGGGCATCCGGAGCTTCTTCAGGGCCTCGACCACGTCGTTCCTGATTCCGCGGGTATTGGGGATGGGCGAGTCCTCGCCGACCCAGAGCCCTTCGTAGATGCATCTGCCGAGATGCTCGGCGAAATGGCCGTAGATGTGCCGGGATATCCTCTGCTTGCCCTGATCGGCCTCGATGACGATTCGGTTCATGGTAGTTACTCCTATCCCCTGAGGATTTCCTCGAGCGACTTCGGGAAACAGGCGCCGAGGCGCTCGAGGTCCTCGGCGGTGACGACTGCCTCGCGCTCGGCCGCCAGCTCGCGGTTGGTCGACCCGAGGCGCTTCAAGAGGCTGTAGATGACGAAGCCGAAGATCTTGAGCCCCGCGCGCGGGTTTGCCTCGCAGAACTCGAAGAGCCTGTCCCTGCCGACCGCGGCCACGAGGCAGCTTCCGCGCGCGCGGGCGCTGGCCGTGCGCGGCAGGTCCATGAAGATGGAGGCCTCGCCGAGGACGTCGCCCTTTCGCACCTCGCCGGCGCGGACCTCTTTCCCCTTCTTGCCCCGGACGCTTATGTCCACCGCGCCCGCCAGGAGGATGTGGAGGTCGGCGCCCAGGGCGTCCTGCTCGACGAGGCACTCGCCCGCGTCGTAGTCCCGAAGCTCGCATATCCGGGCGAAGCGCTTGAGCTCGCGCGGCTTGAGGCTCTGTAGGATAATGGTTGAACCGAGCTCCTTGATGAGCGCGTCGGGGCGCATCGTCCTGCTTCTCACGAAATGTCTCCCAAAGGCGCGGACGCAAGCCCGTCGCGCCGTTCTCATAAGATAGCCTGCCCGCGCGCGGATGGCATAGGGGCCGCGGCTCGAGCGAGGCCGCTCGCTTGCGCCTCGGAAGCTCGCTCGGATAGAATGCGTAAATGGAATACCAGAAGCGAACGACCACGTGCGGCGAGCTACGCAAGGCGGAGGCCGGCCAGCATGTCGTACTGAACGGCTGGGTGCATCGCAAGCGCGACCACGGCCCCATTTCCTTCATCAACCTCCGCGACCGATACGGCATAACCCAGGTCGTCGTCGAGGCCGACGCCCCCGAGGCGCTCAAGGCGGTCGCCGCCGAGCTCAAGTTCGAGTACTGCGTGGCCGTGCGCGGCCGCGTCCGCGCGCGCCCGGACGACATGGTCAACAAGGACATGGACACCGGCGAGATCGAAGTCGTCGCCGACTCGATCGACGTCCTCACCCGCTGCGAGACGCTGCCTTTCATGATAGACGAGAAGTCCGACGCGAAAGAGGAGCTCAGGCTCAAGTACCGCTACCTCGACCTGCGCTCCTTCTCGATGCAGCGCAAGATCGAGCTTCGGCACAAGGTCGCCTTCGCGGTCCGCGAGCACCTGGTCGGCAAGGGCTTCTACGAGATCGAGACCCCGACCTTCATCAAGTCAACGCCCGAGGGCGCGCGCGACTACCTGGTGCCCTCGCGGCTCTACCCGGGGAAGTTCTACGCCCTGCCTCAGTCGCCCCAGCTGTACAAGCAGATCCTCATGGTCAGCGGCATGGACAAGTACTTCCAGCTCGCCCGCTGCTACCGCGACGAGGACGCTCGCGGCGACCGCCAGCCCGAGTTCACCCAGATCGACATCGAGATGTCCTTCGTGAAGCGCGACGACATCCTCGAGCTCGTCGAGGGCATGATGAACCACGTCTTCCAGAAGACCCTCGGCGTCGACCTGCCGGCGAAGTTCCGCCGCATCGCCTACGACGACTCGATCGAGCTCTACGGCACGGACAAGCCCGACCTCCGCTTCGGCATGGAGATGAAGGACGCCTCGGCGCTCGCGAGGCGCTCGGGCTTCCAGGCCTTCAAGGACGCCCTCGCCGAGGGCGAAGCGCGCAAGGCCGCCGACGCAGGCCGGGGCATAACCTCGCAGGACGGCGCGGTCAAGGCGCTCCTCGTGCCGGGCAAGGCCGAGTACTCGCGCAAGCAGATCGAGGAGCTCGAGGCCCAGGCCAAGATCTATCGCGCCAAGGGCCTCGCGTGGATGAAGGTCAACGCCGAGGGAAAGCTCGAAGGCGGCGCCTCGAAGTTCTTCGCGCCCGGCGCCGAAGGCGTCGGCAACGGACTCGATGCCGAGCTCATCTCCTTCCTCGGCGCGAAGCCGGGCGACCTTATCCTCATGGTCGCGGACTCGAAGCGGAAAGTCGCCTGCACCGCCCTGGGCGCCGTCCGCTCGAAGCTCGGCAAGGACCTCGGCCTCCTGGATCCCTCGGTCTTCGAATTCGCGTGGATCGTCGACTTCCCCATGTTCGAGTGGAACGAGGACGAGAATAAGTGGGACACCGCGCACCACATGTTCACGATGCCGCAGGAGAAGTACCACACCACGCTCGAGTCCGACCCGGGCTCGGTCAAGGGCGACCTCTACGACCTCGTCATGAACGGCTTCGAGCTCGCCTCGGGCTCCATCAGGATCCACGATCCCACGCTCCAGAAGCGCATCTTCAAGATCGTCGGCTTCGACGAAGCGGAGGGCGAGAAACGTTTCGGCTTCCTGACCGAGGCCTTCAAGTACGGCGCCCCGCCTCACGGCGGCATCGCGCCCGGTCTTGACCGCCTGGTTATGCTGATGGCCGGCGAGACCTCGATCAAGGAAGTCATCGCCTTCCCCAAGAACAGCTTCGCGGTCAGCCCGATGGACGATTGCCCGAGCGAAGTCGATCAGAAGCAGCTGGACGAGCTGCACTTGGATATCAAGTACCCGGAGAAGAAAGAGTAACTGGGCTCGGGCAAGGGGGCGCGGCATGGAGGAGAGGAAGATCGCGTTGGGCGACCTCATCAAGGCGGCCATCGTCGCCGCTGGAGTGATCGGCGCGGCGGCGCTCCTCGCCCTGGCCTTCGTCAACAGGAACGCGGCCGACGAGCAGATCGGCGTGACGGGCCTGGGCGAGAAGGACTTCGAGTCCGACCTCGTGGTCTGGACCGGGTCCTTCTCGCAGTCCGCCCCGACCCTGAAGGAAGCCTACGCGAAGCTGAACGGCGACCAGGAGAGGATACGCGGCTTCCTGGCCGCCAAGAACGTCGCCGAGTCCGAATACGTGTTCTCTTCGGTGACCATCCAGAAGGAATACGACCAGAAGACGGACAGGGACGGCAGCCGCACCTCGACATTCAGGGGCTACGGCCTAAGGCAGGAAGTAACCATCGAGTCGAAGGACCTGGGCAAGATCGAGCGGGTGTCGCGCGAGATCACGGACCTGATCAACAGCGGCGTCGAGTTCTACTCGCGGGAGCCCTCCTACTACTACACCAAGCTCTCCGACCTCAAGCTCGAGCTGATCGAGCTGGCCACCAAGAACGGCCGCGCGCGGGCTCAGAAGATCGCTGAGGAGACCGGCCAGAAGCTCGGGAAGCTCAAGTTCGCGAGCCTCGGCGTGTTCCAGATCATCGCGCGCAATTCCAACGCGGACTACTCGTGGAGCGGCTCCAACGACGTTACCTCGAGGCTCAAGACCGCGACGATAACGACGAGGCTTCAGTTCGGGATACGATAGGGATCGACCGAGGGGAGTAAACTACCACCACCAAAGGTGGTGGCTTTATGTGCTGGGGCCTCTAAAAGAGGCCATAATTTCTCGATTCATCTTCTTCGCGTTTTTCATTCTCTTCCTGGTATTTTACATAGCGGCGAA
>Ga0153915_10000387_pt1 | contig 40530 bp, 35 predicted proteins | sample Opewatmetagenome_2_FD_107003 | JGI IMG/M metagenome (GOLD analysis project Ga0153915, IMG submission 107003) | Freshwater wetland microbial communities from Ohio, USA - Open water 3 Core 3 Depth 3 metaG | ecosystem: Environmental > Aquatic > Freshwater > Wetlands | place: USA: Ohio, Lake Erie...
GATGGCGATTGCGAATGGGTACAGAAATGAACCGAGCGGCGGCGGTTGTCCGTTGCAAACCCGGTCCTGCTGCACGGCGAGGAGCGGACTATTCGGATCGGAGTTCGTGCAGGTCAACGGATCGTTGGCCTGACCCCACGGCGTCAGTGACTGCCAGATACTGCCTTCCGTGCCTGCTTCGAAGCACGCGAACGGGGCACAACTTCCTTGCGCGGCGACGGACACGGTCAGTCGTCCACTGATGAGCAACGCGACGGCAATCGCGGCGAGGATGGTGGCTCGGCGGAATCGAAGTCTTGAAGTATTCAAAGCGTCCTTCATAGACATCTATTCGGTACTTTTGTCATCTAAAGTCCTACTGAATTATCGTGCAATCTCGACAGTAGAATCAAGGCAGAGCTTGGGCCGTTACGGATGGGGTTAACTGTTGAAGACAGGAGACTTGCGCGTCAGCCGTTCAGGCTGGCGATCGAGTCGAGCAGCTTCGGCACGAGCGCGCGGAAGCGGCGCAATGACGCTTCGCGCGCGGCATAGGCCTGGAGCGCCCTGGCGATCACGGAGAGCCGGGCGGCGAATGGCGGCAACGAAGCGGCCGGGTCGATGAGCGAGTCTTCGTCCGATCGCGGCGTCTCGTCGCCGGCAAGAAACTCGAGCGAGATCGATCGCCGCTCGGCATGGGGCGCGGCGGCACGGCCGCCCCAGTGAAGCACGTCGAAGTCCCAGCCGAGCATCGCGCCAGCCGGCACCGGGAGCGCGCGCGTCGCGTGCATCGCGCGCTGGACGTCGCGCATCACGATGGTCGCCTCAACATCCATCGTCCGGAATGATTCCGGCAGCGAATCCGGCGAGATGATGTGCATGCAGCCGTTGTCGACTGTCGCGTCGGTAAGCGCGATCCACACGGTGAGACGCCGGGGCCGGAGCCCGTCGAAGTGCGGCATCCAGCCCAGCGCGCCTGCGCGCGCAGGCACGACGTGCACCCAGACATGCGGAATCTGGCGGTAGTTTGCGCCGAGATGCGCGGCGGCCACGCGGGAGATGACCGGATGCCTGGCGCACGTCCACAGGCAGTCGTACACGAGCGCAAACACGGGGGGCCATCCGTCCGCCTGCACGGCGTCAACGGCACGGTTCAAGGTGGCCAGTGCGGCTTGGCTGAGAATCCGATCGGTCTTGAAATAGCGGTCGCGCCGCAGCTGGGCGGCGATCACCGACGCACGATCGTCGTCGACGCCCGCGTCCGGCGGCGCGGGCTCGCCGATCGGCAGGTCGGGTGCGAGAGCAGCCCAGTAGGCGGCCTCGCGCGCGCGCGAGGCGAGCGCGGCGATCTCCTCCGGCGTCATCTCGATCCCATCGAGCATGTCAGCCAGCGCGCCGCGCACTCTCACTTCCCGATCCATGGCGGTCTCCCCTTCCTGCTCGTGCAGAGTATGGCGGATGCGGACGGCTTGAGGAAACTCCCGAACACACCCGTGGCCCCCTGCCTCCTCGCGCCTTCTGGCGTGGGGCCGGACAGTTACCCGATGATCGATCTGAACAGGATTTTCCGCGCCGGAGGATGGCGAAGCAGCGCGCGGATCAGATGGCGATGATGGTTGAACTGGGCCGTCTTGCGGACAATTGGCATGATGCCGTCAGTGCGCGCAAGGTCGAAGAGCGTGTTGATTTCCTGGTCGCTCAGCCGCGTGACGAGATCGCGGAGCGAGCGCTGCTCGGCGAATTCCTCGCCAAGCTGATCGCGCCACTGCCGCTCGTACGAAGCGAGCGCCGCGGCGTCGAGGCGATCGGCCGCCAGCGCGTCAACGGCGACATCGGCGGCCAGTGCGGCGCTCCAGATGCTGTAGTGAATCCCTCCTCCCGTCGTCGGCTTCACCAGCCCGGCGGCGTCGCCAATCACGAGCGCGCGATCGGCATACGTACGATCGATGGCTCCAAGCGGAAGCACCTTCTGGCGCGGCGGCTGGCGGACGTCGTCCTCGATGCCCCAGCGTTCGGCGACTCGCGCCAGCACGCGGGTGTAGCAGCCCACGGGATCGCGCGAGGCCATGACGCCGACGCGGACGAAGGTGCCGGTCGGACGCACGACGGGGACAGTCCAGGCAAAGCCATCGGGCGCGACGTCGCGCCCGAAATAGAGCTCGACGTCCCCCAGATGTCGCGCGGGAAGCTCGCGCTGGGCCGAGTGCAGATAGTCGCGCGGCAGCCCCAGGCCGAATCGCCGCTGAAACGTGTAATTCGCGCCACCGGCCGCAATCAGCAACCGCGCGCTTATCCACTCGTCGGCGATCTGCGCGCGAACCGCCGCCGGACCCGTTTCGACCAGCGCAACGCGCGTGCCGACGCGCAGATGCGCGCCGGCGGCGCGCGCGCGCGCGGCGAGCGCGCGATCGAACACGCCTCGATCGATCACGGCAGCGAGCGGTGATGGCGTCGTGTGAGAAATCGTCAGGCCGGACGGCGACACAAACCGCGCGGTGGTGAGGGAATTGAGCGTCGCCTCGCGCGGCAGCCCGAGGATGTCAAAGCTCTCGGTGGCCAGCACGCCAGTGCAGTGCACCGGATCGCCGATCGTCTCGTGCTCCTCGCAGACCAGCGTCGAGACACCGCGGCGGGCGAGACGCTCCGCCGCGTACAGACCTGCCGGTCCCCCGCCAACCACTAACACGTCAAAATCGGTCATGGACGCGGACATTATAAAGGCAGGCTTACGCGCCTAAACCTTGCGGTCCCGTGTTTCCCATGCCCCGCGGCCGGTAATCCAGAACGACAGCAGAATCAAGCGCACGTCCAGGCAGAGGCTCGCCCGCTTCAGATACAAACGATCGAGCCGGAACTTGCTGGTGCGTGAGATATCGCGCGGTGCATAGACCTGCGTCAAGCCGGTCAAGCCGGGGCGGACGGTGTGCCTTTCGCGATAGCCGGGAATCTCATCCAGACGAATGAGCTCGCCGTCGCCGCGTGCATCGACCTCTCCGGGCCGGAGCGGACGCGGGCCGACAAAGCTCATGTCGCCGACCAGGATGTTCACGAGCTGCGGCAGTTCGTCGAGCGCGGTCGCGCGCAGCAGGCGCCCGACTCGCGTGACCCGCGGATCGTTCGCCATCGCCTGCACCGGACCCGTTGATGCTTCAGCGTCAGGTCTCATCGATCGGAACTTCAACGCTTTGAACACGCGCCCGTCGAGGCCAACGCGCTCCTGTGAAAAGAACACCGGGCCGCGGTCTTCCACCTTGATCGCAGCCGGAATGACAATCCACAACGGTGACGACACCATCAGTCCGGCAGCCGATAGGGCCATGTCAAAAAGACGTTTGATCATGCGCGGGCCGGTGCGGCCTGCAGGCTGCTGAACAAATCGTGATACGCCCGTACCGCAACACGCCGATCGAAATGCAGAGCGGCGCGGCGTGCATTCTCGCCCATTCGACGGGCCGCGGCCGGGTCGTCGTAAATCGCCGCGATCGCGGAGGCGAGTGCGCCGGGATCCCCTGGTGCCGCCACCGTCCCGCAGTCGTACTCGCGCGCAATCGTCGCGGCTTCAGAACCCGGATCGAGCGCGGCGACGAACGGACGTCCGGCGGCGAGGATGCCGTACACCTTGCTCGGGACGATGTAACCTTCGAGGCCGGGCTTCAACGAGACGAGAAATGCATCGGCCGTCGCAAACGACTCGTGCAGGAGCTCCTTCGGCTGATAGGGAAAGAACCGCACGTTCGTGAGCCCGCGCTGCGACACCATCTCTTCGAGCAGGACGCGCCGCGCGCCATCGCCGACGATGGCGATGACGAGCCGATCGCGCGACTGCAGCCGCGCCGCGGCGTCGATCAGCAGATCGAGATTCTGCGACAGGCCGACGTTGCCGGAATGCATCAACACGAAGCGATCGTGCAGTCCATTCGCACGCGCGAACGCATTGTCCTTCGGTCCCGGCGTAATGGCGTCGCAGTCGGCCCAGTTGTGGATGACGTGCACGCGCTCCGGCGGCGCGCCCTTTTCTTCCACCAGCCGACGCTTCATGCGATCGCCGAGCGCCACCACGGCATCGGCTTCACGCAGCAGGTATCGATTGATCCTGTCGAGCGCGCGATTCACCGTGGTGTTGTGGAAATCTTCGAGGAGGGCGGCGACTTCGGGGAAGATGTCCTCGCAGAGAAACACGAACCGCGCGCCGGCACGGCGCGCGGCGACACGCGCCGCCAGTCCGAGAATCGGCGGATCAGTCAGCGAGATGACGACGTCCTGCGGACCGAGCTGCGTGGTTGCCGCGAGCGCGGACGCAAAGTAGGTCAGGTAGTTGCTGGCGCGCCCGATGAAGCGGCGCCGCCCGAACGCCGTTCCATTCGCGCGAAGCACATTGACGCCGTGCCGCGCCTCGCGTTGCACCGGCCACAGGATGCGCCGCATGTCGCCATGTGCGTGAAGGGCACGTCCCGCCACGACCGACACTTCGTGCCCGTAGGCGCTGACGAGATCCTCAGCGAGTTCCGTCAGCAGTTGGCCGGTCGCCGCCTGATCGGGCCAGTACGAACGGTTGAAGAAGCAGAGCCTCACGCGCCGGTCACGGCCTTCACGCGCTCGTTCCTGTACCACTCGATCGTGCGAGCCAGCCCGGTCCGGAAATCCGTCGTCGCGGAGAAGCCGAAGCTGTTCCTGGCGCGTGTGACGTCAAGGCTGCGCCGCGGCTGGCCGTCGGGCTGGCTGCGGTCGAACGCGAGCCGGCCGGCGAATCCCGTCAGCTCGGCGATGAGTTCGGCAAGATCGCGGATGCTGATCTCGAATCCCGCTCCGAGGTTGACCGGCTCGGGCTGGTCGTATTGCTCCGTCGCCAGCACGATCGCGTCCGCGCAGTCTTCCACGTACAGAAATTCCCGAGTCGCATTGCCCGTGCCCCAGCACACGACTTCGTCCGCGCGCGACTCCACCGCGTCGAGACACTTCCGCATCAACGCCGGGATGACGTGCGAGGACGCCGGGTCGAAGTTGTCGTGCGGACCGTACAGATTCACCGGGAGCAGGTGAATGGCGTCGAACCCGTACTGATCGCGATAGGCCTGGCCCTGAACCAGCAGCATCTTCTTCGCGATGCCGTACGGCGCATTCGTTTCTTCCGGGTAGCCGTTCCAGAGATCGCGCTCGAGAAACGGCACCGGGACGAGCTTCGGGTACGCGCAGATGGTACCGACGCCGACGAACTTCTCGACACCGGCACGCCTCGCATGCTCCATCGTCAGGGCGCCCATCATGACGTTCTGATAGAAGAAGGTCCCGGGCGATTGCCGGTTCGCGCCGATGCCACCGACCACGGCGGCCAGGTGAATCACGACGTCCGGCTTCTGTTCCGCGAACAACCGCTCGACGTCGGGCTCATGCGTGAGGTCGTACTTCGCTTTGCGGACGACGACGACATCGCGGCAGCCGTGCCGTTCAAGCGCAGAGACGACGTGGCGGCCGAGGAAGCCGCTGCCGCCGGTCACGAGCACGCGTTTCGATGAAAGATTCATGTGCGTTCCACGACGTGGCGTCCCAGGACGATCACGTCCATATGCGTGCGAAGGAAGCAATCAAGCGCTTCCTGAGGACGCAGCACGATGGGTTCGTTCTCGTTGAACGATGTGTTCAACAGCATCGGCACACCGCTGATGCGCTCGAAGGCCTTGATCAGCCTCCAGTAGCGTGGGTTCGACCGCGCGCTCACCGTCTGCAGCCGGCCCGAACCGTCCACATGTGTGATCGCCGGCACCACCGAACGCTTCTCCGGCCGGACCGGATACACCTGCTGCATGAAGGGATCGGGCACGGCGCCGACGAAGTACTCGTGCAACGCTTCTTCGGCAATTGACGGCGCGAACGGCCGGAATCGCTCGCGAAACTTGATGCGTGTGTTGATGATCTCGCGCATGTCCGCGCGGCGCGGGTCCGCGAGGATGCTGCGGTTGCCAAGCGCGCGGGCGCCCCACTCCATCCGGCCCTGAAACCAGCCGACGACGCGTCCGCCGGCGATCTGGGCGGCCGTCCACGCATCGAGCGCGTCATCGTCGGCCCACGCGCGTTCGCTGCAGCCAGCGGCACGAATGGCCGCGGCTGACTCCCGCAGGGTCGTGACGATCGTGTCGTCGTCGAATTCGGGCCCCCAGTAGCCGTGCTCCATCACAAACGCGCGCGGGCGCGGCGATGCCTGATGCCACGCCTGAAACGCGGCGCCGAGCGCCGTGCCGTTGTCGCCGGCGGCCGGTTGAATGAAGACGTCGCGGAAGGGCGTGCGCTCGCGGATCTTGCCGTTGGCGACGCTGTTCATCGCGCAGCCGCCCGCCAGACAGAGCCGCGGGTTCTTAGTCGCTTGGTACACGTGCGTGAGCACATGCATGGCGGCGCGCTCGAATGCCGCCTGCAGCGACGCGGCAATCGCTTCGTGCGTCGGCGTCAGGGGCTCGTCTGTGCGCCGCGCCGGCCCCAGCAGCGTTTCGAGCTTGGGCGTGAACACGCGGCCGATGGTCGGCTCGCCATCCTCCCAGGTCATGGAGACCCCGTCCGACCAGTGGCTGAAGTACGAGAGATCGAGCTCGAAGCGGCCTTCGTCCTGCAGTTGTACCAGCGATTCGATCTCCCGCACGTACCGCGGCTCGCCGTACGGCGCCAGCCCCATCACCTTGAACTCGTCGCCGTAATTGGGAAAGCCCAGGTACTGCGTCACTGCCAGATACAACAACCCGAGCGAATGGGGAAAGAACACGCGGCCATCAACGCTGAGCGACGAGCCTTCGAGCCGTCCCCACGACGTGCTGACGAAGTCGCCAAACCCGTCAATCGCGCAGACCGCCGCGTCATCGAACGGACTGACAAGCGCGGCGCTCGCGAGATGCGCCGGATGATGCTCGATGTACCGCATCCTGGGACGAACGGTGTATTCATCGAGGCCGAGAGACGAGGCAATGGTGTCCGAGAGCCGGCCGATGCTCGACATGTTGCGCGCGCGATCGGCCAGCGTCCGCTTCGGACGATTGCGGAGCACAAAGAGCGCCTTGCGCCACAAGTGGGCGCGCGGCCGTCGCGACACGGCAAACACATCCACGTCCCGCGCCGTAATGCCGCCCATGCGCAGGCACTCCGCCATCGCGCGCGAGGGAAATCCTGTGACGTGCTTGATGCGCCGGAACCGCTCTTCTTCAATCGCGGCCACGAGCTGTCCGTCGCGGACGAGGACGGCCGAGACGTCGCCGTGGTACGCGTTGAGGCCGAGTACGTTCACCGGAGCGATGGCGCCAGCGCGGCACGGGTGCGGCGGGCTATCAACGTTCTGAACCGCATCTGAAAATGGCGATCGGTGAAATCAGAGAGGAACCGTTCGCGGCCGGCGGCGCCAAGCCGAATGGCGGCCTCAGGGTCCGCGTACAGGCGGTCGACGGCAGCCAGCAGCGCGTCGCGGTTATCGGAATCGATGACGGCGCCGGTTACGCCGTCGACGATGATTTCCGCGGCGGCGCCCGTGCCGCCGATGCAGGGCTTCGCGGCGCGCATCGCTTCGAGAAACACCAGGCCGAAGCCCTCGTCACGGCTCGGCATGACAAACATCCGGCACTCGTCGTACAGCCGGGTTAATTCCTCGTCGTTGAGACGTCCGACGAATTTCACGGCTCCGACGAGGCCGAGAGACCGCGCCTTTTCTTCCAGCCGCGATCGATCGTCGCCGTCACCGGCAACCACAAGCGTGGCATCCGGGTGACGTTCGCGCACACGCGGCCAGATCTCGAGCAACACATCATGGCCCTTGTAGCGCTCGGCGGCGGACATGCGGGAGACGATCAAGGCCGATGACGACAGCCGCGATGGCGGGACGGCGGCCGGGTTCGCTGGAAGCCCGGGATGGCACACCGCCACGTCATGCGAGGCCAGCCGAGGATTGGCCGCCCTGAAACGATCGACGGTGTGCTGCGAGATCGACACGAGATCGCTGGCGGCAAGCGCGCGGCGCTCGCGGTGCCGCAGCGGGACCCACGCTTCGATCCCGCAGAGCAGCAGCGTCGGCCGCGGGCCCTGCCATGCAAGGATCACGGCCGCAGGGGCGAGGTGCAGATGACTGCAGACAACGACGGTGTCCGCGCCACACTGAATCATCGTCCTGCCGATATGCGCCAGAAAGGACGCCTGCCGTCCGCGTGCGCCTCGAATCGGCGCCCCGATGGGCGACGCGGCGGACATCGACGCGTCGTGCAGGCTCAACACCAGAACGGGCGCGGGCAGAGCCCGAACGAGCTCGCGGGAGAGCGCCGACACACCGTCCTTGCCGAGGACGTTCGGCGTGACGAGCACGGAGCCCCAGGGCGCACGCATTCACGCCACCCGCTGGTGAACTCGAGCGAGCACCTGGGCGTAGGCGTCGCGCATCGCACGGCCGACGGCGTCCCAGGCGAAGTGCTGGCGCGCCCATTCCCGGCCGCGTCCGCCCATCGCGGCGCTGTCGAAGTCCGGATCGAGGATGCGCAGGATCCCGTCGGCGATCGCGACCTGTTCGTGCGCGACGGAGAATCCGCATCCGACCGCCTCGACATCCGCCCAACCGCTGCGCCGCGTAACAACAACGGGGACGCCCGCCGACAGCGCTTCGGCGACGCTCATGCCGAAGCTTTCGGAATCGGAGCACTGCACGAGGACGCGACTCGATGCGAGCAGCGCGGCCTTGGTCTCGTCATCGACAGCGCCGAGCCAGCGCGTCGCCGTCGCCACCGGCGCGAACAACGCTTCGACCTGCTGGCGATATCCGTGCTCATCAGGTCCGGCGATCACAAGACGCGCGGCCGGCCGCGCGTGGCGGACGATGGCGAACGCCTCGGCGAGCAGGTCGAGCCGCTTGATCGGGTGAATGCGGCCAAGAAACGTCACGACGTCATCACCGGCGTCGAGCTGCGCTCGAGCGCGCAAGCGAGCGATCGCTTCAGGCGAGGCAGAAACCGGCATCACGCCATTGGGGATAGTCACCACCCTCGAGCCATACGACGCGAGCTCGTGCGCCTCGGCGGACGAGGTGGCGTGCAGCAGGGCCGCGCCCCGCAGATTCGCGCGCTCGATGCCCCAGTACGCCAGGGTCTTCATCTCGCGGTGCCGCTGCATCGCCGCCGGCTGGAGCATGCCCCGCGGCGAGATGAGATATGGCACGCGAGCCGCACGGGCCGTGGCGACGCCTGCCCACCCGGTCATGTTCCAGAGCCCGTGGATATGTACAAGGTCGGCATGGCGCGCCGCGGCCTGCAGGCCGGCGCGGAGGCCCCGCGCCCGCCAATAGCGCTGCGGCCACGCGAGCGGAAAGTAGCGGACGCGCACGCCTCCGTACTCGACGCCGTCGGGCGCCGGAGGGAGCGGCTCGCTGCCGTTGGCGGTCGTCGTGAAGACTTCGACGTCCACGTTCGCGTCGACCAGCGCGCGGCAGAGTCCCAGAATGCTGCGCGGCGGTCCGCCGTAGCGGAACGCCGGCGCGAAGTATGGAGTGACGTGCAGGACGCGCACGAAAAAGACGCGCTACTTTGAGTGAGGCTGCAGTTGCAGCGATGGCGCGTCCCCGACCATCTCGCCGACCGGGGACGCGTCCGCGCCGTAGAGTGTCTTGAACTTCTCGAACCAGAGCCGGTCGAGCACGTAGCTGATGCCACCCAGGTATACGAGCAGCGTGCCGGCGTCGCCCAACGTCTTTGCCCAGGACCGTTCGAACGAATCCAGCGACATCCAGCAGATGACCGTGACGATCGCCACAGCGATATCACGATGGCGCAGCAGCCGTAGCAGGCTCGTGTACGCCACGCCCATCAGGAATCCAAAGACGGCGACGGGCACGAACATCATCGGGATGCCGAAATCGATATAGGACTCTGCCGCATAGCCGAACGCAATCGTCGTGTTCGCTTCGTCGCCGGCGACGTACAGGCCCGTGTACTTTCGGACAAGTTCGCTGCCGGAGATGAGCGCCGCCTTGTCGGGAAAGAACACGCGGGGGGACAGCGCGTGCGTGACGGCGTCTGTCAGCATCTGCCCGTCCGTGTGCGGCAGCACGCTTGGAACCCGCGCCACGGCGAGCGCGGGATAGTAAATCGCCCAGACACGATCGACGAGGTTGTCCACGTCCGCGAAGTTGTCGGCTGAGGCATGGCTGACGTAGTCCGATGCGAGCGCGCCCAGCATATCCACGCGCTTCGACCGTGACTCGGAGAACGTCGTGTCGCTCAGGTATCGCTCGCGATAATCGCCCCGGATCGAGATCCAGATCAGACCGAGCGCCCCCAGCACCGAGACAAGCACGCCGATCGTCGCCCACTGACGAATACTCCGGTGATCGAAGTACTCGAGCATGGCCAGAATCGCCATGATCAGGGGTTCGCGGAAGCCGGCAAAGAATCCGGTAATGCCGAGGACCGTCTCGACGGCCAGCAGCACCGCCAGCCGCCCCCATTGTGACTCGCGCACGAAATGACGAAGGAGCAGGTAAACGAAGCCGATCTTGATGTAGGTGAACGCGACCAGCACCTGGCGGATCGAGGGGTAGTCGGGAGCAATCCGCTGAAGGATGCCGACGAGGACAACCGCCACGGGATAACACGCGAGCAGCGTGGGGACTTGAAATGCGTGGTCCGGCCGGGTTCCCGTCGGCGCCCACCGCCGCTCGATCAGGCGACTGCCGGCGAACAATCCCAGCGTCAACGACGTCACGCAGCCAAGGCCGATGAGGACCATCGGCCGGTAGTCGCTTCGGAGCGTCGCTTCGAGCGGGCGCCCGGTGAAATACACGTAGAAGACGCCAATTGCCACCGCCACCCATTGCAACGTGATCGCGAGCGACACGACCGGCGGCCCCTCGTTGCTCCGCAGCAACAGCCAGGGCAACGCGAGCGTCGCCACGCACGCCGCGATAAGCCAGTCCCCCGTGAACAGTCCCACGGCCAGCGTGGCGATGGCGATGTACGTCATGGCACCTTATCCTCCGCTCTTCAGCGGTTCTGCCGGAATGATTCCATCGGCGCGCGCGCGTTCCACTGGAACGACGAGCACACGTTCATCTCCTGCCCAGGTCGGATAGTAATCAAGGTTAACGTCACGCGGGCCGAATTGCGCCGGGAATGTACCGACGCGGTTCGCCTCGACTCGAGGCAAGGGTTCGTCCATGGACGACACGGCAATATAGGCGACGTGTTCGTTCTCGAGCGTTTCGAGTGCAGGGAAATGACTGGCAGCCAGTGCCTCACGCACACGCTTCGACGCGCCAATCGCGCCTGCCGGCTGCATCGCGGCCCAGTCGCTGAACTCGCGCAGCATCTTCTCGGTGGACCGTGTCCTGATGGTCGACGCGGACCGTGCGACATATCCCCCATCGGCCGCGATCGCGCTCACGACGATCGCGACGGCCGCCCGGCGCAGTGAGGCCGAGGGAATCCGCGCGATGGCAAGCGCCACGCCGCGCGCCGCCAGAACGACGAGGAACGGAACCAGGACGAGCAGGTTCCTGACGATCATCACGCGCTGCATCGAGAAATACAGGACATAGAAGACGGGAAAACTGAGGATTACTATCGCCACCGAGACCGAACGGCGCCATAACGTCCAAGCGCCCGCCACGACACCGATCGCCAGCATGACCGAGAGCACCCGCCACGGCGAGAAGAGCACAGCCGAGAGATACACGATCATCAGCCGGAGATGCTGGAATCCCGGTGTGACCGTATGCACGCCGTGGCCCGTGGCATAGTGCAACACCTGAGCGGCGGCGTCGTGCAGAAACAACGAGGGCTGCAGCACAGTGCCGGGCGTCGTCAACACGTACATGCCGACGGCGCCGCACAGGTACTTCACGACGCGTGTCACGCGAGGCCATCGTCCTTCGTCGGCGCTCGAGCGCCATGCGGCAATCGCCAGGGGGATGACGAGCGGCCACGCGGAGTATTTCGATCCGCACGCAAATCCCGTGGCGACGGTAGCCAGCGCCATCCAGGTCCGCTGCGCGCGCCCTGCCGCGCTCATCGCGGCGGCGAGCGCGTAGACGGTCAACGCGGCACACATCATCATGGTGCCGTCGGGCGCGACCCATCGTGTCTGATAGCTGATCTCCCACGACGAAGCGGCCAGAGCCGCCGCAAGCAACGCTTCCCCTGACGATCCGCCAATCGCGAGCGACAACCCCGCAATCCAGACGAGGGCCAGGGATGTGGTCGCAAGATACACGCCACGTGCGCGCAGCCGGTAGGTCTCGGTGCGGGTGAACCGGGTCAGCGCACTTGTGTCGGGGTGGCGCTGCCGCAGCGCGCGGTCCGTCAACGCCTCCGGGACGAGCGGCACAATCGCTTGCCAGAACGACACGGACGGATAGTCGTAGTAGCCCGGCAGAAGAGTCGGCGGAGCGGCTAACGCTCTCCGCACTTTGTCGAACATCACCTCGTCGTCCCAGTAATGTCCGAATGAGAGACCGGCGATCCCGGTGAGTAAGAAGAACGCCAGCGGGATACACGAGATCGTCGCAAGGCGGCGGAGATCCCGGCCGGTCAGCATCGAATGGTGGCAAGCGACGCGGGAAGGTCGCGAAAATACGCTTCAAATGTATATAGCGCCCCAATCACCTGGACCGGGCCAATCCGGCGATCGAACCAGTTCTCGAGCGTTTTCTGAAGTGCCGGCCGTCCGAAGATCTCCGCGACAATCGACCCGGGCCGGCAGATCGTCGCCTCGATCCGCCGGCGCGGATCGGGCCGGCTCCAGTACGTTTCCTCGTCGTGGTAGGCACGAATGCGTGGCACGGGCGCCGGCAGACCGACGGCGCGAAGGGCCCGGGCAGCGGCGCGCCGCGCGCCTCGCCATCCGCGCGCGGCGGCCACGCGAAGCGATCCCGCCGTCATCGGTACTCCAGTCCGCTGATCCGCAATGCGGGAAAACAACTGCGGATATGTTCCGGCCAGCCATGCGCAATGCAGCACGGCGCGGACCTCAGGCGGTTGTCCCGAGAAGAAGTCGAACAACTGATAGTCGGTAAACGGCGTTCTGACTCGCAGGTACGGCGCACTGGCCTGAAAGATCAGGTGGATGGCCTGCGGAAACTTGTGCTCGTACATCGCAAACCGTGCGGCGGCGGGCTTGACGTGCTCTACGGCCTCGTTGGCCCATGCCACGGCACGTTCCCACGGCCACGCGATCGCCACACCCGAGTAAGGAAGCTTCGCCAGCAACGTCGCGGCATCCACTATGGCGTCGTGGTTCGTTCCGCAGACGACGTCGCCGATGTAGCCGGACAGATGGACGTCAAACAGCTCACGTTGCCGGTGCAGCGACTCACAGTGCATTAGATCGCCGAGCTGCATCAAGCCGTCTGTCTGCTGGATGTAGCTCGTACGTCTGTCGAGCCAATCCGGCGAGCCTCCGCTGTACAGCGGATCAAATATCCACGTCGCTCGTGCCTGCGTCGCGGCTTGTTCCGCGTACTTCGCGTCATCACACCCCGGCAGTCCGTACGTGAGCGCCGCCCACGACGCCGCCTGCGACGCCCCTTCGGCCAGAATGGCTCGGCTGTCCAAGCCGCCGCTCAATGTCTGTCCCGGACGCCTGGCATCGGTGAGGCGGAGACGGATGGCGCGCTTCCAAAGCGCAGCGGCCTGTTCGACCGTCTCGCCTAGGGCTGAGAACGACTTCGCTGACGCGGCGGAAGGCCATTGCCAGTACCGGCGCGCGGTGACGTCGCAGCCTATGGTCATCACCGACGCGCCATCCAGCCGCTGCACGCCGCGGACGTTCGTCCGCGTGCCGAGCCTGAACCCGCCAAACGTCACGGCTTCACGAATCGCCTCGACGTCCGGCTCACATGGCACGCCCGGCGCCACGAGAACGCCGCGCACTCCTCCGGCAAATGCCACACCGCGGCTCGTGCGTGTCCAGTACACCGGCACGCCGCCGAACCGATCTGTCGCGATGGTGACGGTCTTCGCCCGCGCATCGTGCCACACGATGACGTACCGACCGTCGAGACTCGCCAGCGCGTCGACGCCGCGCACAAGAAGCGCCGCGAGCAACTCCTCACGAAAGAGGCGGCGCCGGCTTGCCGCGACAGAAGGCACCTCGCACAGCGAGCCACCGTCGTACGCTTCTCCTGCCATCCACAACGACGACTGTCCGTCGCGCGACACGGCCGCCGCGCTGTCGAACACCGCGTCCGTCGTGTTGACGACGTCGAGCAAACCGATGGCGAACGACGGACTGACCTGGTGTATCTGATGGCGCTGCGCGGCTTCGACCGTCAGTGCTCTCGCCATCCGGCCGACAACTGCCTCCGCGTCGTCGTGATCGCCGATCCAGCCGCAGATCATTGGAAGAGCGCCCACCACCGGCGATCGAATTCAATGGCCGTGCAGTCGTTGTCAGGCGCGGCCGAGACGGCCAGGCTGGTGGCGCTGGCGCCGTCGCGTGCGGCGCGGTCGGAGAGAAAGTGCCGCAGGCCTTCGAGCAAGCCCGGCAGGTCCGTGGACCGGCACACGTATCCGGTGCGATCGTGGTCGACCAGTTCCGTCAGCCCGCCGCGCGCGAACGTCACGACCGGCAAGCCGACGCTACGCGCTTCGAGCACGACGTTGCCGAACGTTTCCTCCTGGAGGATTGGCGCGGCGAGTACGTAGCTGGCCTTCATGATGTCGAGCACGTTCTCGCGCGCGCCCACAAAGTGCACGCGATCGGGCCCCGCCGATCCGATGTCCCGCAGACGGGCCATGTAGTCCACGAGATCCTGCGGCCAGGTCGGCACCCTGCCAACGACGATCGCCTGGACGTCAAAGCCCTCCCGGACGAGTTTCACTATCGCCTCGACGACGAGATGCGTACCTTTGAACGGCGCGATCTGCCCCACGGCCAGGATGGTGGTGCGGCACGCCGCGAGTCGGATGACGTCCTCGTCGGTGTTGGCCGAGGCCGACCTGCGGCTCAGCGCGTTGCGCACCAGCGTCACCTTGTTCGAAGGGACGCCGGTCTCCGCCAGCCGCTGCTGACTGAAACGCGAGTTCGGCACAAAGCGCGTCACAAACGGCGCGACCGACCGCCGCCAGAGAAAATCGTGAAGCCGGCCGCGGTCAGGCGCGTTGGCGATGCGGAACAGCACCCTGACGCCGGCCAGCCTGAGCGCCGCCAGCACCGGCGCATTGCGCAGCACGGCGGCGTATTCCGGGATGAGCACATGGCTCGGCAGGAATCGCACGGCGTCGCGCCCGAGACCTGCGCTGGTCCGCACCACATCCCATAGCATCTGCAGCACCTGCACGACGCCTTGCGGACGGCCGGCGAACGAGTACCAGTAGAACCCGGTGGACCACGTCGCGCCGATCTCTTCGGCCAGCGCGACAATCCGATGGTTCTCCCACGTGTTGACGATGCAGTGCACGCTGCCGCCGTGACGCCGGACGACGCGAAGCACCTCGAAGGTCATGCGCTCGAGTCCCGACACGACGACCATGCCGCCGCAGCAGGCGATGACGCGCGGCGCGCGCCGTGCCGGTTCGGCGACAGCCTGACAAGCCGCGACGAGACCGGTGGAGGCGGAGGCGAACGTGTAGCGGGCAATGCGCGCGCGGCACGCCTCGGCCATTCGGGCGCGACCGCCAGCAGCGCGAACACGCTCGAGTGCACCCGCCAGATCGTCGACATCGCCGGTCTGGCTGATTTCGCCCGTCTGTCCGGGCACGATCACATCGGGCGCGGCGCCCACGCCGGCGCTGACCACGGCGGGAAGGCCGGTCGCCATCGCCTCGTTGACGACGAGGCCCCACGACTCTGTTTTACTCGGCAGCACCAGGCAATCCGCCGCCGCGTAGATCGCCCCCATCCGGCTCTGGTTGATGAAGCCCACCGGCGCAATGCGGACACCGAGACGGTTTGCTTCGACGAGCATGTCGCAGTCGAGATCGCCGGCGCCCGCAATCGCGAGGACAGCCCTCGGCCCAAGCGCGGCGACGGCCCGAACGGCGTCGAGCGGACGCTTGCGCGATTCGAGCTTCCCCGCGAAGAGCACGACGAAGTCGTCGTCGCGCGCGCCGAAGCGCGCCCGCGCCGCGGCACGAGTGCGATCGCACAGATGTGGAGCCGCGGCGGCGGCGAACGCGTCGTTATCGACGGCATGCGGCGACGCGAACACGCGCGTGGGGTCCGCGCCGTGCGACAACAGGAACTCGCGCGATCGGACGCCGACCGACAGATAACCGGAGTACACGCCCAGCAGGGCACGGGTTTTCGCGTTCCACGTGACGCGACGGATACCGGCCGGCGCCGTGGAGTTGTTGGTGTCTCCTCGATAGAGAACCGGCACGCCGCGCACGCGCGCCCAGGTCAGACAGCGCGTCAGTGTCACCGAGTACCAGCCGGGCACAAGGAGCACGTCCGGATTCGATGCCTCGAGCGCGGCGCCCATGCCTCGCACGTCGAGCGCGCGATACCTTCCGGTGCTGAAGTCGTCGCCCGCATGACTTTCGCGCACCCGCTGCCACTTGTAGCCGTCGTAGAGCGGTGTGTCCCAGCTGAAGTCGCAATCGAACCCGGCGCCCTGCTGGTCCGCCCGCGGTTGCGACGCATACACGACGGTGAGGTCGAGTTCGGGGCAGTTCGCCGTCAGATAGCGAAACCACGGCGCGTTGTACTGCACCGGATGCGTCTGCACGATCGTCAGGCGGATTGGCGCCCTCATGACCACCTGTCATCGGCGATCAAGGGAGTGCCGCGGCGCACGAAAACAACGTCTCCGCTTCTGAGGCGATTGTCGCGTCGTCGCGCACCCAGGGCGGCGAAGTCGTACAGCGCGAATCCGTAGCCGGCGAGGGCAGACAGATACTCCAGAAAGGTCGTATGGCCGGAGTGTTCGGCGTCAAAGAACGACACTTCGCTCACAATCACTTCAACCTGGGACAGGGTCTGTACGGCACCGGCAAGCACGTCCAGCTCGTGGCCTTCGACATCAAGTTTGAGAAGCACGCGGTCGGTGTCGCGCAGCCGGTCCGCCAGCAAGTCATCGATGGTCGTGGACGAAAGCCATGCAAGGTCGCTCCGCCCGTCCGTGTCACGGACGACGTGTGCGCCGGTCGAGTCGGTGCCGGCCATCGCAATGTGTTGCAGCCCCGGGCGCGTGACGACGACGCTGTGCACTGCGGTCTGCCCGCGCCGTTTCGCGAAGGCTTCCAGCGCCGGACGACACGATGTCTGCGGCTCAATCAGGTGAAGGGGCGGATGTGGATAGGCCGTCGACGCCGTTGCTGCCCACTGACCCTTATTGGCGCCGGCGTCGATGATCAAGGTCGGTTCGAACCCTTGGCGTGCAAGACGCTCTAACACGTCCGACATAGCGTCGAAGCGGTTGCCTGGGAGACGCGTCAGATTCACGCCGAGCATCCTGAATGACTTCTGCACCAGCTTCGACAGCATGGTCACCGGCATCTGTTCAACACTCCGGCCAGGCGTCCGGCCAGCACGCACGCCGAGGACGGTTCGAGCAGACTCGGATCGATGGCGTCAGCGTCGTACCGCGGATCGCGGGCAAGATCGGACAGCGCGGCCGCCACGGCATCGACGCGCTCACCCGCACCGGCGTCCCCGTACGTGACAAGCCGCACCGTGGGTGCGTGTCCAAGACGCTCGAGAAGGGTCGAGGCATTGCTGGCTTCGTGCATCACCGCAAGGACAGGCCGCTCGGTGACGAGCGCGGGAAACACCTTGCTGGGCGTGTAGTGGCGCTCGCGGCTGCCAAGCAGCAGGACCGCGGACGAGGCCTTGAGCACGGCAAGCGCATCGAAGTAATCGAGCCGCGACGGTTGCTCGGTGACGACGTCGCGCAGTCCGTACTCTGCCGCGACCGGCAGCACGCGCGCCGGCGCATCGGCGAACCGCTGATTGCTCGTGCCGAAGAAATGAAACCGCATCCGATCGATCGCGGCGTCGTGGCCGCGGAGCTGCGCGACTGCGGCGAACAGGACGCGAAGCGTGTCGAACCCCGCCGGAAGCAGCGTGCCGACATACGACACATGCAGGCATCCGTCGTCGGCAAACGGCGACGAGTCAGGGATGAACTGCAGGTCGCGACGATCCCATCCGACCGGCAGTTCCGCGGTCGCGCGCGGCCGGGCCGCGGGCGTTCGAGCCAACGCCTGTTCGTACGTCGCGCTCGATACTGCGGTCACGCCGTCAGCGGCGGACAATGCGATGGGCTCGATCCGTGCGGCCACCCACCGGCTCATGCGGCTCTTGGCGTCAGGCTGGCCGGCCTGTCCCGGGCCCACGGATCGGCCCCACTCGCCGACCCATGGATCCTGATAGTCGAGCACGAACGCGACACCGAACCGTCTCTTGAGCGCAGGCCCAAGAAGGGCGGTATACGTCGGGTAGATCGTGATGAAGACCGCGTCAAAGCGCTCGCGCGAGAGCAGTTCTGACGCACCGCGCCGCAAACCGGCGAACGCGCGAAGCCCGAGGTCGCCGATGCCGAACGCGCGGCTCGTCGTGGCCGGCCACGCGCGCGCGCGAACGACGCGCAGGTCAGGCGGAACGCTCGCGCCAAGCGCGGGATCGAGTTGACCTTCGTAGTCACGCGGATCCACGGTCAGCACCGTCGGCTCCCATCCGTGCCTCGCCATGTGCGGCGCCAGCAATCGCACGCGATGCGTCGCCGCCGTGCTGTCGGGCGGAAAGTGCGGGCTGATGAAGAGCACGCGTGGCATCACGCCGCACGGCGGCGGACGGCGTCGGGCCGTGTCCGCGCGATCAGCTCCCGATAGAGCGACTCGTACTCTTTGGCGATCACGTCGCCGGAAAACCGCGCCTCGCAGTCGGCACGCACCGCTCGACGGTCGATGCTGCCGAGCGCGCCAACTGCCCTGACCGCGTCGTCGACCCCGTCGCACGCGAAGCCGTTGACGCCGGGCCGGATCACGTCGGGCACGCTGCCGCGATTGAACGCGATGACGGGAGTACCGCACGCGCACGCTTCGACCATCACGATGCCAAAGGGCTCTTCCCATTCGATCGGCATCAGCAGCGCAGCCGCGCGCCCCAGCCATGCGTTCTTCTGCGTGTCATCGACCGGGCCGATGTATTGGATCTGGTGTCCGTCAATATGCGGCGCGATCTCCGTGTCGAAGTACCCGGCGTCCGGACCTTCGTTGACGCGGTTGCCGGCAATCACGAGACGGCGTCCGGCGCCACGCGCGATGGCAATCGCGTTATGCGTGCCTTTGATGCGCTCCAGGCGTCCCAGAAACATCAGCGGCGCATCGGAGGCCACAGTCTCGACGAGCGTGTAACGGGACGTATCCACGCTGTTGAAGATCGTCCGACACTCACCGGCCCCTTCCAGTCCGCATGGGCGCGTGCGCTCCATCCACCCGGCAAGTCCCGTAAACACGAGGGAACGTCCCGCCAGCCGGGTCGCGTGTCTGACGCTCGTCCACGGGATGCGGCGCTGATAGGTCTGGACCTTCGGCAGGTTGCGGAGCGGCAGGATCGGCAGCATCGCCATGAGCCTGCCGAAGCTGTGCACGACATCCGCCTCGCGTCGGAGGCGCCATAGCGCCTGCGCGACCTGCCCCACTTCCACCGCGCGGTCGATCCGGCCGGTATGAGGCGGACGGCCGTAGGGGATGAGGCGAGCGTCAATGCGGCTTTCGGGGTGCGCGATGAGCGTCACGCGATGGCCACGACGCGCCAGCTCCCGGACGTGCACATCGATGACGCGCTCGATGCCTCCGTAGTGCAGCGGCGGAACCGGAATGTACGGGTCCGCGGTCATGACGACGTGCAACGGTTTGCCGCTCATCGGATCGCGCTCGCGACCGCCGACAGCAGCGCGCCCCGGTCGTCCGCATGCTCCCAGTGCCAGCGCCGTTCGGCGGCAGCGCGTGCGGCGCAATGCGCCCGGCGGCACAGAGCACTGTCACCCGGCAGTTGTCTGAGGATCCGCGCCAGGCCGTCAACATCGCCGCACGCGTAGCCAAACGCCGCCTCGCCGAGATCGGCTTCGAGCTGTGCCTGTGCCGGCGTCCTGCTCAGGATGACGGGCACTCCGGCGGCGAGGTACGTGAAGGCTTTATTCGTCAGGCAGAGCCGCCGATTGAGCACGGCATCTTCCTCACACGCCAGGCCCGCGTCGTACGGCTGCGCAAGGCGCACCATCTCGTCCGGCGATGCGGGATCGTGTCGCACGATCGTGAGACGGGGCGCGACGGCACGCTGCAATGACGACAGCGTCCCGGCGGATGCGCGACTGGCGCGGGCGCGCAGGTGAAGCTCGATGGGCACGCCGGCGTTCCCGCAGGCGCGGACGACATCTTCCAGTCCGCGATCAGGCCCGAGCGTCTGACTGAACCAGTACAAACGCAGTGCGCCGTCCTTGCGGTCGAAATCCGTCTCGGGGACACACACACTGAACGTGTTGTGGATCGGCGTTGGCCGTACGCCGTACGCGCGATGATACGCATCCGCGATCATCGGACTGCCGGCCGTTCGAAATGCCGCATCAGCGATCACGTGCCGCTCGATCCGCGCGGCCAGCCCGTTCGCGAGCTCCGCCCCGGGTCCGGCGTGCTCGCCCGAATGAAAGTCCTCGAAGTCGATGCCGTAGGGCACGCCGAGCCGCGCGGCGGATTCGGCCACGGCCGCCAGCGCACCGGTCGTGCCGCCGTAGACACAATCGGCTGGCTCGGCCGTCACGGCCCGGACAATTTCATCGTGCAGCCGGCTGTATGCGCGGATCGCCATCGACACGGGCACGCGCGACGGCCCGATGACACGGGCGATCGCATGCGCGGCCTTGAAGCGAATGCCGGTCCCGGCGTTGCGCAGACGCTCGGTCTCAGGCCGGTTGTCGATCGCGGTCCACTTCCACGGGCGGCTGGCAAAGACAGCGCGATCGGCGTCGGCCGCCCAGGACGTGTGGCTCACGCTGATCACGCGGACGACGTACCCCATGCCAGCCAGCGCGTCGGCCGCCTTGAGCATGCGCGGACACGTCGCGAGGTGGCCGGCTGTCACGACGCACATCCGTCTCATCGCGGCCATGTGTACGTCAGCCGGTGCGCGAGCTCGGCGTCGTTGACTTCGTCGACGATGAGAAATCGCGAGCGTTCCAGCGCGGACTCCTCAGGACGCGACAAGGACGGCCGCGTCGTAAACGCCGCGTCGATTCCTTCGTCGCGCAGGATCGCGATGGTGGCCTCGGTGTAATCGATGCGCGGACGTCCGTTCGGATAGGCGAACGCGCGCACGGGCGCGCCGGTCCATTCGCGGATGGAGGCGAGGTCCCGCGCGATCTGTTCCCGCTGCTGGTCTGGAGTCGCCCGCGCCAGGATCGGATGGTCGACGGTGTGCCCCCCGATCTCAATGCCGTGCTGGCGACTGAGGACGGCCAGCTCGTCGCGCGTCATCGGCGCGCGCGGGTCGTCGTCTCGCGTCACCGGCGACTGCACGCATTCGCTGCGCCATTCGTCGTACGGCCGCGACTTCCAGGCTTCGACCGCGGCTTGCCCGTCCCTTTCCGCCATCGCGTCGAACCACAACAGACGCCACGACGCCATCGGCCCCGTGCACACGAACACGACGGCGGGCAGATCATGCGCCGCCAGAATCGGCGCGGCCAGTCGCGCGACGCTCCGGTACCCGTCGTCGAAAGTAATCAACACCGGCCGCGGGGGCAGAGGCGCCCGGCCCGCGAGTGCCTCGCGCCAGTCATCGAGGGAAATCGGTGTGCAGCATTCGCGAATGACGCGGCAATGAGCCTCAAAGGTCGACGCGAGGATGTGGAGACGAGGGAACGTCACCGCCGCGTCCGGCACATCGTCGTCGCGGACGCCGTGATAACAGAGCACGGCGACGCCTGGGAACGTCGTGCGCGCGAGGGCGCGACGATACTGTCCCGATGCGAGCATCCCCTGTTTGATCGCAGAGGCCAGCGCGTCTTTCACGCCGCAGGCTTTCTCGCGACGAAGTACACGTGCGCCTCGTGCATCAGCACGGCGCGACGGTCGCGGTGGCGGTTGGCGCCCCGCACGTCTTCGACGGCGAACCCGGCTCGCACCAGCTGGTCGACCGTGCGCGAAGGCGGCGCGCTGAAGAGGACATGCGGACCGGAGAACTCTTCGTACGTCATGTACCAGTCGCGCCAGTACGGATTGCCGGCCTGCGAGGCAAGGAACCGAAGCGCGTTGAGATATCCGCGCAGATAAAAGTAGCCTCCGCTGAAGATCGCGCCGATCAGATTGTGGCTGCTGAAGATGAACACGCCCCCGGGCTTGAGGACGTTATGCACTTCCCTGAAACACTGCTCGCGCGCGGGCTCGGGGTGGAGGTAGTCAATGCCGTTGAAGCTGAAAAGCACGGCGTCGAAACAATTCGCCGGAAACGTCAGCGCGGCAGCATCCGCGAGAATGTACGGCACCTCGGGTGCTCGCTGACGCGCGACGCGAAGCAGGGGTTCGGACAAGTCGAGTCCCACGGCCCTCCATCCCGCCCGTGCAAGCGTCTGCGTCGTGCGGCCTGCGCCACAGCCAAGGTCGAGAATCGACCCCGGCACCGCCGGCGCAAATTCGCGAATGAGCTGTTTCTCGATCAGCCGCATGCCCTGCTCGCGCGAGTAAAGCGCGATGCTTCGCGCGTCGACGTGGCGCGAGACGTTTTCCGCAGTGACCGGGGAGGTCATTGGGCGTGCGAACGCGCGTCATACCACGCCATCAGCTGGCCTCGCACGGTGGGCGCGGTCCAGGTGACAGCGGTCAGCGTCCTCGGTGTCGGATGCCAGGCGCGTTTGTACGACTGGTCGCCCGTGAGGAAATGAATTTCGCGCCAGCCCTCGCGGCATCCGCGCGCGATGAGCTCGGCAAGCAGGAGTTTGCCCGGCGAGAACTTCGACCACGCCATGTCGTGTGTCGGGATCCAGTAGTACAGCCGTCCGCTGTCGATGAAGCCAAGATGCCAGGCGACCGGCGACGTCCCGATTCGGAGCACGCTGTAGTGGGCCCAACCTTGCGGGACGCCCACGTTCACGACGCGTTCGACGAACTCCGCGGCGCCGGAACTGAAGAGAAGGTTCTCGACGGGCCGTCCCTGCCACACCGCGCGATACGCGGGCCACAACTCCTGCTGCACGCTGCGAAGCACCTCGGCGGCATCGTCATGGCCTGCCGTCCACAGACTCACGTCGCCGTGCTCTCGCGCGCGACGCAGCTGGCGGTTCACGTCCACGCGATGACTGCTTGTGCATCTCGCGAGAACGGCCTCGAGATCGTCGCATCCTTCGAGCGACAGGACGGGACTCTCTTCTGACGCGAGCCGCATCCCGGGTCGAGCCGCATATTCCGGCTCGACGAGACGGAACATCCCCTGATCGCACGCGCCGGCCACCGATGCGCGCGCGGCATCCCAGAACCCGGGCCAGTCGATCTGTTGCGGTTCCACGCCCGCGAGGAGGGGCGTGTGATATCCGAAGAAGTCGGCGCCCACTGGTTCCAGCGTGCGCCTGACCGTCAGACGGCCGCGGTGCTTCGACACAACCCAGGGCAACACGACCTGCGCACCGGCCGCCGACGTAGCGATGCCCACGTGCGCCTCGGCGCCAGTCGCAACGCCTCTGGTTTCACTCCAGCACCGCACGAGGTCGAGCCGATGGTAGACATGCGGCGCACTGGCCACGTCGAACGCGCGCTGCCAGCGTTCGAGGACGCGGTTCGACCAGACGTCGGCCCACGAGCGGCACCACTCGAACCGCCAGGCGTCAGTGCGTGCCGGCATACAGTGACAGGTAGTCGAGCGCGACGTCGCGCATCGTTCGCGGCGGCGGCAGGCGCGTGCCCCAGCGCCGAATTGTCGCGTCAGGATCGCGGACAACTTCGGTCAGCGCGGCGACGAGCGTGCCTACGTCGCCCGGCGGCACGAGCCGCGCGTTCACGCCGTCGTCGAGCACTTCGGCGACGCCGCCGGCGGACGCGGCAATGAGAGGCACCCCCACCGCCAGCGCTTCGAGGCCCACGGTCGGTCCGCCTTCGAGACAGCGCGACGGGCAACACAGCACGTCGAACGACCGCAGCAGCGGGTAAATCTCGGCCGGCGGCACGCCCTCTCCGAACGTCACGCGATCGTCACCCGCGAGTCGCTCGACGAGCGCTGCTTTCACCGCGCGTTCGGCCGGCGACTTCGCCGGTCCGCGAAATTCAACCCGCAGCGGCAGGTCACGCGGCAGCCGTCGAATCGCCTCCGCGAGATCGAACACGCCCTTCACTTCTTCGAAGCGGCCGACATAGCCGACGCGAATCACGTCACCGTCGGCGGCTCGGCCCGCGGTCGTGATCGGTTCGTTGATGCCGAGACGATTGACGACGACTTTCGCGGCCGATGCGCCGTTGGCACGGACGATCTCGGCGGCCCGTTCGGTCAGGACGACGAAGGCGTCGACCTCGTCGAGCATCGCGCGCTGCCGGTGAACGTTGCGCGCGATGAGATCCGACATGGCGAGCGCTGTCCCGACCGGTCCCGGCACCCCGCGCATGAGCCGCCCGATCGACGGTGGAATACCGGCGAGCAGCGGCCGCACTGGCGCGGGCGCGCCTCGATGCTGCAGCTCGCACCCGGCGCAGCGATGAACGTCCACGCGGCCGTCGCACAACGCCGTGCCGTCGCGCATCAGCGTCCCGCGCTGGCAACTGAACCCCAGGCTGCTCGCATGCGTCGTCGCAATGACCCGCGCACCGAGCCGCCGCGCGGCGCGGATCTCGTGAAGACCGAGCCCCGTGACGAACGTGTGAAAGTGGACGACATCGGGACGGCGTTGCTCGAGCCAGCGACGGAAATGATCGGCGCCACGCGCCGGCACTTCACCTTGCGCCTCGTCGCGCGTCGGCGCCGATGGAATCGGATAGCGGAAGACCTCGGCACCCTCGTGGGAGTACGTGCGCAGCTCGAGCGACGCGGCATCAGGAGCCGCCACAGACACCTCGTGCCCGCACGCGCGGAAATGTCGCGCGAGCGCGGCGACGTAGATCTCTGTTCCGCCGAGGCTGTCGGGGTGGTACCAGCCGGCGGCCTGTACGATCTTCACGGCTGTCTGGAGTGCACCCAGTCGGGGACGATGAAGTCGCCGTCGGGCCCGAAGGGCGTGCCGGCGAACTGGCTTCGAACGGGCGGCCGGAGATAGCGCAGCCAGTCATTTGCCGTCATGTTCGAGTGGCGCAACCGCTCCATCGCGATCGTCCAGCGGCCGCCGCGCAGGTCCTCGAGCGTGCGCTTCGCGACGTGGTATGCGCGATTGCGTCTGGCCTGTTCCCGCTCGTCCGGCGTGAGCGGACAATCGGGCGCCTGCAGCGCGGACCATGACCAGCCAGCCACGCGCGCGTACTGACGCTGCGCTGTTTCGCTTTGAAACTCCTGCGTGGGATGCATCCGGTACCAGAACAGATCAGCGGGCATCAGCAGCACGCTGATCGTCTTGCAGGCACGCATCCAGAACAGGTGATCGGAGGGCGCACCTTCGTCGACGAACCCTCCCAGCGACCGAAACACGTCCGTACGGAACAGCGCACCGGACGGCCCGCCCATGAACATGCCCGCCCCAAAATATTCCCGCTGATACGCCATCCGCGGCGTCAGAAACATCGGACAGGGACCGCCGGGCCAGGTCCGCCCTACCGACAGTCCGAATCCCGCGCGCGGCTCGGCGAGCAGCATCGGCACCATCACGGCGAGACAGTGTGGATACATCAGGTCGTCGGAATCGTGGTACTTGAGGAGCGGCGCCCGCGCGAGATCGGCCGCGCGGTTCCGATTGCCGAACTGTCCGAGATTCTGTTCGTTGACGACCACCCTCACGCGTGGATCCAGACGTTCGTACCTGCGTGCGATGTCGACCGTGCCGTCGGTCGAGCGGTCGTCGACGATGAGCAGCTCGAAGTCACCGAACGTCTGCGCAAGCACGCTTTCGATCGACGGCCCGATGTAGGCTTCGCGATTGAACGATGTCAGAAGGACGCTGACCTGGACAGTCACGACTGAGGCCTCTTCATCACGATTTGGCTCGAAGCGTCGAACGGACCAGGCGCACGAACGGGTTGGGGATCCACGGATGATCGAGGCGACTGCCGTACTGCAGCGTCGCATCGCCGGCCAGCGGCCGATAGAGCTCAGCGTACCGCGCATACAGCGCCTGATAATCCTTGACGCGCTCGCGGATGTCGAAACGGGTCTCGACGGCGCGGCGGGCCGCGACGCTGAAACGCTCGAGCTGTGGGCGATCGGCGGCGAGTTGCGCGATCGCATCCGCGAAGCCGTTGATGTCGCCAACCGGCGGCAGGAGCCCGGTCTCGCCCGCCGTCACGACATCAGGCACTCCGCTCTCGATATTGCTCACGACCGGCACCAGGCCCGATCCCATCGCCTCGAGCAACGCAACCGGCAGTCCTTCCGCGCGCGTCGGCAGCACGAAGACATCGTGATCGGCAAGCGCCGCCACCGTGTCGGCGTTGCTCAAGGCTCCTCGATACGAAACGGATGGCGATGACGGCCACAGCTCGCGGAGTCGAGCGCCGTCCGGCCCGTCGCCGACGATCGTCCACGTGACGTCAATTCCACGTTCGCGAAGCGTCGCGTCGATGGCAGGCAGCTCGAGCACGCCTTTCTGTCCATGCGCCAGACGTCCGGCAAAGATCAGCCGCAGCGGCCCTGGCGTCGCCCTGCGGACGCGTGCCGGCAGCGGAATTCCGTACGGAATGTAGTGGATGTCGGTCGATCGGTGCGGCAGATGCGTCAGCAGCTGGTCGTACATCCGGCGGCTGTAAGCCACATAGGCATGCACGACGCGGTCGTGCTTCACGGCAAGTTCGTAGTAGTAATCGTGATCGCCGTGCAGGATGAGCACGACAGCCCGTCCGACATCGTGCACGCTCAGCATCGCCAGGTCGAGCAGGTCACCGGCCACGACGACTCCCGGGCCAGCCGGAATCGCCCGGGCGAGGCGGCGCATGACCGTGTAGAGATTTTCAATCGGCAGCGTGTACTCGACTGTTGTCTGGCTGTCGCACGCGAGCGGCTGCCCGAACCGGACATCCGTATGCAGGTGATTGTGTGTCAGCACCACGTGATGGGTGAAGGCGTCAGGCCGCCGGTATGTCAGCAGATTGGCGATGATGTTCATCATCCCGCCCATCTTGTCCGGCACGACGTAGACAACGCTCGGCGCTGTCATGCCCGCCACGCACGAACGGTCATCGACCAGACGAGCGCCTTGCCGGGAAACGGCGACTCCGGCGAGGCGACCGGCGGACGCCACGGCTGCGGCACGAATTCGTCCACGGCATACACGAAGCCGCAGCGCGCAAGCCGTTCGAGCACGCGCGGCGCCTGCCGCCCGGCGGGATCGAATTCATGCAGATCCATGACGATGGCGTTGATGCGATCAAGGACGGGCTCGCAGTCGGCGAGCACAGCGTCTTCGGCGCCTTCGATGTCGAGCTTCAGGAGATCGATGCGCTCGCGCTCCAGCACATCGCGCAACCGGATGCTCGGCACTTCCATTGCCTGACCGGCGACCGTGCCGGCCAGACCGGAAACCATCCCGGAATCAGCGCCTTCGGCGCTAAACGTCACGTGGCCATTCGACGTCCACACGGCCGCGTGCACGACGTCCACGTCTGCCGCACGGTTCGCCGTCAGGTTGCGGCGTGTCATTGCACACAACGCGGGATCGGCCTCGTAGGCCGTGATGCGTGCCGCCGGCCAGCGCCGCTTGAAGAACAAGCTCGCCATGCCGATGTTGGCGCCGCAGTCGAGAATGCGCGGCGACGCCGTCGTCGTACGGAATTCGAGCGCGCCCTGCACGAAGATGTCGTGCCACTGCGGACAGAAACTCAGCAGATCCGAGTACTCGAGATCGTAGTCCAGCATTCGGATCCTGCCCGGCGTGAACCTCGGCGTGCTTCCGGCGAGCCTGTCCGCGCGCCGCCATGCGGCGATTTCCGGACGCGGAAACAGCTCTCGATAGGCACCGCCGGCGGCGCGACGGGCGATGCGCGCCAGATGACTCATCGTGTCTGCCCCGCCGCCGCGCGCCCGCCGAGGATCGAGCGCCGCGCGTTGACGACCTCCGGATGCTGCAGTGTCTCCTCAACGGCGCCGTTCAACAGATGATCCACGCACTCCACACCTTGCGCGAAGCTGTGATCCTGATTGGAGACTTCATATTTCCACGCGCCAAAACGTCCGCGGCTGAAGACATCCCGCGCCTCGAGCGCCGGCTGCACAGCTTCGAGCGAACGGTCGCGGTGCCGCGACGGCGTGGGATAGCCACGCTCGAGCCTGCGATGCCATGTGTGATGGACGGCGTCTCTGTCGGGAATGAGACGCGTCGCGACGAGGCCGTCGACGACGTCGGCGACGACGCGCGAGACATCGACGGGCCTCACGGGCGATTCAGAGACCTCGGCCATCAGCGACCAGTAGCGCGAGATGTCGGGCACATTGTTCGGTGAATAGTGAGAAAACACGGTGACGCGATAGAACGGGCAATTGCTCTCGGGAAAATACATCCAGCACTTGCCGCGTAGATGCTGGCCGGGCGCCCCGTGCAAGCCGATGCCCACGATGTGCGTGGACGAATAGCGGAGACCATCGAGGGCCGGCGTCAGCGCCGGCGCAAGATCGCTCGCGCGGACCAAAAGGTCGAGCGCCGAGGTGTTGAGGAGACGCCGGTACCGGACGACGCGGCCATCGGAAAACACCGCCTCATGCCGCGCCGTGTCGAGCGTGACGAGCCGGCAGTTGAACGCGATCCGCGTCCGATGCCGTGCGAGCAGCCGCGCGGCCAGCGCATTCCATACGGCGCCGGTGCCGCCGAACTTGGGGAAGCGGAACTCATTGTTCGGCCCCCACGACACATCATCGCGATTCATCCGGATGTTCTCGACGACGCGCGCCAGATCGGCCAGCGCGACACGGTCGCCAGTCCACGACCACGACAGCTCCGACAACGGATACGCCCAGACCTTGAAGTTATAAGGCCGCAGGAACACGTTGCCGATGCCCTGTCCAAACGCTGCTTCAATCCACTCGCCGAATGTGTCGGGTGACGCGACGCCTTCAGCCTCACGCCTCGCCGCGTGGATCAATCCACGCACGCACTGATCGCGTTCCGCGTCCGGAAGACGATGGAGATTCAGCTGAAAGGGATACGGGACGAAACGCTCGCGCAGCCAGACCCACGATTCACGCTGGTGATACAGCCAGCCGTCGAGACCGAGCAGCTCGTCCATCAACGAGTCGAAGTACTCGTAGTGGCTGAATTGCACGTGACCGCCGAGATCCCACGTGAATCCGTGCTCGTCGATGATCGATCCGGCCAATCCGCCGGCGACATCCGACGACTCGCACAGCAGCCAGTCAGTCGACCCGAACGCGTCGAGCCGCCATGCGGCGCCCAGGCCGGTGGGCCCGGCGCCGATGATCAAGATATCAGTCTGATCAGACGAGGACATCAGCTGACAGCCACACGATCGGCGCCCGCGTGTGCGTACAACGCCGCATGACGCCGCCAGAAATGCTCGAGCGTGAGGTGATGGTCGTAGCAGCGCCGTGACTGGTCGCCGAGTGCCTGCCGCTCCTCAGCCGACAAGCCGAACATCCCCCGCAGGCCGTCGCCCACAGTCGCGGGATCGAGATCCGCGATCATCACGCACCCCGCGCCAAGGGCGCGGAACGTGCGATTGCCGCCGGTGTCGTGCAGCAGCAGCGGTCGGCCGGCCTCGACGGCTTCAATCGTCGAGAGATCGAACAGGCTGAAGCGGTTCACGTTGATCACGAAATCGACGGCGTCGAGAAGCGCAGCGACGTCAGAAACGCGGCCAAGCGCACGAAGACGCGGGTGCGGCGGCAGCATGTGCGGATCCGGCCCGGCGAGCGCGACGACGCCGGGAGCGTCGGACGGAGACAGCTGATTCAGGCCCGCCAGCAACGCGTCGAGCCCGCGGTACGGCTGATTGTTCCCGATGAATAGACCCACCGGCTCGGCGCCAAAGCCCCAGCGCGCGCGTTGCGCGCCGCGATCACCGGCGTGGCTCGCGGCCTCTCGCGCGCGGGCGCCGGTGAGGATGTACTCAACAGACGGTTTCAAGGCGGCGCAGTGGGGATCAAGACGCGCAACTTCGTCCAGCGCGTCTTCGCACGGCAGCAGGAACCGATCGACACGCGACCAGACGTCGGTTTCCCAGGACGTCAGCTCTCGCACGTCCGGCAGTTCGTTGACGTCACGCCAATCCCATTCGGGCACGGCCCAACACCACGCCTGATAGAACGCCAGCGAAAACGGCGCGTGCTGAAACAACCAGATCGGCCGGCGGTCGCGACGTTCGAGCAGCGCCGCTGCCGTCGCGCTGTCGTGACAGAACCAGACATCCGCCGACGCCGCAATTGCCGCGTCGAGACTTGGCGCCGTTTCTTCCACCGCCGCGCGACGGGCGTCGTCGACCAGACGTGCGACGAGTCCTCCACGCATCCGCAGATCCGCATCGTCGGGCCTGTAGAAGTCCGGCCGGCCGACGACTTGCCACTTCCAGCGGCCAAGCGTGCGTCGCGCGCGCGTCCACGCGCTCGGCGGCGCTGCGCTCCGAGCAGGCGCGCTCGCGGGGAACAACACATCACGCACCCCGCACTCAGCCGCCGCGCGCCGAAGCTGAAGCAGGTAGCCGCTGGGCCCACCCTGCCGTGCGAGCGGCGGTCCGATGTGCGCGACCGTCATCGCTTCGAGAGAATGAACGCCCGGCAGCACGTGCCGTACGTCCGGTACGGCACGGCCTGCCATTCGGGATGCGCCGCCAGAAATTCGCCAAACGCGCGCGCCTCACCTTTGTGCGGATGTCCCTTGAAGAGGAACCAGTCGTCGAACAGGACCATCGTGCCGTCTTGCAGCGCGGGCGCCACGCCGGCGAAGACGTCGACCGTCGGCTCGTAGAGATCGCAATCGACGTGCAGCAGGGCGATCGCGTCGCAGGGCGGCGCCTTCAGCGTGTCGACGAACCAGCCCACCCTCAGGTGGGGCGGCGGCAGTTCGCAGATTTCAAACAGCCGGCGCGTGGCCGCCGGTGTCGCCGGCTCGCCAATCTTGAGCACGGGGTGTTCCCACTCGTTTGTCCGGAACGCCCCCGTCGTCCACAGCGGATGCTCGTCGCGTGACGGCGGAAGTCCCTCGAAGGCGTCGAAGCCGAAAACGCGGCGTTCAATTCCCACGGCATGCGCTCGCTGTGCGTGCGCCAGGAGCACCAGCGACACACCGGTATACACACCACACTCGACGATGTCGCCTGGCACGCCCTCGACATTGACGAACTCGACGGCGCTGGCGAATGCCGGCCATCTCGGATCCGAGCGCGCCATGCGCGCAATGACGGGCTTCTCTTCCTCCCGGAGCATTTGTGCCGCCGCTCGCGCCAGGCGGCGCGCTCCCCGACGCAAGAGCGGCGTCTCAGGCATCGCGCCGCGAAAGAATGAAGGCATTGCAGAACGTGGCATAGCTGCGATACTGCACGGCCGTCCACTCCGGCTGCTGCCGCAGGAACTCCGCCAGCGCCCGCGCCTGGCCTTTGTTCGGATTTCCTCGATAGTGAAACCAGTCGTCGAACATCAGCATGACGCCGTCTTCGAATGCCGGCGAGGCCAGCGCAAGCGCGTCGCGCGTGGACTCATACAGATCGCAGTCGAAATGCGCGAGCGCGATCGAGCGATAGACGGACGGCACCACCGGCGCGATCGTCTGGTCAAACGGCCCGATGTGAAGGACGGGCGCCGGCAGGTCGCACGCCGAGAACAACTTGCGCGTGACGTCAGCCGTGACCGGCGCGCCGATGGGGATCATGGGATGCCATGAGTGGTTGATGGCGCAGTCGCGAGGCTGCCATCGCGCGTGCGCCTCCGCCGACGGCGGAAGGCCTTCGAAGGAATCGAAGCCGACGAACCGCCGCTCCATGCCTTTCGTGTCGAACGCATGTCCCTGCGAGAACTCCGCGAGGCTCAGGCCGGTGAAGACGCCGAACTCGACGACGTCGCCCGGCACGCGCTCATAGTTGATGTAGTCGATGGCCGCGAAGAACGTGGACGACCGCGCGTCGCGCCGGATGATCTGCGTCATGAACGGCAGATCCTCTTTCCCGAGCAGGCCGTCTCGCACGGCGCGGGCGGCGCGGCGAACCAGCGATGTCATGACACCTCCGACAGCGAGGGCGCTGGTTCGAGCGTCCAGCCGCAGCGCACATGAACGAAGCCTTTCCGGTCACCGCTCGCGTAGAGCACGGACGGACCGTACTCGAGAGAAAACGACAGGGCTGGCTCCTGCAGATCGAAGATTTCCCCGGAGTCCCAGATGCACAGCGCGAGATGGTAGTCGCCGGCGAGCAGGATGTCGCCCGGCACCATGACACGTACTTCGTATTCGCATGCCTCACTCGGCACGTCGATCGCGACGTCGTCGGATCCGCTGGTGAAGACGACGGTGCCGTCGCCCGACAGCACGCCCATCCCGAGCTTGATTCCGGGCTGCGCGTGCGGCAGGACGAAGCGAATGCGGAAACCGAAAACCTCGGTATTGAGCGGCTTGGCCACTGGCTCGCCGTACTCATCAATCAGATGCGCTTCCAGGAACTGCGGGCGCCCGGTTCGCCGCGCCGCGCGATAGTGGGCATGTGACTGCGCACCGAGATAGCGTGCGACCATCTGCCTGACCGGCCCGGTGGCCACCAGACGGCCCTGCTCGAGCAGGATCGCCCGCGTCGCAAGACGCTGCACGGCTGCCATGTTGTGGCTGACGAAGAGCACCGTGCGTCCGCTGCGCGCGACGTCTTCCATCTGGCCGAGGCACTTCTGCTGGAATCTCGCGTCGCCCACCGACAGCACTTCGTCGACGATGAGGATTTCTGGCTCAAGGTGCGCCGCGACCGCGAACGCCAGCCGTACGTACATGCCGCTCGAGTAGTACTTGACCGCCGTATCGATAAAACGTTCGACTTCCGCAAAGGCGACGATTTCGTCGAACTTCCGGACGATCTCGGATCGCGTCATGCCGAGAATCGCGCCGTTCAAGTAGATGTTTTCCCGTCCGCTCAGCTCCGGATGAAAACCGGTACCGACTTCGAGTAGCGATCCGACCCGGCCCACGATGCGCGCGCGCCCTCGAGTCGGCGTGGTGATACGCGACAGGATCTTCAGGAGGGTCGATTTCCCGGCGCCGTTTCCGCCGATCACGCCGACGACGTCGCCTCGCGCGATTTCAAACGAGACGTCGTCGAGCGCCCACAACTCGTCGGGACGCGGCGCCGCCTGCCGGCCGAACGCGCCGGAGGCGATCCGCGCCAGGCTGTCGCGCAGCGTCACATAATCAACGGCGTATTGCGCGCCAAGCTGATATCGCTTGGACAGGTGCTCGGCGCGAATGGCGATGTCGGACATCGGCGCTTAAATCGTGTCGGCGAACGTGCCTTCAGCCGCGCGGAAATAGACGAGGCCGCCGGCGAGCAACATCGCCACGACGGTGGCCGAGATCCAGAGCATCGCGCCCGGTGCGGGTCCACCGACGAGTGCCCATCGAAATCCTTCGACGACCGCCGTCATCGGATTGAGGCCATAGAGGACGCGCCACCTCTCCGGAACGAGCGACGCCGGGTAGGCCACCGGCGTCGCAAACATCCAGAACTGCATCAGGAACGGCACGACGTAGCGGACATCGCGATACTGCACGGTCAGCGTCGACAGCCAGAGCGACACCGCGAAGGCGCTGACGACCAAGAACAGGACGAGCGCTGGAATCCACAGCACGCCGACGCCTGGAGTGACGCGATACCAGAGCAGCAATCCAGCCAGCGTCAGCAGGGAAAACACGAAGTCGACCAGCGGCGCCACCGCCGCCGCCATCGGAATCAACAGCCGCGGGAAATACACCTTCGAGATGAGCTGCTGGCTGGACACCACTGACGCTGACGTGCCGGTGACCGCTGCGGAGAAGCAGGTCCATGGCACAAGAGCCACGAATGAGAACAACGGGTACGGAATGCCGTCGGACGGCACCTTGGCCCACCGACCCAGAAATACGGACAACACGACCATCGTCATCACGGGCTGAAGAATCGCCCACGCCGCGCCAAGCACGGTCTGCTTGTAGCGAACTTTGATGTCGCGCCACACGAGGAAGTACAGCAGTTCGCGGTACGCCGTCAGCTCGCGCCAGTTGATCGCGCGCAGTCCCGTCGACGGCTCGATCTCGATGACGAGCTGCTGGGCGCCGGTGTGTGAGGGATTCACAGGGAAAGACAATGTCCGAGTACGGCAAGGCCCCACGGCCGGCTCCAGTGCGATGCGCCGCGCTGCCAGTCGGTCCACACGCGATCCGGCGCGCCGGCCGCAATCCAGCCGCCGCCGGCGAGACGCTGAAGGCCATCACGCACCACCGGCGCGAGATCGCCGTTCATCCAGCGCGCAAACGGCAGCGTGAATCCCTGCTTCGGATGATTCACGATGGCCGGGGGCAGCGGACGTTCGAGCGACTCGTGCAGCAGGCGTTTGCCACGCATCAGCCCGGGATGCTGCGCGAGCGAGGGCCAGACGCGCGAGACGAGTTCGTGATCGACAAACGGCACCCGAACTTCGAGCGCGTGCGCCATCGACATGACGTCGAGATCCCGCAGCAGTTGCGAGCCGAGATACATGCGGCTCTCGAGCCGCGCGACCGTCGCGGCCGGCGCTTCGTCTGCCGATGGCGCCGGGTCGAGCACCATGTGCTCGGCCGCGCGGACTTCGTCAGCAGCCTCGCGCCACTGCGCATCGCGCAGCGCGGGACCGGCAAGCGCGCGCACTTCATCAGGAAGAAGGAAGCCGCGCTGCACGCGGTACGCTTCCGAAAAGCTGCCGTTGGCCGTCGCGAAGTGACGCCAGCGCGCGCGCAGGCGCTCGGGCATCATCACGCCGGCCAGCGGACCGATGGCCGGCCACAGCGCACCGGCCCAGCGCTTTGCCGCCATCGCCCGGGGCAGCCGCGTGAACGAGGGATAGCCGCCGAACAGTTCGTCGCCACCCGCGCCGGAGAGCACCGCTTTGATGCCTGTCGACGCAACGGCACGCGAGACGTAGTACGAGTTTACGGCGTCGATCGTCGGTTGATCGAGGCGCGCAAGCACCGCGGGAAGATCGCGGGCGACGTCCGCACTCGACACGTGCAGCTCATGATGTCGCGTCCCGAACGACTCCGCCACCTGCTTCGCCCTCGCGTTCTCCGACGACTCGTCGTCGAACCCGACGGTGAAGGTCTGGAGGTCTGCGGCGCCGACGGACGTCGCGCACGATACGAGCGCGCCGGAGTCGATTCCGCCCGAGAGAAATACGCCGACGGGGACGTCGGCAACGAGATGGGCGCGCACGCTGTCGCGAAGCGCATCGGCGACGTCCGCGCGAAACGCGTCCTCGGACAGTGAGCGGCCGGCGTTCGACCGGTACAGATCACGCGCGTCGGCGAAGCTGCCGCCCGTTTCCGCGGGAGACGCGCCGATCCGCCAGCGGCGCCAGGTGCCGGGCGCGAGCATCTCGACGCCGCGCGTCCACGTGAGCGGCGGAGGCACGCTGCCCCACTCGAGAAACGCCAGGACGCCGGCAACGGACACCTCACGCCCGGTGAGGCCCGCCGCCCGCAACGCGCCCAGCTCCGACGCGAACGCGATTCGCCCGGCGCTCGCGGCGACATAGAGCGGCTTGATGCCGAACCGATCGCGCGCGACCAGAAGCGATCGGTCCGTCGCGTCCCAGCAGGCAAAGGCAAACATGCCGCGGACGCGCGCGAGGCTCCCGGGGCCATCAAGCGCGACGAGCCGCAGCAGCACTTCGGTGTCGCTTCCGCTCGATACGCGCACGCCGCGCGATTCGAGCCCGGATCGCAGCTCGCGGTAGTTATAGATCTCACCGTTGAAGACGATGTGGTGCCGGCCGTCGGACGTGGACATCGGCTGCGCGCCGCCCGGTCCGGGATCGATGATCGCGAGGCGCCGGTGCACGAGCAGCACGCCAGGCGTTGACGCCGGCGGCGACGTCCACGCACCGGCGCCGTCAGGGCCGCGATGCGCCAGCGACGCATCGAGTGCCGCGGCAAGTCGAGACACGTCGGCCAGCGGCTGTTCGCGTTCGACGACGCCGGCGATGCCGCACATTTAGAAGAAACGTTGTCCGACCGTGATCACGTCGTTCGGCATCACCCTGTCTTCCATCTTGAGGCCAACATCGGTGAGCTTGCCCTTCACGAGGCGCGACGCGGTGATGCGGCGATCCGACCCGCGATCGGTGAGGCCGCCGGCCATCGCGATCGCCTGCTGCACGGTGGTGCCCGGCTCGAGCACGTAGCTACCGGAGTTCCGGATCTGGCCCGTCATGAAGAACGTCTGGGCTTTGGGAATGTTGATCAGGTCGCCGTCCTGCAGCGCGACGTCGGTGCCCCTGCCAAGCTGCAGATCCTTCCAGTTGACACGCGTGATGTCGGCGTCGCTGTCTTCAGCGCCGGGTTTCTTCGGATGCGCGATTGTCAGCTCGCTGCTGGCCGATGAGGTCGGAGAACCCGCGGCGGCCAGGGCTTCGAGCACGGTCATGGCGCCCGTCATCGGGATCTTTCCTGGCGACCGCACCTCGCCACTGACCATCACGCTCTGACTCTTGTACGACTCGATCTCGACGCGCACCTGCGGGTTCTTGATATAACCGGCGGCGAGGCCGGAGCGCACGCGTTCCTGGAGTTCGATGAGTGTGGAGCCTGCCGCCTGAATGCGGCCGATGTAGGGAAACGTGATCGAGCCGTCTGAGTCGACGCGGTAGCTCTGCGACAGCTCGGCTTCGTCGAGGACCGTGATCTTCAACAGGTCCTGCGCGCCGATCTGGTATTTGGTCGGGCTTGGCGTGTCCGACGCGACGCCGGGCACTGGCTGCGGTCCGGGCGCCTGCTGCGCCAGGAGCGTGGCAACGAGGAGCGAAATCAGGACCGTCATCAGGACTCTTCCGTTCCCTAGTGGGAAACTACCTTACTCGGATGCCCGCGTCAGGGGAATCCCCAGTTGACGCGCTTTGCGGTACAGATTGGGACGCTGGATGCCGAGCGTCTCGGCCGCATCGGCCATCCGCCACCCGTGATGCTGCAGGACGGCCGAGATATAGTCCCGTTCGAATCGCAGCCTCGCCTCGCGGAGCTGGCCGGCGGGGGTGAACCTGACCGGTGCGCGGTCGAGGCTGAGCGCCGGCAGCAGGTCCTCGATTTCAATGGCGTCCTTCGACGTCTCCTGCGCGGCCCGCTCGACCATCGCTTTGAGCTCGGCGACGTTTCCCGGCCATGTCAGGGCCGACAGCAGCGCCAGCGCGGGCTGCGTGAACGCGCGCGGCGCGGCGCCGTGCGCGGCGCACCAGTCTTCGAGAATTCTCGTGGCCAGCGCCGGCACGTCGTCGGGACGTTCGCGGAGCTGTGGCAGATCGATGCGTGAAGTCGACAACCGGCGATACAGATCGCTGCGGAACCGGTTGGCGTGCACTTCGGCTTCGATGCCTGGGGCCGCGCTGGCGACCAGCCGCAGGCCGGTCGCGACGGCTTGGCCGTCGAGGCGCATTTCGCCGTCACGCGCCATGCGCGCGAGCCGCGCCTGCACGGCCGCAGGCAGATCCACCACGTCCTGCAGGAAAAGCGTTCCGCCGCACGCGGCGGCGATCTGGCTGCCGCTCGCCACCCACTCGAGATCGGAGGGCGCGGTGTCGGGCGCCGATCCGAAGAGCAGGCCGTCCAGGCGCGCCGGATCGCCCGTCGAACACGCGACGTGAATGAACGCCGCTGCGGGACGTCGCGCGCGCTCGTGCAGCTCGCGCGCCACCGATTCCACGTCGGCGCCGCGGTCGGCGACGAGCAGGACGCCGCCGTCGACCTGCGCCGCGCGGCGGATTAACTCCTGGATGCGCACGATCGCCACCGAGCGGCCTACGAGCTCGAGGGCAATGGTTGCGGACTTCACGAGCCGGGCGGTGCGCGCGTCGGCCAGCATCATCGGGTCGACCATGACTCTTACCTGCCGATTGAACGAGGTTGGTACAGCTCCGCCCCGTGACTTACAGGAGGTCCACGGAGCGGACCGCAGCGAAGGCTGCGGTTTCACACGACATTGAATGACCCAGTATGACTCTATGGACATATAGTGTCAATAGAGATACCTAAATCAATCGAGGTCGATACAGTACGGACCAGGAGCATCTGCCGGCAGGCCGCGGCATTCGCTTGATTTAAACCGTTCTATATCAGTCGTTTAGTGAATTCTGACAGCCGCTTCGTTCGAGGGATTTATCGGCAGATTTGTAAGTGTCAATCAGGACTGCGAAGGCGGGGGCGTGGTGCCTGGGGTGGTGTCCTGGCGCTGCGCCGGAGGCGCTGGAGGTTGGTACGAGCTGAGGAGGCTGTTCACAAATAACCCGAGGCCGATGATGACCAGGAATCCGCCGACGCCAATGGCTTCGCGAGGGACGCCGACGAACCAGAGCAGCGTCATGAGGCCAAAGCCCACCGACATGACCATGACGCCGCCGGAACGGAAGCGCGACCCGGCGTGACGATGCTGCAGCCGATCCATCGCATGCATCCGCCGCTCGAATCCGTTCGGGTCGGCTTCAGGCGGCGGCACCAGACCGCGCTCGATCATGGCGATCCGCTCGCGGATTTCGAGCTCCCGCACGCGCCCCCTCGAGATGGCGCTGATGCCGGCGACCGTGAACGCGCCGATGATGGCAATGATCGGAATGAGAAGCGGCCACGCAACCACGGGAAAGTCGTCCATGCTGCCTCCGGAGGATACACCGACTGGACAGATTAGACTTGCCGCACCCGTGAATTGTTTCAGGGCGCGAGTGATGAAACATTTCGGCCCGCCCCCCGTTCTAATCCATCACGGCTGATGGAGCCCGTCCGCGAGCGCGAGCTCGTCGATCGTTGCCGCCGCGAAGAACCGGGCGCCTTCGAGGAACTTGTCGATCAATTCAGGAACCTTGTGTTTGCATTGATTGCCCGCACCATCGCCGATCGATCGCGCACTGAAGATCTCGCCCAGGACGTCTTTCTGCGGATCCACCGCGGCCTCCCGTATTTTCGCGGGGAAGCGCGCCTCTCCACCTGGATCTACCGCATCGTCATCAACGTGTGCACGCAGGAGAAGAGCCAGACGAGGACGTCGATCTCGCTCGACGATCCCGACTCGAAAGTGTCTGCGCCGTCGGCCGTGGATCGCCAGTTCACCGATCTCGAACTGCGGGACCGCCTCGAGAAGGCGATTCAGCAGCTGCCCGCGCAGTACCGCCTCCTCATCGCCGGTCATTATCTGGAAGGCGTGCAGTACGAGGACCTCGCGGTCGCGATGAATCTTCCGCTCGGCACCGTCAAGACGCAGCTGCATCGCGCGAAACGGCAGCTCCGGCAGCTTCTCGAGGGCGACTTGAAATGACCTGCGACGAGGTCGACGACGCCATCGATCTGATCGCCGCCGGCGAGTTGACGGCAGATGCCGCAGTCTCGGCCCATCTCACGACGTGCGCGGCGTGCGCGCGGTCGCTCGAGGCGGCGCGGCGCCTGGAAAGCCTGCTGCGGGCGCGGCCCGCGCCGGCCGCGCCGGCGCAATTCACGTCGCGCGTGATGAATCGCATTCGCGGCGCGCGCTGGCGGCGCGAGCAGATCGTCGACTGGATCTTCAACAGCGCCATGATTGCCACGGCGCTGCTCGTCGTCGCGGGGCTGTGGATCGCGCTGCGCCAGACAGGCCTGCCGGTCGTGAGCCGCGACGCGATGGACGCGTTCAGCTCCGCGATGACGGCGACGGCGCAGAGGGTCACGCCGTCGCTGCCGCTCTACGCCGGGGCGACCGGTTTGCTGGTCGTCGCGCTCGGTCTGTGGTGGTGGGCCAGCCAACGCGACCCGTTGATCTAGCGAAGAAGCCTCACGCAGCCGCTGCGCTATGATCTGCCTCGAGCGTGGCGGCCAAACCTCTTCTCAAGTGGGCGGGCGGAAAGCGACAGCTCCTTCCAGCGCTGCGCCGTTTCTACCCCGCCGAATTCGGCCGGTATATCGAGCCGTTTGTCGGAAGCGGCGCGGTGTTCTTCGATCTGTACAACGCCGATCGCCTGCGCGGCAAAGAGGCCGTGCTGATCGATTCCAACGCGGATCTGATCGGCTGCTATGAGGCGGTTCGCGACATGCCGGACGACGTCGTGCGCGCGCTCGACGACCTGGCGGCCGGACACGCGAACGACGCGCGCGGACATTACTATCAGGTGCGCGACGGGCGCTTCAATCCGCTGCGCGACCGCCTGCGTCAGCCCGATGGACGCATCGCCTACTCCGCCGAACTCGCGGCGATGCTCATCTACCTCAACCGCACCGGCTTCAACGGCCTGTTTCGCGTGAACTCGAAGGGCGCCTTCAATGTGCCGGCGGGCCGCTACGAGAAGCCGAAGATTGCCGATCGCGATCGGCTGCTGCGGGTGTCGGAC
>Ga0153915_10000388_pt1 | contig 40452 bp, 27 predicted proteins | sample Opewatmetagenome_2_FD_107003 | JGI IMG/M metagenome (GOLD analysis project Ga0153915, IMG submission 107003) | Freshwater wetland microbial communities from Ohio, USA - Open water 3 Core 3 Depth 3 metaG | ecosystem: Environmental > Aquatic > Freshwater > Wetlands | place: USA: Ohio, Lake Erie...
TATATGTCAAGCAATATTGTTATATTATAATATATTTTAGTGACTACATTTTTGGTTCAATATTCCATCCTTATTCAGTAATATCAATTAGTTGAATTTTTTCAGCCTGGAACATCCGTTTTATGAAACTTCAATAAATGGCGCATGGCACAAGGCTCAAGGCGTAAGGGAAAGACGTAAAGACCAAGAGGTCCGCCCGGCGGTCGGCCTCTACAAAATTCATACTTCTCATTCGATGTTGGACGTTCGATGTTGGATGTTCAACGTTCATTTTTTTACATTTATCGTCATTCAAGTTTCTTGCTCGATCAAACTGGCCGCATTTTCAGGCCAGAGGTGCCGCTCTTATGAAACTTCATTTAAATAATTCTGGTTTGCCTTTTCATTAACTCACGTTCTACAGCCCGATAACCGATGTCAGTGCGATAATAAACGCCGGCCCAGCTTATGCGGTCTGCCAGGTCATATGCCTTTTTCTGGGCCTCGCTCACGGTATTGCCGAGGGCGGTCGCGCATAGGACCCTCCCGCCGTTTGTGACCACCTTTCCATCCTTGATCATAGCGCCCGCATGAAACACCTTTAATCCTTCCTCTTCCCTTTCCGGCAGCCCTGATATGACATCTCCCTTGCTATAAGCCCCAGGATAGCCTCCTGCGGCCATTACCACGCCCAGGGCCGCCCTTTGGTCCCACTCCGCCTTTACCTGGTCCAGGCTCCCATCCAGTGCTGCAAGACACATCCCGACCAGGTCTGATTTAAGCCTCATTAAAATAGGCTGGGTCTCCGGATCGCCGAAACGGCAATTATATTCAAGCACCTTAGATGTTCCGTCAGGACGGATCATCAGGCCCGCATAGAGAAACCCTATGTATGGATTCCCCTCCGAGGCCATCCCCGCAACTGTCGGGACGATCACTTCCCTCATGACCCGGTCATGGATCTCCGGAGTTACAACAGGGGCAGGCGAATAGGCGCCCATGCCGCCTGTGTTCATGCCCGTGTCCCCATTGTTAACGGCCTTGTGATCCTGTGATGTCGCAAGAGGGAGGATATTCCTGCCGTCCGTCATTACGATAAAACTCGCCTCCTCGCCCTGAAGATATTCCTCAACAATCACCCGTTTTCCGGCTGCGCCGAATTCCCTCCCTGAGAGCATGCCCTCCACGGCTGAAAATGCCTCTTCCGGGGTCCCGGCAATAATGACTCCCTTTCCCGAGGCAAGGCCGTCAGCCTTGATAACAAGAGGAAAATCCCGTGTGACAATATATTTCTTTGCCTGTTCCAGTTCAGTGAAGGATTTGTATTCGGCAGTGGGGATCTTGTGTCTTTCAAGAAATTCCTTGGTAAACACCTTTGAGCCCTCCAGTTGGGCCGCGCCCTTTGAAGGCCCGAAACATCTGAGCCCCGCCTTATTAAAGATGTCCGTAATACCCGCCACAAGGGGTGCCTCCGGGCCTACGATAGTCAGATCGATCTTTTTATTTTTTGCGAACTCTGCCAGGGAATCAATATCCGTCGCCGCAATGCCTACGTTTTCAACCCCCGGTTCCCTTTCCGTGCCCGCGTTTCCCGGCGCTACAAAGACCCTTTCAACCATGCCTGAGCCCGCGGCCTTCCAGGCAATTGCATGTTCCCTTCCGCCGCTTCCGATTACCAGTATTTTCATTGTCTTCACTCCCTATATTGTTTTATGACCCTGATCTTCCATTGCCGGGAGTATAGGGAAGAGGTTGTTTTATGTCAAGGATCGCGCCGGGCTAAGATATCTCATCTCATAATTTTTATTGTCAAATAACTCATTTTGCGCTTTAATATCTAAATCTTGTCTTTCGTTAACTGGCTTATTAAATTCCATATCCCAAATTTGAATCACTGTTATTAATTTTTCCTGGAGAGATATATGAAACTTGCCTCCCTTGCTGTTTCAATTCTGATAATATCTTCTTTATCCCTGCTCGGTTGTTCCAGAGAAAAGCCCTCTGATACTGCCGCGCAAAAGACCGTGGTTAAAAAGCCGATCACAAAGCCTCTTGAGGAGGCAAACATCGGACAGGGTTTACCTGTTAATGGTTCGGCTCCCGCGCCTGAAACAGAAAAGACCGATGAAACAAAGAAGGCTGAAAAAGAAAAAAATGGATTCTATCTTACCAAAGGAGATGAAAGCCTCTCCAAAATAGCGGCCCGAAAGGATGTTTATGGAGACCCGTTAAAATGGATTTTGATTTATCGGTTTAACCGGGAGGCGTTTGATAAGATAGGAAAAGATGAGGCATTCCCTGATAAATATATCCTGGCCGGGACTAAGCTGAAGATTGTGTCTCCTGCCGATACAGGAAAAACCTCAAAGACAAGCCCTGAAAATCATTGGGTGGTCAATGTGATATCCTCTCCCAATGGGGAAAAGATCGTGCCGGATGCCATCAGACTTGTTGATAACGGATATCCTGCATATATTACAAGCGCTAATGTTAAGGGACAGGATTATATACGTCTCAGGGTCGGGTTTTTTGATGAAAAAACCGTCGCAATTGATGAAGGTAAAAAAATAACTACGATGTTGAATGTCTCCGATGTCTGGACAACCAGGGCGGAAGATGCGGAATTTAAGGAGTTCAGCGGATACAAATGATAAAAGATAAAAAAATAGTATTAGGCGTGACAGGAGGAATCGCTGCCTATAAGGCCGCTGAGCTGGTGCGGATCCTCGTGAAGGACGGCGCTGCAATCCGTGTTGCCATGACCCGTAACGCCGTAAAATTCGTGGCCCCGCTTACCTTCGAGGCCCTTTCAGGCAACAAGGTCGTGTGGGATATGTTCGACCCTTCAACTGAGCCTATAGGCCATATCACATGGGGACAGGAGGCGGACCTCGTGATAATAGCCCCGGCGACAGCCAATTTTATCGCTAAGATGGCCCACGGCATAGCGGATGATTTTTTATCAAGCATGGCGCTCGCCTCCACGGCAAAGATACTGGTGTGCCCTGCCATGAACACCCAGATGTATCTGAATCCTGCAACACAGGAAAATATCCGGAAACTCTCCGAAAGGGGCTGCACTGTGATGAAACCGGGCGAGGGTGAACTCGCCTGCCATACCGAAGGCCCCGGCAGGCTGCCCGGGCCTGAAGAGATCGCAGGGCTGGCAAGGATCTTGCTGACTGAACATGATCTTACAGGAACAAGAATCCTTGTCACCGCAGGGCCTACCCAGGAACCTGTTGATCCTGTCAGATATATTACAAACAGGTCTTCCGGAAAGATGGGCTATGCCATTGCCGGAGCGGCCGCAATGAGAGGGGCGTCTGTGACGCTGATAAGCGGACCTGTTTCCCTGACGCCTCCTGCCGGGGTGGAAATTCATCAGGTCAGGACCACTGAGGAGATGAGGCAGGCTGTGCTGACCTGCGCAGGCCAATCGGATGTTATTATAAAGGCAGCCGCCGTCTCCGACTACCGGCCCGGTGAAACAGCTCCCCAGAAGATCAAGAAGGATGAAGGCGCCCTAACGCTTAACCTGATAAAAACCCCGGATATCCTGGCGGAACTGGGAATAATAAAGAAGGACTCCCATTTCATGCTGGTAGGTTTCGCGGCAGAGACGGAAAAACTGACAAGCAATGCCGTGGAAAAACTCCGCAGAAAAAATCTTGATATTATTGTAGCGAATGATGTAACCCGGAAAGACGCGGGTTTTGAATCCGATACGAACCTTGTTCAGATCATCTACAGAGACGGACGGGTGGAGGATTTGCCGCTCATGTCAAAGGACGCCCTGGCAAATGAACTCCTGGATCGCATCACTATATTAAGAAAGAAGGGATAATGACGCAGGCCGAAGAATTCATGATGATCCTTAACCAGGTAAAAAGGAACATCCTTGCCGATATGGAGATGGGTCTTGAATCCCCCTTTATCACCAAACCTGTTCAGGGGGATCAGGAAAATCTAAGGATAGAGGCATCTTCCCTCGATGATCTAAATAGATTTATTGGAGACTGCACAAGATGTAAACTTCATAGTGGGAGGACCAGTCTGGTCTTTGGAGAAGGAGACTCAAAGGCAAGGCTTATCTTTATCGGCGAAGGACCGGGACGCGATGAAGACCTGGCAGGCAAGCCCTTTGTCGGCGAGGCGGGCAGGCTTCTTACCAGGATCATCGAAGGAGGGATGGGCATTAAAAGGGAAGACGTATATATCTGTAATGTTGTAAAGTGCCGTCCGCCCGAAAACCGCACCCCTGAAAGAGACGAGATAGATTCATGCATCCCCTTTTTAAAGGAGCAGTTAAGGATCATAAAACCTTCGATCATATGCACCCTTGGTCGGACAGCCGCGCACGAACTCCTGGGAAGGGACTTCAAAATAACCGAGCAAAGGGGCAAGTGGCAATCCTTCATGGATATCCCGGTAATGCCTACATACCACCCGGCCTATATACTGAGAAATCCCTCAAGGGAGAGAGAACTGAAAGGCCAGGTATGGGAAGATGTCAAAAAAATCATGACGAGGTTAGGTCTTGAGGTTAAAAGATAATGGCTGTGCTTAAAAAAATATTAAGACTTTGTCTATTGTCGGCGGCTTTATCCCTCCTTCCCCAATTTATCGCTGTTAATGGATTTGCCCAAGTCCGGGAGGCGATGATAATAGAGATTGACGGGACCATTGGTTCAGGGGCCTCAACCTTTTTGACCAGGGCGGTTAAAGAGGCCGAGAACAGGGGATCTGCCATAGTAATCATACGGCTTGACACCCCGGGTGGCCTTAACGTCTCCATGAAGACAATGGTAAAGACCATCCTGAACTCTCCTGTCCCGGTTGTTGTTTATGTCTCGCCTAAAGGCGCAAGCGCCGCCTCAGCCGGCGTCCTCATTACAGTCTCCGCCCATATCGCGGCAATGGCGCCGGGCACCAATATTGGCGCTGCCCACCCTGTGCAATCGGACGGCTCAGACATCCAGAAGACCATGGAGACCAAGGTGCTTAATGATATGGCATCCTATGGCCGGGGGATCGCCGTTGATAAGGGGAAAAATGCCGACTGGGTGGAAAAGGCTATCAGGGAAAGCGTGTCTATTACCGCTGATGAGGCTGTAAAGAATAATGTGGTTGATCTCATTGCAACAGACATAGACGATCTGTTGATCCAGATTGATGGACGCGAGATACATTTTAAAAACAGCACTATAAAAATCGACGCAAAAGACCTAACAAAGTATTTTTTCAAGGCAAGATCCATTGATAAGATACTCATGCTTATAAGCGATCCTACAATAATGACAATACTCTTCAGCATAGGGCTTCTTGGCCTTGGTGTTGAAATCACACATCCCGGGACCATATTCCCCGGCATCATCGGCGGGATATCCATTATCCTTGCCTTTTTTTCCATGCAGGCCCTCCCTGTCAATTACGCCGGTCTCCTCCTGATTGCACTTGCCTTGATACTATTCCTGGCGGAGATAAAGATTGCAAGCTACGGACTGTTATCCCTGGGGGGCGTTATTGCCCTTACCCTCGGGAGCATGATGTTCTTCGAAGATCTGGGGTTAAGTTATATGACAATTATTCCTTTCATACTTATTATAAGCGGTTTTTTTATCTTTGTGGGTTGGCTGGCATTCAAATCACAGATATCAAAACCAAAGAGCGGCGCAAACCCGTTGACAGGCGAGACAGGGATTGTAAAAAAGACAATAGCCCCTGAAGGCATGGTATTTATCCACGGGGAATACTGGACCGCCGTCAGCGATACACCCCTTAAAGAGGGAGAAAATATCAAGGTGGAGGAAGTTAAGGGCCTTGTTTTAAAGGTAACTAAAGCCTAACATTTATTGACTTTTACCTTGCGCCCTATGCCATGCGCCTTACGCCTTTTTTAATCAACATATAACCTTATGTGAAGTGTCGGGATTCCGAATCGATTTCAGATTTCTAAACATTTTTAATGGAGGTAATCCTATGTCTCCCTTCGTCATTCCCTTAATTGTCATTTTTGTTATTTTTCTTTTTTCCGCGGTCAAGATCCTCAATGAATATGAACGCGGCGTAATCTTCAGGCTTGGCCGGGTTATCGCCACAAAAGGCCCTGGTTTGATCATACTCATCCCTTTTGTTGATAAAATGATCAAGGTCAGTCTGAGGCTCGTTACCATGGACGTGCCTCCGCAGGATGTGATTACCAGGGACAATGTCTCTATAAAGGTAAACGCCGTGGTTTATTTCAGGGTTGTTGACCCTACCAATGCCACCATTGTAGTGGAGAACTTTCTCTTTGCCACGTCCCAACTGGCCCAGACCACCTTAAGGAGCGTATGCGGAGAGATGGAACTGGACGATCTTCTTTCGGAAAGGGAAAAGATCAATACCCAGCTTCAGTCAATCCTTGACAAACCTACTGAGCCATGGGGCATCAAGGTAACCAAGGTAGAGTTGAAACATATAGACCTTCCCCAGGAGATGCAGCGCGCCATGGCAAAACAGGCAGAGGCTGAAAGAGAGAGACGGGCGAAGATAATAAACTCTGAAGGGGAGTTTCAGGCAGCCGCCAAACTTGCCGATGCAGCGGACATAATATCAAAACACCCGGAGGCATTGCAGTTGAGATACCTCCAGACCTTGAGGGAGATCGCCTCTGAGAACAATTCAACTACCCTGTTCCCAATACCTATAGACCTGTTTAAGATCTTTTTTAAGAAGGAGTAAATAATGAAATAAAGAGGGTCTGAGCCCTCCGGTTTTAAGATTTCGGATTTATTGCATCATATTTGGTATTTCTTCACTTTACATGGCAGAAGGACAGTCCGAAGTTCTGTCATTCCCGCGAAGGCGGGAATCCATAACTTATTGATTTTCCTGGATTCCCGCCTTCGCGGGAATGACGGTTCTGGAATTTAAAATGCTATTAAAAACAGAATGTTATAAAAAACTTCAGACTCTCAAGATGGCAGGACCATAAACAAATATCCGGTACTGAATGCCGATTTTTCAATAACTCTATAGAAAAAGGAGCGTGATTTCACTATGGAAAAAGAGATCAAAAAAGATGAGCATAAAACTGAACACGAAGAAAAACACCACCTGGAAAAGATGACTGTAATTGAGTTGAGGCATATCGCGAAGGAAATCCCTGGAATTGAAGGCGTTACCGGCATGAAGAAGGAAGAGTTGCTTTCGATTATCAAAAAGCACAGGGGCATTGAGGATGACAAGCCCGTGAAAAAGAAGGCTGTCGCCAAGGTCGCGCTGACTGTTCAGGAACTGAAACAGAAGATTATTGCATTCAAGGCGAATAAAAAAGCCGTCATTGAAAAACATGACAAAAAAATGGCAACCGTCTTGAGACGCCGGATAAACAGATTTAAAAAGCGCATCAGAAAGATTGAAAAGAAGGCGACGGCATAATATTGAAAGGGTTCGAGGGGTCCAGGATTCAAGGTCTTGAGTGAACTGATAAAAATGGAAAAGACTCGAAGGTTGGATAATAAAGCAAGGACCGCAGAAAATTAATTTATCATATCATACGTATAAAGGCGCAAGGCCGAACTATCCGGCCTTGCGCCTTTATTGTTTAAAGTGTTGATTATGCTTATTTAGGTTTGGCCACTCCGGCTCCTGTGCCTGAGAATGTGGTTACATCCGTACCCACTGTTCCAGCCGCACCGCCCTTGATATCAACATCATGGGTGCTGACAGTGCCCGAACCGCTTACAGTGGCATCCCAATTCCCTCCTGCTGACCCGTAGCTATTTACAGTGAAGCTTACGCTGTCAACAAAGCCTGTCCCGCTCAGGGTTGCCGTACTGTTAACAGGACTTGAACCGGTTGTTGTCCCGCTTACATCCCCTGTCGCCCATATCTTGGGCGAGGCGCCTGTAGAATAGGCAAAGAACTTAACGTCGTTCATGGCGACTGAGGCCAGGTTATCGCCGCTGCCCGTAAGGTTTGTGCTCCCCACCTCTATGCACGGGATATTGAGCTGTGCAAGCTTGGCCTTTCCCTCATCTGTAGCCGCCATAGCAAGGAAGGTTTTCGTATCGATTATAGAGCCCAGGGCAAGAGCCTGCCATTTAGTATCATTAGCATCAAAAGTCCCTATCAGCTTGCCTCCCATAACACCGGTCATGTAATATCCCAAATCGACCCATGCCCCTGAGACGTCAGCCGAAAGTTCACCATCCGCCCACTGAGAAGCTTCAGCCCCGGACCCGATCTCCATCCAGGCTGTCTCATAAAGACCATCGGAACTTTTGTCTACCAGGCTGAGGGACCATCCGGTTGTGGGAAGTACGGAATAAGCGCCATTGAGGATTGTTCCAATCACTCCAAATTCCTGAGTAACTTTATCATCCTTCATGATTGTATTAATAAGGACCTCGCCATTATCATTATCCTCTTCATCAGTCACACTTATATTCGGCTCGCTATCGGCATTAATGAAATTGGGAGAAGCGGTCTCTTGCACAACATCATAAGTATCGTCAAGCCCCGACGCTATCACAACAGGTGTCACCGTCCCTTCCATTATCCACATGCCATAGGAAGAGTCTTCGTCCGAACTCAACTCATAAAAAGCACCGGATATATCTGTAAAAAATACCCCGGATGTCTTGTCATCTTCATTATTATAGACACCGGCCATCATGCCGGTAATGAGATTGTCCTTCGCGACGCCGCCTGACATGGCATAGGTTTTCCAATTATCATTGTCATACTCGCCGATCTCAGAGGAAAACAGATACGGTCCGCTGTATGCGGAATCACTTTCATAATCGCCCATAGCCAGGTAATCATAATAGCCTTGAGCTTCGTCGTACACCATGCCTACAAGCCCGTAAGTTTCTCCGATCTTACCGGCATCATAAGAAGACAATCTTCCTTCCCACTCTGCGGACAGGTCAAGCTCTTCGCCCTCCCATGTCCCGATGCTTACGGCCTCCCAGATGCCGGTGTCTTCATTATAAGTCCCTAAGATATCTCCTGAGATAGTGCCCATCTTATCTGTTGTTAGAAACCTTCCGTTGAACAGGGCGCTCAGTTCTCCGTCAACCCATGTCCCGCTGTTTGCTGCACCCAGGAAGTACCCGTCGTTGGAATTGAACATTCCACCCATATTGTAAGTCCAGGTGGTTGCGGCACTGTCCCCGTAATCAAATTCCCCATATAACCCATCTATCAGATATATCCCCCAGTCCTGATCGGCGATGGACATGGTCTGCAGATATCCGGAATAACTATTGCCATCAGCAACTGCAGATGCTCCGTATCCACCATTGCCGTCAGTTGTTATATATCCCGTATCTCCGACCTTGCCTGTAAGGGCTGCATAGCCATAGCCATACGAAATATTGGTATAGTTGCCGTCCTCGTCCATCTTTAAAAGGTCTCCGGCGGCTATGCCTAAATCGCTTGCGCTTGCCATCTGCGTCCTGTTGATTGTCCCGTCCATCTCAAACAGGCCGGTTTCAGTATAGAGGGTTCCGGCCAGGCTGCCCTTAAGATAGCCCGCATTGCCGTAAGGGTCAATGTAGAGGGCAACAAACCTGCCTTCCAGATCATTATCATTATAACCGATATACTTCGAGATGCCGCCTATGTACCCATAATAGGCGCCGTCATCATATGTAGTGCAGGTATCATTTATATAGTTATAGCTGTATATATTATCATTATACCAGACGCCGCTGGAATCGGAGACATCATATCCATAGTAATTATTATAGTATGCGGAAAAGTCATAATATTCCCCCAAAAAGGTTACAGGTATATCGCTGCCAGACCATAGCGAGGTTGTCCCTCCCATAAGGCCGTCAATATACCCGGAAACCCTCGATCCAACATAGTCATATGCATAACTATAATCGTACGTTTCACTCGGATCATCGACTAGATCCGCCAGGTCCTGAGTGTCCGGGTCCCAGGCATCATAGGTAAGCGTATATGTATACTCATCGTAGGCGGTATAATAATATGTCTCTTTCGACCCATCGCCGTAATAATAGGTGCGCGTATAAGGATAGCCATCGGATGATGAAGACGGACAGTCATAAATGTATCCATAACTGTTATCTTCATAATAACGATAGTAATAATACCCTCCGCCTTCATAATCATATTTGCCGTCGAAATACTTGGCTCCATGATAAATACCGGCTTCTATATGACTTACAAACTTGAGCGGATCGCCTTCCCATGTGCCGAAAGACCCTGCCTCCCATGTCCCGGTCGTGCTGTTATATGTCCCGAGGATGTCTCCGCTGATATCCCCCATCTTGGTTAAGGAAAGGAAACGTCCTGAAAGATCGCCGGTAATAATCCCGTCGGCCCAGGCCCCGCTGGTCTCTCCTACCCAATATCCGTAATCTCCATTATCATAGTTATCTTCATCAAAATATGCCCCGAATACGCCGTATCCGCCTGTGTATGAGGTCCAGGCAGCGGCGCTATCCGTATTTTCAAACTCTCCTGTCGAATACCCTGCATAAATGCCCCAGGGCGCTGCAACCTGATTGGTATAATCGACTATGGATGCCGTCTCAAAGTCTCCGCTATCGAAGTAATCATACCAGTAGAATCCGTTGTTTCCGCCTGTAATAGTCCCGTTGGTCCCGAGTTCGCCTGCCAGGACCATTCCCCCGTCATAACCTAGATAGATATTATCAGCGAGATTCGCGGCGGTGACCCCGGATATGGTCTCCTGCGGCGACCATGTGAGGGTTCCTTCCATCTTGAACATATCATTGTCGTAAATATATCCTGACAGGTCGTCTCCCATGAGATACCCGGCCGCGCCGTCGGGCGACACGCCAAGGCCGATGAAGCCGGCCTTAAGGATGTCATTGCTCTTTATCCCGCCGAGGAAGGCAAAATAGGCCCCATCGTCATAGGTCGTTGCGGTTTCTTCAAGATAGTTTTCGCTGTATAACCCGCTCATCCATAGACTTGAGTCCAGGGAATAATTATATTCATTGGCATATACACCCCCTATGGCGATTACAGGGACGCCTGTTGTCTTTGCAGCAGTCCCCCACAGGGACTCCGTCCCTGCAAGCGCTCCTTCCAGATAAACAGAGGGTTCGCCTAAACCGACAAACTCATAGTTATAAACATAATAATTATCGCCATACTCTGTGGGGGCCTCGGCGAGATCGGAAAGATCATCGATTCCTAGATCGCTCCAGGAGCCGGAAGAATAGACGGTTGTCCCTGAATCATAATCATATTTGTCATATGTCCCATTCGCATTGAAATAGATCTTGTAATATGGAAGCCCCCCTGCCCCGTCATCGCTATAAAAATAGACATATCCGTAACTCTTGTCTTCCGAATATTCATACTCGTAATAGGAATATACATCTCCCGTCTCATAATCGTACTCACCTATATAATACCTTGTTGCGCTCGATACGTCCGCGCCAAAGGTGCTTATAAAGGCAAGGGGCTTATTTGTTAATCCTGAGCCGGTCTCGGTCCCTGTCCATGTCCCGTCGCTCAGGAAACTCCCGCTGAAAGAACCTGTGCCCGTGGTCAGTGTCGTTGGGGTGAGCATCGTTAAATCAGTTGTCCCTGTCGCGGCCCCGGTAGTTGTATTTATAGTCCCGGAGATCACTGAAAGCCATACGTTCATAGAGCCGGCATCGCCTGCAGCCAGACTGAGCGTCCCGCTATGGGTTTCGCCGGTCCATGTCCCGTCCATATCGGTCTTCCATCCGCCCCAGTTATCGTCTTTTATGACAGAGGCCGTGCCTGTTGCTTTGCCTGTTATTACGCTGCCCGTCCCTGCAACTATCCCTTCCAGGGCAATATTCTCAAGGAAAAAATTAAATTCCTGCGTAGATGTATTCCCCACCTGGTCGGTTGCCGTGACAGAAATAGTATGCTGTCCAACGGCCGGCCCGGCGATGTCACTGTTAATTACCACACTTACAGTCCCTGGTTCGCTGTTTGTGTAGTAGGCTGTTATAGTTGCTGTACCTTCAGTGTTAGGAGCCGCCGAGAGTGCGACAACAGGCGCGGTATAGTCCGTTGTCCAGGCATAATCATAGGTCGCGGCGTTCTTGTAACTGTCTTCCGCTATCAGTACAATCGAATGGCTTCCCTCGGACAGGCCGCTAAGGTCCACAACAGAAACTTCGTCTTTTAAAGACTGACCCACCTTGACCTTCGAGCCCCCGTCCAGTTGATAGTAATATGTCACATCCTCATCCGCTGAAAATGTAAAACTAGCGCTGTTTGAATTTGTGATAGGATTCGGTCCTGTCATTGGTGTAACAACAGGAGGGATCGTATCCCCTATAAGGATATCTGTCTCATTTCCCTGGGTCGTTGCGATAGGCTTCACGTCAAATCCGACCGTTTCGCTGGTCGTGGTTGTCTCTGTCGTTGTTGGCCCTGTCACAGGCACTGCCGCTGCCCCTGCATCTATCGCCTGTTGCTCAACCGCCTTAGCCGCCTCTATCGCCGCGTCAGCCGCTGTTATCGCAGCCGCCGCTTCGGTCCGGATAGTCGCGTCCGGGTTGCTCAACATGGTTTCAGCAGCAGCCTTGGCCTCCTGGGCAGCCGCTTCAGCAGCCTGCGCCCCGGCCAGGGCCGCGTCCGCATCCTTTACCTCGCCCGTCGCCAGCTTCGCAGACGCCTGCGCCGCCTGATCCGCGGCAGCAGCCGCCACAAAGGCCGCCTTCTGTGCAGGATTAAGATTCGCAAGTTCAGAAGGCACATCAGAGGCAACACCAGATATGAAATTCCCTACCGTGTCCCCTCCGCCTTCCGTGAACTGGATATAACTCTGTCCGGCAGCGTCTATGCTAAGGGTCCCGGCCGTCCCTCTCAAGCCGCATACCAGCGTAGTCGTCTCAAGGGTCGTATTGACGTTTGTCCCCTTGCCGCTCCTGAACATCATCTTGCCCAGAAGCAACCTCAACTGTCTCTTTGCCGCAGCCACCCCCCCGCCAACGCCTCCCTCTTCCGTTTCCCGGATAAGCAGGTTGGAGTTGGCCTTTAGATCCATTACCGCCCCGTCATCAAAGGTGATGGTGGCTATCCCTGCCTTAGTCACTACCTTGTCATCGGAATAAAGAGGAAGATCTTTTTCCGGCTTCACTCCCCAGTCGCCATGACTCTTTAACAGAACCGTCCCTGAATAACTCGTGAGTTTCGCGATGGCCTTCTCCGCGGAAAAGGCCGGGACTGCTACCGATATAAAACAAAAAAGCATAATAAAAAGAATTGCCCATTTTAGTATTGCAAGTTTCGACGTAACCCTTTTCATAATCTACCTCCTTACACTAAGGCCTGTTATGCAGCCTGTTTTACTTTGATTATTGTTCCTTAATTAAAACCTGTACTCCAGGCCTAATGTGTACATATCCCTTGAATAATCGTAGATCCCTATATTCGATCCGTTGCTGATCCTTGTATACTGACCGATAAAAGTCATGTTTTTGTATAATTCCCATGAAGCCCCGGCTGAGAATGTATAGATATTATCCTCCCTCTTCACGTCAAAGGTCGTATGCGTATTGATAAATTTCTGATCCGTCCCCTGCCCGCTGAACTGAAGCTTTACATTGTCGCTCGCCGGTATTACCAGATTCGCCGAAAGACTTTGACTCTTGTTGTCCCAGTTTCTTCCCTCAGCATTCTGAACTGCAACCTGATACCTTAAATTCAGAAACGAATTCTTCCTGAACAGCCATACCCAACTCGCATAGTCGCTGAATCCCTTTGAATCCCTGTTCTCTTCAGGTGAAATGGCCGGCTGAAAATATTCATTATCGCTGTATCCGGAAAAAAATTCCAGGAGCTGATTGCCTGTTACCGCTATCCTTATCATGGGACCTACGTTCAGATTTCCTGAATACTTTTTATAGCTCGGATCCCGCACAAGTGCGTGGCTGTACGTGGCAGAAAGGTTGAGGGCGTATTTCCCAAAATTGTATCCGGGCGTCATTGACAGGGTGTTGGACAGAGAATCGTGTGTGTATTTGTGTCTGTAATGAAGACTCGACGCGATGTCGTAATAGGCATTAAACAGCCATTGTCCTTTTAATGTGGGGGTATATGCCACCTTGAATGAGGAATTCGTCACAAAGCTGCCTTCGTTCGTCACCCCTGTCGCCAGGGCCTCATCGGTGGGCTTAAGCACCATGTTGTCGTCGTACTGATCAAATATGCTTAACGTATAATGAAAGGGCCTCCTGGCCTCAATTGTCTCTTCAACCCTTGCCAGATATTGCCTAGCAAACCCAGCCATATCCGATTGCGGGTCAACTGTTATCGCCGACTCAAAACTCTTCTTCGCATCCTTAAGCTCGCTTTCCCTCATTTTACTCAGGGCTATCTGGATTTCAGACGCCTGGGCGATAGTCGAATCAAGGGTTTTGGCCTTTTCAAACGAGGCTGCCGCCTCTTTGTTTTTACCCTCTTCCGTATAGACAAGCCCCTTTAAAAATGCTGTCTTTGCAGGAAGGATATTCTCTTGTTCAGCAACGGCTATCCATTTCTTGGCCTCGTCTATCTTCCCAAGCTGGAGCGATACGTCGATAAGCTCTATCAGGGCCTCCTTGATCCGGGGGGTCAGGGTGACCGCGTCCTTTAAATGCACATATGCCGTTTCATAATCCATTGTCTGCTTATAGGCCATCCCCAGAAAAAAGGCTGCGCTTGAAGACTTGGGGTCTTCCTCCCGCGCCTTTGTCAGGGTATTGACCGCATCGCCATATTTTTCCGCCTTGTACTGGTCGATCCCCGCCTGAAGTGACTGGGGCTGCTGGCAAAAGGCTTCAGAGAATAAAAAGATTGTGGAAACAGAAAAGATAAGAAATAAAAAAAATGAAATTTTCAATGATTTATTTGTCATGACAACCCCCTCATAAATAGTCAGATCATTGTAGCCGATAATACTTTATTAAATTTAAATAAAAACCAATACGGAGGAAATCTAACGAAATTCTCAAACAATGTCAATATAATAGCTAAAATTAAATCTAATTCTTTAAGTTACTAATTTTCCATGTAAAAAGAAGCCGTTATAAATGAACCAACATCGTAACAGCGCTTATATAATCCCTTGACATCAGAATCCATTGAACTTAATTTCTTAATTAATTGAATATCCTCGACGAAAAATCATCTTTCGGAATTAACAAAAGGCGATCTGGAAAATAATTTATGCACAGGGGGCGCGCGATATATGCGTTTTGATAAACTTACATTAAAATCACAGGAAGCAATACAGACCTCACAGCAGTTGGCCGAAAGGTTCGGACACCAGCAGATAGAACCCGAACATCTGTTGGCAGCACTGCTTGGACAGAAAGATGGCGCGATACCCCCTTTATTAGGCAAGATAGGCGCGAACCAGGAACAACTGAAAAAGAGACTTGATGGCGCACTGGAAAAAATCCCTAGTATTTCAGGCGAAGGGTATGGACAGGCATACTTATCGTCCAGGGCCAAGGCAGTCATGGATCAGGCATTTAAAGAGGCGGAACAGATGAAGGATGAATATGTGAGCCTCGAACATATCCTCATTGCCATATCCGATGAAAAGGGCGGCGAGGCATCAAAAATCTTGAATAAATCCGGGATTGCGAGAGATTCAATACTGACGGCCCTCGTTGATATCCGGGGAGGTCAGAGGATAACGGATCAAAATCCGGAAGATAAGTATAGGGCGCTTGAACGTTTCAGCCGCGACTTGACCGCGATCGCAGTAAGCGGCAAGTTGGACCCGGTGATCGGGCGAGACGACGAGATCAGGAGGATCATACAGGTCCTTTCCAGGAGGACCAAGAACAACCCCGTTCTTATCGGCGAGCCCGGCGTGGGCAAGACCGCCATTGTTGAAGGTCTGGCACAGAGGATCGTCCAGGGGGATGTCCCGGAGACCCTTAAAAACAAGAGGGTGGTTGCCCTGGACATGGGGTCCCTGATTGCGGGGGCAAAATACAGGGGTGAATTTGAAGACAGGCTCAAGGCGGTGCTTAAGGAGGTTACTGACGCACATGGCGAGATCATCCTCTTTATAGATGAGATGCATACGCTGGTAGGCGCAGGGGCGGCTGAAGGCGCCGTGGATGCCTCCAATATGCTTAAACCCGCCCTTGCCAGGGGTGAGTTGCGATGCGTCGGGGCTACAACTATCAAGGAATATAGAAAATACATAGAAAAGGATGCAGCCTTTGAGAGGAGATTCCAGCCGGTTATGGTGGAAGAACCGACCGTGGAAGATACCATATCCATACTCAGGGGGCTCAAGGAAAAATATGAAGTTCATCATGGGGTGCGCATAAAGGACTCGGCCCTTGTGGCAGCCGCCGCGCTGTCTCACAGGTATATTACCGATAGATTCCTGCCTGACAAGGCTATAGATCTTATCGACGAGGCCACCTCAAAACTGAGGATCGAGATCGACAGCATGCCCGCTGAGATAGACGATATCCGGAGAAAGATCACCCAGCTTGAAATAGAGAAGGAGGCCCTGAAAAAGGAAAAGGACAAGGCATCAAAGGATCGGCTTGAAAAGCTTGAAAATGAGTTGCAGGAACTGAAATCAAGCACTGAAGTGATGACGGCGCACTGGAAAAAGGAAAAAGCCATAATAAGCTCGATCAGCGGGATCAAGGAAAAACTGGAAACCACCAGGAAACAGGCCCAGGTAGCCGAGCGCGAGGGGGATCTCTCCAGGGCTGCGGAGCTTAAATACGGCAAACTCATCGAGCTTGAAAAAATGCTTGAGAAAGAGAACAAAAGACTTGCGGAACTTCAGACAAGCAAGAAGATGCTCAAAGAAGAAGTGGACAGCGAGGATATCGCCGACGTAATTGCAAAGTGGACGCATATCCCTGTCGTGAAGCTTATGGAGGGTGAAAAGGAAAAGTTGCTCAGGATGGAAGAGAGGCTGGAGCAGCGTGTTGTCGGACAGGAGGAGGGAATAATTGCCGTGGCCAATGCCGTGCGCAGGGCGCGTTCAGGTCTCCAGGACCCGAACAGACCCATCGGATCATTTATATTCCTGGGCCCCACAGGGGTTGGAAAGACGGAACTGGCGAGGGCCCTGGCCGAATTCCTCTTCGATGACGAGCAGTATATGATACGCGTCGACATGTCGGAATACATGGAGAAACACTCTGTTGCAAGGCTGATAGGCGCCCCTCCCGGATATGTGGGGTATGATGAAGGGGGATATCTCACCGAGGCTGTAAGACGGCATCCCTATTCGGTAGTCCTTTTTGACGAGATAGAAAAGGCCCATCCTGATGTATTCAATGCCCTCCTTCAGATACTGGATGACGGGCGCATGACTGATGGAAAGGGACGCACCGTGGATTTTAAAAACACGGTACTGATCATGACATCCAACGTGGGGAGCCAATGGATCAACGATCTCAAGGAAAAAGACCCAAAGGAGCTTGAAGAAAGGGTCATGGATGCCCTGAGAAGCACCTTCAGACCGGAGTTTTTAAACCGTATCGATGAATTAATAATATTCAATTCTCTTGGAAAGGCTGAAATCATAAAGATAGTTGATATCCAGATAGGGTTGCTTAAAAAACGTCTTGAAGAGAATAAGATAACCCTGGAACTGACGGACCGCGCCAGGGAATTCCTTGCCAATACAGGATTTGATCCGGTATATGGCGCAAGACCTCTCAAGAGGACGATCCAGCGTTATGTCCAGGATGCCCTTGCCGTGAAGATACTGGATGGAAGTATTAGTGAAGGAAGTCATGTCAAAATGGATGTAAAGGGGGGAGCGGTGGTGTTTGAATAAAACTATCGGTTGAGGCCGATAGTTTTTAGGCACAAGGCGCAAGGCATAAGGCACAGGGGAAAAACATAAGTTTATAATTCAAGGTTCGAGGGGCCAGCGTTAAAAATTAATATAGATTCGAGATTGAAGGCTGGGAGGCGCAGGACCTTAAACTTTTCTTGCGCCCTGAGCCTTGTGCCTTGAGCCTTCTTTATTTATTCAACTTTTCCCTGAGCTTGGGGGCGCCTTTAAACTGAACGATTCTCCTGGATTCAATGATGATCATCTCTCCTGTCCTGGGGTTCCTCCCTTTTCCGGCCCACTTGAATTTGACCCGGAACCTGCCGAAGCCCTGGACAGCGACCTGTTCGCCTCTTTCAAGGCTCCCCGCTAATATCTCAAACAGGGAATTAACCAGATTGGCAGCCTTTCTCCGGCTTAAAAACGTACAATTCAGTTCAGGGAAGAGGTATTGTTGTCTCTCCCTCTTCTTTTTTTTAAGGTGCACTTTTTCTATAACGTTTTTTACAAGATCAGACTTATTCAGGGTCATGTGCCTTGCTCCCGGGGAAGAGACATTAATTTAGATTAATTATTTGAAACAAATGGCATATCTGATAGGATTTGTCAATTACACTTATAAAAAGATGGTGTCGTTTGTTGTCAGTGGTTGGTTGCATCCATATTTAAAAAGAGTCGGCTTTCCTCCATAAATCTGCCCCTAAAGCCGCCGGCAATAACCGGTAGCAGGCTGCTCTAACAACAAACAACCGACAACAAACAACAGGCATATTTATTAATTCTTGAAAAACTTCTGATTTTAGGGTACTTTTATCTCAAAAAGGAAATGAAAGTAAGAGCATTTTGAAAGGAGAATTATAATTGCTTAATTTACGTCCTGAAAAAATAGATGATTTAACCCCTGACAGGACTAAGTCCATAATGCAGAGATCAATGGATGATATCTCGTCCATATTTGAGGAAACACGCCTTATCGTGAAGGATGTCAGGGATAACGGAGATGCCGTAGCGCTCTCACATTACAGAAAACACAAGGAAAATATTACAAGCGCCGATCTTGAGGTGACAAGAGGAGAGATTGAGGACGCCTATAAACAGGTTGATAAAAAGGTAGTGGATTGTCTAAAGATCGCCGCTGAGAATATAATAAAATTCCACCGAGCCCAACTGGAAAGGGAGATGTGGTCCATCGAGGTAACAAAAGGGATACTCGCCGGGAGGGTAACAAGGGCCATGGATATTGTAGGATGCTACATCCCCGGAGGCCGTGCAGCCTATCCCAGTTCTATTCTTATGACCGTGCTTCCTGCAAAGGTGGCTGGGGTTGGCGAGGTTGTCGCCATTACTCCTCCGGGAAAGGGCATGAAGGCAAGTCCTGTCACCCTGGTTGCTGCAGATGTGGCAAAATGTGACAGGATATTCAAGGTAGGAGGTCCCTGGGGTGTCGCGGGCCTTGCCTATGGGACTGAGACGATGCCCAGGGTGGACAAGATAGTCGGTCCCGGAAATAAATATGTCACTGCGGCCAAGATGATCGTATATGGACAGGTGGATATAGATTCCCCTGCAGGGCCAAGTGAGGCGCTTATTCTGGCCGATGAGAGCGGCAGGGCGGATTTCATAGCACTGGATTTCCTGTCCCAGGTGGAACATGATCCGGATTCGGCGGCTGTTCTGGTGACAACCTCCCCGAAACTTGCTGATGAGGTCTGTGATATCATTGCCCGTGAATTTGACAACCTTCCCAGGAAAGAGATCTTTCAATCCTCCCTGTCCAGGCATTCCTATGTGCTTACAGCAAGGGACATGGATCAGGCCATAAATTTCACGAATCAATATGCCGCCGAGCATCTCCAGATCATGACCAAGGATCCCTTTATTACCCTTAACAGGATCAGACACGCGGGTTCCATCTTCCTTGGACCCTATGCCCCTGTGCCTGTGGGCGATTATGCATCAGGGACGAATCATGTCCTTCCGACAGGACAGTGCGCCCGAATGTTTTCCGGGCTATCCGTGGATGATTTCATTAAAAAGCCGACATTCCAATATCTTAGCAGAGAAGGGCTGGAAGGGCTTAAGGACGTGGTTGTCACTCTTGCCGAGGCCGAAGGCCTCCCCATCCACGCAAGGGCAGTAAAGGCGCGGTTTGAATAATTTCTTAAGTTATCGAAAAAAATTATTTTGACAAAGGATTCATTAAAGACTAAATAGGTAATTCCTTTATTTGGGCCGTTAGCTCAGCTGGTAGAGCAGCGGATTTTTAATCCGTTGGTCGTGAGTTCGATTCTCGCACGGCCCACTTTGATAAATACATGGGCCTCCGAGCATTTTTAGTCCCCATCGTCTAGCCCGGCCCAGGACACAGGCCTTTCACGCCTGCGACAGGGGTTCGAATCCCCTTGGGGACGCCAAAACAAAAAAGGGGTGCATATCTTTTATGCACCCCCTTTTTTTATTTAGCCATCCCAAAAAATCCTCTCCTATATGACCTGCCCTATCGCAGGCAGATCGCCGAATCTCAAAAAGCTCTGAATGACTTGCCCCAAGCGTTGCATGATGACTATTATACTTCAGTCTTCAGGCTAAACACCTGAAGGTTTACCAAATTAACAGCATAATCATTTAAATCTCTTGACCAATATGCGAGAATGAGAATATTCTTCTTAAGCTTTTCGAATACGTTAAAAGATCTAATGGATTTTTTACATGCATTTTGAGATAATAAGCGAGATAGAAGAAATAGAGCCAATCGCATTAGGCGGTAATATTCGGGATATAATGAGGCTCAAAAAACAATTCGGTCCCGGACGATGGCGAAAGCTTAAAGGTGTTGCCTTGGTTCGCCTTCAGAGCGGCAGTATCCGTAGGGCAGAATTGCATTGGTATGAAGCCCACGGTATCGGACGAAAGAAGACAAAAATTAAAAGATTGCTGGACTAAGGCCATGAAAAAAAGAGACGAAAATATAATGTATGCCCTCTGCATAGAAAACAGGGATTCAGAAGATCTTGAGAAGAGAAAGATTTATCAGGTGCTTCCGGATGAAGGAGCAAAAGAAGAAGGATACCTGCGGATCATTGATGAAACAGGAGAAGATTATCTTTATCCTGAGGCATATTTTGTCCTTGTCCGGTTGCCACAGGAAGCAGAAAGGGCATTGCGAATGAATGCTTAATAATCATTTCCTCAGCATTCTGCCCTCTGCCCTCCGTCTTTCTATCTTCCTCAGACACTCTGACATCCGTCCTCCATTTGCTTCTATCAAAATAGCGGCATAACCATCAAAACCCCTTGACCAATCTACAGGAATGAGATTATTCTTCCTAAGCTTTTCAAATATCAGGGATAATCAAAAGGGTTACATTCTCGTTTTTTAACAGAATGGTGAATAATGAAGGTCTGACACTGGTTGATTTACTGTAATTACGGCAATGTATGGTGATGACAAAAGTCCACATAAAGCCAGCCGCGACAACAAGAGCAGCTTATGAGTACCAAGACCTCGTCGGCATCGAGGTGCTTATTCGCCAGTACCGAGATCCTGAGCTCTATACGTGGGTGCTGATCGAGGCGGACGACACGGCTTATCGAGCGCTCGACGACGTCGTGGCTGCACGCAAGGATGGTTCCTTCGAGTTCGTGCAGGTCAAGTTCACAGTCGACTCCGACCGATACGAGTTGGATTGGGACTGGCTTCTCGCCAAGACCTCAAAAGGGACATCGATGCTTGAAAAGTGGGCGAAGTCCCTCGCCCGCCTCGGCCCAAATGAAATGTCCTCGCAGATTTTACCGGCGTGCCTCAATGAACTGGCTCGCCGCGTCAATGCATGGATTGTGTTACGCCACCGCCCCAAGCAGGAATTCACGAAGCTTTCGGATCAACTCCTCTCGATCAGTGCATTGATGGATAAGGAGATAGTGCGGCGTACGTTAAACTATGCACGCGGCTTCAGGAAGCCTGAGCCCCATGGATCGAGGTTCATCCATCTGCTAGATGACGCACAAAACATAGAAGGTCTTCAGCTTGTTCTCAAGACGCTGAGTGGCGCCAAATGGAAAGATCACCGACGATTGATCCGCGATGCGCTCATCCGAGCGGCTAGTTTCAAGGGAGCAGGGGTCAGAGAACTCGTCCTGCTCGGTAAGGAGTCTCTCTCGGCCTTTGCCGCATGCTGGTTTCTTTGGCGCGATCGCGACGCAAAGCTAGAAGTGCATATTCCTCCGGTGCCCAGCGACATTATCCGCGAGCATTATTCACTCGGTGAGAATGAGGATGTCACATCCTTCTTTTACGAGGCGTTCTGGACCACGCTGTATTTAGGATTCCACGCGAAGGGGAATTACTCGATGATTCATCTAGAGTTCGGGGAGAGCGATCCGGGGTGGCTGCCGCTGGGGCTGGCAAAGATCGAGGAGAGCGCAAGGGACATAGCAGAAGGCCGGCTCGCTCCTACCTTCTCCGCCGTCTACGCCGAAGCAGTGGATCTCGATCCGGTACAGTGGGGTCCAGCTCCTGAAAAAGGATATAGACAATATCGGGCCTTCAACGAGGCTCTCCAACGCATCGCCGTCGATTTACATTTTCTTGGTCTTTCCGACTCAGGCAATACGAAGGTGCCAGCCTCGGAACTGAGTGTAGTGCGCCAATCCGCCCATTGGTCTGACAAGCTCTGGGTAATACGCAACGTGGGCAACAGGATTCCTCTCCTCGATAAAGAAGGTGCGGCAGCGCTTCTCACTGACGAGGTAAAAGATCTTTTATCGAATGTGACGGAGTTCAACGAGCGTTCAGAGCGTTGGACTCAACTCGCTGGCTTGGCGCTCATCTATAAGGACGGAAGACAGGCCGAGTTTCTCGCGCATGCCGCCGAATGCCTTGTAGGCTATGGCTGGCGAAAAGATCTCGGCGCGATGGACGTGCTCGATGCCGTTGTCGAGTTAAATGCTAAAGACCCTGCTGTCACGCAGACACGCCTTGAAACGCTCGTTCCGATCATTGAGGTAATCACGGAATATACGGATGGTGACGAGACGAATCACGTAAGATCTGAACTTATCGAAGTCATGGCGAAGGTTGCACCTGAGCGCTTGCCTTCCCTCTATAAGCATCACCTCTCGGCCGACGATTATTCCTATGCCGACGAGTGCCTGATCGAACTCGCGAAGGTTATGGATCTCGAATCCCCAGAAGGCGCTGCGGTACCGCGACTATGATCGGTCAGGATGTGCTCGCCAAGGCAATGAAACGACTAAAGCGCAAGCTCGCCTTCTTCATACGGTTGCGCATTTGGCAACGCGAAAAAGAGTATGGGGACTACTCAGAATCGAACCACACTTTCTTTTTACTTGATGGTGGAAAGAGGGATGCCCTTAAAAAACTAAGTTGCAAAAAAAGGAAAAAATATTTATCCGATAAAGGATTATGTGGAAATAGGTGATGTACTTCAAAATATGAAAACAATGCAGCCAAACAGTAAAATACACTACCTGTCTTGCTACCGATTCACCCGCGAGGCAGCAGCTTTCATCATCAATTGCTACAAAGTAATGGTGTCAGACACTGATATTGACAAAAATTTGGAACTCGTAACTGTGGCATGAATGCAACGGTGTCACTCATTTACATTGCCGCACAAAATAATTCGGAGACATCTGTATGAAAACAAAACTTCCAGCAACGCCTGAATCTGCCGAGATACCGCTAAACACAAGTGCACGGGAAGCGTTATGACGAAAATTGAAATTACGTCTAATAAAGGTGAGATGGTCATTTACACCAGCCCCGACGGCACGGCAAACATTGATGTGCGGCAACCTGTTGGACAATTGTCTGGGCATTTTCAACCATTCCAATCCTTTGCATCTATGCAGCTTTGTTTGCAAAAAGGACGGGTACAAGGATGAACATGAATTCTCATATTTCCAAAAAGAAAGCAACATCTATTGTCCGCTCATCGGCTGCCGAATACCTGACCTTTATTGCGGCTAGTGGGAAGGGCAGTGTTGAGGCTGTTTATGCAGACGAAAACGTATGGCTTACGCAGAAGATGATGGGGCTTCTCTATGATGTTGAAACACACACCATCAACTACCACCTGAAGAAGGTGTTTGCCGACAGTGAACTGCAAGAGAATTCAGTTATTCGAAATTTTCGAATAACTGCCCCAGATGGAAAAAGCTACAACACCAAGCACTATAATCTCGATGCGATCATAGCCGTCGGTTACAAGGTCAACTCCGAACGAGCTGTTCAGTTCCGCAAATGGGCGAACACGATCATTAAGGAGTACACCATCAAGGGTTTTGTGATGGATGATGAGCGACTGAAGAACGACGGCTCGGTCCTAACCCGGCAATATTTTGAAGAGCAGTTGCAGCGCATTCGTGAAATCCGGCTGAGCGAGCGCAAGTTTTACCAGAAAATCACCGATATTTACTCAACCGCCATTGACTATGACGTCACGGCGCAGGCAACAAAGCGCTTTTTCGCCACTGTGCAGAACAAACTGCATTGGGCCATCCATGGTCAGACGGCTGCAGAACTCATCTACCACCGCGCCGATGCCGGAAAAGAGAACCTAGGCCTGACCACCTGGAAAGATGCACCGAAAGGGAAGATTCAAAAATTTGATGTTATCGTTGCCAAGAACTATCTGACCGAAAACGAAATGACGCAATTGCAGCGGCTGGTTTCGGCCTATTTGGATCTGGCAGAAGATATGGCGCTGCGGCATATCCCGATGACCATGCAGGATTGGGAAATCCGCCTGAACCGCTTTATCGAAGCGACCGACAGGAAAATTTTACAGGACGCTGGGAAAATAACAGCAGAGATTGCCAAGGCCCATGCCGAAAGTGAATTTGAAAAATACCGTGTCATTCAGGACCGGATGTTTGAAAGTGACTTTGACAGGATGATCAAGCAGATCGAGTCCGGGACAGATGGAAAGGTCAACGAATGAGTGGCTCACGGGAAGACACAGAGGCGCGAATAGGAACTAAAGAGCGTTACCCTGTAAGGTTGTTAAATTATCAATCTGACAAATTCTTTGATAATGAAACATAGGTGTCAGGCACTGACCTTGACAAAAAACTTGTATCAATGGTGCGAGAGGAAATTAGGTGCTTCACAATATAAAAACAATGCTGCCAAACAGTAAAATACACCACCTGTCTCGCTACCGATTCATCCGCGAGGCAGCAGCTTTCATCATCAATTGCTACATCAAGTACCGCATGTGCAAGGAATTGGATGGCGGAGAGGACGATTAATCTATGGCACTGCCCGTTAATATCGATACCTTAATTCATGGCCGGTCTATAGAATGGGAAAGGCTGGAATTCAAAAAAGGCTGGAACCCGCTTGATGCCATGCATACTATTTGCGCCTTTGCCAATGACTTTCATAATTTCGGCGGCGGCTACATCATCCTGGGCATAGAGGAGAAAAACGGTCGGCCCATCCTGCCTCCCACAGGCATTACGCCATCCCGGATAGATACAATCCAGAAGGAACTGCTCAATCTCGGAAACAGCGCCATACAACCTGCCTATCATCCCATTGTCGCGCCTTGCCGTTTTAAAGGCCGTGATATCATTATCATCTGGGCGCCGGGAGGGCAGACACGCCCCTATAAAGCAAAACTGGCAATGGGGAAGGACGGCAGGGAATACGGCTATTTTATCCGCAAGGGATCAAGCACTGTAAGGGCAAAAGGACAGGATGAAACCGAACTGCTTTCACTGGCAGCCACCGTGCCCTTTGACGACCGCATGAATCAGCGGGCAAGTGTTGGCGACCTCTCTCGCGTGCTTATGTCAGATTTTCTTAAGGAGGTGGGCAGCGATCTGGCGGGCCGGGCGAAGAAACTGACTGTTGTCGAGTTGGGTCGTCAGATGCACATTGTAGGCGGACTTAAAGAGGCGTCCTTTCCCCTCAATATAGGCATACTGTTTTTCAATCGTGAACCCCATCGGTTTTTCCCTGGGACGCAGATTGATGTGGTCTGGTTTCCTGAAGGCCCAGGTGGAGACAGGTTTACTGAAAAGACCTTTCAAGGTCCGCTCCCGCTCATGATCCGAGAGACGCTGGATTACATCCGGCGCAACTACCTGAATGAGACAGTCATAAAACATCCTGACAAGGCCGAGGCCACCCGCGTATCAAACTTCCCCTATGAGGCCATTGAAGAGGCAGTGGTTAATGCAGTATATCACCGGAGCTATGAGGAACAGGAACCTATTGAAGTGCGGATTTCGCCACAGGAAATCGTAGTGCTCAGCTATCCTGGGCCGGACAGATCCGTCCGTCTTGATCAACTCCGCCTTGGCCGCGCTATTCCCCGTCGCTACAGAAACCGTCGCATCGGAGAATTCCTGAAGGAACTGGACCTCACCGAGGGCAGGGCCACAGGCATCCCAAAGATACTTCGCTCCATGAAAGAAAACAGCTCTCCGCCTCCTGAGTTTGAATTCGACGAGGACCATAGTTATTTCATGGTCCGGCTTCCGGTTAATCCCCAGGCCGAAGAGATAACGGCCATAGGAAGGCCAGAGTCAGGGGTAGAGTCAGGGGTAGAGTCAGGGGCAGAGTCGGAAATGGTCATTGCTATCTTAGATCATTTACAGGGAGGCGTTCTCGGCAAGAAAGATTTGGCAGAGCGCCTTGGCAAAGCAAGACCTACCGGGTCTCTGAACGATTTGGTGCGCAAGATGGTCTCTTCCGTGCTTATTGAATTCACGATACCTGAAAAGCCCAATAGCCGGATGCAGAAATATCGAATTACCGAGAAGGGGCGTTATTTGCTGAAAAGAGCGTGGTCAGGGGTAGAGACAAAGGCAGAGTCGAAGGCAGAGACAGGGGCAGAGTCGGAAATGGTCATTGTTATCTTAGATCATTTACAGGGAGGCGTTCTCGGCAAGAAAGATTTGGCAGAGCGCCTTGGCAAAGCAAGACCTACCGGGTATCTGAACGATTTGGTGCGCAAGATGGTCTCTTCCGGACTTATTGAATTCACGATACCAGAAAAATCCAATAGCCGGATGCAGAAATATCGAATTACCGAGAAGGGGCATTCTTTACTGAAAATACAGGGGAGGATTAGAGGCAAATAATGATCTCTCCAAACGGTGACCTGTCTCCAGCCTCAACTATCCTGCGGAAAGCAGGACGCCCTTAAAAAACTAAAGTTGTAGCCCGGGGTCGGGCCATGGTTGCGGATTGAAACGGTTGGAGAAAGGATACAAACGGAGCCCAAAATGGGGCCTATAATCGCATTTTCAGGCCCTAAATGAACCTTTTAGCGTCGGCGTGCTCGACTTGTTCTAAAACAGATCGCCTTCTGTGAGAGAAAATATGGACGACTGGTGTGATCAACAAGATGTTGTTTCTGATGGAGATCGAATTTATCGTTGCTCGAAATGTGGCAAGAGGCTTCATCCCCGTAAAATATTCGGAAGCGATGGTGAGCTTGTCGGGTGGAGACTGCCGCCCCACAAGAAGAAGGGGCACAAGATCAGGGCAATAAAGCTGCGTCAGCACAAAATACGAACCGGTTAGAGAAGACAACAGGGGCTGAAATTCGAGATCGGGTATGAATGAGAAATCCAAAAACGAAATAAACAAGCAGGACTTTCAATGGGACGTGCGGGCCTTGCGGCTGCCCAAACTGGTCGAGGCAGATCCACGGGGGCAGGAACTTCTCAGCAGCTTGACGGCACACTCTCGGCCTTTGCGGCCCGGGGGAAAAATCATGGCGCCGACGGTCGCTTTCAAACCGGCATTGGCAGAGGCTTTGCGGATCGCTCACAGGACAGGTCAACTGGTTCGCAGTTTGGAGGGCGCGGAACGCAAACTGGCGGCCGAGGGCCGGGGGCTCGGTCTGGTTGATCAAAAGAGCGGGGCCTCGCGAGGAGAGCGTGTTTCGCGTTTGCTGGTGCTGGCAGATGACGGCGCCGAACGATTTTACCGGCAGGTGGAGAAATTGCTGCGCCAACACGGTCCGCGGGTCCTGGCCCTGCGCCTGGATGTGAAGGCCGAGACCCTGGGTCAACTGCTTTTCGACCCCGGTCACCGCGTTCTACTGTTGCTGTTGGATCACAAAGAGGCGGTCAGCGCCATGCTCCTTGCTTTGGCTGAATAGTCGGGTCATGAAAGGGACCCCCTGAAAAATATCAGGAGATCCCTCAACCTTCTATAATCAATAAAGAGAATCGTCTTCCTGCTAAATCACAACTCCAGCCAGGAATCGGAATAGAGTGAATGGCCCAGTATCACCTTGGCCGTCTTCAAATAATCCAGAAGCTCCTTGGAAAGAGACACCTTGTCAGGGTCATTGCCGTCCATGACCTGATGGATAACCTGCACTATATCCGGTCTCCTGCCCCTTGCCACCTCGATCAGCTTGTCGTCATAGGCATCGGCGATGCAGGAATACATGCCCTTCCTCTCCAGCATGACCATATAGGTTATATTAAGTATGGACCTTAGATGGTCAGGGGGGCCGTTTGATACATTTGACAATCCGCAGGTGGATTTGATCCCGGGGAACATATCCTGGAGCATCTCCTGAAAGGCCAGAAGGCTCATAGCCTGCTGTTGCTGGATGTTTACAGGCGTTACTATCCCGTCAAGAAAGATATCTTCATTGGGTACGCCTGCCTCATTGGCCGCGTATATCAGCTCAGCGGCCAGGGCGCCCCTTTCATTCTCATCCCTCGGCAGCCCTTCAGGTCCCCACATAAGGGCGATCATGCTGGCATTGTATTTTACCGCCAGGGGTATCATCTTCTCGTATCTCTCGGACCTTGCCATTATGGAATTTATAATAGCCTTGCCCTTATGCGCTGCAAGGCCTGCCTCCATTGCCTCAATATTTGATGTGTCAAGACACAGAGGAATCGAATCCCCGATGGCCTCCTGGACTGTCTTCACCACGAACTCCATCAACTCCGGGCCGCCCTTTCTTGCGGGACCCAGATTTATGTCTATCCAGTCCATGCCTTTCTCTTTTTGTCTCCTGGCCTCCTCCGCTATGGGACCGGGATCCATCTCCCTGAATGCCTTACCTATAATCCTGTTAATGACATTCAGGTTTTCTCCTATTAGTAACATGGGTTTATTCCCCCTTCACTTAAATAATGTTATATAAAAAAAGCATATGAATATAATTTTAAGCACTGTCCGTTGTTAGTTGTTAAGGGCCCGTTGTATCTATGTTATCGGCCAGACCTATCTTTCCGTACTGTTTATGTTTTTTTATTTAACAACATACAACAATCAACTAACATTGCCTTATTTTATGCCGCCTTCCAGTTATCCTTGAGAAATTTCGGCAGCAAAGAGGCGTCCCTTGGGCCTATGATTACATCCCAGCCTGAAAGTTCCTCCTCCATCTCTCCGCTGATCGATGCAGCGTATCCGGGGATTATGACCTTCCTGTGTTTAATCTTTTCTTCAATGCCGGATTTTTTTACAAAGGAACCCACCATGTCTCCGGCGAACTTGCCGGCTGCCCAGGCGGTCATAACAGAAAGACCCTCGGTATCCATGATAAGGAGCCAGCTTGGAACCCTGCTCCCTTCTATCTCCCCGCTCACAATAAAATAAGTCAGGGAGAAATTGGTTGTCACCAATACCGGTGAATTCTCATTCGGAGACCCGATCTCATAGATGCCCTGGGTGACTGTCATGGGCCTCTGCGGGTCGGTAAATATATTCAGCCTTTCCAGCAACAGGGGAAAGAGGCTCTCGCCTTTGAAATCGGAGAGCACGACAATCCCTGCGTATTTTGCTATGCACATGGCTGCTATAACAGTCTCCATATCAAGACTTCCGGCCATCTCACATGGGAAGGTTATAGTGGGGAAGCCAAGGGACCTGTTCCCCGCCTTAAGGGCCGCCCTTCGCATGGCGACCTGGTCCTCAAACAATTTTTTCATCTCTCTTGAACCAGGATCCAGGACAAGGTCCTTAAGCCCCATGGCCGTAAGTTTGTCGGTGAGCGGGATAAGATCGTTGACATTGTCCGCTCTGACTGCCAGAGGCAGGCTCTTTTCCATGGCAAGGGCGCCCATAGCATCCACATTAGCCTTATCAGCCGCATAAAGGAGCGGCTTTTTAAAGGCGCAGGCTTCAACGCCTGCCTTCATTACATCAATATCGCCTGTCATAAGAATCAGTCCGAACTCGCTTTCCCTGGCGATCTTTTCTGCCGCAACGGCAAAGGCTTTAGGCTCTCCGTTGATATCCTTTAAGGCTATCAGTTCGGGCCGCAGATTCAGGCCCACCCTTTCATATTGAAGGGCGTTCCACTCCTTCAGCTTCCTTTCCAGGGCGTCTGTACTTATATCTGATTGTATCAGCGCGGCAATGCCGGTAGGATTATAAAATGTCTTCTCATGCCTGAACATGACTGTCTCGCCGCCTGTTTTTAAGGCCCTTACCCCGGCCCCTATAGCTACAGGTCTGATGGGCGGGGCTGATGCCTCGGCCAACTGCGCCTTTGCCTCATCAGAGACATAAGGACAAGATGCCAACTCAGCCTTCCCCGATGCCAGATTCATGGCAAAGGCAAGACATGTTGGAACACCGCACTCACCGCAGTTCGTCTTAGGCAGCAATTTAAAGATTTGTATTCCAGTTAATGCCATAATAAACTCCTCTCGTTTCAAACGTTGACGCGTCAACGTTATAATTATTAATTTAATGAAACCCCGCCTTAATCCTCCCCTGAAAGGTGAAGAAAAAATAATAAAAAAATTCCTCCTGAAATATTCATTAATCCTATAAGCTGAACAGTCCAAAGCTCTGTCATTCCCGCGAAGGCGGGAATCCATAACTTACTTATTTTCCTGGATTCCCGCCTTCGCGGGAATGACGGCTCAGGAAAATAATATTCTATTAAAAATCAGAATGTTATAAAAAACTTTAAACTCTTAAGCTATAAGGACTAATGAGTCCAAGCCAGATCCAGGTTTATCAAAAGGCATCAACCGACAATTGATTCCATCTTCAATGCCGGATGGTCCTTCTCTTTAAGGAAAGGCAGTATCTCATCCTCAGTTATCCCGACCGTCTCATCGGCAATCCTGTCAACAAGATCCGGCATGCCAAGGGCCTCTCCTCTCTTGAGCAAACGATCTCTTATCTCTTCCTTCAGGGATTTGGGCATCCAGACCATGCGAAGCAGGCTGCCGTCGCCCACGATAAATTTACCCTGTGTGATATTATACTTTGAATGACCCACAAAACCCGGAGATGATTGACCTCCGCCCATAACGCCGGCAAGGGTCGTGAATTTCATGCCGGAAGGGGTGTCACCCGTGTAATCGCGGTGAACAGTCATCACTCCGTTGCATGACGGCAGGACCGCTGCGATACACTCGCAGCACCCGCATGTGGTCATGGGATCGTGAAGCATGCTGTAAAAATTGTAATGATCGATCATCTGCCTGGATGCCTTATAGATAAAATCGTTGACGCCCTTCCACTGGCCCAGTTTGGGATCCAGGCATTCGCCCTTTACTACAGGCTGATTGGCCCCTGTCGGATTTATCTCGTTGGACGCCTTGCAGTCCATCCAGTTATATGCCCCGCAAAGTCCTGTCCTCTCAGGGCTGATCACACAGACATGGCTGGGCGCGAAGGACTGGCAAAGGGTGCATGAATAATAGGTCTCCACGGTCTCGTCGGTCATCTTCTCAACGCGGTCGTCCCTTAATTTATATTCCGCCCTGGCCCTTACGGTCAGTTTATCCACGTCAGCCTTTTCCGTGAATATTGTCACCTGGATCTTGTCCAGGATATTGCCGAAGTCCTGGTGCATCTTGGCATGAAGTATCACTCCAAGATGCTTCAGATTAAAGCCCTTTTGCACTGCCGGCTCGCCCACCCTTATCCAGGCGATGTCCCTCTGCCCTATGTGCATAATGCCCTGGGCGTAATTGATCAGGTGATGGATCTGTCTCTCAAGGATCGGTTCAAAATCCGTCTGCATCTTCCTGCCTGCCGCCTGCACATAGATGCCTAAAGGCAGACGGTCGCCCTTCTTAATATCCGTTATGTCAGGCCCTTTAATTATCACCTTTCCGTCTTCTATCTCGTTCATATCTGCCATCTTGCAGAGTTCAGTGGCCTGTGTCTTGCCGCCGCCCATCTCAAGATAAAGATCATCCTTGCGCACACGCTCGCCCTCAAAGGCCGGGCCATAGGCAAGGGGGATGTCGATCTGGGTTATGGTTACCTTAAGACCCCTTACCTCTATTGATCTGGAAGCCAGGGCGTCATGGGGCACATTGGCTACGACGTGCTCGTATGTACAAACGCCGGTCGGAAGGACCTCCGGGATATCCGTATCCGCCAGGGTGGGGAATCCCCAGTTTATGGCCCCTGCCGCATTGGCTGCCCACTCCGCGTTTACATCGCCCAATGCGTTCACAAAGGCGAAGATGCGATCCTTCTGATATTTAAGCATGCTCTTATAATCCCCCGGCTCGATGCCGCCGAAGGCCAGACCCGCCCTGTTGGCGAATCCCAGGGCAAAAACTGCCGCCGATATATCGGGACCGAAGGGGACGAGACGGGTGTTCCACCCGATCTGCACGCCCTGTTCAATAAGCTGCTCGGCAAAGGTCGTGCCGTTCTGATTAGCGGCCATAAAGACATAGATGGTCTTCAACTGATACTCTTCAGCGATCTTCTTGGCGGTTGCTGAATCAGGGGCCGCTCCCACAATGGCCGCAAATCCGGGGGCTGTGCCGTCCACAAATTCGACGCCGCGTTTCCTCATGATGGCGTCATCGGCAGCGCCCAGCCATATCTTGCCGTTTTCGATATCTGGGTCTTCCACAGAGGGTTGATAAAATCCGGGATCTTCCACGTATCGGATCGCCTCGGCTATCTCCTCTGCAAAAAGGGCGGCCATCCCGGCGTCCAATAATGGTCCCAGGTATGGGAGGTGGCAATCCTTCTTGACGTGCGGCGGTAAAAGTTTCCGCGCGAACTCAAGGGGCTTTCTTGCCGAATCAAGATCCGTCACCTTTATCCCGGTTAAAGAATAGATTATAGGTAAATAATAAGCGGTATTTGGAAACTCAAGCCTCTGAGCCCCACCATAGGTCGCAAGGGCCTTTTTGTACTTACCCTCTGTCTTCGATACAATACTATAGGCGCCCTGAATCGCCGCGAATGCTACTAATTTTGACATATCCTTTCCTCCCTTCTTAAGAGGTATATTATTTTATTTATCAAGCCGCTTCCAGCTTCTGCCGGTCGGCCATATCCATTAAGACCCTTTCGCGGGCCTTGTCAATACCCAATGCCTTACGCTTTTTATCAATATGGGCTATCATCTTATGGGCGTGCTCAATGGGATCAACCACGCAATCCCACATCCCGCCGTAGATAGCCTCAAGTTTATTGTAAAGGTAATCCTCAAATACAGGCGCCCCGCTTACCGGCAGTGTTACCCCGAAGACGGTGTACACCCCGGAGGCAACAAAATATTGTCCGATGGCAATGGCCTTCTCGCTCATCCATTCAGGCGCAGACCCGGCAACAGGAAGATCGCTGATATCATTGCCCAGCCCGCCTGCCTTTACTACTTCGGCGGCTGCCATCAGTATCCTGCTGTTATCAACGCAGGAGCCCATATGGAGGACAGGCGGAATCCCGACTGTCTCGCATACCTCGGCAAGCCCCGGCCCGCAATATACCCTGGCCGCCTCCGGTGTAAGGAGTCCGAACTTGGCGCATGTAATGGCGCTGCAACCCGTTGTCAGGACTATGACGTCGTTCTTGATAAGTTCCTTGACAATCGTGATATGGCTCTCATCATGCATGGTCCTCGCGTTATTGCATCCGACAACCCCGGCTATGCCGCGGATGCGGCCGTTAATAATATTTTCATTAAGCGGAGTATAGGAGCCGCGGAAGGTCCCTCCCAGGTGATAGTTGATGGCCTCATAGCTGAAACCTGCTATCAACTCAGAGGAATTATTAGGGATCACAACCTCCTTTTCCCTGTTGGGGAAATTCTCAATGGCCGTCCTGACAATCTTCTTGGCGTCTTCGAAGGCGGTATGTTCGTCAAACTCGATGTGTATGGTGTGGCCTGATGCAATCCTGGCCCTTGGATTTGTCGTTATTATCTTTGTATGAAAACAATCGGCCACCTTTGCGACGTTCTCCATGATGCACTGGACATCCACCACCATGGCCTCAACAGCGCCTGTCACAATGGCCAGTTCCTGCTGGAGGTAATCGCCCGCAAGGGGAACCCCGTGCCTTATCAGCACCTCATTCGCAGTGCAGCATATGCCCGCGAGTTGAATCCCCTTCGCGCCCTTTTCCCTGGCAAGGGCGATCATCTCAGGAAGCTCTACCGCCGCCACGATCATCTCGCTTAAGAGGGGTTCATGCCCATGGATGATTATATTCACATGGTCTGCCTTCAAAACCCCCAGATTAGCGGAGCTTTTAATAGGATAAGGACATCCGAAAAGGACATCCTGCAAATCAGTAGCTATCATGGCCCCGCCCCAGCCGTCCGCAAGGGCTGCCCTGGTGCACTGTTCAACTATATTTTCATAATGCTGATCCACGCCCATGTGGGTCCTGTGCATTATCTCAACTATCTCCCGGTCAATGCCACGGGGCAGAAGACCCAGTTTTTTCCAGAGTTCATAACGGGGCTTGGGCGCCCTTTTAAGGAGGCAGATCTCGCCTGTCTGCTGTCCCCATTGGGCCAGGGCCTTCTCTCCCACCTCCACGGCTATTTCGTCAATGTTACGGTTAAGGACCTTACCGTCTTCTCCCTGAACGTTAATATCCACGCCGAAATCAGGGGCTATTTCCAATAATTTTTTGGTGTCCTTTACCTTATAATCGTTTGTCTCTTTTCTTGCTGCCGCAAGGAATGTCTCTGCCACGCCCCTCCCGTGATCCGAGTGCGCAGCGGACCCTGCCGCCACCATCCTGGCAAAATTCCTGGACGCTATGGTCTCAGGGGTTGCCCCGCAAAGACCCTTGCGTGTATCTTCTCCATCAACTCCACCCTTGGGCAACGGAAGCCTGCACGGTCCCTGTGCGCAATTCTTGCAACAGGTGCCCTGAATGCCGATGTTGCATGCCTTCATGGTCTGCGCCCTGTCAAAGATGGTTTCTATCTCCAGTTCCTTTGCCCTGTCAATCATCTTGGCGGTTGCAGGATCAATGGTCAGGTCCCGGGCCTTGACGATGTTTTTAACTTTGGCCTCCACGGCCTTATCTTTGACCTCTTCTGTAGTCATTATTGAGGTTCCTCCTCTTATTTATTATTCTGTGTATGCCGCATTTCACCGGCTAATCTTGAAGCCGGTTTCATTCTCCGCTTTCACGGGATTTGGCGTTTATTCTTTCGTCTTCCCATTCATCATTCGACGTTGGACGTTGAATGTTCGACGTTCATTTGTCACTACTTCACACGCTTATGAATACGATCCAGATTAAGGGACAACTTATCCACAAGATCCAACTGCTTTTCAGCCGGCATCCTCGAACCCTTAACCTCACCTGGGGTCTTTTTCTCAGTCGCTTGTTTCTCCAGTTCCTGTGCCCTTTTTAATCTGATTGCCTGTAGATCTTCTTTTTCTTTCTCTTTGGCCCTGGATTCCGCCTTTTGCTTTTCCTCGGCATCAATCTTGGCCTTCGCCTCAACCTCAGCCTTCATCTTAGCCTCAGCTTCTGCCTTAGCTTTCGCATCAGCCTCGGCCTTTGCCTTGGCCGCTGCCCTTACCTTTTCTTCTGCTTCGACCTTCGCATTAGCCTCGGCCTCAGCCTTCGCCTTAGCTTCTGCCTGTTCCTTCGCATGGGCCTCTACATCCACCTTAGGCTCAACTTTGGCCTTAACCTCAGCCTTAGCCTTTGCTTCTACCTTGGGCTTTATTTCAACAGGCTTTTCCTCTTTTTTATCGGCTGGTTTTTCCTTTGCCTGTTTCGGTTTTTCCGCGGCCTTCTTTTTAGTCCTTTCCTCTTCAGCCTTAGGCGCAGCAACGCCGCCTTCAAAATCGAGTTTGGGCTCAGGTGAAAGGGCTATAAGGTCTGCTTCCTTTGATATCAGGTTCTTCGATATCCCGGCAACATCAAAGGCGCTTCCCCCATTGGTCATCAGGTCAATATAAGACCTGACAAGCCTGACGCTCTCAGGATGCCTGAGGATTACGGTGTCTGACCCTGCCAGGAGATAACAGACAGCGGCCACCGCCTCCATGAGGATAGGCCGTTTTTCCGGATCTCCAAGGGTAGGCGCCTCGTCAATGCCCAAACCTGCCTCTTTGGATTTCCATATTTCGTTTCCTATATTGTTGATCATAGGGATCTGCAGCTTATCGTCCTCCTGGGTTAAGGCGGCCATGCGGATCCTTTCCATGACGGAATAGCTGTATTCCAGGCCGTAACCCAGTCCGCCTGTAGTTGGATCAATCACAGTTTTATTTGCCTTCACCCCTAGATTCCCTAATAAAATATTAAGCTGTTTGGCCAGATTCACATCAATAGGCGATGATGAAACGATTGTGTGGCCATAGCCCATAGCGCCGGCGCCGACACCTTTGTGGTTTCCTTCCTCAACCGGGGCTAGACAAATATTCTTTCCCTGGCATAATTCGGCGATCCTTTTAAGTACCTCCTCATCCTTCTGGTTATTGGCAGTGCCCCAACATACTAAAGGCACATTAACGGCATCCGATAATTTTTTAACCATCTGTGCGGCCTCTTCAGCGCCCCTGTCCATGCCGTTCGGGTCGGTGCTCTTTAACTGAAGCACAATTATATCCGCTCCATGTTCTTCAATACATTTTTTTGCCCAGGCCTCAGGCGAAGACATAACGTCCTTAAAGGCCGCAACCGCTGCTTGCGGCCATTCCTTGGAAGGATCAAAGTCCCATACCTCCATGGCTATTTTCGGAGGGTTGGGCATCTTTCCCTCAAAAAGGTGAAAGGGATAAGAATCCTCGCCTCCCAGCTTTAAGGCATTGCTGCCTGTACCTACTATTGTCTCCCCTATTTTTCCGGAATAGGGCTGTTTAGGAATTTCAAAGGCCAATTTCGTACCTCCTTTTTGTCTTACAACAGCATGTTAAGGCGCTCATGCTGGTGGAATTTTTTGTTTATTATTAATAGTCTTGTTTTATTTTTGTGAAAAGGGTTAGATTATGTTCATCCAAAAATGCCTGATTGTGGTTCATCCTGCCGTCCACCGGCATTTAGATATGGGCAAACCCGTTTATTGGCGCCGCCTGCCGGCGTCGCCAATGTGGCGTTGCCCCTAACGGTGCCATGGCCCGGTTGTCGCCGGAAGGCAGCGCCAACCAGGCCATTGGACACCGATGTCACGAGTTTGCAATTGCCTGCGGCAAAGCAAACTCGCGCCACGGGTCAACGCCACATTATCTATATCGAAAAAATGGCTCCTGAAAGCTCGATAAAAAATAGTCGATTTTTCATTAGACACTGTGTCTAACATAAACGTTAGGCATTATCATTGTCAAGAATTTTTCCCCAATAAATTAAATCTGTTACCTTTTAAAAGATAATATAATAAATGAAAATATTAATAAAACGAAATAAATTAGACTCACATTAACACCACTGTATTAGATACCTTTCAATATCTCATCAAAAATCTCATAGGCAGCCGTAACGGATTTACTCTCCCTGTCAAGTTCTATGGTCGGTCTACCCTTCAGGTCAAAATCACGTATCTTGCTGTCCTCCGGTATGATACCCACGAGGTTCAATTTATATTCGGCAGCCACTTTCTCAAGCTCCGACCTCTCATTATCCTTTGTCTGATTGATAATAAAACATTTTTTGTCTATCTTCAGACCGAGTTCATCCGTTAATTGAGATATCCTGGCTGCCGATAAAATCCCCCTCCTTGATGCATCCGAGACGATAAGAAGTATCTCCACATCTTTGGTTGTCAAACGGCTTATATGCTCCATCCCGGCCTCATTATCTATTACAACAAAGGGGTAATTGCCGATAAGCCTTTGAAGGTATTGGGTAAGCAACGTGTTTGCAGCGCAATAACAGCCTGTGCCTTCAGGTCTTCCCATAACAATAAGGTCAAAGCCCTTGGCCTCCACGACAGACTCTTCCAGTTTCATCTCCATGAAGACATCCTTAGTCATGCCTGTCGCAACACCCTTCTTCATTTCCTCTCTGGCGGCGCCCAGGGTCTCGGTGACCTTAAGGCCCAGGACCTCATTCAAATTGGAGTTTGAATCCGCATCAACTGCAAGTACAGGCGTCTTTCCTTTTTCGACAAGATATTTTATCAGAAGGCCGGCAATGGTTGTCTTGCCTGTTCCACCCTTTCCGGCTAATCCTATTGTAAAAGACATAATTTACTCTCCATAATTTCTAAAATTTATTTTTATACAAATTTAATTATCCGGTGTCCATGTAAATCAGATGACTCTCCCTGTATGTTAAAAGGGGATTTGACGCCTTTCACACTATTTCTTTCCATATATTTCTTGATGATCGCCGCTTCGAGTTCATATTCTCTCAAATGGTTGCATTCTTCAATGTGAAATAAAAATACTGGCGGATAGAGGGATGCGCCCTTAATATTCTAAGTTTTTATTTATTAGTGTTAAAATTAACGAATTCATGATATGGCACGAATGTAAAAAACATGTAATTACAGGGTCAGGACATTAATCTTAATGGCGTTATAACACAGATGCCGGATAATATTAATGTTGGCCGAAAAGAATACAGAACTGATAGCCCGAATATGATACGATAACCCATGCAAACACAATTATCACTATTTGAAAAAAATATAGAGGCGAGGTCCGACATCGAAGTGTCGCGGTCAGGCACTTTCCTCGATAACATGGCTCTTCCTATTCATCGCTGGTTTCGCTACTCAGCCGGTTTTGCAGCGCAATGGGTTGAGCAAATCTTGGTTGAATGGGGAATTAAAAAAGAGCAGCTTGTGCTTGATCCGTTCGCAGGGTCCGGCACAGTGTCCGTCGTTTGTGACACGCTGGGCATCCCAAGCTTAGGAGTCGAAGCGCATCCTGTAGTTTCAAGAATATTGAAGGCCAAACTGCTTTGGACAACGCCGCCTGAACGTGTCGCTGAATTTGCGGCCACAGTCTTAAGACAAGCACAAAAGGAAAAGCCACATACAGCAACGTTCCCTATTCTGCTTGAACGGAGTTACGAACCGAACGCCCTTGCGTCTCTTGATGCATTAAAATCTTCATGGTTGTTCCTGCAGGATAAGTCTCCAGAATCAGAATTGGTCTGGTTGGCATTGACGGCAATCCTTCGCTCAACTTCAACGGCCGGAACTGCGCAATGGCAATACATCCTGCCCAACAAAACAAAGAAACGTGTCATTGAGCCATTCTTTGCTTTTCAGCAACAGATTGAAATTATTAAGGCTGATTTACGGTGGATGCAAGCACAAGCCGACCGATCATGCGCTGATATAATAGCGGGGGATGCACGAACGTTTGCTGACATCACCTATCGCTATGTGGATGCCGTGATTACTTCCCCGCCATATGCCAATAATTACGATTATGCAGACGCGTTGCGTTTTGAGATGACGTTTTGGGGCGATGTGAACGGATGGGGAGACATCCATGATGCAGTAAGGCGACATCTAATTGTCTCATCATCCCAACATTCATCGCGCGAAAGGCTTGTCCTTGAAGACCTTCTCGCATCGGAAACTGTTGCCCCGATTCATACCGAACTGGCACAAGTTGTCCATGAATTGGCAGATGTGCGCGAGAGTCATGGAGGCAAAAAGCATTACCACACTATGGTTGCGGCCTATTGCCGCGACATCAGTCTTGTTCTTCAACAACTCCGACGCGTCTGCAAACCAGGATCCAGAATGTGCTGGGTCATTGGTGACTCTGCCCCTTACGGCGTCTATTGTCCTATCGAGAGGTGGATTGCCGAACTCGCAATGGCGGCAGGTTTTACGCATCATAGTTTCGACAAACTGCGAGATCGAAACATCAAATAGAAAAACAGAAAACACCGAGTCCCGCTAAAAGAAGGACTTCTTTGGATTGAGGGGTAGAATATGGCAGAATCACCGGCGCATAGATTCGGACAGATCATCGGGGAATTGCTTGAAGCGGTTGTCCTTCCACAACTTGAGAACTTTTGCAAAAACCAAGGCATTTATCTTGACCATCAGAAAAAGACCAGACCAGCTCGAACGGGCAAGAAAGTGACGTGGGAGGATCAATATGGAAACGTCCATGATCTTGACTTCGTCATCGAGCGGGATGGCACTGACGATAAAATCGGAAGACCCTTTGCATTCATTGAGACCGCATGGCGACGGTACACAAAGCATTCAAGAAATAAAGCTCAGGAAATCCAAGCGGCCATCCTCCCGCTTGCCGAGAAGTACCGATGGAATAATCCATTCCTCGGAACTATTCTTGCCGGTGTCTTTACGGAAGGCTCTTTAGGGCAACTCCGCTCCCTGGGTTTCAACGTGCTCTATTTCCCATACGACACCCTCGTCGCAGCTGTTGATTTTCACATTAAATGAGCATTCATTTTCTGATTATTTTGAGCTGATTGAAGGATTTTCAGATTTAGTTAACCGGGATTATTTACTGATATCATAATCCCGGTTTGGCAAGATTAA
>Ga0153915_10000389_pt1 | contig 40449 bp, 37 predicted proteins | sample Opewatmetagenome_2_FD_107003 | JGI IMG/M metagenome (GOLD analysis project Ga0153915, IMG submission 107003) | Freshwater wetland microbial communities from Ohio, USA - Open water 3 Core 3 Depth 3 metaG | ecosystem: Environmental > Aquatic > Freshwater > Wetlands | place: USA: Ohio, Lake Erie...
ATTTTTAAAAAATCCGGGCAAATTCGGCGAGTTGGGAGGAAGGATACCCAAGGGCATCCTCCTCGTAGGCCCCCCGGGGACGGGGAAGACGCTCCTTGCCAAGGCTGTCGCCGGTGAAAGTGGCGTACCCTTTTTCAGCCTCTCCGGATCGGAATTTGTGGAGATGTTCGTAGGACTGGGGGCATCCCGGGTGCGGGACCTCTTTGTCCAGGCCAAAGAGAAGGCCCCCTGCATCATCTTTATCGACGAACTTGATGCCCTGGGCAAAGCCCGCGGCTTTGGGGCCGTCGGAGGGCATGACGAACGGGAACAGACGCTGAATCAGTTGCTGGTGGAAATGGACGGCTTCGACCCCAAGGTGGGGGTTATTCTCATGGCCGCCACAAACAGGCCGGAAATTCTGGACCCCGCGCTTCTCAGACCGGGCAGGTTTGACCGCCATGTCCTTGTGGACCGGCCTGACAAAACAGGACGGGAGGAGATTCTGAAGGTACACCTGAAAAATATAAAGACGGTAGCAGACCTTGATGTGGGGAAATTGGCGAACATGACCCCGGGTATGGTGGGAGCGGACCTCGCCAACCTGGTGAATGAAGCAGCGCTCCTGGCGGTACGGAGAGACAAGACAGAGGTCGGGATGCCCGAATTCGAGGAGGCCGTCGAGAGAATTGTTGCCGGCCTTGAAAAGAAGAACCGCCTGATCAATGTGGAAGAGAGGAACATCGTAGCCTATCACGAGATGGGTCATGCCCTTGTTGCCCTGTCCCTGCCGGGCACCGATCCTGTTCAGAAAATCTCCATCATCCCGCGCGGCATTGCCGCCCTGGGGTATACCATGCAGGTTCCTACAGAGGATCGCTTTCTCATGAAAAGGACCGAGCTCCTCAACAAAATCGCCTCTCTCCTGGGAGGCAGGGCAGCGGAAGAAATCATATTCGGAGACATTTCCACGGGCGCCCATAATGATCTGGCCAGGGCCACAGACATATCAAAAAGCATGATCAAGGAATACGGGATGAGCAACAGATTGGGTCAGGTATATTTTGCCCGTGAGAAACGATCTCCGTTTTTTGATACGGGACTACGCGAGGCGGGAGACTATAGCGATGCCACGGCGGAAGCAATTGACGAAGAAATAAAGGCCGTTATCAGCAAAGAGTATGATAGAGCAATGGACATTCTCAGAAGCAAGAAAAACATCCTCCAAAAAGGCGCTCAATTGCTCCTCGAAAAGGAAAAACTTGAAGGAGCGGAATTGAAGGCACTGATAGAAAATCAATAAAAGAGCACGCGGAAATGCTATTACTGCAGATGCCTGTTTTTCATTTGACAGGCAGAGGGACTTTTTCTATACTCCCCACCTTAAAAAGCGAATTTACGAAAGGATTAAGAAGTGGCTGAAACAAAAGCATCTGATGAGGTTATTACCGGCGACGGTATCAAAACATCCGCAGGGGTTGTGCTCCTCTCCTGCACGTTAACATGCCGTGTATGCGGGAGTTCCGATCTCTTTGAATGGCCGGAAAAAAAAATATGCGACGAAGATGTTGAGGGTATAGACACGCTTGGTCTGATCATAGCGGTAGCGCACAGCCAGAACTGGATTGCGCAGCGTGTCATTAATGTCCATGACGGGAAACGTTCGCTCTTCGTTTTATGCCCGACCTGCCTGGCCCTGTTCTTTTCCGCGACGGCGCCACAGGCCGGCAAGGAAGTAAAAGAAAAAGCTTAATACCCTTTGCGTGGGTAAAGAACCGCCCCCCTTTCCAAAGGGGGGCGGTAGTCGACAGCAGATTAAGAACTTTACGGAGTGGCGTTGTACTTCCGCTTCCACGCAGCAAAGGCAGCCATCACCGCTTCCACAGACCCGTCGATTCCGAGTTTGCCTGTGTTGATGACCATATCATAATCTGAGGGATTCGCCACATCCGCATTGAAATATTTTCGTAAGTAAGCGCGGCGGTCCGAATCTGTTTTGATGATATATTTTTCCGCATCTTCCCTGGAGGAGCCAAAATCACGCATCACATTCTGGATTTTGACTTCCATGGCGGCAATAAACCGTAGTCGGAACGTATCTTCCGGAGGCAGTATATACTGAGAGCCCCTGCCGACAATGATGAAATTGCCCTGTTTTCCGAAAGTCCCGATGACCTTAGTGAGATGGCGGAGATAATCATCCACCCACAGGTGGCGGGTTTCAATTAGAGAGGATAGCCAGTCATCCCGTCGCGTGATCTGCTTTTCATCAAGAGATTCAATAAGTTTTGCGCTTATGTCGGCGCTTTCCGCTATTTTCTGGATGATTTGGGCGCCAACCAGATCCATCTTGAGCTCCTGAGCGAGCCTTCTGGCGATTTCACTACCGCCGCTGCCGGGCTCCCGGGAAATAGTAATCACCGGAGCGGGCTTTGCCTTCACGGCTTTCCGTTCCATAGTCGCGCTTTTCCATTTCGTCAATTGTTCCTCTACCATTGAGTTAAGCGAACGGGTTTGTATCTTCATGACAGCACCTCCTATTTAACGTATTATTAAGTTTTGCGAATTCGTCCACTTTAGATCCCGTTTAATGCTTTTTTTATGAAATCATTGCTTAAAAAGAATACAGCTTCTCACCGGGTAAAACGGCAAAGCCATTTTTCAGAAGGACATCAATGGCGCTATCCGGAGCATCGAAACGGAAGATGATCACTGCGTTCTCACCGCTTTTTTCAACAAATGCATACAGATACTCAACATTGACGCCATTCTTCGCCAGGACTTCCAGAATGCTGTGGAGACCGCCGGGACGGTCGGGCACCTCTACGGCCACCACGGTTGTCTTGCTCACTCTCAGGCCATTGTCATTCAGTACCTTGATTGTGGTATTTACATCATTCACAATCAGGCGAAGGATTCCGAAATCCGAGGTATCGGCAAGCGAGAGGGTTCTGATGTTAATATTCGCCTCCTTCAGCAGCCGTGTAACATTTTCCAGTGCCCCCGGTTTATTCTCCAGGAATATTGATATCTGTTCTACCTTCATATGTCCTCCTAATATATTTTAAAGGATAGAGGTTACAGGAATTATCTCCTAAATTTTTCGTTTATCGATTACACGGCTTGCCTTTCCTTCAAAACGTTGTAAAGATTTTGGTTCTACCAATTTTACCTTGGCATTGACGCCGAGATAATCCTTCAAGTCTTTGACGAGGTGCTTTTCTAAATTTTGCAGGGAGCGGACCTCGCCTGAATTTGCAAAGATCTGTTCGCTCACTTCCACCTGAACCTCGATGGTGTCCATGGTACCGGCCCTGTCCACAATGAGCTGATAGTGCGGCTCAAGTCCTGTAACCCCGACGAGAATAGCCTCAATCTGAGAGGGGAATACGTTGATGCCTCTGATAATCAGCATGTCATCACTCCTGCCGGTCACCCGGTCCATCCTGATGTGGCTTCTCCCGCAGCGGCAGGGTTCCGCAATCAACCGTGATATGTCCCGGGAGCGAAACCGGATGAGGGGGAATGCTTCCTTTGTGATGGTTGTGAAGACCAGCTCTCCCTCCTCTCCGTATGGCAATAACTCGCCCGTTTCCGGATGAATTATTTCCACAATAAAATGGTCCTCAAAGACGTGCATGCCTTGGCGTCCTTCCAGGCATTCCATGGCAACCCCGGGACCCATGATCTCTGACAGGCCGTAGATATTCAGCGCGGTGAGATTCAGTTTGTTCTCTATTTCGTCGCGCATTTTCTCCGTCCACGGCTCGGCGCCAAAGATACCGACACGAAGCTTGAGTGACTGCATTGCAACACCCATGGCCGCACCCTGCTCAGCCAGATTCAGTGCGTAGGAAGGCGTACAGCAGATGGCAGTAGGCCCGAAATCCTGTAAAATCATGATCTGTCTTTTTGTATTGCCGCCGGACATGGGTATGACACTTGCCCCCAGTTTTTCGGCGCCGTAGTGGGCGCCGAGACCGCCGGTGAAAAGGCCGTATCCGTAAGCGTTGTGAATGATATCATTTTTGGTCAAACCGGCGGCTACAAAACATCTGGCCATAAGTTCCGACCAGGTATCGATATCCCGTTTTGTGTATCCAACGACAATCGACCTGCCGGTTGTCCCTGATGATGCATGGAGCCTTACAATACTGCTCATCGGTACCGCAAACAGACCGAAAGGGTAATTGTCTCTCAGATCCTGCTTCGTCGTGAAGGGAAGCCGCCTGATGTCCGACAGTGTTTTGATGTCATCCGGATTGACGCCTGCTTTATCAAAGGCTTTTTTGTAAAAGCCAACGGTATGATAAACGCGTTGCACGGCCTGCTGCAGCCGCTTTGACTGCAGGGTTTCTAAAACCTCCCGGGGCAATGTTTCGAATTCCTCGTTATAAATCATCAGTCTTGTCTCCACTTCATATTGATAGTTGTTTTAAGAGCTTTTTAATTTCATACAAAAATAAGAATTTCGTCTCAAAGCCTGTCCTCGTCCGGGGCGAAGATCGAGGACAAGTCATGGAAAAGACGCAGAAGAAAAATTTTCAAAGGGCTTATATGTTTTAATATATCAAAAGATAACAAAGGGGGCAATAATATTCAGGAAAGAATTAGAAAATTTACTTTTTATGCTTTGCGCAAATTATGATGATGTGGTACTTGTATGTGCGTAATTCGCCCCGATATCAGGCACAGATATGAAACTGACAATAAGCCGCAAGATGCTCATGAGTTACCTGGCTATGGCTGTACTCGCCATAATAGCAAGCGCATATGCGATTTTCAGCCTCCAGAATCTGAATGAATTGGCGTATACTATTATTGATCAGGATTTTTTCATCGCCGATGTCAGCAAGAACATGATGGATGCTCTGCTTGCGCAGGAGGGAGCCGAGAAAAAATATCTTATTCTTAAGGATCCGTCAATAGCCGAGCTCTTCTGGTCACGAAGCCAGGAGTTTAGCAGCAGTCTCGAAGATATCAAAAAGAATCATATTCCCGGCACATCAACGACATTGTCGCGAATGTCATTACTGCAAAAGCGCTACGATGAACTTTTTCAGCAAGAGGTGGCGCTGGTTCAGGAAAATCGGGTAGAGGATGCCGCCAAGATTTCTGAAACAGACTCTAAACAAACCATTGAAGAAATAGCCACGTCTTTGCGTGAAATCCGCATGAAGGCCGAAGAGAATATCGATACAAGAATGAACCTCATTAAAACGCGGGGTATAAAAGCTTCCCACATGACGATAACCTTAAGCGTAATGAGCCTTTTGGTAGGATTAGCATTGGCTCTTATCATCACGTATAATATTTCCAACCCTCTCAAGGAACTGAAAAAGGCGACAGGTTTGATAGGAGAGGGACAGTTTGAATACAATTTGAAAATTAATCGTCAGGATGAGATCGGCAGCCTCGCCGAAGCGTTTGGTTTCATGACGGAACGCCTCAAGGTTCTGGAGACCCTTCTCCTTGATGCCAGCCCTCTCACCGGATTGCCGGGTAATCTGGCGATTGAGAAGGAGATAGCAAGGCGCTTTACAGAAAAAAAACAGTTTTCCCTCTGTCATGTTGATCTTGATAATTTCAAGCCCTTCGCCGATAAGTACGGGTATGCATGGGCCAGTGAGGTCATCAAGGAAGTGGCTGATATCCTGAGTGGTCATTTGCAGATGAGGGATAATGGGGGTGACTTTTTAGGTCATGTTGGCGGCGACGATTTCATCATTATTTCCGAACCGGAGAAAGCAGGTCAGATATGTCAGAAGATTGTTGATGAGTTTGATCGTCGTATCATGAGGTTTTATAGTGACAAAGACAGGCAAAAGGGATTTATCGTGGGAAAAGACAGACAGGGGAACCAGCAGATGTTCCCTCTCGTAACCGTGACTATCGCGATAGTTACCGACGACGGGACACATTATCAGGGTCCGTTGGATATGGCTAAAAAAGCGGCGGAGTTGAAGGAATATGCGAAGACATTACCGGGAAGCAACTATGTCAAACAGGAAGATGTGGAAAAAGCATCATAAATATTTAGTTTTGATACTCATCGTTTTCTTGGGAGCGTGTGCCTCTGTACCTCCACCTCCACCTACGGCGGGTTCCCCGACAGTTGTTGAACAGAGCGTGTTCACAAAAGCCCCCTCCGATGCGGATATCTTTAAAAAAGGCCTTTCATATTTAGGAAACCATGAGCAGGCCGTGGATTATGAAAAAGCGAAAGAGGCATTCAATGAATTGCTGACAACATATCCCGGCAGCAAGTGGCGAAATATCTCCGAAACGATGATCCGTCTTATTGATGAGCTGCAGTCATCGGGAGAAAAGTTCCACGCAGATAAAGCCAAACTTCTGAAAGAGAACGAACTATTAAAGAAGGACAACCGGCGCTTGCTTGAAGAAAAGGCGAAATTAGTTCAGGAAAGTGAGCAACTCAAGCAAGACATGGAGCGTTTAAAAAGTTTGGAGGTGCAACTGGAAAAAAGGGAAAAAATGCTCCGTTAATTTGTCTTCACAATAAAGAGGAGGTGTCGTTCGATTTCCTCTTCGGGCAGGGCGCCTACCAATCTGTTGACCATATTCCCATCTTTAAACAGGAGAATTGTGGGTATATTCCGGACGTCATATTTCGCTGCCGTGAGAGGATTTTCATCGATATTCAATTTTACAAACTTCACACCCCCTGCATATTTTGATGCGAGTTTTTCTATAATCGGTTCCAGTGTGCGGCATGGTACACACCAGGCCGCCCAGACATCCATCAGGACGGAGCCGGAATAAGAGAGAACCTCTCTGGAAAATGTTTCATCAGTGATTTCCAAAGGATAACCCTCACCATCTCTCATTACAAGGGGTACGCCGCAGTTGCCGCATAACGGTCGCTGGTTAAGGCGATCCTCGGGCATACGATTTTTTGTGCCGCAGCTGAGACACCTGATAAGCATATCGTCAAGATGAGCATGGCATCTGCCGCATGTGGGCCGATCATGAAGACGCTCCTTCGGAATGCGGTTCTTTGTGCCACAGTTGAGGCATCTGATTATCATTTGATTCTGTGACATTGTCAGTTTTTTTCCTTTTCACATATTATCATCATTCGCATATGAAAAGTCAATATCACGCATCATCAAATGCTTGTTCTTGACAAAGCGTCAACTACCTCTTAAGGTCAAGCGAATACATGGAGACTTGTTGCGTCAATGTTATTGAGAAAAATTTAATCAGTCTTATGCAACGGGAAATGATATCTTCTCATAAAATCATTATCGGCGATTCAAGAAAGATGAAAGAGATTGAGGATAAATCTGTCCATCTTGTCATAACATCGCCACCCTATTGGCAATTAAAAGATTACGGAAAAGGATGCCAAATAGGTTTTAATGATACCTATGAGGACTATATAAACAATTTAAATCTCGTATGGAGTGAATGCCACAGGGTGCTTCATGATGGTTGTCGTCTGTGCATCAATATAGGTGATCAGTTTGCCCGTTCTGTATACTACGGTAGATACAAGATAATACCCATAAGGACTGAAATCATCAAGTTTTGCGAGAGCGCCGGTTTCGATTATATGGGCGCCGTTATCTGGCAGAAGGTTACCACATGCAATACATCGGGTGGCGCTACGGTCATGGGTTCTTTTCCCTATCCACGCAACGGCATCATCAAGATTGATTACGAGTTTGTGCTGATTTTCAAAAAGTATGGAGCCCCGCCCCAGGTTCCCAAGGACATCAAAGAACAATCAAGGTTATCACAGGAGGAATGGAATAAATATTTTACCGGACATTGGAATTTTTCCGGTGAGAAACAGGATCATCACCTGGCAATGTTTCCGGAAGAATTGCCGAGGCGGCTCATGAAGATGTTTAGTTTTGTCGGAGACACAATTTTAGATCCCTTCCTGGGAAGCGGTACGACATCTTTAGCCGCCGGAAATCTTAGCAGAAATTCTATCGGGTATGAAATCAATGAGGACTATTTACCGATTATCAAAGAAAAATTGGGGCTATGGCAAGACACACGCTTTCAGGAAATTACCATAGACATTGTTACTCAGGAATATCCTGCAAAAGATTTTGAGGAAGAGATAAAGGAGTTGCCTTACATTTTCAAAGACCCAATTCGTTTCGATAAAAAGATCGACCTTAAACGACTTCAGTTCGGTTCTAAGATTGATAAATCCAGCGGAGAAAGAGAGACTTATTATTCCGTAAAGGAAATCCTCTCGCCGGAAATTCTCATATTGAACAATGGTTGGAAAGTCAGTCTTCTTGGTGTGAAAGCACGGTCTGAAAAGAAGGGAGAAGCCGTTCAATTCTTGCGAAATACGCTCCATGGAAAAAAGGTATATATAAAGCTTGATCACATCAGGTATGATGAGAATAATAATCTGCTCTGTTACCTCTATTTGCGGAACAGGACCTTTATCAATGCCCGCCTCATCAGAAGTGGATTTGTGGATGTTGACACAACGATAGAATATAAATATAAGTCCAAATTTCTCTCTGAAAGACCGGTCTAACAGTTATGTTCTTATGCTTTAATGGTTTCGAAACAGAATTTTCCAAAATCTGCCGGAGGAGCCAGAGGGTAATCACCCGAATAGCAGGCGAGACAAAAACTATCAATGTCCATACCGGTCGCTTCGACCATACCCTGCAAAGACAAATAATGCAGGCCGTCCAGACCGATAAACCGGGCGATAGCCTCAACGTACTCTTTTTGCGCGGCGATAAGCTCACCTTTTGATGAAAAATCAATTCCATACGGACATGGGTAGCGTGTCGGCGGACAGCTGACTGCCATATGGATTTCCCTGACTCCACTCTCCCGGAGATTGCGGACACGGTTCCGGCTGGTTGTCCCCCTGATAATGGAGTCCTCTACAATCAAGACCCGTTTCCCGGACAGCAAAGGTTTCACGGGGTTTAACTTTACCCGCACACCAAAATCCCTCATCGGCTGGGACGGCTGAATGAACGTACGTCCCACATAGTGGTTGCGGATCATCCCCATTTCAAAGGGAAGCCTGCTCTCTTCGGCGTAGCCTAACGCGGCATAGGTGCCGGAATCGGGAAACGGCATGACAAGATCTACCTCCGGCCTGAATTCCCTTGCCAGACTGTGTCCGAGCCGTTTCCGGCACATGTACACGTTTTGACCGAAGACCTGGCTGTCGGGCCGGGCAAAATAGATGAGTTCAAAGATGCAATGGGCAAGTTTCACCCGGGGGAACGGGGTAAGGCTCTTTAATCCCGTCTGGTCGATAATCAGAATCTCTCCCGGTTTTACATCGCGCAGGTATCTGGCGCCGACGAGATCAAAAGCGCAGGTCTCGGAGGCGATAACCCACCCGCCGTTGATCTGTCCAAGGGAAAGAGGCCGGAAGCCATGGGGGTCGCGGGCAGCGATCACCTTATCTTTGGTCATCATCACGAGGCTGTAAGAACCCTTAACCTGGGCGAGGGCTTTTGTAAGGGCGTGTTCCAATCCGTCCTTCAAATAATGGGCCATGAGGTGGATAATCACCTCACTATCCATAGTAGACTGGAAGATGGATCCCCGGTCTTCGAGTTCGGAACGCAATGCCTGAGCATTGATGAGGTTCCCATTGTGGCCCAGGGCGTAATACTCGTCGGCGTGATGCACTAAAAACGGCTGGGCGTTGGAAATAACAGAAGACCCGGTTGTTGAATAGCGCACATGCCCGATGGCCAGATGGCCGGGCAGCTTGCAGAGGGTATCTTCCCGGAACACTTCCGAGGCGAGGCCCATACCCTTATGTCCCCATACTTTACAGCCGTCCGCCGTGTTGATGCCCGCGCTTTCCTGTCCCCGGTGCTGGAGGGCGAAGAGTCCAAAGAAGGTCACGCGCGCCGCATCATTATTGCCATACACGGCAAAAACACCGCATTCTTCCCTCGGTTTTCGGTCTTCCATATTCAACAACCCCCTGATCCCTGTTCCCTGTTCCCTTTTATGCCGGCATGATAATCCTGGAGGGGATACACCTCCCATTTTTCCTTATTCAGGGCCATGATAGCATCACTTAAAGCTCTGGAACCGGCTATGGTAGTGGTGTAAAGCACATTGTAGACAAGCGCGCCCCGTCGTATGTGATAGGCATCCAGGGTTGATCTGCGTCCGACGCTCGTGTTGATAACCACCTGGATATCACCGTTCTTAATACGGTCTACCACATGCGGTCGACCCTCACTCACCTTGAGAATGGTCTCTGTCCTGACGCCGAATCTCTTCAAGTGAGCCGCGGTGCCCCGGGTGGCCATGATATGGAATCCCATGTTTTGAAACGCACCGGCGATGGGCACGATTTTGTCCTTGTGAAAATCATGTACACTGATAAACACGCCTCCCTTGAGAGGTAAATGAAACCCGGCAGCCATCTGTGATTTCGCAAATGCCATGCCAAAAGAACGGTCAACTCCCATCACTTCCCCGGTGGACTTCATCTCCGGCCCCAGGAGGACATCCACGTTAGGGAACCGGTTGAAGGGGAAGACCGCCTCTTTCACGGAAATATGTTCCGGCCATATGGTCTTCGTAAATCCCAGTTCCTTTAAGGATTTTCCCAGCATGATTTTGGTGGCGAGCTTGGCCAGGGGCACGCCGATCGCCTTGCTGACAAAGGGAATAGTCCGGGACGCCCGCGGATTGACCTCCAAAACGTAAAGAATGTCATCTTTGACGGCATACTGGATATTCATCAGGCCGACCACTCCCAGCTCCCGGGCAATCAGTTTTGTCTGTTCTTCAATCGTCTCTAAAAGTTCCCCGGAAAACGTAATGGGCGGCAGCACGCAGGCGCTGTCTCCCGAATGGATGCCGGCTTCTTCGATGTGTTCCATGATACCGCCGATCACGGTGTCCGTGCCGTCGCTGATGGCGTCAACATCAACCTCGATGGCATCCTCCAGAAATTTGTCAATCAGGATCGGGTGATCCGGTGATGCAGCAATGGCCCTCTCCATAAACTGGCTCAACGTCTCCTGATCGTACACAATCTCCATAGAGCGCCCTCCGAGAACATAGGAAGGTCTTACCAGAACCGGGTACCCGATCCTCCGGGCGGCCTTGATTGCCCCGTTAATATCTGTTGCTGTGTCATTGTCCGGCTGTTTCAGATTCAGACGTTTGACAATATCCTGGAAACGCTCCCGGTTTTCGGCACGGTCTATCGCATCGGGAGATGTCCCCAGAATTTTTGCTCCCGCGGCCTCAAGACCTTTGGCCAGATTGAGGGGGGTCTGTCCCCCGAACTGTACGATTACCCCCAGGGGATTTTCCGTCTTCAGAATGTGGAGGACATCTTCCAGCGTCACCGGCTCAAAAAACAGCTTATCCGAGGTGTCATAGTCGGTGCTTACCGTTTCCGGGTTTGAATTCACCATGATGCTCTCCACCCCTTCTTCACGAAGGGCAAAGGATGCGTGCACGCAGCAGTAATCGAATTCAATCCCCTGGCCGATGCGGTTCGGACCTCCCCCCAGAATCACCACTTTCGGTTTCGCAGAGGGTCGTGCCTCATCTTCGGTCTCGTACGTTGAGTAATAGTAGGGGGTATAGGCCTCGAATTCGGCCGCGCAGGTATCAACAAGTTTGTAGACCGGCAGGATATTTTCCCGAAAACGCTCCCGGCGAATCTCCTCCTCGGATTTTTTCCACAGTTGACTCAGGCAGCGGTCGGAGAAGCCCAATTGTTTTGCTTCCTTTAACAGCTCAACGGAAGGGGCTGTCATCTCGAGAATCTTTTCCGCCTCCACGAGGGTCTGAATCTGATACAAAAACCACGGATCGATGCGGGTCAGGTCCGCGATCTCTTCCAGACTCATCCCCTGGTAGAAGGCAGTGGCGATATAAAAGAGTCTGAGCGAGTTCGGCTTCTTCAACTGCGAGGCCAGGAAATCCCCGTTATTATCTGTGATATCTGCCGGCAGCGTTGCTCTCATGCCGAACCGGCCGATCTCCAGAGAACGGATCGCCTTCTGGAGCGCCTCTTTAAAGGTACGGCCGATAGACATGGTCTCCCCCACCGATTTCATGGAGGTCGTCAGGACGTCTTCTGTCTCCGGAAATTTTTCAAATGTCCAGCGGGGGATCTTCACCACGCAGTAGTCGATGGTAGGCTCAAAGGAGGCCATCGTTTCCCTGGTGATATCATTGGGAATTTCGTCGAGGGTGTAGCCGACGGCAAGTTTGGCGGCGATTTTTGCGATGGGGAACCCTGTGGCTTTCGAGGCAAGGGCGGAAGACCGTGACACACGGGGATTCATCTCGATCACGACCAGTTCCCCGTTTTCGGGGTTTATGGCAAACTGCACATTCGAACCGCCGGTTTCCACGCCGATCTCCCGCATGATGGCGATCGCCGCATCACGCATGCCCTGATACTCCACATCGGTGAGGGTCTGGGCGGGCGCAACCGTAATGGATTCACCCGTATGGACGCCCATGGGATCAAAATTTTCTATGGAACAGATGATGACGACATTGTCCGCCCTGTCGCGCATCACCTCAAGTTCGTACTCTTTCCAGCCCAGGACCGATTCTTCCAGCATGATTTCGTGGATCATACTGGCATCCAGCCCCGCCTTCGCCTGTTCCGCCAGTTCCTCCCGGTTATAGGCGACACCGCTCCCCGTGCCTCCAAGGGTGAAGGAGGGTCGAATAATAATCGGGAACCCGATATCCGCCGCGATAGCACATGCCTCCTCCATGGTTCTCGCGAAGCCGCTCAGTGGTACCCGGAGTCCGATCCGCTCCATGGCGTGGCGGAATTTCTCCCGGTCCTCCGCCTTGTAGATGACATCGAGAGACGCACCGATCATCTCCACGCCGTAGCGCTCCAGCACGCCGCTTTCCGCAACCGCGACCGCGGTGTTCAGCCCCGTCTGTCCCCCTAGTGTCGGGAGCAGGGCATCGGGCCGCTCCTTAGCAATGATTTTGGCCACCGCCTCCGGCGTGATCGGTTCCACGTAAGTCCTGTCGGCCGTTTCCGGGTCCGTCATGATGGTTGCCGGGTTGCTGTTAATTAATACGACCTGATACCCCTCTTCCTTCAAGGCCTTGCAAGCCTGGGTGCCAGAGTAGTCGAATTCGCAGGCCTGGCTGATAATGATCGGCCCGGAACCGATGATAAGAATTTTTTTCAGGTCATTCCTTTTAGGCATACCCCTCACTCCCACTCAATCGTGCTGGGCGGCTTCGAGCTGATGTCATAGACCACCCGGTTCACGCCCCTGACCTCATTGATGATGCGGTTGGAAATCCTTCCGAGCAATTCATGGGGTAATTTCGCCCAGTCTGCTGTCATGGCATCGTCACTGGTGACCGCCCGTATAGACAGAATGTTTTCGTAGGTCCGTTGATCACCCATAATCCCCACGCTCTTTATCGGCAGGAGGACAGCAAAGGACTGCCACAGTTTGCGGTAGAGATTGGCGGCGCGGATCTCATCCATGAGGATTACGTCGGCTTTTCGCAGGATAGCCAGCCGTTTTTCCGTGACCTCCCCGATGATTCGGATGGCCAGTCCCGGACCGGGAAAGGGTTGCCGCCAGACTTGTTCATCGGACATCCCCAGTTCCTTGCCTAGCAACCGGACTTCGTCCTTGAAGAGGTGTTTGAGGGGTTCCACCAGGGACAGATGCATCTTCTTCGGGAGGCCGCCCACATTGTGGTGTGATTTGATCACTGCACTTGGCCCGCCGAAGGCCGAGCGGGATTCAATGACATCGGGATAGAGGGTCCCTTGTGCTAAAAACTTGACACCTGTGATGCGCCGGGCCTCCTTTTCAAATACTTCGATGAATGTGCGGCCAATAATTTTCCTTTTCTTTTCAGGGTCGGCAATATCCTTCAGCCTGTCCAGAAAAAGCTTCTTCGCCCGGACAAATCGCAGGTTGATCTGAAAATGTTTCCGGAAAACATCCTGAACCTTCCCGGCTTCACCTTCCCGAAGAACACCGTTATCCACAAAGACGCAATGCAGCTTACGGCCGATGGCCTGATGAAGCAGGACAGCAGCGACCGATGAATCCACACCGCCGCTCAAGCCGAGTATCACCTTGCCCTCGCCAACCTGGTTACGAATCTCTGTGATGGCGTCCCGGGCGAATGATTTCATCGTCCAGCTCTTTTCGCAGTTGCAGATTGTAAAAAGGAAGTTTTCCAGCATCTTTTTCCCTTCGGGGGTGTGGACAACTTCCGGGTGAAATTGCAGCCCGTAGAGACGTTTTGAGGCATTTGCCATCGCGGCAATTTTTGTGCTGGGTGTAGACGCCGTGGTTATAAAGCCTTTCGGCAGCTTGCCGATGGAATCCCCATGACTCATCCAGCATCTTGTTTCTTTCTTTATACCGGCAAAAATACCCGATGTGTCCTTGACCGTAAGCTCGGCGAAACCGTACTCCCTTTTTTCCGCGCCGATTACCTTGCCGCCCAGAGCATCGACCATGTACTGCATACCGTAGCAGATACCCAGCACAGGGATATTCAGATCAAATATGCCCCTGTTCGCACGAGGGCTCCCCTCCTCATAGACGCTCGCAGGACCGCCGGATAAAATAATCCCTTCCGGATGAAGGGCTTGTATCTTTGCGACGTCGATGTCCGGAGGCTCAATCTGGCAGTAGACGTGATGTTCGCGTACACGCCGGGCGATAAGCTGATTGTATTGTGAGCCAAAATCAATGACCAGGATCATCAGTATTTCCCTTTTTATTTTTCATTAAGGATACAAACTTTTCAAACAGATAGTTAACGTCGTGGGGTCCCGGCGCCGCTTCCGGATGATACTGCACGCTGAATGCCTGGAGAGATGAAGAGCACATCCCTTCCGAGGTATGGTCATTGAGGTTGTCGTAGGTCTTTTCCAGGTTGAGGTTCCCGGGCAGAGATTCCGGCACTACCACGAAGCCGTGGTTCTGCGAAGTGATTTCAATCCGCCCCGTCTGGATATTTTTTACGGGCTGGTTCACGCCGTGATGGCCGAACTTCAACTTGGCTGTTTTCCCCCCGAGCGCCTGCCCCAGTATCTGATGCCCCAGGCAGATGCCGAAGATAGGAACTTTGCCCAGGATATACTTAGCTGCTTCCACAATATAAGGCAATGCCGCCGGGTCCCCCGGTCCGGGAGAAAGCAGAACGCCGTCAGGAGAATATGATAAAACTTCCGCCCCCGTAGCTGTCGCCGGCAGAACCAGGATTTCACAACCCAGCCTCTCCAGGTTACGCAGGATATTGTATTTGACGCCGCAATCAATAACGACGACGCGCAGCCGCTTTAATCTGGTCTTATGCGCTCCTGTCTCCACCGCGACGCTGTCCCTGCTGGAAAATGCGTCAGGCGGGGAGAGCGGTTGCGGCTGGCCGTCTTTCCATTGATAGGATCTTTTACAGGTAACCAGTTTTATCAAGTCCTGACCTACAAGGCCGGGATATGCGCGCACGCGCTCGAGCAGGAGATCGATATCCTGTGTTTCCGTGGATAGAATCCCCCGCATCGCCCCCTCTAAACGGATGCGACGGGTTAGGGCTCTGGTGTCAAGCCCTTCGACACCTATCTTACCATGAGACTCCAGAAATGCCTTGAGGGTTTGACGGCTCCGCCAGTTACTTGGATATGGCTGATACTCTTTGACAATGAACCCCTCCAGGTGGATGTTGCCGGATTCCATATCTTCGGGATTTATCCCGTAATTCCCGATCAACGGATAGGTCATGGTCACAATCTGTCCCTTGTAAGAGGGATCGGTAATGACTTCCTGGTATCCGGTCATGCCCGTATTGAAGACGACCTCTCCCAGAACCTCGCCGGAACCGGCAAAGGCGTATCCAGGATACACGCTTCCATCCTCTAAAACCAGTAAAGCCGGGCGCTCGCGCCTTAAAATGGACATGTAGAATCTCCAACCGACAGGAAGCCGCTGCAAACAACGGCTTCTCCCAAAGGAAGGTATTGTTTTTATCCTGCGCTTCCTTAATAAGGGAGGAATTTCATTTGCTTCTGCGCTTGTTCTTCAAAAAAGAAATAAGTTGTATTATATACACCAAGATAAGATATTTTTCAATAAAGGATTTTCGGTTCAAATATTTGTGAAATGCACCTGCGGCGCTTTTTTAGGGTCAAACAATGTCCAGAAACGAGGAGAAAATCTGTTCTGCCAGCGGTTGGAGGGTGGAGAAAACAGCGGGTGTTTTTTCAACGATCGCTCCGGGGTCCTCTCCCGCTCCGTGTATGTAGGAAACAGATTCCTCTCCCTGAGTCCAGTCTTTTACCATCTCCGGGGTGACTTCCAGATGGAACTGGAGTCCCCAGGCAGCATCCCTCCAGCGGAACGCCTGGTTAACACAACGGTCCGATCTGGCAAGATGTACGGCGCCTTTGGGAAGATCAAAGGTATCGCCATGCCAGTGCAAAACATCAAGGGTCCGGGGGGCTCTGGAAAACAGCCTGTCATTCTGTGCCGCAGGAAGGAGTTCCACAGTATACCATCCCACCTCCCGCACACTGTTCGGGTAGACGCGGGCGCCGAGGGCCTTCGCTATTAACTGCGAACCCAGGCAGATGCGGAGCACCGGCCGTTTGGCCTGTAGGGCCTGCGCTATGAGTTTCAGTTCCGCATCCAGAAATGGATACAGGTGCGTTTCGTCCACATTCATCGGCCCGCCCATGACAATAAGTGCTTTGATCTCCGGCGAGAAAGAAGGAACTTGAACCCCTGTGTATAAATGATGTTCCGCTACGTTTAATCGCCTTTTATCAAGGCAGGTTTTAATCAGCCCCAGGGTTTCAGCCGGGACATGATAAAGGGCGTGAATCATGGTGGCTTTCCCTCATGCTGCATCTTCATGCTTCCTTAACCTTGCCCCGGCCTTTTTTTTCATCAATATCGCCAGGATACATCACGGCATCCTGTCCACGTTCTCGTGTACGGATGCGGATCACCTCCTCCACGGGATAGACAAAGATGAGCCCATCCCCGGGTTCTCCCGTATAGGCGGCTTTGCAAATGGCTTCGATCGTTTCCTCCAGGTTGCGATCGCTCAAGATGATATTTACCTGTATCTTAGCCAGCATATCTACCATGTAGGTGCCGGCACGGCCTGACAGCTTAATGCCGCCCTGGCGGCCATGTCCCCGGATTTCAAATATATTTAACCCTACAATGCCAATTTCAATCAAGGCGTCCTTGACATCGTTGACCTTATCTTCACGAATAATGGCTTCGATTTTTTTCAGCATGGCACAATCTCCAAAGTATTAAATAGACTTGTCATATTTACGAGTAGGATCTCTCCCCATGAGAGCTGATATCCAGGCCGACCTCCTCTTCTATGGGCGCTACACGCAGTCCTATACTCAAGTCAAGCAGCTTGGCTACCACAAAGGTGACCCCAAAACTAAAGACTATGGTGACCGCCACGGCCAGAAGCTGGATGCCGAGCTGCTTGGGATTACCAAAAAACAGGCCGTTGACGCCGTCACTGTTGACCGCTACTGTGGCGAAAAGACCGGTGGCTATCGTGCCCCAGGAACTTGCGATACCGTGACATGCCCACACATCCAGGGACTCATCCAGTTTGCGTCTGTCCCGAAAACGCATGGTATAATAAGACAGCGGCGCGGCTACTGCCCCGATAACCATAGCTGCCAAAGGTGTTACAAAGCCTGAAGCCGGGGTTACTGCCGCCAGACCTACCACCATCCCTGTGGCGATTCCCAAAGGACTGGGCCGGCCATCCAGCCAGGAGAGCATCATCCAGACGAGCCCGGCTGTTGCTGCAGAGGTGTTGGTGGTCAGAAGGGCATTCACCGCCACACCGTTCGCAGCCAGGGCGCTGCCGGCGTTAAAGCCGAACCAGCCCACCCACAACAAACCTGCCCCCAGGACCGTCAGTGGAATATTGTGTGGTTCCATAGGAGCCTTGCCGAAACCTTTGCGCGGACCGATAACCAGCGCAAAGGCGAGGGCCGAAAAACCGGCGGCAATATGCACTACCGTTCCCCCGGCAAAATCCAGGACGCCAATTTGTTTCAACCAGCCGCCCTGTCCCCAGACCCAGTGACACAAGGGATCATATACCAGGGTAGCCCAGAGCAAACTGAACAGCAGAAAGCTCTTGAATTGCACACGCTCCACAAACGCTCCGGTGATCAATGCCGGCGTGATGACTGCGAACATCATCTGAAAGGCAGCGAAAAGGCTATGGGGAATGGTCTTGCTGTAGTCATCGTTGGGCAGGGCGCCCACACCGTTAAATCCCGCGAAGTTCAAGCCTCCGATTAATCCACCAATGTCGGTACCGAAAGCAAGGGAATAACCGTAGAGCACCCACTGTACCCCTATCAGGGCCATGAAGATATAACTCAAGGTTAATGTGGAAAGAACGTTTTTCCGACGTACCATACCGCCATAAAAAAGCGCCAGGGCTGGTGTCATCATCAGTACCAGGGCACAACTCACCAGTATCCAGGCAGTGTCGCCTGAGTTCATAATGCGTACCTCCTAATTTTTTAGAATCTTGTCTTAATGCTGTTAGTACTGCCCTTCAGAGTGATAAAAATGCGGTTGAGTAATAATAACAAACATTTACAATTAACTTAGCAAAGATGGTGCCATTTTCGAGGAGCGAGTATTGATTGTAAGTATATAATTTAATTGGTGAAAGAGTTTTGCGAGAATTTGCTTTTAAGGGGGTATGTGACAAATTTGTACAGTATCAATCCAAGTAAACAAAAATGTAACTACTGCCCTGCTCTGCACATGACGGAGGCGCTGCAATGTTAAAGAATCGTTAGGGACAGGACAGCTCCTAAGGGTTGGATTAAAAAACAAGTGCGGGGCAGGTTCCGTGAAAATGGAAAGAAGGGCAAGCGCCTGTCCAAACTCCAGTGAAGCGCAGGCCGTGGCCTGCGCTTCTCAGGAGCATCATGCTTATATCATGGGTAGATATCTATCGATTTCGTACTGACTCACATGAGTTCTGAAACGATCCCATTCCACTTTCTTGTTGTCAATGAATTTCTGGAAGATGTGCTCACCCAGGGTATCTCTGACGAGCTTGCTCTTTGATACCAATGAAAGCGCCTCATATAAACTTCCCGGCAGAGAAGTAATACCCGCCGCTTCCCGGGCCTTTTCATCCATCTCAAAGATATCCTCTTCCACAGGTGCGGGGAGTGGATACTTCTTCTCGACGCCCTTCATACCGGCTGCTAACATCACGGCAAAGGCCAGATAGGGGTTACATGCAGGATCGGGGGAACGGTATTCGATACGTGTTGCCTTCTCCTTACCCGGTTTGTACATGGGAACACGAATCATGGTAGAGCGATTGCGGCGCGCCCAGGAGACATAAACCGGCGCCTCGTAGCCGGGTACCAGGCGCTTATAAGAGTTTACCCACTGATTACAGATGGCCGTAATTTCCGGGGCATGTGTCATTAAGCCGGCGATATAGCTTTTGGCCACCGCGGACAGATGGTATTTGTCCTTCACATCAAAGAAGGCGTTCTTGCTACCCTTGAAGAGGGACTGATGGGTATGCATTCCGCTGCCGTTCTGACCGAAGATAGGTTTTGGCATAAAGGTGGCATAGACACCGTTCTGTCTGGCGATCTCTTTGACCGCCGTTCGATAGGTCATGACCTTATCGGCCATCGCCAGGGCATCGTCATAGCGGAGGTCAATCTCATGCTGGCTTGGCGCTACCTCATGATGGGAATATTCTACCCTGATCCCCAGATCCTGCAGGGCGAAGATCGTCTGGCGCCTGAGGTCGGTGGCCCGGTCTACGGGGAGACCGTCGAAATAGCCGCCCTGGTCCAGAATATCCGTGCACTTATCGTTGGCGAAATAGAAATATTCCAGCTCCGGGCCGACGTACATGGTATAACCCTGATCGGCGATCTTTTTAAGAGCTCGTTTCAAGACATAACGGGGATCGCCTTCATATGGCGTACCGTCTGGATTCAGAATGTCGCAGATCACCCGTGCCACGGGCCGGTCGGAAGGACGCCAGGGAATCAACTGGAAGGTCGTCGGATCGGCCATGGCGATCATGTCGCTCTCTTCGATGCGTGCAAATCCCATAATAGATGACCCGTCAAAGCCCATCCCTTCTTCCAGCCCTTCTTCGAGCTCGGAAGGCGTGATGCTGAAAATTTTCTGCATCCCCAACACATCGGTAAACCAGAACTGGATAAAACTGACCTTGCTCTCCTTAACTGCCTTTAGAACATCATTTTTCGTTTTACATGAAAACATACTATACTCCTTTCCTTAAGATTTTAATTTCACTTGGTTATACACTTCAAAAGTGTCTTTCATTGCAGCAATGCTACGTGATCTCGAAACAGTGGCAGGTCCCCCCTTTCCGTTATTCCAGAGGATCATTTTCCCTCAGTCGCCATACCCCCGTAGGACAGGCCCCGGCGCAGAAACCGCAGCCGATGCACCGGTCGTCGTTGACTATGTACTCGTATGCCTCTCCCTCCAGATTCCGTTTCGAAATAGCGCTTTCCGGACAGATTGTTTCACAAATACCGCAGTCCCGGCAGGCCCCGCAGGAGGCGCACTGTTTTGCGCAGGATGTGGGGTCGTCAAGGATGAGGATGCGGGGATCAAAATATTCCAGCTTCACCCGCTCCATGTTGATGGCAGGCAGGCGGTCGAAAGTTTCGTACATCCCTTTCAATAAATCATCGATGGCCCTTGCCGCAAGGCGTCCCGCACCGATGGCGTCCGTCAGGAGACCCAGTTTGACGGCGTCACCGATGGCGAAAACCAGGGAATCGCTGCTCTGATAATGGTCATTCACGACGATGAAGCCCCTGTCTGTGGCAATGTCTTCCGGTAAAAAGGAAAGATCCGGCAGGTCGCCGATGGAGACAATGACTGTATCTGCTGCTAAAACCGTGCCATCTGTCAGCTCCACGCCCTCTTCGGTAATGGCTTGCGTAAACCTGGGCCAGAGGAATTTTGCCCCTGCCGCTTCCGCCGCTTTCCTCTCTTTTCCGTACGACGCCGGAGCCTGGATATCAATGAGGGTTACGTCTTTCGCTCCCAGGCGCGCCGCCTCCGCCGCAGCGTCACAGCCCACGTTACCCGCTCCGATGACGACCACCTTTTCCCCTACCTGAGCAGCATCCCTCTTGCTCTGCCTGAGGAACTCAAGGGCAGGGATCGCCCTCTCACTGCCGGGAACGGGTATCATCCGCGGCTTCTGCGCCCCGACCGCAATGACAATGAAATCATGCTTCTCTTTAAGCCGGGAGAACTCCTCTTTCGTCAGGGGATGTTGCAGGCTGATGTGGGTAACCTGGTCGCTTACCCTCTTCAGTTCATGTTCGACTACCTCATCGGGGATGCGGCTCGATGGTATCATGTCGGTAATCTTGCCGCCCAGGCGGTCACGCATCTCATAGATGACCGGCTCATGTCCCTTCATCCAGAGCTGCCAGGCGACAGAAAGCCCCGAGGCTCCGCCTCCGATGACCGCGATTTTCTTGCCTGTCTTGGGAGCGGGTTCCGGCGTGTGCGCCTGCAAACTGGCCCTGCCTAGCAGAGAGACATCCACCGCCGGGAGATGCTCTGTCTGACGTGTGCAGTGCTCCATGCAGAGATTCGGGCACAGATACCCGCACACCGTCGCCGGGAAGGGGGTATAAGTGAGCGCGAGATCCACGGCCTGTTCTATCAAACCTTTACGGATCAGTTCCCACCGCTTTTGCACGGGGATACCGGTTGGACAGTTGGCCTGGCAAGGCGGCAGGTATTTGTCATTTTCCCAGACAGGGACAAAGCGCCGCAGGATACCGGTGGTAATCACATCGATGGGGCTTCTGTCCATATCGGAGAGATCCCCGATCAGCCCACCCGGACCAAGTTCCCGGTTCCATACTTCGCTGCGGAATTGACTCATGCGTCGTGATATCTTGCCGGACTTTTCATGGGGCTTACGGGCCACCAGGAGCTGCCACTGTTTTCGATCGGATGTCAAAAGTGGATGCAGTTCCGCACGGTCAACAGTTTTCAGAAACACCCGCATATTGGAGGTCAGCCACTGCCATTCGTCGTCGTCCGGCTCCGCCAACCTCGCGTCTTCCATGCTGTACCCGTTATGGGGTCCCCGGAAGAATATTTTTCCCCCCACCATGCCGACACACGGGCGGTAGCCCAGAACATTGTCTGTACGGGTAGTGTCATGTCCGCAGATAACGGCTATCCCGCCGGCCATGAATTCGGCAAAGGAGTCCCCAACGCTGCCCAATACCCACAATTCCGGCGCATCGAAGCGGGGATTGTGTTTGGTCATGGTCATTGCCCGCGCCCCGGTATCGCCTGTCACATAAATCTTGCCCTGGGCCATAGCATTGCCCGTACCATTCGTTGCATTTCCGCGCACTACTATGTTGGCGCCGGCGTTCAGCCATCCTGCATCGTCGGATACCGGCCCGATGACGTCTATGAATGTATTGGGAAATCCCATAGAGCCGACTCTCTGTCCCGCGGTTCCCAGTATCCTCATCAGGACAGGCTCTTCACCTGCATTCCACAGGCGGCCGCCGATTCCTTGCTGTCCGTGGGCGATGATCTCTATAGACCTGTGGCCTTCACTTACCGCCTTCTGGATACGTTCTTCCAGGATTCGCGAATCGACCCGGACGCCTTTTTCCATACCGGCGAGAATGATTGTTGGTTTATTTGCCATCGTTACTCCTTACTATACAACATACCGTATACTGAGCCGTTCGGCGGCATGATGATCCGCAATGCCGATAGCGTCAGACATACCAATGGGCAGCGAAGTGGAACGGCCCAGAGGCGCCACGATTTTTTTCAATTCAGTGTCAAAACTTAAAAATACTTCCACGAGACGTTCGGCAACCTTTTCAGGGTCCAGTCTTCGATCCACACGGGGATCCTGGGAGGTGATTCCTTTCGGACAGATACCGATATTGCAGATGTTGCAGCGGTCGCTTTCCGAACCGAGGCATCCGGCTGCCGCCTGCATAAGGTACTTTCCCGTCTGCACGCCGCTTGCTCCCAGCATGATCAGGGCAGCCGCATTGGCCGCCAGGTTACCGCTTTTGCCGACACCGCCTCCGGCAAAGAGAGGAATCTCATTCTGTTTGCCAAGTTTGACCAGGTTCAGGTAGGCATCACGAATATTGCTCGCAATCGGATGTCCCATATGGTCCATGGAGACATTATATGCCGCACCGGTACCGCCATCCTCGCCATCAATAGCCAATCCAGCCGCGTAAGGATTCCGAGTGAGGTTATTGAGAACCGCCAGGGCCGTACTGGTTCCGGAAATCTTCGGATACACGGGCACCCGGAAACCCCAGGCCATATACATGGACTGAACCATCTTAGCGACAGACTCCTCAATGGAATATTTAGTCTGGTGGGTAGGTGGACTGGGCAGACTGACACCGGACGGAACACCACGGATAGCGGCGATCAATTTGTTTACTTTGTACCACATCAGGAGTCCGCCATCCCCTGGTTTAGCTCCCTGTCCGTATTTAATTTCGATGGCACAGGGGTCTTCCTTCATCTCAGGAAGTGCATGGATAATCTCATCCCAACCGAAATACCCGCTGGCTATCTGAAGGATGACATATTTCAAAAATCGGGACCTGAGAAGCCTCGGCGGACAGCCTCCTTCTCCTGTACACATCCGTACAGGCATTCCCAGCTCTTCATTCAGATAGGCGACTCCCAGCTGCAGACCTTCCCACATGTTAGGGGATAGCGCGCCAAATGACATGCTCCCGATGACGAGAGGATATATTTCCCGCACCGGCGGTATCCAGCCGTTCTCCCTGCTGTGCCGCAGCATTTCCTCCGGCGGCAGTACCCGTCCTAACAGCGTCCGCAGCTCAAACTCGTGACGGCCCGCATCCAGGGCGGGGTCGGTGAGCATGGAAATGCGGATGAACTTGATTTGATCCAGGATCACTCCGGGGACGTTGCGACGTCCGCCTCGGCGCCTCGGCACACCCCCGATATTGATATGGTAGCGTAATTTATCAATCTCATCGTTATGTACGGGAACAATCGCGTTGTTGGGACATACCAGATCGCACATTCCACACCCCACACAGGCATGCGCCGGGTCCGTACTCTGGTCTACACCATGGTAAACGCTGAGTAGATTGGTTGCTGTCTCTTCCAGACCGACGGGGATCTGGACAACCCGCTTCCGGTGGACACCGAGTTCAATAGCCCGCACAGGGCATACTGCCGTACACCTGCCGCAGAGGGTACATCTTTCCTTGCTCCAGAGGATCCTCCAGGGCAGGTCTTTTCTGCCTAGTGTAGAAGGGGTAATGCATCCCATTGATTCCATAGCTCTACCTCCCGACGCTCCGGGCTGACGATGACCGTGTCGTACTTCATTGGTTGAATATCTTTGCTCTTATCGCGTGCGGGAATTGTGGCATCCAGCCCGCACATTTCCGAAGAAAACGCATACATTCCGGGATGGCCCCCGACAATTCCCGGGCGTAATTTTTTGCTGTCCTGAACCATGAACAGACTTTTGTCCGGCAAACAGCCCATGACACAGTTGGGGCCGTCAATAATCAGGGGGCGACAGCTCTGCTTTAACCTGCGCAGCCATTGACCGTCTGGGTGACGCTCCAGCTCGCCATCCATCAAGGGGGTGATAACATGCTTGTACATCGGTAGCCCCAGTCCCAAGTGCCTGGTTGTATAGTGCAGGATATGGGTAAACGTCTCCGAATCCGATTGATAGCCGATGTAACCCGGGAAGTTCCGCGACATGAGAAATTCCCTGATGGGGACGAACGCCGTGTTTTCCCCGTTGGTCATAGTAGCCATTCCCTGAATGAAGAATGGGTGGCAGGCATAGATATTAATCGCATAGTTGGTATTCTGCCGTCCCTGGACGAGCATCGCGCGTGCCTGCAGTTCCTTACGATCCAGCCCCAGATACTCCGCTACCGTTATGGGATCACCAACTTCCTTGAGCATGATGACATCCGGCCAAAAACTGAATATCGCCATAGATTCATCTTTTTCGCCCATCTTTCGTAACTGGAGTCGGCACATCATAAGGCGGTACTGGAGTTCAGCTTCACTGCATGCGGCCCAGTCGGGAGGATACTCATACACGCGAATCAAATAGTTATCCCGTCTGGGTGTTCCTGCAGGGGGCTCTTTACCGGGACGAATTGAAAGTTTATATTTAACCATGAAATCAAGGTCCATCATGTAACGATCCAGTGTTTTGATTCCCTCGTTAGAAAAAATCCCGGAAAGGATCGGTTCACTTTTAAAATTTTCAAATTCTCCTCCCAGATCGGTCATAAATAACCCCACACCGGATCCGTCATGACCTTCCTTCATAACATCTATGGCGCGTAACGGAACCATCGGGGAAAGGGGTTCCGTGCTGGTAATGGCAAACAAACGGCACATAAAAATTTCCTCTCTTTTCAATTGCCCATACCCGCAATGCGGGTAGAAACAGGGCCTTTCACAGTATAGCTAAAACTGTACCACCCGCAAAAGACCAATGCCGGCGGCACAAATTTTTGCGAAAATGCTGACAAGTACTATTCACGTATGAGGCAAACAACGAAAAAATCATCAAAGTAGAATCGTAACTGATCAAATTTATTTCAAAAATATAATTGTTTCATCCTGGAAGCGCAGGGCAACAGAAAGGTATCGTGACGTCGTGGTTACATGTCACATCCACTATATTGAACCCTTCCTTCCATATAAAAAAGAACAAATGTGTGCTTATGTCATTAATTGTAACACAATTGTTACATATCAGTCTGGGGCTCTTCTTTTTCGGCCTGATGTGCTGGTGCTCCGGTCCTCTTTGGGCGAAACTGCCAGGGGTCAATGCCAAACTTTTGAATCTTATACTGGGTAATTCTCTTTGTAGTACCCAATAATTTAGCTGCTTTGCTCTGATTCCCCCTCGTTTCCTTCAGGGCGTTAATAATAAGAGCTCTCTCCTGAGTTTCGACAACATTTCTCAATTTCCCCGGTTCTTTTTTATCTCCGTCTTTTATTTTCACCTGGAGAGAAGGGGGCAGGTGAAACACTTCAATCGTATCTCCATTTGCCAGTAAGACGGCCCTTTCAATACAATTTTCCAGTTCCCTCACATTCCCCGGCCACTGATACGCCAAAAATGTTTCCAGCACCGGTGTAGAAATTCGTTTCACCGGCTTGCCGCTCTCCCTGGCGAATTTTAACACGAAGTGATCCGCCAGCATGATTATATCTGTGCCCCGCTCCCGAAGGGGCGGCAGGTAAAGGGGAAATACATTAAGACGGTAATATAAATCACTGCGAAACCGCCCTGATAGTATGTCCTGCTCAAGATTCCTATTTGTTGCCGTTATCACACGAACATTGACATTAATAACCTTTGATGAACCTAATGCTTGAATTTGTTTTTCCTGAAGGACACGCAGTAACTTTACTTGAGCTGCTGCAGACAGCTCACCGACTTCATCGAGAAATATCGTACCACTATGTGCTTCCTCAAAACGTCCCCTCCTCTGATACAAAGCTCCCGTGAAAGCGCCTTTTTCGTGGCCGAAGAGCTCGCTTTCTATCAGAGTATCCGGTATGGCAGCACAATTTACATAAATGAGAGGGCCATTTTTCCGCAAACTATTCAAATGGATTGCCCGCGCAACCAATTCCTTGCCGGTGCCGGTATCTCCGTTTATCAACACCGTTGTATTCGTATCGGCAACCTGGGCGATAAGGCCGAAGACTTCCTGCATAGCCCTTGAGTTCCCTATAATATCGACAGATGGGGCCTGTGTACGGCCGACGATCTTTTTGAGACGGCGGTTTTCTTCTTCAAGAGCGCGTGTGTGGACTGCTCTGGCTATAAGTTCAGCAATTGATGACATCATAGCCAGTTCACGATCAAGATTTTCTACATTACGTGCTACTTTATCTGCCGATATCACGCCAACAACCCGGGCGTCATAAATAATAGGCACGCAGAGGAACGTGAGTTCCGATCTGTTCAGTAAACGCCTCGCACCGGTACGGTCAAGAAAATGCGTCTCCTTGCCGAGATTTGCAACCGCCATGGGACGGCCGGTTTGTGCTACCCTCCCGGTAATGCCTTCACCAGGTTTGTACGTTACCTCAAGGCCCTGAATGTTGACGTCATGAGCTACGTCAAGCCATGCTTCCCCTGTCTCCCGGTTGAGAAGTGATATCATGCCCCGTTCCATTCCCAACCGAAGGCTCATCTCCTTCAATACCTGTTCAAGCTGACCTCGCAGCTCCTGTGGCTGTGCAAGTATCTTGGCAATTGCATGCAGTGCGGCAAGCTCCTCGTAATTATGAATACTTAAATTTTTACTGCTTTCTGTACCAACCTGTGATGGACTCCATATTTGTTTCGTCATCTAGAATGCAAAACCTCCCTATCCACAATACACGAGATGCCACAAGCATAGAGCGTAATTATAGAATATCTGCTCATCACAATGACTTATATCGTGTCCTAATTCTTAACCATAACGTCCATTATGTTCTGTCTGGCAATCACTTGTTCATCTTCGCCTTTTTTGATCGATACATGCATCACACCAAGAATTTGATATTCACCGTTTTCTAATTTTTTCGTTTCCCAGGGAACAGCGAACTGGTTTTGTTTGTCTGATGATTCACCGATTTTCATCCAGGACTCGGTGTTTTTTTTGCGATAGTACCATGGGTTAGTTGCCTTGATTGCAGCGCCTGAATATCCGAGCTCATCGAGTTCCTTGTTTAATAATTCATCATCGAACCTTTCCCTTAAAACAACCCTTCCCGAAAGAGTCCTTTGTGACTCAGAAGGTACAATAAAATATGGTCCCCAATTGATAGACATATTCTCCTCCTTTGATTGAGTTTAGAAATTAAGTTATTTTTTTATTTTAATCTAAACCTTTATGCCTCTGCAACACCTTGTATTATTTTACCTTTCTTCATTCGTGAGGCAGACCGTTACAAAAACTGCCAGAACACCCGCCCTGTGAGCGGCGAGCTTCATGTTAGATAAAATAATACCATTTCCGTTCATATCCATGTATAATATACTATACCACATTTAATACAAAATTGCACTTTTATTTTCAATTAAGAACGACTATGTAATATAAATGCAAAAACAGGACCATTTCCATGATTAATGAGTAACAATATTGTTATTTGTGGGTATAGGATGCAGATATTGAGAGAATTATGGTATGGGAATTCGCGAACGTTTAATCAATTTTGTATATCGTAAGGCAACAACTCCGGGGCCGGGCCGAAGGATGCTCACCTTAATTGCCCCTCTATTCTTCCTGTCCTTTATAATTTTTATTATCTTCGTAGCTTTACAATTGGATCAATTGCATGGATTACCTGATATGTTCGCGTCGCCGTTGAACATCATCATTGCCGTACCCTTCCTTGCACTCGGGTCTTTTTTATCGATGTGGTCACTGCTCCACTTTTTCCAGGCGAAAGGGACTCCAGTTCCATTCGATCCGCCACCCAGACTTGTCGATACCGGTCCCTATGCTTATGTAAGAAATCCAATGGTTTCCGGCGTGCTGATTACGCTATTCGGGGTAGGGGTGCTGTTGAAATCGATCTCCCTGACCTTTATCTTCACTCCGGCCTTATTTGCATTCGTTTATATTGAATTAAAGGCCATTGAAGAACCGGAACTGGAGATGCGTTTAGGTGAGGCTTACCAGGAATATAAGAAGAAGGTTCCTATGTTCTTTCCCCGTTTGAGTAATAAAAGCAAAGATATATTTTATGAAAGTAAAAATAAGCAGCACAAGTAATGTATCCCCTCTCTTGACTCCCGGAAAGAATTGCGTCTTGTCCTGCATTACATGACAATGTATATTATTTCTCAAGCTCAAACCGCGTTTAAGGATCTCCTTATCAAAGAAGTATGATGGGCAATGAACTTGCCGGTACTTTTGCAATGAGCACGAGATCGCCAGAAATATTACAAAAATGTGCTAAATATGAGCAAAAGTACAAAAATGTTACAATCGAAGCAATAGTTCGAATCTGGTATGCTAAATGTCCAGGAATTACAAGAGGTTTGAAATAAACAATCTCTTTGGTCGGGAACATTATTTGCATATCAATACTTTTAAAAAGCAAAATAAATCAAATTGCTTCAAGAGATCAGAGGAGGTGAACCATGATTGTCAATTTGGCTACTGTCAATTGGGGACCTCAATTTTTCGTACCGACTATTGCGATAAAAAAATACTGCGGCTCTGTATTATTCAGGGGGAATCTTAATGATGACCTCCTTAAAAAAGAATTAGAATTTTTGAATCTTGAAGGAAGTCCAACGGCTTACAGTATCAGCTGGCACATCAGGAAAAAAGGATCACAGACCTGGATCAAAATCGGGGAATCATTTAACAGGGTCATGGATTTTGGTGTTCTCCTTGACACGGCAGAATTTAAAGACGGCACATATCAAATTTTGGGATTTTTAAGCGTTGCGGTACGCACGGAAGGAAGAGAATTTATTGTTTCCAGACAGAGTATTGCAGACTTTGAGATCAAGAATTAAACCCTTAAAAGAGCAATATCTCCAATAAAAGCATGGTTTTCTCTTGAAATGAAGGTATCGCTGGCTGAGTAACTTCAGGCTCTGTGTGCAAAGATATAGCATGAAGTGAAAGGTATCATGAAATGCCCTCACGATTATGCTCACGGTGCCTTGGTTTTTTGCCGGGAAGCTGCTTCCAGTTCTCTTTTCTTCATCGCAACCAGAATGGCGGTTATGGCCGCCTGCGTCATTCCCGGTATCCGTTCCGCCTGTCCGATAGTAGAGGGTTCCACCTTGGCGAGCTTCATCTGCAATTCTTTGGAAAGTCCTGGTACGGAGCCGTAATCCATATTTTTCGGGATTTTTTTTCCTTCCAGCGTTTTCATTTTTTCTATCGATTCGATCTGCCGTTTGATATACCCCTCATACTTGGCCTCAATTTCGATCTGCTTTTTCACCAGCCGATCAGGTACGGGCTCCCATCCCGCAAAGACGTTGAGATCATCATAGTGTATCTCGTATCTTTTCAAAAGCTGATAGAGTGTAACTGGATTTTTAATGGGCGGAGTTCCCAGCGTGTGGAGCGTTGCGTTGACTTCTGCACCGGGGTAAATTTTTGTAGATGAAAGCCTGCCGATTCCCTCTTCCACGTGACGAACCTTTTCCCTCAGGCGAGTGTAGTGATCCTGTGAAATCAGGCCCAGATCATAACCTTTCCCCATAAGGCGGATTGTCGCATTGTCTTCACGGAGGATGAGGCGGTATTCCGCCCGGGAGGTAAACATCCGGTACGGCTCATCCACTCCCCTGGTTACCAGATCATCAATCATAACAGCTATGTACGCTTCGGAACGATCGAGCACGAAAGGAGGTCTCCCCCGCACCTTACACGCTGCGTTGATGCCGGCCCACAGTCCCTGCGCGGCGGCCTCCTCGTATCCGGAGGTGCCGTTGATCTGCCCGGCGAGGTAAAGCCCGGCGACACGCTTCGTTTCCAGGGTCTGCCGGAGCTCTGTCGGCTGCACGAAATCGTATTCGATGGCGTAGGCGGGACGCATGACCTCCGCCTCTTCAAGACCGGGAACACTATGGATGATCTGTTCCTGAAGATCCTGCGGCATACAGTTTCCGAGGCCTTTCGCATATACCTCCTCTGTTTCCAGGCCTTCATGCTCCAGGACGACAGGATGCCTTTCCTTGTCGGAGAAGCGGATCACTTTGTCTTCCAGGGATGGGCAGTAACGGGCGCTGACACCTTTGATGGTGCCTGAATAGAGCGGGGAGAGCATGATATTCTCCCTGATGAGCCGGTGCGTTTCCTTCGTTGTAGAAGAAAAATACGAAGGGAGCCTCTCAACCCGCAGTTTTTCCGTCATAAAGGAAAACGGTTCCGGGTCGGGATCGCTGTCCTGACGTTCAAGTTTTGAGAAGTCGATTGTGGAAGCGCGTAATCTCGGCGGCGTCCCCGTCTTCATCCGGCCCATCTCAAAACCCAGCCCTTTCAATGAGTCAGACAAACGGAGAGAAGCCATTTCGCCGGCCCTTCCTGCCGGGTAATGTACGGTGCCGATATGGATCAGGCCATTCAGGAAAGTGCCTGTAGTAATAATGACAGCCTTCCCGCGATACATGACGCCGATATGATCTTCCACACCGACGATTTTTCCATCCTCGACAACGAGGCGGTCGATAAGCGTCTGCCTGAGATGAAGGTTTTTTTCCTTCTCCACGACGGTTTTCATGGCAAGCCGGTAGAGCTGCTTGTCACACTGGAAACGTGAGGACTGGACGGCGGGACCTTTCGATGCGTTTAACAGGCGAAAATGGACGGCGGTCTTATCGGCGATCCTTCCCATCTCACCACCCAGGGCGTCAATTTCCTTGACAAGCTGGCCCTTGGCGAGCCCGCCGATGGCCGGGTTGCACGACATAAGGGCGACAGAGTCCAGATTTATATTGAACAGGATCGTGGCGCAGCCCATCCGCGCCGCCGCTAAAGCAGCCTCACAGCCTGCATGGCCGCCGCCGACCACGATAACATCGTAATTTCTTTGCAAATACTTCGCTTCTTTGTGTAAGTGTTTCTGAAATGTATCCTTCGCCGGACTCAGGTTTCAAAGCCGTAAATCTCAAGAAAATCTTTCGGTGTTACTATACTGATACCCATATAATTCTGAACTGCGGTAAGAGATTTATCTTCTGATATGATAAAATCCGCTGTTAATGAAACTGCACACTCAAGAAACTTGTCATGATCCGGGATTTCTTCAACTATATGAAGTTCAGCTGTTTTCGTAGTAAAAATAATATTAAACCCTGTACCAAACAGCTGTAATAACTCTTCCAGTTCCTGCTCGTTTTGTAATCCGAGGCGCTGCAGTACAGCAATATACTCGTCAATAATGGCCTTTGAGGCACACAGCGTCGCCTGGCAAGTTTTCCATAGATCAAGGACTTTACGAGGATGGCCGCCCAAAAAAGAGGAAACAAATACATTGGTATCAATAACCACATTAATCACGTCTGCTTTCTCACCTCCTGGATACTCCGCTCTATGTCATCGGGTGTAACCCCCTGGGCGAGCAATTTCTTGCCAATCCGCTCCCACAGGTCGTCAACATATGAATCTATATCGCGATTATGTACGTATTCTTCGAGCAATTCCCGAACAATTTCATTTATTGTCTTGCCTTCCTGCTTGGCGAGCCTGGTCACTTTGTTTATGAGATCAGGTTCAATCCTGATGATTATCTCGGTAGTCACACTTTACCTCCATGATTAATTTTAACATGGGACTTTGGAAAAATCTTCCAAGTATCACATGTGATATACGATATATACGAACGCCATGTCAAGGAGTGGTGTAACCAGACAAAAAACAGCAGGGAGAGCAAGAACATCGGACCGATATTTTATTCATGAAACCTTCCTGTAAGAAACAAACTTGAAATATCATGGAATAAAGTATATTTTTTGACAAAAAGGAACATTTGTATTGAAGCCGGAATTCTGGAACAACACAAAACGATATTACGACCTGAAAAGTTTCTGGCGCAACCGCTTTGGGTGCAGAGTGTACAAGCTTCCGATCGATGCAGGGTTTACCTGTCCGAACCGTGATGGTACGGTATCGGAAGGAGGTTGCATCTACTGTGACGGCCGGGGTTCCCGCCTGCGGCAGGCCGGACCGCTCCCCTCTGTCAGTGAGCAGATTCGCCGGGGAAAGGAATATTACAGAACGCACAGAAATGCGGGAAAGTTTATTGCCTATTTCCAGACTTTTACCAATACCTATGGTCCGATTGAAAAACTGAGAGTGCTCTATGACGAGGCCCTGGCGGAAGAAGATATTATCGGCCTGTCTGTCGGAACGCGTCCGGATTGCGTTCCGGAAGAAGTAATTCAGCTATTTCAAGATTATGCGAAGCACACCCATGTATGGCTGGAATTGGGGCTCCAGTCTATCCATGACCGGACGTTGCGATTTATCAACAGGGGGCATTCCGCAGAGGTTTTTATTGACGCGGTGAAAAGGGCCTCAAAAAAAAATGTACATATTTGTACCCATATCATCATCGGTCTGCCGGGTGAGACTGGGGAAGATGTGCTGGAAACGGCTCGAGTAATTGCAACCCTCCCGATACAGGGAATAAAAATTCATCTGCTCCTCGCCCTCAGGGGAACGAAGATGGGTGATCTCTATGAACAGGGGGAGATTTCCCTGCTGGAAAAGGACGCTTATGTTCGGATTGTCTGTGATATTCTGGAAATACTGCCGCCGGAAATGGTCATTCAGCGCCTGACGGCGGACGGCTACAGGGATATATTCCTGGCCCCGCAGTGGGCTGTCAACAAGATGGATGTATTGAATACGATTGATAGGGAGCTTGAGAGGAGAAATACTTTTCAGGGAATTTATTATAAGAAGGTATGAGTGTTGCATAATTGTTAGAATTTTGCTTTAGTACAGAATCTCATAAAACGCGTCCTCCTATGTCATTGAGAATGAGAAGAGAAATATGAATAATTTTATAATGTTGGTCATCTCCGAAAAAGTTGCTATCTTCTTCGGGATTCAAGGGATCCAGGGGTCGAGGATTCGAGTGAAATACTAAGGAACTACAAGTAGTTTAAGAGGCTATGCCCCTTTAAAGCCCCGATCAAGCTATCTTTTTGAATCCTCGAATCCTTTTCACGGTCGCAATGACAAAATAGTAGTTTTCATGTAGATACCAAGAGAGGTTTTAATTCATACTCATGATAGGTATTGTTGATTATCGGGCAGGAAATTTGACCAGCGTGGCGCGGGCGCTCCACTATTTGGGGGAACCATGTCAGATCAGTGACGATCCAAAAGTACTGGAGCGAGTGGACCGTATTATCTTTCCCGGCGTCGGAGCGGCTGGTGAAGCAATGGCCAATCTCAGGCAGAAACATCTGGATCGATGGATACCGGAGTGGGTACAGCAAGGGAAACCCATACTGGGAATATGCCTTGGGACGCAGGTGATTTTTTCATATAGTGAAGAGAATGACACACAATGCCTCGGTATTGTACCGGGGACGGTGAAACGGTTCCCACAAGATCTGCGGCAGGACGGCGAACCGCTTAAAATTCCCCACATGGGATGGAACCATGTAGCCTTTCAGAAGGATCATCCCGTATTCCGGGGGCTCCCCGAGGGCGCTGAATTTTACTTCGTCCATTCCTATTACCCCTCTCCCGATGATAATAAGTGGGTTGTCGGACTGACGGATTACGGACAGTCGTTTTGCTCTGCCGTGGCCCAAAAAAATTTGGCAGCCGTGCAATTTCACCCTGAGAAAAGCGGCCGGCCTGGTCTTCAGATACTGACAAATTTCTGCCGATGGGGGGGGTCAGAATGCTGAGTAAAAGGATCATACCCTGCCTGGATGTGCGTGACGGGAAGCTCACGAAAGGGATCAAATTCAGGGGCAATATCGATATCGGTGATCCCGTCGAAGCGGCAAGGGAGTACTATGAACAAGGCGCTGATGAGATTGTCTTCTATGACATTACGGCGTCATCCGATGAGCGCGACATCATGATTGACGTGGTAAGGAGGGTAGCGGAGACGATCTTTATCCCGTTTTCCGTCGGCGGCGGTATCCGCACCGTGGAAGACATGAGGCGTGTCATCCTTGCGGGGGCGGAGAAGATCAGCATCAACTCGGAGGCCGTGAAAAATCCGCCCCTGATCACGGAGGGCGCCAAAGCCTTTGGCAGTCAGTGTGTCGTCCTGGGCATGGATGTCAAGAAGGTGGAACCGAACGCTAAAGTTCCCTCGGGTTATGAAATCGTTATTCACGGAGGACGTGTGTATACCGGAATTGACGCCCGGTGGTGGGCGAAAGAGGCGGAAAACCTGGGAGCGGGTGAAATTTGCCTGAATTCGATCGATGCCGACGGGACCCAGGAAGGGTATGAACTGGAACTTACGCCTCTCATATCGACGAACGTGCGCATACCTGTCATTGCTTCGGGAGGTGCGGGAAAACCGGAACATCTCGTCGATGTGCTTTCGCGGGGGAAAGCGGATGCCGCGCTTATCGCGTCGATGGTGCATTATAGATACTACACGATCTCGGAGATTAAGACATATCTCTGCGAACATGGCGTGAAGACGAGAATGAAATGGTGATGCGTGTATCCGACATCACCCTTGATTATTCTTCTTGATAATACTATACTAATTTATGAGAAAATTATGTATACTGCAATATTATATGAAAGCATGAAACATTAGAAATACACTCAGATACCCGTGGTTAACGAATGGGTAAGGGAGGCGAAATAAATTGGATAAAAAGAGATACGAACTGAATGTGCAACTGGCTCAAATGCTAAAAGGCGGCGTCATTATGGATGTGACCAATGTGGAGCAGGCGAAAATTGCCGAGGAAGCAGGCGCCGTCGCGGTAATGGCCCTGGAGAGGGTTCCGGCGGACATTCGCAAACAGGGCGGCGTGGCCAGGATGTCTGATCCCACAATGATCATGGAAATTAAGAAGGCTGTATCGATACCTGTCATGGCCAAAGCACGGATCGGTCATTTTGTCGAAGCCCAGATATTGGAAGCACTGAAAATAGACTATATCGACGAGAGTGAAGTATTAACCCCCGCTGACGAAGAATGCCATATCGACAAAACAAAGTTTTTCATCCCGTTTGTCTGCGGCGCCCGCAATTTGGGAGAGGCCCTTCGTCGCATCGCCGAAGGCGCCGCCATGATCCGTACTAAAGGTGAAGCAGGAACGGGGAATGTCGTCGAGGCGGTCCGCCACATCCGCACGATGAACCGTGAAATGAGACAGTTAATCGGTATGCCGTTAGAAGAGGTTACCGGATACGCAAAAACGAATGGGTTGCCCTATGAACTTGCCGTTCAGGTGCGTGAACTGGGGCGACTGCCGGTGGTGAATTTTGCCGCCGGCGGTCTCGCAACGCCTGCGGATGCCGCGTTAATGATGCAGTTGGGATGTGACGGCATTTTCGTAGGATCGGGTATTTTCAAATCGGAAAACCCCGCGGTGCGCGCCCGGGCGATTGTCAAGGCGACGGCATACTTTGATGATCCGGCCAAGGTGCTGGAAGCCTCGATGGGACTGGGAGAGGCAATGCCGGGGCTGGAACTATCCGAAATCCCGGAGGGTCAGCGGTTAGCGGGACGGGGATGGTAAGTGAATGATCGGCGTTCTCAATCTTCAGGGTGGGGTCGTTGAACACTTAGATCACCTGGAGCGTTTAGGTATTCCCTGCGTACCCGTCAAAGAACAAGGTGATTTTGCAGATCTTGCCGGCTTGATTATACCGGGTGGTGAGAGCACCTGCATGTCGCGGTTGATACGCATCTTCGGTATGGAAGAAGTCATACTCCGGGAATACCGGCGGGGGATGAAAATCTGGGGGACTTGTGCCGGGGCGATTCTTCTTGCCGGCTCTATTGTCGGCGAAACAGCCCACTTCGGACTGATCGACATAGAGATAGAACGCAACAGTTTCGGGAGCCAGCTTGACAGTTTTGTGTGTGAAGCGGACATTCCCCAGGTTGCGTCACAACGCATACCCCTTACTTTTATCCGGGCGCCCAAGATCCTGCGTGTAGGTCCAGGAGTAAAGGTTCTGCTCCGGAAGGACGACTACATTGCCGCCGCGGAGAGTCCCGAAGTGCTGGTCACCGTATTTCATCCTGAATTGACAGGATGTGTCGCTTTCCACCGTTATTTCGCGCGAAAGTGTGGTCTTAATCCTTTTGACGATAAAAAAATTCCTACCATAGATCCTGCCTGGAACAACACAAGCTGGACCCGCCATGCCCGATGTGACCGGTAGCTGAGCTCCATGAATCCGGCAGCGAGCGCATTCCCCGTAGCTTGCTGCGGGGTAAGCGAGCGAATGGGTAACATTATTATTCCTTATGGATCGAAGATTCTCCGCAGTTTACTGCGGAGATCTGCAATGTATCAAAACGATGTGCTTCAGGCTTTCGCAAGGCTGCGCGTTTGTTTTTTCAAATGGCTTATGCGGCGGCGTAGAAAATCCGTTTTTTTTCTGTTGTTTGTTTCCTGGGCTGCCTTTTTTTCTTCTTTAAGCTGTTTTATCGTGCTTTTTATCTCGCTTTTACTCAGTATGATCTTTTCTGCAACCTTTTTCTCTCCCCTCACAGGCGCTTGTTCACTGATCCCTCTTGCTTCCTTGATGAAATCAATCAAATCCGCTTTTTTCATATCATGGACTGCCATAGACCTCGGAATTTCCATGGCAATTGCTTTGAGTTCCTTAACCGTCATTTTTTCTAGCGATTTTTCTTCATTATGTTCCTTTTTCTTTATTTCCTCTGTCATATTTTCCTCCTGTAGCCTGGAATTCCACTGTTATGTACATATTTTCACGCAGCTATTTTTTAATAAGCTGGATTCTCTGCGCGATGTTCGCCGCCTTCTCCGGTTCCTTTTTCGTTTCGTAGAATAATAAAAGTTTCTCCAGATAGACTAAAAGTGCTTTTTTCCATCCGTTTTGTGAAGCAGTATCAATGGCAACTTTTAACATTCCTTCGTCATAGTTATATTTTTGAACGAGGAGACCGGCGGCAATAAGTTTTGAGAGAGGATCTTCCATTTTCGATATTTCATTCGCAGCGTCCTCGAGTTTACCTTTGCGGATTATTTTTAACACGCCTTCGTATTGTCGTGGTAACAGACCTTCGTCGATCTTATCGAAAGAACCCTTTAAAAAGTTATAGAAGGTACGGTTCTGCAAAACCGGCTGCAGGGCATCTATCGCGAGATATTCTCTCTCATCGAAAGACTCGAGGACGGCAACGTGCAAAGCATACTTTGTGAGGTAGGCCCTTCCCAGAATTTCCAGATTCCCGCTCTTTTTAATCTCATCAATGGCTTTATTGAATTGTAACTCAGCAATACTGTCCTTTCCGCTTAAATAGTTTTTTTTGTAATTTTCCAGATTATTAAAAGAAGCGTTGATCCAATCGGGAATCTGTTTCGAACCGCCGCAGCCGAATACTGAGGTAATAAAAATAAGTAGAATTAAAATTTTTTTCATGGAAGTTTTATTTCCGGTTCTTTTTTAGAAGGTATTATTTTATCAAGATCATTCACCAGCTTGCCGATGGAAGTGACTGTTGAATCGATCTCGGCTCTTAATAATTTTAAATCCTTCGTCGAATCAGACGCATCGGCGCTCATTTTTACGACGTTATCGATGGCCGCATTGAGTTTTTGCAGTTTCACAATAATGTCTTTGAGTATTTTTCTGATTAAAGGCAGGGTACCATCGTCGCCATATATTTGCTCGTCTGTTTTTACAAGGATATCTTTGATCTTTTTGAGAGATTCATTCACAGATTTCGCGCTTTCCGGCGTTCCTACGGCCATCTCAATGAGTGAGTTTTTTTCCGCTAGTTTTGTCGTAATTTTTTCAATATTCGTCACTACGTTGTCCATTTTTACCAGAGTGGGTTGCACCTTTTTTATCGTCTCGTTGATATCATCGATTATCGTAATTTCAGGAATGGTCTTCGGCGACAACGTTGGGCTGTCCAGGTTTTCTGTGGTAACGATAAGCCGGGAAGAACCTATCAGAGGTTTGTAAAGACTGAATGTACTGTTAGACCTGATCCACTTTGCATGCGGTTCCGGTATCCTTATTTTTATCAGGAGTAAACCCTGATCATTGAGTTCCAATTTTTCCACCTTGCCGATTTTAAAACCGGAAAATAGCACGGGCATACCTTCTGAGAGGTCTTCCCCGGTTTTTGAAGAAAGGGTAAAGATGTATTCTCTTGTAAAAAAACCTTTACTGTAAGCCAGATATCCTATGGAGGCAATGATCAATACGGATGTGATTACTACAAATAATCCGACTTTGAACTCAGTTTTTTTCGGCATTAATAATCCCGTACCTGTCTTTATACCACGTATAATCAACTGTATGGCATTCTTTAAATGAATCGCTAATTATTTGCAAGGCATCATAGATAAATCGATCATCCTGAACGTCCGGTATAATCGTAAAAGGTCTATCCAAAACAATAATAGAATCCTTTACCATAGCGGCCCGCAGGAGCATGACGATAAATCGCTCTTTATTCGTTAACGCAGAATTTCGTTTATCGGCAATATGTTCCATCCTGAATCTTTGCAGATATTGAAGAGCCAGACTCTTCGCATTTTTGTCCGGTAAATTCTCATGGTACTGTTTGATCAGCGCAATATTAATCCAGACATCCAGGTTAGATATAAGCGGCGCATCCAGAGACACCAATCCCAGATTATTTTTATTTTTCAAGGTGAAGTCAGAAAGCTCCTTTTCGAGTATAATTTCGTCTTCAAATAGTTTTAAATAGAGATTAGAATTAATGACAGCACCTCAATAAAAACGATAGCGATAAATACATCAACCATACCGCGCAGAACCGCAATGGGGATGCTGGTAAGGTCGTCGGAGGCACTTAAGCCGGACCGTATGGGAATTAATGTTATAAAAAAGCCGAATGTACAGCATTTTATAAGAGATATAACTATATCATAAAAATCAGCCGAATTTAACAAAACATTTGTGTACTCATCAAAACTCATCCCGAAAATCAATCTTGAAAATAACATACCACTCGTCAATGCCAGGATGGAGAAAAGAGAACTGAGGAGCACAACAGATACAACACCATTTATAATCCTCGGTGTAAAAAGGTAATCAATAACATCGATATTGAATGTATCCAAGGTGCGTAATTCCTTATTCACCTTCATCACAGCGATTTCTGCATTTATGGCGGAACTTGAACGAAGAGCAATGAGAAGGACGGTAACAAATGGCGATAGCTCTGTAACCACCAGGCCCATCAATATGCGACCGAGATATTCGGCAAGACCTAGATTCTTAATGATTTGAAGAACTATACCAATGAGGAGAGTACCAAATATGATAGAAATACCTATAAACAAGGGTAAAATCTGCACAGAGGTAAAGTATATCTGATTAATGAGAACCATTTTCATGGCACTGCTGTAAGTCTTTTTGCGAAACATCCTTAAGAGAATCGTGAAGGCAAAAGTAAGGATATCGCGGAACGTTGCAGCTGCATCCATGCTGGTTTTACCAATTCGTTCTACAATGTCAGTCATTACTTTGCCCTTCTCACGGATTTAAAATTATAGCTCTTCTCCTATTGTAGATGCAAAAAAGGATCGGCAAGTATCATTAACTTCTCAATACCTTTAATGTAATTGCAATGAATGTTAACATACTGTAATGGTCAGTGCAAATATTGTCTTTGTTCTTGACAGGGAAGATATGGTAAGTAAATAAAATATTGTATG
>Ga0153915_10000390_pt1 | contig 40434 bp, 37 predicted proteins | sample Opewatmetagenome_2_FD_107003 | JGI IMG/M metagenome (GOLD analysis project Ga0153915, IMG submission 107003) | Freshwater wetland microbial communities from Ohio, USA - Open water 3 Core 3 Depth 3 metaG | ecosystem: Environmental > Aquatic > Freshwater > Wetlands | place: USA: Ohio, Lake Erie...
AGACTCACTTTGAGGACGTTCACGCCTCAGTGCAGCCCACGCTGCACTCAGTGCGCAATCAGCCCCTCAAAGGTGGTACACTTTGAATCGACCGCCCTGGTACACTTTGACCGACCGCGGACACCAAAGATAGCGGTGGCGGCCACAGGAGATGATTTGGTGGAAATTGGCTCGCCGGTGGCTCCGCATCAGGAGAGGAGATCGACGGATTATGCGGTCCAAGCCGCGCTTGCCGCCGCGGGATATCCGCGGAGCGACCGGTATCATCTGCGCGACATGCGCCACGAGCTCCGGCACCTGCTCTGGCACATCATTGCGGAGTATGACGTCGTTTTGATCATCGGAGGCACCGCAAAGCGGAGGTTCAACTATCTACCGCGAGTGCTCGACGAACTCGGGGTGAAGAAACAGGTGCAGATCGGATCGGAACGGCAGGAGCAGTTGTTCTGGTTTGGATTGAGTCAGCGAAACACGCCCGTGTTTGCATTGCCGGGCGACCCGATCTCCTGCTATGTGCAACTCCACCGACAGGTAATCCCAGCACTGACGAAAATGGACGGGGTGTGTCAGGAGAGTCGCCAATTTGCGGTGATTAAGAGGCAATTGAAGAAGCCTGTGTCGTGGCCGGAAGGATTCATGCTGGTCAAGGTGGAGCAAGGGCCTTCAGGAGAGATACTGGCCGAACCATCGCCGGTGCAGACACCGCATGATTTTTGGGGAATTGTTGGGACGGATGGTTTTGTGGAGGTTTCGTCTGCGAAAACGATTCCGGAAGGGAAAGCAATGCGATTTTGGAGCTGGGTTTGAGAATAGCAAAAGGTTGGCGCTGATCGGGATATTGGGAGAAATCTGTAAATCTCCACGAGATCCGGAATCCACTGGTGTGGGCGGGAGGAAAGGGGCTTACTTGAGGATTCATGTACCCGTTAGCGGTGAGTGCCATTGATAAGCTGCGTCACATGCCGCGGAAGGACCTGTCGAACCTGGGCCTTCTGGTTCTCGTGTTGGTCATCGGCATCGTGATCTACAAGATGTCGGCAAAGATGAACAAGCTGGTGTTGTTCATGATCGTGGCTTTCACCCTGATGATCATCTCGTTCAACTGGGTATACGAACGAAACGAGCCGAAATGCCTGACCAAGGCTATCGACCACATCGCTCCCTTTTTCCCCAGCCGGCCGAAATATTAGGCAGGACGCCGGCTTTTGCAGAAAATAGGTTGGTTTTCTCCCCTGATTCCTGAGAATAGGAGCCTACCCGTATGCCCAAGACACAATCAGATATTGGACTAATCGGCCTGGCAGTGATGGGACAGAACCTTGCGCTGAACATCGCAGACCACGGCTTTCAGGTTTCGGTGTACAACCGGACGACCGAGAAGACGACCAAGTTCGTCGCCGAGAATCCGGCGACGCCCGGCGGTCTTGTTGCGACGACGACATTACAGGAGTTCGTTCAATCGATCGCGAAACCCCGCAAGATGATCATGCTGGTGCAGGCCGGGGTGCCGACCGACGCGGTGATTGACGGTCTCGTTCCGCTCCTCGAGGCGGGCGACATCATCATCGACGGAGGGAACGCGAAATGGACCGACACGATCCGCCGCGAAAAGGCTTTGAGAGAAAAGGGACTTCGCTTCATCGGTTCCGGGGTCTCCGGAGGTGAGATCGGAGCCCGCTTCGGCCCCGCGCTGATGCCGGGAGGCGATCCTGCGGCTTACAAGCTCCTTGAGCCGATCTGGAATGCGATCGCTGCAAAGGTCGACGGGAAGACAGGACGCCCTCTGCTCGGGGCCGAGGCCGGGAAGCCCGTTGTCGGCGGCGTCCCGTGCGCGACGTACATCGGACCCGACGGTGCGGGTCATTACGTGAAGATGATCCACAACGGGATCGAGTACGGCGACATGCAGATGATCTGCGAGGCCTACGATCTCATGCGAGGACTGCTCGGCATGAAAGCCGGGGAGATCGGAGCGGTATTTGCCGAATGGAATCGCGGCGCGCTTGACTCTTATCTCATCGAAATCACGGCGGACATCCTCCAGCAAAAGGATCCGGCCACGAAGCAAAAGGCTCTCGTCGATGTGATCCTCGACACTGCCGGGCAGAAAGGCACCGGCAAGTGGACCAGCGTCAACGCGCTGGACATGGGGATCCCTGCCCCGACCGTCGCCGAGGCAGTGTTTGCCCGGTGCCTCTCGGCGATCAAGGAGGAGCGCGTCAGCGCTTCGAAGGTTCTTAAGGGTCCCGCCAAGAAGAAGTACACCGGCAGCAAAAAGGCGCTCATCCAGGCGATCCACGATGCCCTCTATTGCTCGAAGATCTGCTCTTATGCGCAGGGTTTCCAGCTGATGAGAGAGGCCCAGAAGGAATACCACTGGACGCTTAATTTCGGCTCCATCGCCCAGATCTGGAGAGGTGGCTGCATCATCCGCGCGGTCTTCCTGCAGAAGATCACCGAGGCCTACGCGCGCAACCCGGTCCTGGCGAATCTGCTGCTCGATCCGTACTTCAATAAAACAGTCAAGAACGCCCAGGAGAACTGGAGAAAGGTCGTCGCCTTGGCCGCACAGCACGGAGTGCCCGCGCCGACCTTCAGCTCGGCCCTCTCCTACTACGACGGCTACCGGGCTGCCCGCCTGCCCGCCAACCTGCTCCAGGGCCAGCGCGACTACTTCGGAGCGCACACCTACGAGCGGACCGACCAGCCGCGTGGCAAGTTCTTCCATATCGATTGGCCGGAGCCCTAGCGGCCGCAGATTCAGATCTGAGCGACGCCACCAAAAGACGCTCGGGAAAGCTTCCTTCGAAAAGGCACGGTTAATCGCCGTGCCTTTTCTTTTTGAGTAGTAATCCAAAACTATTTAAAATTTGGATATGAATGAAATAGCTTTATCCAAATAATATTTGTATTAGGATATATCAAAATAACCGTGAACTTCTCGATGGAGAGTCATGAAAACCGGCCAAGCAATCCCCTGCCATGGAGATGCTTCGGTTTTGAGGATGCCTGTAAAAGCAATGGGTATCTATCTATTCCTAAGGATCTTGCGGATATTATGTACCATCTCGACCGCGAGGGAACCGAACAGGATCTCGAGTCGGCGGAATCGCGGCGCTTGGCGGTGGACTGCGTGATCAGGGAGGCGATTGCCTCCGCCGGAATTTCTGGAGTGAATATCTCGGATAGGGCCGCGAAGGAGTTTCTGAGGAGCGGCCGCGCCCCGATGGGCGGGGAGGAGCGGCTACTGGCCGGCATGGTGAAGTCCATGGAGGAGATGGAGGAAGTCAGGGAGCTTTCGCCGGCGATGCTGGGAAAATTGAATGGGCTGATTCTGAGGGACGCCGGGAAAGAAAGGGATCTTTCCGGCGAGACGGAAGCAGCCGCTCGGACGGAGGAGTTATGCGGGCTCGCCAATGGCGGATCAGGCGGCGCTTTCATCCATCCGTTCGTGAGGGCTGCTGCGGTGCACTACTGGCTGCTCCGGGAGCGTCCGTTTGCCGACGCCAACGGGCGCATGGGAAGGCTGCTGCAGTCGTGGCTGCTGCGACGCGAAGGATATTCGCTCTTCAGATACCTTCCGGTATCGGCGGAGATACAAGAGACCCGCGACGAATATCCAGGTGTCTCTGGCCGAAGAGACCCAGGGGAGCTGGCGGAATTCGTTCGGTTCTCCGCGAAAGTAATCAGGAATTCATGGGAGCGATGGAGGAATGACATGGAGGCTCGGGAGGAGCGGATGCGGAATCTGATGAGGAGTGGAGGCGGATTTGCCGCGCTGAATCCCAGGCAGCAAGCGGTCGTGGAGCACGCGCTCAGGAATCCGGGCACGACTTATCAAATACGGTGCCATCAGTATTGTCACGGGGTCACCCACCAGACCGCACGCGACGACCTGTTCGGACTGGCGGACCGGGGATTGATGAAAATCGGGAAGGACGGACGGGAATACCGATTCACTGCTGTCGATGACATCAAGCCACAGCTTCAGTCCGCTGAGAAACGGGTGCGACGGCCGGCTGTGATCGAAGAGGAGACGCTTCCGACGTCGCTTCTCTAGGATCTGCGGACGAAATCCGGCAGGTTCCTATGGGGCGAATGGCAGCCTGGAATCGGCGGAGGCGATGACCTCCCGCAGGCGCGACACGCGGCATTTCTCGGCGCGCCAGATGCTTTCCAGGCGGGAATAGTCCTGTTCCTTGGATCCCGTCACGATGCAGTAGTCGAATTGGTTCCACTGCTCGACCTCGTAGAGCGCGGTCTTCATCCGCCGCTCGATCTGCTCCTGGGTGTCCTGCCCGCGGGTAAGCAGCCGGTCGTAGATGGTCTCCATGTCCGGCGGCATGATGAAGACGGTGACAAGACGCCCGCCGAGGCCGCGGCTCTCAAGGGCTTTGCGATAGGCCCGGGCGCCCTGGACGTCGACGTTCACCACGAGGTCGATATTGCGGGAGAGTCGGTTGTACACCGAGCTCTTCCTCGTGCCGTAGCGCCAGAGGTGAACACGGGCCCACTCGAGAAACTCATCTTCAGCAAGTGCCTCGTCGAACTCGGCATCGCTTAGAAAGTAGTAGTCGACTCCATGCTTCTCGTCCCCGCGGGGAGAACGGGTCGTGCAGGTGATGACCCGCTCGACACCCGGGTGGTCGGAAATCAAGTGCTCGCGCAAGGTGGTCTTCCCGGTGCCGGTGGGACCGCAGATGATCAACATCAAACCCGTGACATCCTTGGGGGGCGGAGTCAGTGGCATGGGGTCAGTAGGTAAACGCGATTATGCTGAGCAGGAGACCGTAGAGGAGCAGTCCGGCTCCGGAGAGACGGGCGCGCTTCGGTTGATCAAAAAGCCATTGGAGGAAGTCGCGGAGGCGGTAGGGAACCGCCGCCAGGTAAATCGCGGCGACAATCGCGGCAAAGACCAACGAGACCATGAAGAGGCGCTGGGGATGGCCGTATTCCATATAGGCGGCGCGAAGCAGCGGCCACGCAGCGAGGAGGATCAGCATGCTCAGCCCGCGCACAGGGAGAAAGTCGGGCACGTACATGAAGGAGAGCACCGCAAGGGCGGCGAACCCTAGAACCCACGGGCCGTTGGAGCTTCCCAGGATGCGATCGGCCTCGCCCATCCGCCCCACGACAAAAAGGAACCACAGCGAGGCGCCTCCGAAGAAGACCAGGGCCGCCGCCTTGGAACGGGGGATAGCCTTGGCCACCGAGGCGACAACCGGATTGTCCAGCAGCAGCACCGAGCCGAAGACGATCAGCAGGATTCCTGGCAACAGGGTTGCGAGAAGAAGGGACATGCGTGGAGACGGTTGATCCTTGGGATGAAAACGGAGGGGAACACCATTTCCGGACCGCCACAACCGCAAAACAAAGGCCGCCGGGGCAAACGGCATCAGGCGCCTGCCAGCGGCTCCATCTCTCCGTAAAGGACGCTTGTAGAGGCCCGTTTGACCGCGACTGGCACGAGACGTCCGATCCATTCCGGTCCGGCCGGGAAATGGACGGTCCGGTTGCCTCGCGTGCGGCCGCTGTACCTGAGACCTTTCTTGTCGGGTCCCTCGACCAGCACCTCCTGGCGCGTGCCGACGAGAGATTGGTTTCTCCGCAGGGAATTCTGTTCGAGCATTCCGAGGAGCACCTGATTGCGCTGCTCCTTCACTTCCTCCGGCACTTGGCCAGCGAGGGATTCGGCGGGAGTGCCGCTCCGCCTGGAATATTTGAAGACGTACGCCATGTCGTAGTCGGCGGCGGAGAAAACCTCGCGCGTCTGCTCGAAATCCTCCTCTGTCTCGCCGGGGAATCCGACGATGATGTCGGTCGAGAGGTTCATCCGGGGCTGGACGGCACGCAGCGCAGCGACGAGTTCCAGATATCGTTCACGGGTATAGGGGCGGCGCATCGCTCGCAGCAGCCGGTTGCTTCCCGACTGGAGGGGGAGATGCACGTACTCGCCGAGCTTGGGCAGGCGTCCGAAAGCGGCGACCAGGTCGGGCTTGAAGCCCTGCGGATGAGGCGAGGTGAAACGGATGCGGGAGAGGCCGTCGATCCCATGCAGGCGCTCCAGGAGCTGAACAAAGGGGGTGATTCCGCCCGTATGGGCGTAATCGCGCCGGCCGTAGCTGGTGACGATCTGCCCGAGCAGGGTGATTTCGCGCACGCCCTTGTCGACGAGGGCGCGGCATTCCTCGACGATGGCATCCATCGGACGCGATCGCTCGTCGCCGCGAGTCTTCGGAACGATGCAGAAGGAGCAGTCCATGTCGCAGCCCTGCTGAATCGACACGAAGGCCGAGACCTGACGTTCGGCGAGGAGATGATCGCGGATGGCGTCCTGCGAGCCCTCCTCCTCGGCGGTGTCGACGATCGTCGATCCCACCGGCATGCCCGATTCGCGCAGGGAGCGAAGGAGGTCAAGGTAGCCAGGGACCCGGTGGATCTTCTGGGTGCCGATGACCAGGTCGACGTCGGGCAGTTGGTCGAGGATCGAGGCGCCGCGGTTCTGGGCCATGCAGCCGAGGATTCCGATGACCAGCCTAGGGTTCTCCTTCTTCCGCGCCGCGATGTGGCCGGCCTTGCCGATGGCCTTTTGCTCGGCGAGATCGCGGACGCTGCACGTGTTCAGCAGGACGATGTCGCTCTCTCGCTCGTCAGAGACGATCCGGTAACCGCGCGCGCGCAGCATGGCGGCGACCGCCTCGCTGTCGCGTTCGTTCATCTGGCATCCGTAGGTCTTGATGTAGACTCGATTCATCTTGCGGCGAAGGGAAGCGGCCGGGACCGGAGCTAAGTACCCCGGCGAAGGCCGGGGTCAAACGGGAAAATAGATTCCAATAAGGGGCGTCGATTCGGTGTTGTCAGTCGAATGGAGGCGGTGGTTTACGACATTCCGAGCAGGAAGCTCTTGTTCCGGGCTCCGGGAGCAAGCCAGGTGGAGGCATCGGCCACCATGGTGAACATCAGGGAAAAGCTCCGGGCCGACAGCTCCAGGGGTTTCGGCCTGGCGACGGAGGATCTCGCCAGGAACCTCGCGAATGAACTCGCGGCATTTAAGGAACGGCTGACAACCTCTCCGGGGGAGGCCCAGATCGAACATCGCACCGGTTATGGAGGCGGATATGTCGAGGGTTGGTTCCTCTTGGCTTTCGGGGTTCTCTGCGCTGCAGCCTGGATGAGGCGCGGGAAGCGCGGATAAGGCCGGCACCCGATCATTTGCCATTCCGGCGGACCGTGTTATAAGGGAGAATTCACATTCTCCTCCATGAACACTGTTTCCAGCGATGTCCTCCTGTCCCAGCTGAACTGGCGCTACGCCACCAAGAAATTCGATCCCGCGAAGAAGATCCCTGCTGCCCTTTGGAATACGCTGGAGCAGACCCTCGTCCTCTCTCCGTCGGCCTATGGGATGCAACCGTACCGGTTCATCGTCGTCGAAGATCCCGCAGTGCGCGAAGCCCTGAAGGCCGTGTCGTGGGGTCAGACCCAAGTCACTGACGCATCGCATTTTGTGGTCTTCGCCGGAAAGAAGGACATCAGCGCCGCCGACGTTGACGAATTTCTGGACCTGACAGCCCGGGTTCGGGGTGCGCCGCGGGATTTGCTGCAAAAGTACCGTGATCTCATTGTCGGCGACCTAGTCCATGGCCCCCGCCATTCCTGGATCGGCCAATGGACCGCCCGCCAGGCATACATCGCATTCGGCAATCTGATGACGGCTGCGGCGCTTGTGGGGGTCGACACCTGTCCTCTGGAGGGACTAGATCCGGCGAAGTACGACGAAATCCTCGGGCTTCCTCAAAAGGGGCTTTCGGCCCTCTGCGCCTGCGCCCTCGGGTATCGGGCGGCTGATGACAAATACGCCATCCTCCCGAAGGTGCGTTTTCCCGCGAGCACGCTGATCGAGCATCGCTAAAACCCCGGCGGATCCGGTCCACCGCGAACCCCGGAAGCGTCATCTTCCGCAAGAATGGCCGGCGGATTTTGAATCGCGTGCGGCGCGAGGATGGGTTTGTTCATAGGCATGGGGTTATTCGATCGATTCCTCCCGGGAAAACCGTCCCATCCCGCACCTGCTGGAGCAGGCGCTCCCAGCACCCATAAGCCGGCGCCGATTTCGCAGCCGGAGATACCGCCGGCGGCCGCGGAGCCACTGGCACCGATCGCAGTCCCGGTTCCCGACCCCGTGCCGGCTCCGGCCCCGGCGGGCAACGTGCTCGGCCGGCTCAAGCAGGCGCGCGCGGCCCTGGACATGAAGGACCACGCGGGAGCCCTCGCTATCTATGAGGAGGTGCTGGCGGCGGCCGGCGACCGCGCGGACGTGCTGGTGACCATCTCGGGCGACCTCGGAGTGACCGGCAACACACTGGACATCATCCAGCTGATCGCGCCGCGCTACGATGCGCAACGCCATGGTCCGGCGACGGGCTTCAATCTCCTTCAGGCCTATATCGCGCTCCACGATCCGGAGGCGGCGCAGCACGTCCTCGACCTGCTTTTCGCCCTGAACCGGCCGGAACTCCAGGAGAGACTCCTGGGCTTCTCCAACGTCATTGCCGACATGATGCTTCTGCAGGAGGAAGGCATGGCGGCTCCGCCCGCCACCGAGGCGCCCGCGAACGGCCCCGCCGCGGCTGCGATGCCCAAGATCGATCTCGTCAGCATCAGCAAACCGATCTGGCAGTACGGGCTGGAAGAGGTCGCGGACCTGTTGCCGCCGAAGGAGGGAAAACTCCGGAAGGTGGCCTTTGGGCAGCTGGCGGTGCTCGGGCTCAAAGACTACGAGGCCACATTCAAGGCTCCGGAAGAGGAGATGGGCAGGCTATCCAGGGGAATTCCGTTGTGGCTGGGCGAGACTCTCTTCTTCAGCCAGCTCTATTCTCCGGTCGCCGCGATTGCCACCTGGCAGCGGGAACGCTACGGGCTGTTCAAGGCCGAGTGGACGCCCGACAACATCCGGCAGCTCGCAGACACCGTTGAGGGAGGACTCGACTATGTATTCACGGGTTCGCTGCGGCAGCAGAATGCCGACTACGAGATGGTCCTCCGGCTGTGGGAGGTAAAGAAGTTCCGGGAGCGAAAGGCGATGACGGTGCGCTGGAACCCGGCCACGGCCGATCATGAACTGGCCCAGTTCCATGCCCAATTGCGCGGGTTCATGGAGTGGAAGCCCTATCCGGCCGGACAGGGGCTGACGCATTCTCCACTGGACCATCCGCGCGCCTACGTCGAGGCCCTCGGGAGCGGGTTGTCGCTTTTCCTCTTTGAAAAGAAGGTGCTCCCCGGCGACCAGATCGCCGTTCCGGAATCGGTCGTTGCCAACCTTGGAGCGATTGCCGGAGAGTCGCCGCAGGCTTCACTGCTCGCGCTGGGAATGAGCGCGCGCGCCGCCCGCCTTGGTCTCGCCCCCGTTCCCCCGCCAGCCGTTCTTGCAACCGTGCCGGCCGTCGACGAGGCCCGAAGGGTTCTCGGCCTCTAGCCGGGACGAAAGGGATCTTGTCGATGACACGATTGCCCACAGGCGACCTGCGCATCAGGGAAACGCGCCCCCTGGTCTCTCCGGCCGTACTCGCCGAAGAGCTGATGCTGGACGAGGACAGCGCGGTCTTCGTCGCCGAAAGCCGGCGCGCCGTAGAGGCGATTCTTTCCGGCCGCGACGACCGGGTATTGGCTGTCGTCGGCCCCTGTTCGATCCACAGCGTGCCGGAAGCTTCCGAGTACGCCGCCCTCCTGAGGGAGGCCGCGGAGAGGAACGCCTTGGATCTGTTGGTGATCATGAGGGTGTATTTCGAGAAGCCGCGCACCGTGCTCGGATGGAAAGGCCTGATTAACGATCCCGATCTCGACGACAGCTTTCGCATCAACCAGGGACTGAAGCTCGCAAGAGCGCTGATGCATAAATTGGCATCGCTGCGCCTGCCGGTGGCCACCGAGTTCTTGGATACGACGCTCGGACAGTATTACGCCGATCTCGTGACCCTGGGCGGAATCGGAGCGCGCACGATCGAGAGCCAGGTGCACCGGAATCTGGCTTCGGGGCTCTCGATGCCGGTCGGATTCAAGAACCGCAGGGACGGAGACATCCAGGTGGCGGTCGACGCGATCTGCGCCGCGAGGAATCCGCACTGGTTTCCGTCGCTGACCAAGGACGGCGCCCCGGCGGTGCTGGGGACGACAGGCAACGAGTACGGCCACCTCGTCCTGCGCGGGGGAACCTCGGGACCCAATTTCGGTTCGAGCCACGTGAGGAAGGCGGCGGCGCTCCTCCACGCCGCGGGATTGCCTCCCTGCCTGGTGGTCGACTGCAGCCATGCCAACAGCGGAAAAGACGCCGAGCGCCAGCCGGAAGTCGCCGCCGACCTCGCCGCCCAACTCGCCGCCGGCGAGCGCTCGATCTGCGGCTTCATGGTCGAAAGCAATCTCGTCGGCGGCTCGCAGGATTACCGGGCCCGGCCCCTCGTTCGCGGCCGCAGCGTTACCGATCCGTGCCTCTCCCTGGAAAAGACGGTGCCCCTCCTTGAAAAGATGGCTGCGGCCGTGCGTGCACGGAGGAAAGCTAATGAACGCCGCTGAACTGGTCGCCCACCTGCGCACGCTGGGAAATCCGGCCGATGCAGCCGGGCAGCGGCGCTTCGGAATAAACACGAAGGACGAGTTGCTGGGCATCCGGGCTCCGGTCCTGAGGGAGTTGGGACGCCAACACCGGAGGAATCATGAGCTGGCGCTCGATCTCTGGGAAACAAGAGTGCACGAGGCCCGCGTTCTCGCCTCCCTGGTCGACGATCCCCGCGCGGTGACGCGCAGCCAGATGGAGCAATGGGCAAGGGAGTGCGATAACTGGGCGGCGGCCGACGCCTGCTGTTGCGTGCTGTTCGACCGCACGGGATTCGCCATTGAGAAGGCCCACGCCTGGAGCCGGAGGAAGGCGGAGTATGTGAAGCGGTGCGGCTTCGTGCTGATGGCGGGGCTCGCCGTGCATCGGAAAGAACTGCCCGACCGGGTATTCCTGGACTTTCTTCCGGTGATCCGGCGCGAGGCCGGCGACGGGAGGAATTTCGTCAAAAAGGCCGTCAACTGGGCTCTCCGGCAGATCGGGAAGCGCAACCCGCGGCTGTGCGGAGCGGCGATCGCCGAGGCGGAGAGGATCCGCAAGCTCGGTTCGCCGTCGGCCCGGTGGATCGCGGCCGACGCGCTGCGCGAGCTCAACCGGCGCCGTGCCCGCCGGGACGGGTGACGAGGACAAAAGGGAGATGAGAAGGCAACGAGGAGAACAAAGGCGGATTCTGCCTCCGAGCGCCGGATGAGGCTGGCCTTTGGGAAGGCGACGCCCCCCGTCGCCGGGAGAACCACCGCAAAAGGCCTTCGCATGCCTTTGCGGCCTCTGTAAGAAAGGGGAACTTGAAAGCCGTCAGCCCCGGGCGGCAAGCTGGCCGCAGCCCGCCGCGATGTCGAGGCCGCGACGCTGGCGCACCGTGCTGGGCAGACCATAGCCGGCGAGAATGTCCTGGAACCGGCGCGCCGCGGCCCGGTCCGACGGCGTCCCCTCGTACCCGCCGATTGGATTCAATGGGATGAGGTTCACCTGGACATCCATTCCCCGAAGAAGGCGGCCGACGGCTTCAGCCTGGGAGGGCGTGTCGTTGCGCCCGGCGATGAGGGTCCACTCGAAAAAGATGCGCCGTTGCAGCTTCGTGGAATAGTAGCGGCAGGCATCGATCAAGGCATCGATAGGCCAGCGCGCAGCGACGGGCACAAGCGCTTGGCGCTCCTCCTGGGTCGCGGCGTGGAGGCTGACGGCGAGCTGCACGGGGCGGGCCTCGTCGGCCAGGCGGATGATCCCCGGGACGACGCCGACAGTGCTGAGAGTGATGCGCCTCGGGCTGATTGCCGGGCCATGGGGATCGCGGAGGATGTCAATCGCGCGCATGACGGCGTCGTAGTTGTGGAGCGGCTCACCCATCCCCATCAGGACAACATTTCGCAGGCGTTCGTGCCGGGCATGGGGAGACGGGCTCGCGGTCGCAGCCAGGGGAGCACCAGGCCCGAGTTCGCTGAGGACGCCGTCGATGAGCCGCGTCTGGACAACGATCTCGGCGGGCGTGAGATGGCGGCCGAAGCCCAACCGCCCTGTGGCGCAGAAGGAGCAGCCCATCGCGCAGCCGGTCTGCGTGCTGATGCATGCGGTCACCCTGCCGGTGAAGCGCATCAGCACGGTCTCGATCCGGCGTCCGTCGTCGAGCTGCAGGAGGTATTTCCGGGTGAATCCGTCGGTGCTAAACGACTCTGTTGCGACCGACGGCAGGGAGAGCGAGAATGCCTCCTCGAGCCGGGAGCGGAGCCGGGACGGGATGCCATCGATGAGGGAAAACTGGTGATGGCGGCGGTTGTGAATGGCGCTCCAGATCGTTGAGGCATGAATCCTCGGAAAATCCCACGAAGAGACGAGCAGGGTGAGATCGTCGCGCGAGATTCCGTAAAAACTGGGCAGTGGTCCGGACACAGCCCTACAACGCAGGCTCGTCCCGCGGGGAGCGAGCGCGGAATGCAGGCGGATTGCCTACTCGTCCTGCTTGCTCTCGTAGATATGGACGCCCCGGGCGTCGTCGGCCCAGACCGGGAGGCCCTGATGGCGGCCCTTCTGGATGTCGATGATCTCCTGGCGGGTGGACGACTCGCGGGAGTCCTTCATTATCCGGTCGAGGCCGGCGTAGACGACGTCCTCGGGGGTCAACTGCAGGTCGCGGGCGAGGCGGGCAACTGGGGCGAATTCCTCGGGATCGAGATGGAGCTTGATGGTTGAGTTCATAAGGGCTCCGGAGGGCGGTGGGAGCGGTGCCCGCGGGGACCGGGACGGGAAGATCAGCCGGGAGAGGCGCCGTCGCCCGGCGGCGGCTGATCGGAAGGAGGAGACGAAGGCGCGGACGGGGGCGGAGCCGCGGAGTCGTCATGCCTGAGCCGCTCGAGTTCGAGCGGGTGCTCCTCCATCATCTCGTGCTCGGTGACATGGCCGGTGAGCCAGGAGAGGTTCATCGGATAGATGTCGGGATTGAAGATGACGAAGTAGAAATGCCAGACGAGGATGGCGAGCGTCGCCAGGATCGCCTCGTAGAAGTGGATGGTGCGCGAGATGTCGAAGCCGAGCTTGGTGAACAGCCCCATCGAGGCGTTCTCGAACCAGAGGATCACGCCCGTGACCCCCATGATGATGGTGCCCCAGATGAGGGCCCAGTACTCGGCTTTCTCAATGTAGCTGAACCGGCCGAACTTCGGTTTGTCATGCGCGAAGCCGAGATTGAAACGGAGCACCTTCCAGGGATCCACCACGTCGCGCCAGGCCGGCAGCAGGTCGATAAAGAGGAGGCGCCCTTCCTTGGTGAACATGAGGTAGATGGTGTGCCAGACGCCAGCGACAATCAGCACAATGCCAGCCATGCGGTGGAACAGGCTGCGGGTGACGAACGCGCTGCTGCTGATCGAACGGATGCCGACCACCCACCAGGCGTCGGGATAGCGAAGCATGAATCCCGTCACGACGAGGATGATGAAGCTGATGGCAAGGGCAGCGTGCTGCAGGCGTTCATGCACGGTCAGGCGGAGGTAAAGGCGGTGGGACACCAGTTCGGGAACGACCTCCCCCCGCTGGATGGCGAGCTTGCGGAGCAGCTTCCGGGTGAGATCGGACAGGTTGTGGATCGTCATCCCGCCGATCACCAGGAAGATCAGGACAATGTAGGCGTTGGCGATCCAGTACAGGATCGGGCTCTGTTCGCGCTGGTTGGGGCTGACGTGCACGCGACCGACGGTGAACTTGGCGTTGGCCCCCGGATGACACTGGCCGCAGGTGGCCACCAGGTTGGAGGGATAGACGGAGGACGTGGGATCCTTGACCGATTTGATTGAGTGCGAGGAATGGCAGCTCGAGCAATTGACGATCGCCGCCGCACCGCCGCGGGTGGAGAGACCATGATAGCTGTCGGCGAATGTCTGGAATGTATCGCTGGGGAGCCCGTACTTCCGCGTCAGGCGAAGTGAGGCGTGGCACGAGGCGCAGACCTCCTGCGACACGTTGCGGGCGAAGATGGGCGACGAGGGGTTGGTGTGGGCGAGGATATCGTGCTCGCCATGGCAGTCGGTGCAAACGGGGGAATCGAGGTTCCCCTTGCGGACGGCGATGGCGTGGACGCTGAAATTGTACTCCGCCATCTGGGCCCGGTGGCACTGGGCGCAGGTCTCGGGCACCCGCATCTTGTTCACTCGGGAATTGGCGACCATCGAGCGGTTGATCTCGTGGGAGCCATGGCAGTCGACGCAGTTGGCCGCTTCGACGATCCCCCTCTTGAGCGCCGAGCCATGCACGCTCTGTTCGAAGGAGATGACAAATTCATTCTTGCGGATGACGCGCTCGCTCGCGCTGACCTTCACCGAGTGGCAGGATTCGCAGAGACGCGTCTGGGCGAGCTTGAGTTCGATCTTCTGTTGGGAGCCGGGAACCCTGGCGACGGGCCAGCTATGACAGTCGAGGCAGGTCGGAGCCTCCTTGACAGAACCGGTCAAGGCGCGGCCGTGAGCGGAGACAAGAAACTGGTCACGCGCCTGGGCGTGGCATTTCCCGCAGGATTCGGGCTGATTAGCAGCCCGGAATGGGGAATCGGGCGACTTCACTCCCGCGATGCCGTGGGAGCCGTGGCAATCGGTGCAAGAGAGGCCTCGGTTTGCAGCCGGCGGGGACGAAGCGGGACTGCGATGAAACGCGTGCCTAGTCTCCATCTTTTCATGACAAGAGGTGCAGTCGACCGGCGCGGGGGGCTTTTGGTGGGGGATGCTGTCGCCGTCAAATTTCTGGTGGCAGTCGGTGCAGGCGAGGGAGCGGTGCGCCGAGGCGGCAAGCAGGGCCTTGTCGGCGAAAAGGGAAATCGTGCGACCGTGCCTCCTTGTCGTGAGAGTCCGGTCGTCGTGACACTCAAGGCAGGAGGCGTTCGCATCAGTTGCCGCCGCGGCGCTGGCGGGCGGAGTCTCGGCCCGCAGGCAGGAGAATGCCGCCAGGGATGCAATGAAAAGGAGCGCCCTGCCCACGATCGGCTTGCCGCGCGCTGAATGCAGACGGCTTCGGGGGGCCGGACATCGAAGCAGCAGAGGGGTCCGCCACATCATCGGGAATAGGTTACGCGAGGGAGGGTTTGGGGTAAAGCCCGGGGAGGGGCTCCGCTGAGGGAATCAATCCGGCTTAATCCTCCTGAATAACAAATAATGCCCATCAGGATTGCAAGAAATGCATATCGGCTTCTGGCCATGCCCGTAGTTGCGAAAACGACGGCGATGCGTCGCGTCTGGCCTCGACGCACCGTCGGGGGGAATCCATAGTCTGGGAATGCCCGAGATTTTGACCCGATTTCTTCAGGTGTTCATCCCGCTGTTCGTGGCGATCGACCCGGTGGGGTTGGCGGCGGTGTTCCTCGCCCTCGGATCCTCGGCTGCTCCCTCTGTAAGGCGCAGGGTGGCGTGGCAGGCGACCGTCACCGGAGGAGCGGTGGCGATGGGCTTCCTGTTCCTGGGGCAGAATGTGTTCGCGGCGGTGGGGGTCTCTGTGAGGGACTTCCAGGTCGCGGGCGGACTCATCCTTTTCATCCTGGCTGCACGCGACCTCACACAGTCGGACGGCGGTGGGGCGAAGATGCCCGAGGATTTCGGCATCGTCCCTCTCGGGATGCCGCTGATCGCCGGGCCGGCGCTGATCACCACCCTGCTGCTCCTGGTTCAGACCCAGGGGATGGCGATGACAGTGGCCGGTCTCGTGGTGAACCTGATGGTGATCGTCCTGGCTTTCGCCGGAAGCGAATGGCTCGGGGAGAGGATCGGCCAGATGGGACTGCGCGCGATCTCCAAGATCATCTCGATGCTCCTGGCGGCGATCGCGGTGGCAATGATCCGGCGCGGCTGGTCGGGCTGAGACGGGTACGCCTGAAAGGGAATGGAGGAGGATCAACCTCCGAAGGTCATCATCAAGTCGAGGTAGATCTTCGAAGCGGTGATCAAGTCAGCAATGCAAGCGCGTTCGTCGACTCCATGCATCTCGAATCCGATCGGGCCGTATCCGATGGTGGGCACGCGCAGGTGCTCGGCGAAGAAATGCATGTCGTTGAATCCCGTCGAGACATGAAATGAAGGCCGGCCTCCGCGCACGCGGCGTACGCTCGCCGCCATGGCTGCGAAGAACGGGTGCGAAGGATCGCGGTAACAGGGGTGATTCTCGGAGACTTTCTCAATGGTGATCCGGCAGCGGGGGATCCGCCGGGCGGCTGTCGTGAGGAAGGAGCGGAGCTCTTTTTCGGCGGCGGCGACCATTTCGGTCGCGATGACCCGGCGGTCGATGCTGAAGCTCGCCTCGGCCGGCACGGTGTTGATCTTTCCGCCGGGGCCGGCCGCAAAGACCCCGCCGACATTGATGGTCGGGTGCATCACGCGGTCATCCGGGGTATGAAAGGAGCGGCGGGAGAGCAGGCGCTTGTAGGATTCCAATTCGAGGACGAGCGCCGACATCTTCTCCAGGGCGTTGATTCCGTGTTCGGGCTGGGAGCCGTGCGCCGGCCTGCCGTGGACAACGACGTTGAGCCAGACAACGCCGTTGTGTCCGCAACCAATGGATGAGCCTTCCCCGCCCTCCATGACGACGACATAGTCGGCGCGAAGATGGGCGTTGTCGACCAGCCAGCCGGCCCCCAGGAGACTGTCGGTCTCCTCATCCGCTGTGAAGGAGACCTCGATGTTGCAGCGGGGCTTCGTCCCGGTTGCGCGGAGGGCGCGGAGCGCGAGCAGGAGGCTCGCAATAGAGCCTTTCATATCGGCGGTACCCCGGCCGTAGATCCAGCCGTCCTCGACCGCCGGCTCAAATGGGCTTTCGTGGCGCCACACACCGCCTGCGGGGACGACGTCGAAATGGGCGTTGAAATGGAGGGTTTTCTCAAAACCTAAGTCACTTATGCCTAATACATTATATCTCGGATTCTCCAGGGAATCGGCCCCGAGCGTTCGGCGCGCCAGAGCCCGCGAGATAGGAAAGCGGCGCGCCTTGAGTCCGGCCAGGGAGAGTTCGCGGACGAGAAGAGCGGTGATCTCCCCATAGCTTCTTCCCGGCGGGTTGACCGTGGGGATGCGGACTAGCTTTTGAAGCACAGCCACAAGGTCATCGCGATGCAGGTCGAGATAAGTGGCTGGGGTCATGCCCCCATCAAAACCGCAGGCCAAGAGGGGCACAAGCCCTGTCCGCTCAATGCAGCCGGGGCATATTCAGCCAGAGCAGCCGGAGGATGGTGAGGGCGGCCATGACGAGGAATGCGGGGCGCACAAAGCGGGCTCCTTTTCTGACGACCAGGCCTGCGCCGAGGCGGGCTCCGAGGATCTGGCCGGCGGCCATTGCCAGTCCGGCGCCGATCTGGACGAGGCCGGCGGAGGCGAACAACGCGAGCGATGCGAGGTTGCTTGCGGCATTCATGACCTTCGTGTGTGCCGTTGCGTGTGTGAGATTCTGGCCGAGGAGCAGGACGAAGGCGATTGCCCATAAAGAGCCTGTCCCGGGCCCGAAGAATCCGTCGTAGAAGCCGAGGCCGAGCCCAAGGATGAGGTAAAAAGAGGAGGCTCCCATCCGCGCGGGGCGGTTCTCCAGGCCGATTCGGGGCTGGAACACGAGATAGACGACGATTCCGGCGAGGAGGACGGGGATCCCTTGTTCAAGAAGCTTCAGGGAGACGTGCTGCACGGCGAAGGCACCCAACAGGGAGCCGAAGAGGGTGAGCAGGATCCCCAATCGGCATTCCCTCAGGCTGACCAGCCCCCGGCGGACATACTGCCAGGAGGCGGAGACGCTCCCGAACGACGATTGGAATTTGTTCGTGCCGAGCGCCAGGCCGGGGGAAAGCCCGAGATTGAGAAGAACGGGCAGGGAAATGATGCCGCCTCCGCCGGCAATGGAGTCGACCAATCCGGCGCTGAAACCCGTGGCGAAAAGAAGAAGGTATGCCCAGGAGGACAGGGCTCGTATGGAGAACGTTGCGGCGCCCTGGAGCGAGTTGATTTTTGACTTGTGGGCCTGCAGGCGCAGTGTGGCTTCTCACACATGCCCTACTCGGCAGACTATTGGGAAGACCTTAGCCTGGCAGGTCTCGAAAGGAAGCACCTTGATGGGCACCCTTTCCTCCGGTTCGATGGAATCTGCGAGGATGGCATGCGGTGCAGCAGCAAAGACTGCGGCGAATGGTTCGGCCAAGGGAGTCTGCCGTGAAAACCCTGCGACCGAAGAGTCCAGAAGCGTCGCGCCGGCGTTTCCAGCTGCCTCCTGCCCAGCTTGCGGCGGCCCTGCTCAGCCTGGGGGACGGGGTCATCATCACCGACCGCCGCTGGAGCCGCGGCGGGCTCGGTATCCTCGCTGCGAATGATGCATTCTGCCGGATGACCGGTTATCTGCGCGATGAGCTGGTCGGCCACAGCACGCGCCTGCTCGACGGACCGAAGTCGAACACGGCGCGCCTGCGCCAGTGGCTGCGCGTGGCCCGCTCGGGGCAGGTGCACCAGGGGGAGGGTTTCCTCTACCGGAAGGGAGGGGAGCGATTATATTCGGTCTGGAGCTACAGCGTCGTCTCGGGGAAATCCAGGAAGGACTCCCACCTGGTGGCGGTCTATCGCGACATCACCGAGATGCGGCGGCTGCAGGACTCGCTTGTCCACGCGCAGCGGCTCGACGCCGTTGGCCAGCTGGCCGGAGGCGTGGCGCACGACTTCAACAACCTGCTTTCGGTCATCAACGGCTACTGCGAGATCCTTGGGGAACGCCTCGCCGTCGATCCAACGGCCCTGCGGAATGTCGAGGAGATTCATGCCGCGGGGCGCAAGGCCGCCGCGCTCACCCGCCAGCTACTCGCCTTCAGCCGGCGTCAGGAGATGTCCCCGACGGTCGTCAGCCTGAACCAGGCGTTGAACGAGCTGGGCGAACTGCTCCGCCGCCTCGTCGGGCCGGCGAACGCGTTGACGTTCGAGTTCGATCCACAACTCGGCAACCTGCGGGTCGACCCCTCCCAGCTCCAGCAGGTCATCCTGAACCTCGTCATCAACGCCCGCGACGCGCTGCCGACCTCCGGGGGATCGATCAAGATCAAGACCGCGGGAGCCGTGATCGCGGAGAACGACGGGATCGATCTCCCTCCGGGCCGGTACATCGCGCTTTCCGTCGAGGACAACGGCGAGGGGATGGACCCCGGCACCCAGAGCCGGCTGTTCGAGCCTTTCTTCACCACAAAGGAGCCCGGCAAAGGCACCGGCCTCGGTCTCTCGACCGTCTACGGAATCGTCAAGCAAAGCGGCGGATCGGTCGTGGTGCGCAGCGAACGCAACGTCGGTTCCACGTTCACGATCTACTTCCCCGAAGTCCGCGAACCTGTTCAGGGCAACCCGCTGACGTTGCTTCCTCTTCCCGACACCCGCGGCCGCGAGACAATCCTGCTGATGGAGGAGGACAACCTTGTCGGAAAGATGGTGGCCGGCATCCTCACCGCCGACGGCTACGAGGTCCTCGCCGCGAACCACACGGCCGAGGCGCTTACCATGGCCAAACGGCACGGCCGTCCCATCGACCTGCTCATTGCCGACCTGACGGATGCGCATGGCCGGGGCGTGGAGATGGCCCACGAGCTGCATGCGCTCAAGCCCGGATTCAGGATCCTGTGCACATCGAATTTTGACGAATACAAGCCCGTGCCCTGGCTGCCGGCCTCGCAGCAGGCTCTCATCGTCAAGCCCTTCGCCCTGAGCGAGCTCCTGCGCAAGAGCCGCCTCCTGCTCGACGCCGCCCGCCCGGCATGATCTGGTAGGGGCTGAGTCTTTGGAGTCCGAATCATGGAGTTCCATATCCTGCCGACCCGCACCGCCGGCGCCGCCGAAAATATGGCGGCCGATTTCCTGCTGCTCCAGCGCTACCCGAGCCCCGGGGATATCCGCTGGCGCCATTATGAATGGCGCGCGCCGGCCTTCACCTTCGGGTTTGGCCAGAAGCTGGATTGGGTGAGGGAGCAGTTGCCGACCGGCGGACCCTGGGATCTCTGCCGGCGACCGACCGGTGGAGGAATGGTCGATCACTGCGACGATTGGACGTACGCACTGGTGATCCCCCGGGAGCACGACCTTTGGAAGACGCGGGCGACCGAGTCGTATCGCATCGTCCACGACTGCCTGGCGCGCGCGCTGCAGGAGCAGGGCGTGCGCGCGGTCGTCAAGCCGCCGGAGCGGGCCGAATCGGCCTTGCCCGGGCCGGCTCCCGTCCCGGGGGTGTGCTTCCAGCGGGCGGAGGTGTATGACGTCATCCGGGAATCGGATGGCGGCAAGATCGCCGGCGCGGCGCAGAAGCGGAACAAGCACGGCCTGCTATTCCAGGGGTCGGTCTGGAAGCCAGCGGCTGGCACGGTCGACTGGAATGCCTTTGGAATCCGCTTCGCCGCCGAACTTGCCGTCGCCGCGGGGGTCCAGCCCCGGGCCGTGCCATGGCCCGATTTCGCCGAAGGGGAGCTGGACGGGCTGGCGGAGCAATACGCCTCGCCGGAATGGCTGGGCTACCGATAGTCCGGCGGAAAGGATCCCGTTCTGACGTTATGAAGCCGCGCTCCATTGACCTTGCCCGGAAGTCGGGAGCACGCTGAATTCACTGGAATCAAAGGCGGCGATTGCCGCCGCCCGACGATGCCGGTTCCCCGGCATCTGAAAAATCCAACAGAAACCTTTCCCCAAAGAATCCCCCCTCCCATGAAAGCCACCGCCTACACCCTTGCCCGCGAGAGCTATGCCGCCATCGGCGTCGATACCGAAGAGGCGCTCGCCGTCCTATTGCACACGCCGATCTCCCTGCACTGCTGGCAGGGAGACGATGTCGGCGGCTTCGAGAAGGCCGGTGCCGAGCTCTCCGGAGGAGGCATCCAGGCGACGGGCAACTATCCCGGCAAGGCGCGCACGATCGACGAGCTCCGCGCCGATTTTGAGAAGGCCCTTTCCCTGATCCCCGGCAGCCACCGGATCAACATGCACGCCTGCTACGCCGACCTCGGAGGCCGCAAGGTGGAGCGGAATGAATACACCATCGAGCATTTTCAAAGCTGGGTGGACTGGGCGAAAGGGCTTGGCCTCGGGATGGACTTCAATCCGACGTGCTTCGGCCACCCGCTGGCCGAGGGCGGCTTCACCCTCTCCCACCCCGACGCCGGCATCCGGAAGTTCTGGATCGAGCACTGCGCGGCGAGCCGCAGGATCGGCGCCGCCATCGGCAAGCAGCTCGGCAAGACCTGCGTCACGAACGTCTGGATCCCCGACGGCTACAAGGACCTCCCGGCCGACCGCAAGGCGCCGCGCCAGCGTCTCGAGAAGGCCCTCGATGCCGTTTTCGCCGAGAAACTGAACCCGAAGCACAATCTCGACGCCGTCGAGAGCAAGCTGTTCGGCATAGGCGTGGAGTCCTACACGGTGGGCTCGCACGAGTTCTATCTGAGCTACGCCGTCAAGAACCAGAAGCTCTACTGCCTCGACGCCGGCCATTACCACCCTACCGAGTCGATCGCCGACAAGATCTCCTCGGTGCTGCAGTTCGTGCCGGAAGTGCTCCTCCACGTCAGCCGCGGCGTTCGCTGGGACAGCGATCATGTCGTGATCTTCGACGATCCGACCCGCGAGATCATGGCCGAAGTCGTGCGCGGCGGGTTCCTGGACCGCACGCACATCGGGCTTGATTACTTCGACGCGAGCATCAATCGCGTCGCCGCTTGGACGATAGGCAGCCGCAGCGCCCTCAAGTGCCTGCTCGCCGCCCTGCTCGAACCGACGACGACCATCCGTGCCGCCGAAGCCGCCGGCGACCACACGTCGCGCCTCGCCCTGCTGGAGGAGGCGAAGACCCTTCCGTTCGCGGCTGTCTGGGACGAGCACTGCCGCCGCCAGGGCGTACCGGTCGGCGGCGCCTGGCTGGAGGAAGTCAAAGCCTACGAGAAAAACGTGCTGAGCAAGCGGTAGCAGGTTTCGATGGGGAGGGGAAAGCCGGGATCATCCCGGCTCCCCCTTGCCGTTCCGCTGCGTGACCACCGGCCTCGCGGTCGGCCGAGTGGTCAGCCCCGCTGGCGGACTGCCTCGAAAAGCGTGATGATCGCCGCCATCGCCACATTCAGCGAGTCGGCCTGCCCCGCCATGGGAATCCTCACGAGCTGGTCGCTCTCTTTCAGCCAGTAGTCGGTCAGCCCGTACTGCTCGCTGCCCATGATGATCGCGAGCGGGCCGCGCAGGTCGGCATCGGAATAAAGCGCGGTCGCCGAAGGCGTCGTCGCCACAGCCTTCACCGACCTCCGCCGCAGCCACTCCCGCACCGCCGTGCTTTCCTCCACTACCACCGGCATCGAAAAGAGCACCCCCGTCGACGAACGGACCACGTTGGGGTTGAAGATGTCGGTGACCGGATCGCAGACGATGACCGCGTCGACGCCGGCGGCGTCCGCGCCGCGGAGCAGCGTCCCGAGATTTCCAGGCTTTTCGATTGCCTCGACGACGAGAAGGAAAGGGGCGCGGTCGCTCGATGGCTTCACCAGCAGGTCGATATCAGCCAGGGTGCGCTTCCATTGAGGAGCCACGGCAAGCAGCCCGTCGGGCCGGTCCCGGTAGGAGGCCTTCGCAAAGGCTTCCTTGGAGAGCTCGACGACCATGGCGCCCGCCTGCCGCGCCTCATTGATCAGCGCCGGTTCGTTCTCGCCCAGGAACCAGTCGCGCCCGATGTAGAGCTCAGCCGGCTTCACTCCGGCGGCGAGCGCCCGCCTGACCTCGCGATAGCCTTCGATGAGAAAGACCCCCGCCTCGTCGCGGGCGCGCCGGTCCCGCAGCTTGACCAGCTGCTTGATGCGCGGGTTCTGCAGGCTTGTGATCGGTTCGGTCGGCATCCAGCCGCAGGAAGGAGCAAAACCTCCGAAAAGTCAGTCTGGAACTCGGCGCGCTTTCCTGTCCATCCTTGCCCGTCTCTTCCGTCCCGTGCCGAAAACCCGATTCAACGACCATCCGTTCGCCTATCACCAGGAAATCGAGCTGGAGATCACCACGCTCACCAACCTCGGCGTCGGGATCGGGCGCATGCCGCTGGAGCCCGGCGCGGTTGCAGGCGCCGGCTGGGTCGTCATGGTCGCGTTCGCCCTGCCCGGGGAGCGGGTCCGCGCGAGCGTATTCCGGAACCACAAGAACTATTCCGAAGCCGACCTCGTCGAGGTCCTGACGCCTTCGCCCCACCGGGTGAATCCGCGCTGCAGCCTTTTCGGCCGGTGCGGCGGCTGTCAGTACCAGAACTTGGCCTACGGCGAACAGCTGGAATGGAAAAGGCGGCAGGTGGCGGAGCTCCTCCAGCACATGGCTGGAATCGGGTTTCCTGTCGCACCGGTCATCGCCTCGCCGCGGCAGTTCGGCTATCGTTCAAAAATCACCCCCCATTTCACCGCGCCACGCCGCGCTGTGGCTCCGGCGGCGGGCCCCGGATCGACGGCTGCGGCGGAATCGGAATTCCCGATAGGGTTCCTCCGCCAGAGCTCCCGATTCGCCCTGATCGATGTGCCGCGCTGTGAGATCGCGACCGAGGAGATCAATGCGAAGCTGACGGAGGTCCGCGCCGAAGTTTACGCGCGCCGGCACGAGTTCAAGCGCGACTCGACGGTCCTGATCCGCCAAGCCTCCGAGGGCGTCACCACCGACTCCACGGCCGTCATCACCGAGGAGATCCCGTTGTCCGGCCCCGGGGCGGCTCGGCTCCGCCTGCGATTCCCGGCGGGCAACTTTTTCCAGAACAACCCTTTCATCCTTCCGGCATTCGCCGGCTACGTCACCGGCGAAGCCGCGACGAGCGGCGCCCGCTTTCTGGTCGACGCCTACTGCGGAAGCGGCTTGTTCGCCCTCGCCGCGGCCTCTCATTTCGAGCGGGTCGCTGGCGTTGAGATCAGCGAGACCTCCATTGCTTTCGCCGTGCAAAATGCCGCGGCGAACGGGATTTGGAACGCCTCGTTCCAAGCCGGCCATGCCGCGGCGATCTTCGAAGGGCTCAGCTTCACCCCGGCCGAGACGGTGGTGGTGATCGACCCCCCGCGCAAGGGATGCGACGAATCCTTCCTGGAGCAGCTTTTCGCCTTCGGGCCGCGGGCTGTGGTCTACGTCTCCTGCGATCCGGCGACCCAGATGAGGGACCTGCGCGCCTTCAGCATGGCGGGGTACAAGCTGACCGCGGTCCAGCCGTTCGACCTGTTTCCGCAGACGCGACACCTGGAATGCGTGGTCACGCTCGTCGCCGATTCTATCGGCCGGCGGAGTGGCTCTTGAGGTGGGCCAGCAACTCGGCGGTGCCCGCCTTCATCGACACCCGCGGCGCATAACCCAGGTCGCGGCGGGCCGCCGCGATGTCGAACCAGTGATCGGTGGCGAGTTCCTTGGCGACGAAACGGGTGAGAGGTGGCTCGCCGCGCAGCGGCAGCAGGCGCCAGAGGCCTTCGCAAGCCACGCCAACGGCGACGGCGAGCGGAAGCGGCACCTTGCGGGTGACAAGCGGAATCCCCAGGGAGTCGAGGAGCCTGTTGATCCAGTCCCAGAGAACGACCGGCTCTCCGTTGGTGATGAAGTACGCGCGGCCCGCGGCTGCGGAGGACGGAGCAAGGGCTGATTCAGCCAGAATTTGAGCGTCGGCGGCGTTGTCGACATGGACCATGTCGACCCGGTTCTTCCCGGATCCGACGATCCGGAGCCGCCCGGAGCGCGCCTGCGCGAGGAGCCGCGGGACAAGATGGGGATCCCCCACTCCCCATATCAGGTGAGGCCGGAGGGCGACGGTCAGCAAGGACGGGCAATTCGCCGCGAGCACCTCCCGCTCGGCGATCGCCTTGGTGAGAGGATAGGCCGACGGGCATCGATCGGTGAGTGGAAGCGATTCGTCGGCGCCGACGAGGTCTGAGCCATTGTAGACTACGCTGGGAGTGCTCGTGTAGACGAGCCGGCTGACGCCGTGTTCGCGGCATCCCTCGATGATGGAGCGCGTGCCGAGGACGTTGGCGCGGAAGTAATCGTCGAACCTGCCCCACACGCCGACCTTGGCGGCGACGTGGAAGACAGTTGAAACTCCCCGGCACGCCTGGCGTACGGCTTCCGCATCGCCGAGGTCGGCCGCGACAAAACGCACCCCCTTCCGTGCAAGCGCGGGAATCGGATGACGCGCGAGCACGGTGACCGGCCTGCCGGAGGCGTGGAGGCGTTCGACGAGGCGCAGACCCAGGAAACCCGTCCCGCCGGTGACGAGCGCCGGCGAGGAGGAAGCTGGGAATGTCGGAGGAGGGGGCACAGGAACCTGGATTGGCAAAATCGGTGCAATCAGCCGGCCGGCGCCGGAAGCGGCTGGGCGGTGGCGGCCCACAGGGCGAGTTCGAGACGATGTATCTTCGCGTTGTGGCGCACATCCACCGGAAAACGGGGATGGATGTAGAAGGTCTCGATCGAAGCGGTGTGCCGGTGGACGCGAGCCAGCTGTCGCAGGCCGGAGGAGAGCTCCTGTTTTCCGGCCGCCGGGCCGAAAGAGATTCCCCTCTTCAGCTCGACCACGATGGCCGGGGTCTGCCTTCCCCTGTCGCCTATCCCGACGAGCGCGCAGCGCCTGACGGCGGGATGGGCACGGAAGATCTGTTCGCACGGCTCGGTGAACATCGGTCCCGCGGCGGTTTCGATCCGCTCTGAGACGCGTCCGCAGAACCAAAGCAGGCCGTCCGGATCGAGGAACCCGGAGTCTCCCATGCGGTGCCAGATTGAGGCGGGGCTGCCGGGTTCGCCGCGGATCTTGGCTGCTGCGGTGGCCTCCGGAAGCTGGTCGTAGAGGCGGGTCACGCTGGGCCCGGAGACGATGATCTCGCCAATCTCGCCGGGGGGAAGCTCGCGGGCCTCCGCCAGCGAGGCGATGGGATGATCGGCAATGGCGATGATCTTGACGGAGTTCGCCTTGAGAGGGCGTCCGACGCAGGCGCCGCAGATGGCCGCGGGATTTATCTGATCGGCGGAGACCGTGCTGACCGGGAGCGCCTCGGTCGCGCCATAGGGGCTGTGCAGTTTCCCGTTCGGGAGAAACCGGGGGGCATCGGCCCAAAGGGAGGCCGGAACAGGGGCTCCGGCGCAGAGGACGCGGCGCAGGGTCGGGAGCCTGATGGCGCGGGCGAGGCAGTGATCGCCGATCTTCCGCCAAAGCGTCGGCGATCCGAAGCAATTGGTGATGTTCTCCTGGAGGATGGCTTGGACGAGCCGCGACGGATCGACGGAAGCCGGCCGGCTTGGGTCGATCTCGGGCACGACGGCGGTCATCCCGAGCGCGGGATCGAAAAGCGCGAAGACCGGGAGGAGCGGCAGGTCGATCTCGCCCGGCTCGATGCCGTAGGTATCGCGGACGAGACTGACCTGGGCGTCGAGCATCCGATGCTCGTAGCAGACGCCCTTCGGCGATCCGGTGGATCCCGAGGTGAAAAGGATGGCCGCAAGATCGGCGGGGGCGCTCGGCGCGGCGGCGACGGGACTGAGCCCGGCGGCGGGAGCTGTCCCGAGGCGAAACGTCATCGAGCGGCTGACGGGCACGCGAATGGCGACGGATCCGAACGATCGGCGGAATATGTGGCTGATGAACTGCGCGAGGGGAATGCCCAGCAGGACGCGCGGACGGGAGCGCCCGACGCAAGAGAGGAAACTGCGCAGTCCCATGCCCGGGTCGATGATCACGGGGACGGCGCCGATCCTGAAAAGGGCGAACGCCGCGGCGATGAGAGGCAGCCCCTGGCGCACCATGACGAGCGTCCGATCGCCCGGGCGGACGCCGCAGGCGGTCAGGCGCCGGCACCAGGCGTCGACCTCGGCATCCAACTCGGTGAAGGACAGGGCCAGGTAGTCGATTTCACCGCGCCGGTTGCGCCCGCGCGGCACCATGACTGCGCACGAACCGGGATGAGCGGCGGCTGTGCGCGAGAGGTGGTGCGCGATGTTCAGGGAATCGGCGGGCACGAGGGGAAGGCTCGCGCAAATCCCCCGGCGGGCAAGGATTCAATGAGCCCCATTCTTCAGCTGGACGCGGAATGCACGGGGGCAAGGCGGTGAGGCGCCGGCTCCTCGGGCGGAGGGAGCGAATCAGCGGCCGGCGTCTTCCTGCTCCTTGGTCTTGAGGGCGGGCTCGTTGCGGAGGAGGTCGGCCTGCCAGGGGAGGAGAATCTCGTCGAGGCGATCGGGCTCGCGGGCAATATGGGCGAGCTGCGAGCGGTTGGCGATCAGGGTCGGATCGAGATTGAGCTGCCTGGCCACGCGGTCGCGGTCGGATTTCAGCCGGTCCTGCAACTGGAGCTCGGAGGAGTTGAGGGGCATCGAGCCGGAGTCGCGGTTCCGGTGGCGGCGTGGGAGAGTCGAGGGATTCTTGGCGAGGCCGGCGTGGACGGCCTCTGTGAGGCTGCCAATCAGCCGCGGATGACGGCGGCCGAGATTGATGGCCAGGATGGCCTCCTCGGGGAGGTCGGCGTCGGCACGCGCGCCGATCTCGATGAGGACGTCGTTACCGGTGATCTTGAACGGGGGCTGGTCGAGCTTGCGGGAGACTTCCTCGCGCCAGTGCCAGACCGACCAGAGGACGCACTGTCCGCGGGGCCCGAGCCTCTCCGAGCGGCCGATCCTCCAGGCATGTTCGTCGTTCTGGGGAAAGCCGGTCAGGGCGCTTTCGATCTGCCAGCGGCAGCGCTGCTCCTGCCAGACAAGGCGCTGGCGGTGCTCGAGCTCGGTGCGCAGGATGTCGCGCAGGCCGGGCAGGTAGAAGACGTCGAGGGAGGCGTACTTCAGGAGCTTTTCCGGGAGGGGGCGCTTGGACCAGTTGGCCTTCTGGCCCTCCTTTGCGAGGACCACGCCGAAATGCTGCTCGAGCAGCGAGGCGAGGCCGACGCGCGGCAGGTTGAGAAGCTGGCCAGCCATCATCGTGTCGAACAGGCTGTGGGCCTTGAAGCCGCAGAAGTCGTAGAGGAGGCGCAGGTCGAAGTCGCTGCCGTGCATCACGAGATGCTTGGTGGCGAGGCGCGACCAGAAGCCCTCGAAGGAGACCGGCGCCAGCAGGTCGACGAGGAAGATCTGCTTGTCTGCCATGATCTGGAGCAGGCAGATGTGCGTCCGGTAGCGGAAGAGGTTGTCGGCTTCGGTGTCCAGAGAGACCTCTGTGACGCGATCCATGGCGTCAAAGAGGGGCGCGAACTGCGCTTGTTGGTCGACGTAGGTGAAGGCTGGCGAAGTGCTCAATGCAGCTGCAATGGGATGAGTGAGCGAGTCTGCGATGGTGCACCAGGGTTGAACAGGAGAAAGTGAGGCGCGGTGTTGAACGGCGCGGTGACTTCCTCTGTGGAAATGCGAAGCGATCATCGGGAATCCAGTGGATCGCGGGACCGCGAGCAGGGATCAGGGACCACCGACATCCCCTATCGGACCACCGGCTCCGCTCATGAGCGGATGCGCGGAATTGCACGAAAAAATCACCAATTTCTCCCGGCTGGCACGGATTTTATAAGCCCTCAGGCCCAGGCGCTCAAAAAAGTGTCGATCAGCCGGGGAAGCTCCTCGCTGTAGCCGCCCTCGAGCATGGCGGCGATGGGGAAGTCGGCTTGGTGAAGCCAGCGGCCGAGCTCGGCGAAATCCTCGATCTCGAGCGAAAGGGTGGCGACGGTGTCGCGCAGGTAGGCGTCGAAACCGGCGGAGACGAGGACGAGGTCGGGCTTGTAGCCGACGATCGCGTCCCAGGAGCGCGCGAGCTCGGCCATGTGGGTCTGCCGAGGCGTGTGCGGCGCGACGGGATAGTTGCGGCAGTTGGAGGTGTTGCGCGTGCCGGTGCCGGGATAGCCGGGAAACTGGTGGATCGAGCAGAATAGGAATCCCTCGCGGCTGTCGAGGATGGCCTCGGTGCCGTTGCCGTGGTGGGCGTCGAAGTCCCAGACAGCGACGCGCTGGGCGCCCCGCTGGCGGGCGGCGACGGCGGCGATGGCGACCTGATTGAGGTAGCAGAAGCCCATCGCTTGGCCGGCGGTGGCATGATGGCCCGGCGGGCGCATCAGGGCGAAGGCCTTCTCGCGCTGGATCAGGGCGAGGTTCATCGCACAGAGCGCGGCGCCCACCGAGCGGCGCGCGTGATCGTAGAGGCCCTCGATGAAAGGCGTGTCCTCATCGAAGTCCGGAGGTGCCTGCACGCGCGCGAGGTGCGCGGGCGTGTGGACGAGCAGGAGTGACTCTTCGGTGGCGATCGCAGGCAGGCGCCATTCCCACGAAGGATGCGCCGCGCGGAGATGCTCCGCGGCGCGGAGCACGCGCGCCGGCTTCTCGGCGCGGTCGTCCGAGCCGTATTCGGCGCACTGCGGATCGTACAGGATGATCATGGGTTGGGACCGGCCGGAGAGGCCGGCGCCGGGTGGGAGCCTGGGGATGCCTGGGAGAAAAGCGCAAAAACGCGGAAAGGAAAACGAGAAACGAACGGGGGCCGGCGCCACCGGGATTTGGCTTCATGCGTGCGCCAAATTGGGGCAATGTCCGGCCCGGATGAAAACCGTGGTGCTGTGCTCCGGGGGGATGGATTCGGTGACGGCCCTTTTCTGGGCGCACCGGCACCACGAGGTCGTCGCGTCGGTGAGCTTCGATTACGGCTCGAAACACAATGATCGGGAGATCCCGTTCGCGCGGGAGCAGGCGCGCCGGCTTGGCGTGAGGCACGAAGTGATCGGGCTCGACTTCATGAACCGGCACTTCGCGTCGGCACTCCTCCAATCGGGCGGTGCGATTCCCGACGGGCACTACCAGGCCGAATCGATGAAGCAGACGGTGGTGCCGTTCCGCAACGCGATCATGCTCTCGATCGCAGCCGGCCTGGCGGAGAGCCAGGGGGCGGAGGCGCTCATGATCGCGGCCCACAGCGGCGACCACGCGATCTACCCGGACTGCCGCGAGGAGTTCATGGAGGCGATGGCCGCGGCGATGCGGGCGGGCACGTATGCGGGGATCCGGCTGCTGCGGCCGTTCATCGATTGGAACAAGGCGCGCATCGCCACCGAGGGCGCTCTCCTCGGCGTTGATTTCTCGATGACCTGGTCGTGCTACAAGGGCGGAGAGCGCCATTGCGGCACGTGCGGGACCTGCGTCGAGCGCCGCGAGGCGTTCCGCGATGCCGGGCTCCCCGACCCCACCGTGTACGTGGCGGGCGGAACCTGAGGACGGGCCGATGCTGATCGCGGAGATATTTCATTCGCTGCAGGGCGAGGGCGAACTCGCGGGGGTGCCCTCGGTGTTCGTGCGCGCCTCGGGCTGCAACCTTCGCTGCGCGTGGTGCGACACCCCCTACGCCTCGTGGAATCCCGAGGGAGTGCAGCAGACGGTCGACGAAATCATCGCGAAAGTGGCCGGCTGGCCCGCGGCGCACGTCGTCCTCACCGGCGGCGAGCCGATGATCGCGCCAGGAATCCGCGATCTTGCGCAGGAGCTCAGGCTGCTTGGCCGGCACGTGACGATCGAAACGGCCGCGACCGTGGAGCCCGAGGGCATCGCCTGCGATCTGGCGTCGCTGTCGCCGAAGCTGCTCAACTCGGCGCCCGACGGCGCCGCGCACGCCGCCTGGAGGCGCCGGCACGAGGCGCTGCGGTGGCAGCCCGCGGTCGTGCGGGCCTGGATGGAGGCGTACGCGTTCCAGCTGAAGTTCGTCGTCTCGCGTCCGGAGGACGTCGAGGAGATTGAGGGGATGCTGGCGCAGCTGCCGCGCGACCTGCCGCGGCACAAGGTGCTACTCATGCCGGAGGGCACGGCGGTGGAGGCCCTGCGCGCCCGCGCCCAGTGGATCGGCGAGATCTGCAAGCAGCGCGGTTTCCGCTACGCCCCGCGGCTGCAGGTCGGACTCTACGGGAACCGCCGGGGAACCTGAGGGCGGCTCCGCAAAAGCAGAAGCCCGGAACCGTTGTCGCGATCCCGGGCTTCGGGAAAACGGCGATGGGGTCAGCGGGCCGGCAGGCCGTTGATGACCTCGCGCGTGCGGACAAAGACGGCGTCGGGGGCGCCGGAGGCCTCGATCTCGAAGAGAAGCCCCTTCTTCCGGTAGTAATCGAGCACCGGATCGCAGGTGGCGGCGTAGGCATGGAGGCGGGTGCGGATGGCCTCGGGCTTGTCGTCGTCGCGCTGGACGAGTTCGCCGCCGCAGGCGTCGCACTTGCCGGCGACCTTCGGGGGCTTGTTCGCGACGTGGTAGCCCGCGCGGCACTGCTTGCAGACTCGGCGGCCCGAGAGGCGCTCGATGATAAGCGACTCGGCGGCAAAATAATTGATTGCGCCGTCGATCCTGGCTCCGACCGAGGCGAGGATGCCTTCCAGGGCCTGAGCCTGCTCGAGCGTGCGGGGAAAACCGTCGAGGAGGAAGCCGTACTTGCCGGCGAGGCAGGCCGAGCGCTCGCGCACCAGCTCGACGACCGTCGAATCGGAGACGAGATCGCCACGCTTCATCGCGGCCAGGGCTTCGGCCATCGCCGGGGAAGGCGCGCGCCCGCTGGTATCGCGCGCGGCATGGCGGAAAACGTCACCCGTGGAAAGATGGGCCGTGCCGAACTCGGCGACGATCTTCTCGGCTTGGGTGCCCTTGCCGACTCCCGGAGGGCCGAGCAGGACGAGGTGCCGGGGCGTCTTGGGGAAGGGCCCTGTCGTTTCACATTTGGCGCCGGGCCCGATCAGCCAGGCATCGCGATTGCGGTTCGTGTACATGGTAAAGCTCCACGTTTGGTGGATTTTGGGGCCGCAGGCGAGAGCGATCGGTGGCCGATCGGGGCGGCAGATCCTGGAAACTGGACGGGGTGGATCTTCGTCTCAAACACAACGTCTCTTTTCATGATGAGAAGGCTACCTACCCTGTTTGTCCTGTTTTTCGTTGCGACGCTTTCTGTTGCCGCTGTGGACCTTTCGCAGACCATTGCCGAGCTGCGCCTGAAGGATGGGCGCATTCTCAAGGCGGCGCGAGTCGTCGGCTACTCGCCGACAAACGTGGCATTGCGTTACGAAGGAGGGCTTTGCTCAGTGCCTTACGCCCAGCTTCCCGACGATGTCCGCACAGCGGCCGAGAGCCGGCGCCCACCGCCGCCGGACCCGGAAAAGCAGGCTGCGATCGAAGCGGAGATAAGGGCGCGCGTGGCGAGGCTGGCCGAGGTTCAGCGCCGGGAGAGGGAGCGGATAGCGAGGGACGCGGCCGAGTTCCAGGCCAGGGAAGCCGAGCGGCAGAAGCTGGCAAGGAGGCAGGAGGAGATCGAGAGGGCGATCGGCGAAAAGACCATTGTCGTCGGGATGACCCAGGAGCAGGTGGTGCGGTCCTGGGGAGAGCCCACGAAGAAGACCACAGACACGAGCGGCTCCGGCGACGAAGAGCGGTGGACCTATTCCGGCCGCAAGTGGGTGAGTTTCAAAAGCGGCGTTGTTTCGTCTTGGAGCGGTGCGAACGGCCAGGAAGAACAGCAACAGAACGGACAGAGGAGGGGATCGGGAGGAGGCTCGCGCGGCTCACGCGGTTGAGCGGCCGGTCAACCCTTGGGGCCGCGACGCTATCGTCGCGGATTTCCGGACTTGTCGCATGCGCAGCCGCGAGGCCGCGAAGGAAGCCACGATTCGCGCTCTGCACTGCCGTGTGCCTCCTGCTCCGAATCAGTTTTTGGTGACAGGCAGTCTTTTCGCCGGCTGCCGGGATCATTCGATCAGTTCGCCGATCAGGGGCAGCGGGGATGCAGGGCCGGGGCTGATCCTGAAAGCGCCGGCGACGGACTTCGCGACGGAGTCGGCGCTTGAACGGCTGGAGGCGTGGACGATGCAGAGCGGTTCGCCGGCGGCAACGCGCTCGCCGACCTTGCGGATGCCGGTGAACCCGACGGAGTGGTCGATTTTGGCGGCGGTGTTGACGCGGCCGGCGCCGAGTTGCAGGGCCGCCTGGGCGATCGCCATCGGGTCGACGTCGGCCACCCATCCGGAGGATGGCGCGGGAATCGGCTCCTTCAGCGCGGCGGCGGGCAGGCGGGAATAGTCGTCGACGACGGAAGCGTCGCCGCCCTGCGCGGCGACAAGCTCGCGGAAGCGCTGCAGGGCGCGGCCGTCGGCGATCGCGGTCTCGAGCCTGCGGCGGGCGTCGGCGGGGTCGGCGGTGGCGCGTCCGAGCAGGAGCATGTGCACGCCGAGGGCGTAGGTGACCTCCATGAGGTCGGCGGGTCCACGGCCCTTGAGGGCCTCGATGGACTCGACGACCTCGGTGGCGTTGCCCACGGCGCGGCCGAGCGGCTGGTCCATGGAGGTCAGCAGGGCGCGGGTGGGTTTGCCCATGGACCGGCCGATACCGACCATGGCGGAGGCGAGCTCGCGGGCACGGGACTTCTCGGGGAGAAAGGCGCCGCGGCCGTATTTGACGTCGAGGACGAGCGCGTCGATCCCCTCGGCGAGTTTCTTCGACATGATGCTGGCGCAGATGAGGGGGATGGACTCGACGGTGGCGGTGACGTCGCGGAGGGCGTAGAGCTTGCGGTCGGCCGGGGCCAGCTCGGCCGTCTGGCCGATCATCGAGACGCCGAGCTTGCGGAGCCCGGCGGCGTATTCGGAGAGGGAAAGGCCGACGCGGAAGCCGGGGATCGACTCGAGCTTGTCGAGCGTGCCGCCGGTGTGGCCGAGGCTGCGGCCGCTCATCATGGGCACGGGCACGCCGCAGGCGGCGACGAGCGGGGCGAGGATCAGCGAGACCTTGTCGCCGACGCCGCCGGTCGAGTGCTTGTCGACCTTGGTTCCCGGGACGCCGGAGAGATCGGCGACGGAGCCAGAGTGCATCATGTTCTCGGTGAGGCAGGCGATCTCGGCTGGGGTCATGCCGCGGAGGTAGACGGCCATGAGGAGGGCGGTGGCCTGGTAGTCGGCCCATTCGCCCCTGGCGACGCCTTGCACGAACGAGGCGATCTCGGCGGGGGTGAGGGCGTGGCCGTCGCGCTTCCGCGCGATGACGGCCTGGGGAAACAAGGGAACGGACATGGATCGGAGCATGAGCGCGCCCGGGGGGCACGGCAAGCAGGAGGCGGGCTTCCCGGAGGGCGCAAACCTGCGATTGCGGTGGGGCGGACTCTCAGCATAGTCGCACCAATGCTTGCTGTCGACGAAGCGGTCCTGCGCCAGAGCGCGGAGGCCATCCGCACGGCCGAGGGGATGATCATCCTTGCGGGGGCGGGCAACAGCGTCGACTCGGGCCTGCCGGAGTACCGGGGTCCGGAAGGGCTGTGGCGCGCCTACCCTCCCCTGGCGAGGCTGGGGATCTCGTTCGAGGTGATGGCGAACCCGCAATGGTTCGAGAGCGATCCGCAGCTGGCGTGGGGTTTTTACGGACACCGGCTCGCCCTCTACCGCGGTGCGGTGCCGCACAAGGGTTTCGAGCTCCTGCGGCAATGGGGCGCCGCGATGGAGCACGGCAGCTTCGTCTTCACGTCAAACGTGGACGGACTTTTCCAGAAGGCCGGATTCCCGGAGGAGCGGATCGTGGAGTGCCACGGATCGGTGCACCATCTGCAGTGCACGAAACCGTGTTGCGCCGCGACCTGGCCGTTGCCCGAAGACCTGCCGCTTGGGATTGAAGAGGCGACGCTGCTGGCGAAGGGAACGTTGCCGCGCTGCCGGAGCTGCGGCGCGGTTGCGCGGCCGAACGTGCTGATGTTCGACGACAGGACCTGGAGCCCGGGCCGCACGTCGGCCCAGCAGGTGAAATTCCGGGCCTGGCAGCGGACGCTGGCGCGCGGGAGGTTTGCGGTAATCGAGATCGGCGCGGGGACGGCGGTACCTACCGTGCGCGAGGCGGCCGAGCAACTGGCGGCCGCAGGCCGCGTGCCGCTCATCCGCGTGAATCCACGCGATTACCAGGGGGAGGCCAACGTGCTTTCCCTGCCTGGCAGCGCGCTGGAGGTGCTGCAGGCGATCGCTGCGGCGATGTAGCAGGCGGCGCGCCCTACCGGCGCCTCTTGCGCCTGGTGTCGAGCTGGGCGACCGAGAAGCGGACGAGGGCAGTGAGGCGTTCGACTTCGGCGGGATCCATCTTCTCCTTGTCCTTGAGCGCCTCCTCGGCGCGGTGCATCGCCTTTTCCGCGGCGTTCTCGTCGATCTGCGCCTCCTGGATGGCGAACTCGGCAAGGATCTTGACGGTGTCGCCGTCGATCTCGGCAAAGCCGGCACCGACGACAAGCCCGCGGTTTTCCGCGCCCTTGGTCACGCGCAACTCGCCATCGGCGACCTGGGTGAGCAGCGGAAGGTGCCCCGGGAGGATGCCGATCTCACCCTCGACGGTGGGAATGACCACGGAGTCGACCGTGTCCTGATAGACCCGGTCCTCCGGGGTGACGATCTCGAGAGTCAGAGGCATCGGAGGTCAGCCGGCGGTTGAGCGGTCACTTCTTCGAGGCGGCGAGGACGTCCTCGATGCCGCCCTTCATGTAGAAATCGCCTTCGGAGATCTCGTCGAGTTCGCCGTTGAGGATCATCTTGAATCCGCGGATGGTGTCCTTGACGGAAACGAAGCGGCCCTCGAAACCGGTGAACACCTGCGCGACGGTGAAGGGCTGGGAGAGGAACTTCTGGATCTTGCGGGCGCGGTAGACGGTGAGCTTGTCCTCGGGGGAGAGCTCATCGAGGCCGAGAATGGCAATGATGTCCTGCAGGTCCTTGTAGCGCTGGAGGACGCGCTGGACGCCGCGAGCGACCTCGTAATGCTCGGCGCCGACGATGTCGGCGGAGAGGGCCTTCGAGGTCGAGGCGAGCGGGTCGACGGCCGGGTAGATGCCCAGTTCGGAGATCGCGCGGTCGAGCACGATGGTGGAGTCGAGGTGGGCGAAGGTGTTGGCCGGGGCGGGATCGGTGAGGTCGTCGGCCGGGACGTAGATGGCCTGAAAGGAGGTGATCGAGCCCTTCTTGGTGGAGGTGATGCGTTCCTGGAGGGCGCCCATCTCGTTGGCGAGCGTGGGCTGGTAGCCGACGGCGGAGGGCGAGCGGCCGAGGAGGGCGGACACCTCGGAGCCGGCCTGGGAGAAGCGGAAGATGTTGTCGATGAAGAGAAGCACGTCCTGGTTCTTCTCGTCTCGGAAATACTCGGCGACCGTGAGGGCGGAGAGGCCGACGCGGAGGCGGGCGCCCGGGGGCTCGTTCATCTGGCCGTATACAAGGGCGACCTTCGACTTGGCGATGTCGTCCTGCACGATGACCTTCGAGTCGGACATCTCGTGGTAGAGATCGTTGCCCTCGCGGGAGCGCTCACCGACGCCGGCGAACACGGAGTAGCCGCCGTGAGCCTTGGCGATGTTGTTGATGAGCTCCATGATCACGACGGTCTTGCCCACGCCGGCGCCGCCGAAGGCGCCGACCTTGCCGCCGCGGACGAACGGGCAGATCAGGTCGATGACCTTGATGCCGGTCTCAAGAATGGTGGACTTGACGTCCTGGTCGATGAGGACGGGAGCCGGGCGGTGAATCGGATAGCGCTTCTGGTGGGGGACGGGGCCGCGGTTGTCGACGGGGTCGCCGGTGACATTGATGATGCGGCCGAGCACGCCTTCGCCCACGGGAACGGTGATGGGGGCGCCGGTGTCGGTGATCGGCATGCCGCGGACGAGGCCCTCGGAGGAGGACATTGCGATCGCGCGCACGATGCCATCACCGAGATGCTGCTGGACCTCCAGGGTGAGCTTCTCCTGGCGGCCCGCGGCGGTGTATTCGACGGTCAGCGCCTGGTAGATGGCGGGCATGTTCTCCTGGGAGAACTGGACGTCGACCACGGGGCCGATGATTTGGACGATTTTGCCGATGTTGCTCATGGACTGAAAAGGGAGGGGCGTTTTGGGGCCGGTCACCCGGTGTACTGGGCGGCGGCGATTTCGAGAATCTCTTGGGTGATGGCGGCCTGGCGGGCCTTGTTGTATTCGAGAGTGAGCTCGTCGATAAGCTTGGTGGCGTTGTCCTTGGCCGTCTTCATGGCGACCATGCGGGCGCTCTGCTCGGAGGCCTTGGCGTCGAGGACGTGCTGGTAGATCTCGCGGTTGATGTAGAGAGGCAGAAGGGACTCGAACACCGCGGCGGGGTTGGGCTCGAAGAGCATCCGGCGGTCGTCGGGTTTCCTGCCGGACTTGAGCCTGGCGACGGACTCGTGCAGGTTCTGCAGCGGAAGCAGCGGGAGGATGGACGGCTCCTGGATGAGCGTGTTCTTGAAGCGGGGCCAGATGAGCTCGACGGTGTCGACGCCGCCGTCGAGGTACTGCTTCACCATGAACTCGGCGACCTGCTTGATCTGCGCGAACGGGACGCGGTCGGCGACCTGGAAATCGGCGAGGAGGTCGCGGCGGGTGCGGGCCAGGAACTGGGCGCCTTTGCGGCCGATGGCAACAAACTTGGCAGGCTCGGTGATCTCGATGACGAGTTTGAAGAGATTGCTGTTGAGCGGACCGCACAGGCCCTTGTCGGTGGTGACGAGGATGATCCCGCGGTGCCTGACCGGCCGCTGGACGAGGAAGGGATGGAACGATTCGTCGACGCGGGTGGAGAGGGTCGCGAGCATGTCGGCCATGAGCTCGGCATAGGGCCGGGCGGCAAGGGCGGCCTGCTGCGCCTTCTTCATCTTCGACGCGGCCACCAACTCCATCGCCTTGGTGATCTGGCGGGTGTTCTTGACCGATTTGATTCGGCGGCGGATGTCGCGGGTCGAGGACATTAATTACGGGGGAGGATCAACGACGGCCGGTTGGGACCAAGGTAGGCGCGGCGGTCAGGCGGAGTAGGAGGATTTCCACTCGTCGAGCGCCTTCTTGAACTCGGCGTTGAGGCTCTCGTCGAAGGCGGCCTTCTGGCGGAGGGTGTCGAGGAGCGAGGTCTTTCGGGCCGTGAGGAACTCCTTCAGGTTGTTGGCGGCCTCGACGATCCTCTTCACGTCGATCGAGTCGAAGTAGTTGTTCTGCATGCCCCAGAGCACGGCGGCCTGCACCTCGACCGGGATCGGGTTGAACGCGGGCTGCTTGAAGAGCTCGACGATGCGGGAGCCGCGGTCGAGCTGGGCCTTGGTGCGGGCGTCGAGGTCGGAGCCGAACTGGGCGAACGCGGCGAGTTCGCGGAACTGGGCGAGCTCGCCCTTGAGCTTGCCGGCGACCTGCTTGGTCATCTTGAGCTGCGCGCTCGAGCCGACGCGGGAGACGGAGAGGCCGACCGAAACGGCGGGGCGCACGCCCTGGTTGAAGAGGTCGGTCTCGAGGTAGATCTGGCCGTCGGTGATCGAGATGACGTTCGTCGGGATATAGGCGGAGACGTCGCCGGCGAGGGTCTCGATGATGGGAAGCGCGGTGAGCGAGCCCTTGCCAGCGAGGCGGGCGGAGCGCTCGAGCAGGCGCGAGTGCAGATAGAACACATCGCCCGGGTAGGCCTCGCGGCCGGAGGGGCGCTTCAGGATGAGCGAGATCTGTCGGTAGGCGACGGCGTGCTTGGAGAGGTCGTCATAGACGATGAGGGCGTCCATGCCGTTTTCCATGAACCACTCGCCCATGGCGGCGCCCGAGTACGGGGCGATGTACTGGTTGGCCGGATTGTCGGCGGCGGGGGCGGCGACGATGATCGTGTACTCCATGGCGCCGGCGGCCTCAAGGGAGGCGATCGTGCGGGCGATGTTGGAGTTCTTCTGGCCGACAGCGACGTAGATCGTGTACAGCGGGCGGAAGCCGGGATCCTTGGAGGCGAAGCCCTGGCGGTTGATGCGCGCCTGGTTGATGATCGTGTCGATCGCGATCGTGGTCTTGCCGGTGCCGCGGTCGCCGATGATCAGCTCGCGCTGGCCGCGGCCGATCGGGATCATGGAATCGATGGCCATGATGCCGGTGAGCACGGGCTGGGAGACTGACTTGCGGACGATGATCCCGGGGGCGATCTTCTCGACGGGATAGGTCTCGGTGGAATCGATGGGCCCCTTGCCGTCGACGGGGCGGCCGAGCGCATCGACGACGCGGCCGAGCAGGCCCTTGCCGACGGGAACGGAAAGGAGGCGGCCGGTGGTGGAGACCTCGTCACCCTCGCGGAGGGCGGAGACGTCGCCGAGCACGACGCAGCCGACCTCGTCTTCCTCAAGGTTGAGGGCGATGCCGATGGCGTTACCGGGGAACTGGACCATCTCGTTGTACATCACCTCGGAGAGGCCGTCGACCCTGGCGACGCCGTCGGCGACGGAGCGGATGGTGCCGGTGTTCTTTTTGACCGCCCGGCTGGAAAGCTGGGAGATCTGTTTTTCGATTTGCTCGATGACGGTGCTCATGAACGCAGGGCGCGGTTGAAAGTTATCGGCGGGAAGAAGGTGATGGGATCAGGAAGAGAGGGAGGCCAGCTGGCCGGCGATCGACGCCTCGTAGAGGTCGTCGCCAATGCGGACGCGGAGGCCGGCGATGAGGGAGGAATCCGGGCGCGGGACGGCGCTGATCGGCCGGCTGTACTTCCTGGAGAAGGCCGCCTCGATGCCGCGGAGGATGTCGGCGGACACCGGGCCCGCGTGGGACACGAGCGCCTGGCTGCGCGCGATCTCGGCGCCGACAAGGCGGTGGTAGAGGCGCAGGACGACGAGCGGTTGCCTCGGGGGATTCTTCTCGAGGTAGGCCAGGACGCCGGCGACGCGGTCGGCCGAAACCCTGCCGTCCTCGATGCTGAGGCGGAAAAGCTGCCGGGCGAGATGCTGGGATTGTTTGCTGGCGCGCATCGGGAAGGAGCCGGGAAAGGCGGGCTAGACGCCGGAGAGCTCGCGGAGGGCGGCCTCGTTGTAGCGGCTGCGCTCGAAATCGCTGAGCTCCTTGGCGAGCACGCGCTGGGTGGTGGAGACGACGAGGCGGGCGACTTCGACGCGGGCCTCGTCGATCATCTTGCGGTGCTCGAGCTCGATCGCCTGCTGAGCCTTGGTGAGCATCTCCGAGGCGCGGGCGGCCGATTCCCTCTGCTGCTGGTCGAGGAATTCCTTGGCCGATTTGCGGGCCTCGTCGACGATGCGGGCGCCCTCGGTCTGGGCCTGCTTGATCAGGGCGGCGCCGTCCTTGCGCGCGTTCTCGAGCTGGGCGGCGGCGGCCTCGGCGTTCTTCAGCCCGTCGGCCAGGCGCGCATTGCGCTCGTCGACGGTGGCGAGGATCGGCTTGATGCCCCACTGGTAGAGCACGCCGGCGAGGATGGCGAAGCTGATGAATTGCCAGATGACAAACTTCCACTCGACACCGAACTGGACGAGCAGGTCGGCGGGACTGCCGGAGTGAGCGGCATGGACCTCCTCAGCGGCGGAGGCGGCGGCGAGAACGAGGGCGTGCATGGCTTGGAAAGGTTGAGGCGCCGGAGGGA